>Ga0190286_1000053_pt1 | contig 61555 bp, 75 predicted proteins | sample 48691834_MG_FD_183241 | JGI IMG/M metagenome (GOLD analysis project Ga0190286, IMG submission 183241) | Hydrothermal vent microbial mat bacterial communities from Southern Trench, Guaymas Basin, Mexico - 4869-18-3-4_MG | ecosystem: Environmental > Aquatic > Marine > Hydrothermal vents >... | reverse complement strand
GGCTCAGGGTTGGAGGCATAAGGGGGGAGAGCATAAGCCTTGAGGGGGTGATCTGCGAAGACGTGGCTGGAGGAGACATATACATAGGTGAGGGCTGCGAGCTGGGGAGGGTTAAATATCGAGGCAACATCGAAATCCATCCCAAGGCCAAGTTGAGGAGGCCTCCGGAAAGGGTGGAGAGTTGAAGAGATTGCCTGAGGAGGAGAACCCGGCTACACCCCTGAGGAGATTAACCTCCGAGTTCTCCTTCATAAAGGGAAACTTCCTCATCCTCCTAGTCAGCTGGGTCATCATGGACTTCGCTGGGGAGATACCTAAGACCTACTACCCCCTCTACGTCAAGGCCTTGGGGGGGTCGGCGGCCACCGTCGGCCTTATAGGATCGGCCTCCACGCTAGCCCTCGCCCTGGTTCAATTTCCAGGTGGATATCTCGCAGATAGGTATGGCCGCAGATGGCTCATCGTCTCGCTGACCTACGGCGTCGCCCTCTCCTACACCCTATATATCTTCGCAAAGGATTGGAGATTCATACTCATCGGGGCCATCATCCAAAGCCTCTGCCTCCTATACCAGCCAGCCCTAAACGCCATCACCATGGACTCCCTGCCCTCGGAGAAGAGGGGGATGGGCTTCTCCATCGTAACCCTCATCGTGGGCGTCTCCTCCACGCCAGCCCCCCTCATAGCGGGCATCCTATACAGCCGCCTAGGATTGATGAAGGGCATGCGCCTCGCATATGGCCTCGTCCTAGCCTTCTACCTCGCTGCAGCCACCCTCAGGCTGAGGCTGCGGGAGACCATCAGAGAAACCGAGCCCATAAGGGTTGGCGAGATGCTGTCGGTGATGCCCAGAAGCCTTGTGGAGGGCTTGAAGATCTGGAGGCGACTCCCAAGGTCTGCCTCCATACTCCTCATCAGCGGCCTCATTGGGGTATTCGCAGCCTCCCTCATGGAGCCTCTCTACGCCCTCTACGCCGTAGAGGAGAGGGGCATAACCCCCCTCCAGTGGTCTCAGATACTCACCGTCGGCTTCGCCTCCATGCTCCTCCTAGCCTTCCCAGCGGGAAAGTTCATCGATAAGGCGGGTCGGAGGAATGGCCTCATCCTAGCTCACCTACTCTGGGCCCTCGCCCTCCTCCTCTTCCTCAGAGGAGACTTTCCATCCGTGATGGCGGCTATGCCCCTCATCGGCCTCATGAGCGTCCTCTTCCACTCATCCTACTCCGCCCTCATGGCGGATCTAGTGCCTAAGAGCCTTAGGGGGAGGGTGTCAGGTTCTCAGAGCTTCTTCCGGCTCCTCCTAACCTCGGCTGGAAACCTCCTGGGAGGATCCCTCTACGACAGGGTTTCACCCAGCTTCCCAATCCAGCTTCAGCTCCCCCTCCTACTGCCACCCCTTCTACTGATCCTCCTCTTCCTAGAGGAGCCGGAGAGGAGGGAGGATTAAAAAAGACCCAGCTCCAGGAACTGCTATAGCGGGCCCGGAGGGATTCGAACCCTCGACCCACGGCTTAAGAGGCCGTCGCTCTACCTTGCTGAGCTACGGGCCCCTTCTAAGGTGATTGTTGAGGAGACTTAAATCTTTCACCCTCTCCCTGGGAAAGGTTAATAGCGGAAGATGAGGAGGATTGTGAGATGACTCTAAATGCCTATCCAGCGCTATACACCTTCTCGGTGGGTGTGCTCCCCTACATCACCGTAATCGCCTTCGTCGTTGGGGTCATCATAAGATCGATGAAATGGCTGTCGGCGCCGAGGGGGAGTCCCACACCCCTCTCCCTCACCGCCGCGATCAGGCAGATGATCCTCGATGTCATCCTCTTCAGAAAGATATATCGACATGATAAGTTGACCTGGCTGTTGATCTTCCTCTTTCACATCTCCGCTGGGGGGATAATCTTCGGTCATATGAGGGGGTTTAAGCTCTGGTCGGCTGAGCTCTTCGCACCCCTCAGCGAAGGGTTCAAAAACTTCCTCGTCGAGACCCTCCCCATCTACATGGGATATCTCTTCATCGCTACACAGCTAATCCTCCTACTTAGACGCCTATCATTGGAGGGGAGGAAGCTCCTCTCCCATCCAAACGACTATGCGGCTCTGCTACTGCTGCTGGCCGCCAGCATAGCTGGTCAAGGTATGCGGATCACCCCACCCGAGGCCGTGGACACCACCTACACTGTGAGCTTCATACCCCGCCTCGTAGTTCTCCACCTGGAGAAGATTCCATCAACCCCCTGGTTCCTACTCCACGTGATACTCACTCAACTCTTCCTCATGTATATCCCCTACAGCAAGCTCGTCCACATCTATACGGGTGTGATAACGGCAGCCCTCTACGGCTCCAGGAGGTCTGAATATGGCCTATGAGAGGCTGGATGAAGCTTTGAAAATGCTGAGCAGGAAGCAGCTATTAGAGCTGGACACCTGCGCCCGCTGCGCCCTCTGCACAGACCTCTGCCCCGTCTACGCCGAGTCTAAGAATCCCCTCCACGCCCCTGGGGTGAGAAGCTCCAGGATTCTAAGCCTCGTAAATAAGCGGCTCAGCCTATGGGCGAGACTCCTTGGACCAAGGCCTCTCTCAGAGGGGGAGCTCGAAGAGCTCGTGGAGAGCACGTATCACTGCACCCTATGTGGAAGATGTATGGAGGCTTGCCCCTTCGGATTGGAGACCCATGAGCTATGGCTCAGCGTGAGGAGCCTCCTAAACCTGCTGAACCAGACGCCGCCGAGGATTACGATGCTCAGGGAGATGTTGAGGGAGAATGGGAATCCCTACGGATTGGATGCCGATATGAGGCTTGATTGGGTTGACTACACGGGGTTGGAGGAGGCCCCAGTGAAGGATAGAGCTGAAGTCGCCTACTTTGTAGGCTGCACCACCGCCTTCAAGGCCGTCAATCAGGAGATCGCCTACTCCATAGCCTCCCTCCTCAACGAGCTGAACGTGGACTGGACGCTGTTAGGTGAGGAGGAGTGGTGCTGTGGAAGCCCCTACCTCCTCGCAGGGGATAGGGAGGGAGCCAGAGAGGCGGCTGAGAGAAACGTTGAAGCACTGAAGGCGAGGGGGGTTAAGACTGTCATCACCGGCTGCGCAGGATGCTTCAGAGTTATGCGATGGGAATACCCCAAGCTCCTCGGAGGCCCCCTACCCTTCAGGGTGATCCACGCCGTTGAGTATTTTAGCGAGCATATAACATCCGGAGACTTGAAGCCGGAGCCTCTCGACGCCAGGGTGGCATACCACGATCCCTGTGAGCTGGGGAGACTTGGAGGTGTGATAGAGGAGCCGAGGATCATCCTTAGAGTCTTGACGACAAACCCTGTGGAGCTCCCCGAGAATGGCCTGGAGGGTAGATGCTGTGGAGGTGGAGGGCTTCTACAGGCCGTCGACGACGAGCTGAGGCTCTCAATAGTTGATGCTAGGCTTAGACAGACCTCAGAGCTGGGGGTTGAGATACTCACCTCCGCATGCCCCTCCTGCAAGCTCACCCTCAGCGATGGCGTTAGAGATCGAGGCTACAACCTTGAGGTTTTAGATCTCATGGAGCTCTTAGCGAGGCAGATGGGGCTATGAGTCTCAGGGATCACCTCAGCCTCCTAAAGCCGAAGATATTGACGGCTATGCTCCTCCTCTACGCTCTATCACACATAGCCTCCAGCGGCTCGGTGGGAAAACTAAACCTCCACCTCCTCCTCCTCGGCCTCATCGCAGTCTTCACGGCCGTCGCCGGCTCCAACGCCCTCAACTGCTATTTGGAGAGGGAGCTTGACGCCGGAATGATGAGGACGAGGTGGAGACCCCTCCCAAGGGGGGCCATAAAGCCGAGGAGGGCTCTCATACTCTCCCTCTCCCTGCTCTCAGCCCCACCCCTCATCACCCTCATCCCAGAGCCGAGGGTGCTCCACCCCCTTCTCCTTTATCTCGGAGGGGTCTCACTCTACATAGTCCTCTACACGATGCTCCTGAAGAGGAGGAGCAGGTGGAATATCCTCGCTGTAGCCCCCTCGGCGGCCACCCCAATCTGGTATGGATGGCTCCTGGGTGGAGGCCCCTTCGATCTCAGACCCCTAATCCTGGGATTGACAGCCTCACTATGGACACTTCCCCATCTATGGAGCCTCGCCTACGTCTACGCCAGAGACTATCGGCGGGTTGGAGTACCTATGCTGCCAGCCGTAGAGGGAGAGGGAAAAGCCGTTAAGGCGATCCTCCTCTCCCTCACAGCCCTCATCATATCCTCCCTAACCCTCATTCCCTTCTCAAAGACCTCGATATATCCAGCCTCAGCCCTCGCCCTCTCCATAATCCTCTCATACCTCGGCCTAAGACTACGCCATAAGCCCTCGGGGAGAAGGGCTTGGAAACTCTTCAAGGCGACCTCCCCATATATAATACTCCTACTCGCCGCCTACGCCCTCGATCAGGCCTGGGAAACGTTATTAGTATGTGGATGAAACTCTAGGTGAGCGTGAATGCCATGGTGAGGCTCTTCGACGCCGAGTTCCCAGAGGATCTCTACTATCATAGGGATCACATGTGGGTTAGAATCGAGGATGGAAAGGCCCGTGTCGGCTACAACGACTGGGCTCAGAAGGCGGCTGGGAAGCTCGTCGCCATAAGAACAAGGAGGGTGGGGAGCACGGTGAAGATTGGGAAGACCCTTGGAACCGTTGAGAGCGGAAAGTGGGTTGGCCCCCTCAAGGCCCCGCTGTCGGGGAAGATCATAGAGCTGAACGAGGAGGTGTTGAAGAATCCCTCCCTCATCAACGAAGACCCCTATGGAAGGGGCTGGATCGCCCTGATCGAGCCGTCAAACCTCGATGAGGAGCTGCCCACCCTCATAAAGGGATCTGACAGGGAGGCCTTAGAGGCCTGGCTGAAGGAGGAGAAGGAGAAGCACGGCCTATAACCCCTAATCAACCTCAGCCGCAGCCTCGAGACTCCAGCGGTTGAACCACTTGAGATAGCCCTGACACTCTATCAGATACTGAGGCTCGATAACTATCCAACGCCCAGGGCTGAGACCGTAGGCCGTCAAGTCATCGTAGTAGGTGTAGTTATAGATGCCGAGGTCATTTAGATGTATGAGAACCATATAGTGATAATTCTCCTCGGCGTCCTTGAAGATGGCGACGGCTGAGTCGACGCCGACAGCCTCGAGGAGGGCTGCGGCCAGCGTCGAGTAGTCGTCGCAGTCCCCCGAGCCGAGGCTGAGGGTCTCAACGGGCGCCCTGATAATCTCATCCACCTCCCCCTGATAGATGACATAGTCGTGGAGGAAGCTGAGTATACGCTCAACCCTCCCCACGGCATCCATCTCCACGTCCACCCCAGCTAAGGATAGAGCCATCTCCAGATGTCTCCAGGCGGCCTCATGGCTGTGAACCCCGAGTTCCCCATGGAACTCCTCCTCGATCTTGGGCCAGCAAGGGTTTCCGAGGTCGTGGTAGGCGAGTTTAGCTGCAAACTCAACACCTGGATACTCCCCCTCCCCATATTCTTCCCCTCCCAAGCCGTATCTGGCTCTTACGGCGTCGTAGTATGATGTGAGGTTGTTCCCTATTCTCAGCGCCTCCTCAGCTATGTATTGGGTGAGGGCTTCCTCAAGCTCCTCCACCCTTGAGGAGAGGCTGTCCCTCTCATCCTCCAGCTCCCCTATCCGCTCCAGGAGGAGCTCCCTCTCCTCAAGTAGGTTATCCCTCTCCGAGGTTAGATTCTCCACCTCCATCTTCAGCCGCTTATTCTCGTCTTTTACCTCCTTCAGACTCGCCTCCAGCTCCTCAACCTGGGAGGTGAGCTCCACAACCTCCCCTTGAAGCCTATCGACCTCGAGGAAGAGGTAGCCGGAGAAGACGGCTGTGATGAGAAGCAGCATCGAGAGACCGGCCGCTAATCCCCTCATATCATCCCATGGGGAGCTATAGGATGATTAAGATTTCCCACCCCTTAACGTTAAATAGCTTGGGGAGAACCTAAACTCAATGTTAAAGAGGACGGCTAAACTGCTGGCGGAGCTGGGGCTGCCGGAGGGGGATGCCTACGACCTACCTACATCCTCCCTAACCTTCCCCGACGGCGCCAACTATAGGATAGAGATATCGGGCATAGAACGGCTTTCGGTTCTGAGAGCCCTCGTCGACGAGATGGATCGGAGGGACGTCCCGGTTCACAGGATAATAAGCACCGTGATGGGTTCAACGCTTCTAAGCGATGAGGAGCTCACAGAGTTCGCAGAGCTTGCGAGGGATGCGAAGCTGGAGGTGATCCTCACACCGGGGCCGAGGGCCGCATGGGGGATAGGTCGACAGCTTTTCACACCTGAGGGAGCTCTATGCGGCCTCAGGTATAGGGGCATGAGGGGGCTCATAGAGTTGGTGGATGACATACTCCACTCCATAGAGCTTGGCTTCAGGGGATTCCTCGTCGTCGGTGAGGGAGGCCTCTACGTCCTAAACGAGTTGAGGAAGAGGGGTCATATACCGAGGGATGTGGTCTTCAAGGTCTCTATCTACGCTGGACACGCCAACCCCGCTGGGGCTAAGGTTTTGGAGATGCTGGGAGCCAACACCTTCAACCCCGTCGGAGACCTCACCCTACCCCAGCTTGCGGCGATAAGGAAGGCTGTTAAGATACCCCTCGACCTCCACGTCTATCTCTTCGACGCCTGGGGAGGCTTCGTCAGATTCTATGAGACCCCTGAGATGGCGAGGGTTTGCAGCCCCTGCTACTTCAAGATCGAGCCAGGGCCAAGCGTCGCAGCCCTCTACAGGCCGTGGGGCAGAGGCCTGGAGGATTTGGCGAGGGATAAGGTGGTTTACGCCGAGAAGATCATAGGCCTCGTGGAGGAGAACTGGCCTGAGGGGAAGGTCTCGAAGGTTGGAGCCCCAGACCTCGCGATACCTAAGCCCTAAACCTTTTTCTCCTCAGCAATTCATAGAGCTTTGAAGCGTAGCCCTCACCCTCCCAACGCCAGAATCTATCAAGCCTCCAAGCCTCAGCCTCCCCCTCCAACTCATACTCAAAGGCCTGGAGAACCATCTCCAATCTATCAGCCATTTGAACCAACCTCGCCTCAGGCGTCTCACCACGCTGATACTCATCCCATAGCTCCATATATCGATGAGCCAGCTCCCTCGGCAACTCCCCGAGGATGCGGCGCATCGCCGACATCTCCCTACGATGATATTCCCCGCCGAGGCTCCTCTTCTCCTCTGGTGTGAGATCCCCCGTCATGGACTCTGCGAGGTCGTGGAGTAGGGCCATCCTCAAGGCCTTCTCGCAGTCGACGCCCTCGAGATCGGCGAGGAGCATCGATAGGAGGGCTGTCCGATAGCTGTGATCGGCCACCGACTCCGGTTTCTTGACGCCGACCCTAACCCATCCACTCCTAGCAACCCGTTTAAGCATGCCGGCGGCCCTGAGGAATCGTAGTAGGCCTTCGAGCTCCATATCAACCCCCTATAGGCCTTTGATGGAGCTCATCCCATAGGTTGTCGATCACGGCCTCCACAACCCTCCCCCACTCTATGATGATCTCTATCCGGTGTGGCGTGATGACCTGCAGAAGGATGAGGCCGCTCCTATCCCCATATCCGGAGTGGCGGCATTCAAATTGGATGATTATCCTCCATCTCCCAGGGGCTAGCCGCTCCACGGACTCCACCCTTATGGAATCTGGTATACCGTCGAATCTGTAGGTGGGGGAGGACTTAAGGAAGTTGATGGCATCCCTTACGGCGGCCTCCTCACAATATGTCATCGCCGACATCGCCGAGTATAGGAGGAGGATTGGGAGGATGGAGATGACTATGAGGGAGAGGATTAGACTCACTTTCACATCGAGGTTCAAGGCGTTGATATATGGGAGGGGAATAGATAAAAGAGGTTCTGACATTAGAGTGATGGGGTGAGCCTATTTGAAGTTGAAGTGGCTTGGCCACGCCAGCTGGAAGATCAAGGCGGCTGGAAAGACCATCTACATCGACCCCTACCAGGGGGATTACGATGAGAAGGCTGACATAATCCTCGTCACCCACTCCCACTTCGACCACTGCGACGTGAATAAGATCAGGATGATTAGAAGAGATGACACCATTGTCATCGCCCCAGAGGACTGCGTCCAGAAGATCGGGCCGCCCGTGGAGACCCTCAAGCCTGGGGAGAGGAAGACCGTCGACGACATCGTCATCGAGGCCGTTGAGGCCTATAACTATAAGAGGTTTAAGTCTCCTGGAAACCCCTATCACCCGAAGGGCTTCGGAGTCGGCTACCTCATCCACGCCGAGGGAAAGACCATATACCATGCGGGGGACACCGACTTCATACCCGAGATGAAGCAGCTTAAGGGAATAGATGTCGCCCTCCTACCAAGCGGTGGAACCTACACCATGGATAACGAGGAGGCCGCTGAGGCCGCCCTCGCCATAGAGCCCAAGATAGCTGTCCCAATGCACATCTGGGACACAGACCCAAGGGAGTTTAGGAGACGCATCGAGTCCGTCTCAGACATCAGGGTTGTCATCCTAAGGCCGGGTGAAACCCTCGACGTCTAAGCTGGCGAGGCCTCTAAAAATAAATAGGGTTTATCTAATTCTCCCATCGCATCCTTAGCTCATATTTGCCTCCATCACCATTCAGTATCCAGCGCCTCCTCTCTATGTGGGGTTATCCCAATACTTCCCCAGCTCTATGGCTTCCTCAAAGAACTCCGCCAATTAGCTAATGTTGAAAGAAGTGGGTTTACCAGGCCACCATCTCCTCCAGCACCGAGTCGGGGACACGGCCCTCGCTCACATCCCTTATCGAGGCCTCAACGATGTCGAGGCCCTCCATCAACTCCTCCTCCGTGATGGTCAGTGGAGGCGCTATCCTGAGGACGTTTCCAAATCTGCCGAAGGATATCATCACCAACCCCCGCTCCCAGGCCCTCCAGCAGACCTTCATCGCCTCAGCCCTCGCAGGCTCCCTCGTCTCACGGCTCCTAACCAAGTCCACGCCGATGAGGAGGCCTCGACCCCTGACGTCGCCGATAAGTTCATAGCTCTCCATCATCTCCCCCAGCCGCTTGAGGGCCTTCTCCCCCAGCCGTGCAGCTCTCTCCGGCAGATTCTCCCCCTCGATGATGTCGAGGACGGCGAGGGCTGCTGCGCAGGCCAGTGGATTCGCCTCTGCTGTGAATAGATGCGCCGGAGCCGCCCATCGCTCCAGCTCAGCCCTGGCTATGATGGCTGACATCGGAAGCCCTGCTGCTATCGGCTTCGCAACGATGAGGGCGTCTGGGTCGACGCCCCAGTGCTCTATGGCGAACATGCGTCCTGTTCTGGCGAAGCCCGTCTGAACCTCCTCATCTATGAAGAGGATGTCATGCTCCTCGCATAGCCTCTTAAGCCTCGGCCAGAACTCCTCTGGGGGTATGACGATGCCCGCATCCCCCTGTATGGGTTCGAGGATGAGGGCTGCAACCTCATCTGGAGGCAGCACCATGTTGAGCATCAGCTCTATATGCTCGAGGCAGTGGAGGCCGCATTCTGGGTATGTGAGGCCGAAGTAGCATCGATAGCAGTCGGGGTAGGGGACGTGATATATCTCTGGGAGCAGTGGGCCGAGCCTCCGCCTCATCCTCGGAGTTATGGCTGAGAGGGTTAGGGCGCCGTAGGTTGTGCCGTGATATGAGCCCAGGAACGAGACCACCTTCGATCTCCCCGTTGAGGCCCGTGCCAGCTTTATCGCTCCATCGTTGGCGTCAGACCCTGAGAGGCTGAAGGAGACCCTCTTCCTGAAGTCTCCAGGCGTCAGCTCTACTAGGCGCTCAGCGAGCTCGACGGCGATCTCATAGTAGGTGTAGCCGAGGGTGTTGTGGATCAGCCTCCCCGCCTGCTCCCTTATGGCCTCCACCACCCTTGGATGGCAGTGGCCCACGTTGTTGACGGCCGCCCCTGAGAGGAAGTCTATGTATTCATTTCCGTCGACATCCCAGAGCTTTGAACCGGAGGCTCTGTCGACGACGAGGGGATAGTAGGCGATCCTGCTCGCCTGGGATATGACCCTCCTATCCCGCTCAACGATCTCCAGGCTCTTCTCCAGCTTCATGCCATCCCATAATGGCTCTAAGTGGCGATTTCACTCTTTTGCCTGGAGCCATGTTAATGGATCCATTAACATCGTGGAAAAATTATAACTCTGTTATGGTCGACGACGTCCTCCCGCCCCGAGGTGGCCTCCATCATATCTCAGCTGTTGACTACTCGAAGTAGGAGGGGGGAACCATCGATCTGCCGCTCTCCTCCCTGAGGGCCTTTAAATCAGATTTGATCTGATTGTGTATCCTCCAGAACTCCTCCGGCATATCTGGTTCGGAGCCGTAGAACTCCTCGATGCGCTTCATCCTCTCCAGGAGCTTGTCGATCCTCAGCGAGAACTGGAGCTCATAGTCCTCACGCCTATAATCCTTATTCAACGCCTCCCTGAATAGGGGCTTCAGGTCTTCGTATCTCGGCAGGTATCCGACGGGGGTTTTGAGGGCGTCGTATTCGTTGTGTATGCGCCCCTCAGCCCATAGAATCCAGACCTTCTTATCCAGCTTATCGTTGAGGTATCGGCCCTCATGTTTTAGGAAGTAGTTGGTGGCGTAGACCCTTGGAACCCTCTTAAGCCTCCGTCCAAACTCTATGTAGTCGCTGAGATACTTGCCGACGGGGATTACGAGGAAGTCGAGCATGGCCATGGGGTTGATCTTCCTAACCCCAACCTTCTCCAACGCGGCTGGAGTCGTCTCGGACTCTATCGTGGCTCCGACGTAGACGCCGTGCTCCCAGTTGAAGGCCTCATATATTGGGACATTTGTATCCGAGTCCCTCCCCCCGAAGAGGATTCCCTCGACGATCACCCCCTCAGGGTCTTCAAGCCTTGGATCGACGTTCTCAAGGTCTCTGAGGCGGAGCGTATATCTGGCGTTTGGATGAGCAGGGGGTATGGGGTTCCCCTCCTCGTCCAGCTTCCCCTCCCACCACTCACCTGAGTGGTTTATCCCCCTCTTCGGGAATTCACGCCCCATCCCAAGCCAGTATGGGACTCCGTCGACGACGAGGACATTTGAGAATATCAGCTCCTTGGGGGTGGTGAGGGCCTTATAGATGACGGGATCGTCGATGGGATTCACATCTTTGATTATGCCGAAGATTCCGCATTCGATGTTGACGGCCCGTGCATTCCCCTCCTCATCTATCCTTATGTAGGCTATGTCGTCTCCCACGATGGTGTTTCCAGGGAGCATAGCCGTAGAGGTCTTTCCACAGGCGCTTGGGAAGGCCCCCGTGAAGTATGTCACCCTACCCTTCCCAGGTGGGTGAACCCCCATGATGAGCATATGCTCCGTCAGCCACCCCTCCTGGTGAGACTTGTATATGGCGAGGCGGAGGGCGAGCTTCTTCAATCCAAGGCTGTTTCCGGCGTATTGGTTGTTGACGGAGTAGACCTTGCCGTCTATCAGGTCGATGTATATCCGCCTCTTATCGACGTTCTTCGAGCAGCCCCTCTCATCCAGCTCCCCAGCTGAGTGTATGAAAGCGAAGAAGTCGCTGGAGCCCCTCAGCTTCTTAAACTCCTCGTATCCGGTTCTGTAGAGGAGATCCTCGCTGTGGGCGACGTAGGCTGAGTCGGTCAGCTGTAGGGCGCAGATGGAGAATCTGGAGCTCCTGGGGCCGAGGCAGAAGAATCTGACGAGCATCTCCTTCCCCCTCATCGCCCCGTCCAGGAGTTGATGCACCTCCCTCAGCCCCTCATCTCGGTCTATGGTCTTTATCCAGGGGCTTATCCTCATCCCTGGTGGTAGGAGCACCCTTGTATGCTCCTTATCCCTCGCCTGATCATAGTAGCCGTCATAGTGAATCGTATGCCCCTCAATCCTCAGCCTCATCTCCTCGCCGTTCCTGATCGCCAGCTCCCTCACATAGGCGATCTCATCGGGGTCGTCGGTTATGACTGAGACCTTCGCAGGCTTACATAGCCTCACATACCTCTCAACTATCCGCATCACATGGGGATTCCTAAGCTCCTCAAGCTTGGAGTAGTTCTCATCCCCTATAAGCTCCCTGAGAGAATCCACCATTCTATGAAAGGTGCTAACCGAGACTTAAAAGGCTTCAGTCTCAACCTCCTCGGCGGAGGGATAGCCAAGCTTACCCCAAATCCCTTCAACCGCCTCCACCAGCTCCTCAACGCATCCATAGGTTCCCTCATCGAGATGCCTCAGAATACGCTCAAGGGGCACAGCCTTAGAGGGCTCAACCCAGCACCTCCAACGCCCACACCGCTCCATGAGCATATCCCTGGAGGCGGGCCAATCGTCGAAGCCCCTCAAGGCCCAGGAGACGGCGTCGGGGCCGAAGGGTGAAGGCGGAGGCTCACCCTCCCTCAGCAACACGCTAAACCGATAGGCATCCCTATACATCGCATAGTTGTTGAAGAAGACATAGACCCTCTCAGCGTCCAAGGTTTTAAGGCGGCGGTGGAGCTCCAGGAGCTCGGCGTTCCTATAGCTATACTTCAAATTGTATCCGGGTAGGCCGTGAAGCCTGAAGTAGGCGATGTCGCTGACCGAAGCGGGCATAAGCTTTAGGGGGTCGGTTACATGAACCACCCCGAATCTATCTAAGAGCCCTCTCAGCCTATCCCTCACCCTGGATTCCTCCCAGGCTGATCCACGGGTCTCCCAGACAAGCTGGAACCCCTCCCTTGAGACGGCGTTGAAGAAGGCCTTAACATCCCTGAAGGCCTCCTCCGAGGGCTTTAAGCTGGCTGGGGTTTGAAGCAGTAGGATCTGGGCGTCGCAGGCCTCAGCGGCCTCATACATCCGATCCATCGCCTCCAACGCCCTCTCCGTCGGCCTCATCATCTCCTCATGTGTGATGCTCCGATGACACTTGATAGTGAACTCGAAGTCTTCTGGGACGCTACGCCTCCAACCCCGATAGGTTGTGGGCCTGTGAAACTTGTAGAAGCTGCTATTCACCTCCGCAACGGGGAAGAGCTCAGCGTAGGCCTCCAGGACGGAGCGCCCCTCCCGCTCTGAGGGGGAGATGAACTCGTAGAGTCTCGACCAGCCGCAGGTGCCGACGAGGATCATCAAAAGCGAATGGGTTAAGGTGTCTAAAAGGTTCTACGTGGGCGGAAGTGTTAAGGAAAAGGCTGACCCCTTCCCCCTGAGGCCTATGGCTAAGGGTAAGCTGGAGAGGGTTTGGATCCAGGAGCTGACCAGACCAGCCTTCGAGGAGTGGCTTGAGAATGAGCCCGCTCCAGTTGTCATCATCGGCGTCGGCTCCATAGAGCAGCATGGATTACACCTCCCCCTGGGAACCGACTCCCTCGGCGTCTGCAGATTCATAGAGGAGGTGGCTCGGCGAACCAACAGCGTCTGCGTCCTCCCATGCTGGCCTGGATACTCGCCCCATCACATGGGCTTCAAGGGAACCATAACCTTCAGAGCTGAGACCCTGTTGAACGTCCTCCTCGACACAATTGGAAGCCTGGCGGCCCACGGCGTAAAGCGCTTCGTCCTAATCAACTTCCATGGAGGCAACACCCACATCGTCAACCTCGCAGCCCAATTGGCCCGCAGACGCTTCAAGGTTATGGTGGCCATCCCAAGGGGGCCAGCCCAGACGGAGCTGGCTAAGAAGATCAGGTATAGGATGCAGCGATACTTCGAGGTTCACTCTGGGCCGAGGGAGACGGCGCTCGCCCTCCACTACTTCCCAGAGCTGGTGGAGATGTGGAGATTGAAGGATTGGAGGAATACCTTCAAGGTTCACCCGAAGCTGATGGAATTCATGAACCCAGATCGGGAGGACTATGAGCTTGTCAGCCAGGTCTTCATGGCCTGCCTCGAACCGGACACCGACGACTTCACCTCCAGCGGTCAGTATGCCATCACAGATCCCAGGGAGGCTGACCCCGAGGAGGCTGCGAAGTATATCGAGGAGCGAATACGATTCCTCGTCGACTTCATAAATCTATGGAAGACTATTCCTCTTCCTCCAGCCTATCGATGTGAGCCTCAGCCTTTTTCTGCCTAAACCTCCTCAAAAGCCCCTCACATCTCGCCTTAAGGTGTTTGGGCAGCTTTGGGTCTTGAAGCCAGCTCTCCACATCCTTAAGCCTCCTCTCAAGCCACCGCTCGTCTCCCTCCCCCTCGGCGAGGAGGAGCTCCACCTCAGCCGCCCTCAAATGGGCCTCATAAACCTCCGATGGATTTCTGACAGCTGTCCAACGATCCACCGTCAGGCCCATCCTCTTCAGCTCCATCACCTCAACGGCCTCATGAACCATCAGATATCTGCTCCCAAGGACCTCCCCGAGGGTTATCCCGTCACCGGTCGTTGTTGGGCCTGTGAGGTATTCGAGGAGCTCCCTGGGATGGACGTCGGCTGAGCCATATAGCTCCATGAGATGGGGCCTAACTGCCTCAAGGGCCCTCCGGATTCTTTTTATACTCTCCCTCATCTCCCCGATCCCCTTGGACTCCGATAGGAGGGAGCCGAATACCCCTCCACCTACGAGGCAGATGATGGCCCATAGGCTGCCCTGGAAGGAGCCCTCGAAGAGCAGTTGATAGATGTATTCGAGGATGTAGGCTATGAGGGCTGTGGCAACACCTGGGGTGAAGGACTCCCCAACCCTTCTGAGGGCTACGAGATATCCACCTACAATCCCCCCCGCCGTGTGGATCGCTATGAAGGGGATGAGGAGCCAGCTCCATCGATCGATGAGACCTCCCCATCCAAGGCCTGGAGCTCCAAGGGAGAAGGCTATAACCTGGAGCATGAGGATGTTGATGCCGAGGGCTACGACTCCTCCAGCGAGATACTCCCTCACCCTCTTAGCCGAGTCCCCCAAGCCATATCCCCCTTCTCATGGGGGGTTAAAAAGGGGATGGAGGGGCTTTTATCTCTATAGGACTCCTCTCATATGGAGAGGGGGTTGGCGGAGGGGGTTAAGCCGAGTCTCAACGACTACATGGCTGGTGCGATGCTCGCAAACGGCTTCATATGGATCTGGAGCATGATGATGGGTCATATACCACTGCTATATAGGGCTCCAATAACGATCCTGGCTAATGCCTCCTACTTGATATATCTCTTAGCGGGCTTCACATCCTCCTACCTCGTCTGCCTCAGGGCTGATAGGAGGCATCTCATAGTTGGGCTTAAGACGGCGCTCCTCTCATGGCTCCTCTCCATACTCTTCATGCTCTCCCTCTCCCCAAAACCCGACTGGGGCTTCTCAACCGCCCTCCTCATATGCCTGATCATGGGAAGCGTCGCGGGGGCATACTTAGCTTTGAAGAGGAGAATCGGGAGGAGAGGGAGCGGACATCCTTCTGAGGGTTAACGCCAATAGGCCTCCGATGAATCCACCTATGAGGGTGGCTATTAAGGCCTCGAGATGCCCTGGGAACACTCTCTCGAAGATGAGGTGATAGATGTACTCGATGACATATGCGATCAGAGCGGTAATCAATCCAGCCTTGATGAGTCCCTCATCCCTTCTCCTCGATACGAGGAATCCACCTAACACCCCTCCAATTAAATGTGACGATATGAAGGCGGTGTATACCATAGCTATATCATGCTGTTTAAAATGATTAAGTTTCATCGACCCATAATATAGTCCGAGGAATTGAGATGTTAGGACAGCTATACCAAATATGAGGGATGCTCCACCTATATAATCCCTTACCTTCCTCTCTTCACCCTTCATATAAAAACTTATATTAATTATTGATATTTATATAGTTTCTGGGAAAGGGCATGGGGATTCTGACAAGCGGTAGAATCGTGGCCTTCATCGCCTTCATACTCGCCTGGATCGCCACCTATCTCGGAATCGAGCTTGGGAAGAGGGGTAAGGTGAGGATCAGGCGGCTGCCAGCCTTAGACGCCATGGAGGAGGCGGTTGGAAGAGCCGTTGAGATGGGGAGGCCCGTATTCGACATAATAGGGATGGGGACATTCACCGACATATATGCAACCCAAACAGTCGCTGGACTATCGGTTCTAAACTACGTCGCCCACCTATGTGCAAGGCTTGGGGCGAAGCTATACGCCCCACAGGCATCGGTCGACGTGATGCCCGTGGCCATAGAGATGGTTAGGGAGGGATACCTAGCTGAGGGTAAGATAGAGGAGCTAAATGTGGATGAGCAGCTCCCCTACCTCTCAGGAACCCAATTCGCCTGGGCCAGCGGAATACTCGGCATGGCTTCGAGGCTGAAGCCCGCCTCCGTGATAATGGTCGGCCCCTTCTGGGCTGAGTCAATGATGTTCGCCGAGACCTTCGATAGATTGGGGGCCTTAGAGATCGGGGGGACGGCGAGGCTATATCAGATACCCTTCTTCGCAGCCGTCTGCGACTACGTCCTAATAGGTGAGGAGACATTCGCAGCTGGAGCCTACCTATCTGGAGACCCCCTCCAAACAGGTTCAATAGCCTGCCAGGACTGGTATAAGATAGCCGCCATCATCCTCGGGGTCATCGGCGCGATACTGGCTACGGCAGGTCTCCCATGGGTCTCACAGCTTATGAGTATATGAGGTGGGAATATGTCGGAGGTTGTTAGGAAGTATATCCCCCTTCTAATAACCTTCATAGTTGGCGTGATAGCGGTGCTCGACTTCTACACAACCGTCCCAGCCATAAGGGGGACATTCACGGTTCTGAAGAATTGGGGGATCGTCGTCACCGCCTTCGCCCTGGGAGTTGGAGCCGTCAACCTATTCAGAGTTCATGGGAAGCGTATAGCTGAGAGGGGGGAGCTATGGCCCCTAAGTGGATGGCTCCTATTCATGCTGATAGTATTCGTCGTAGTCGGCCTATCAACTGGGAAGTTCGATGCAAGCTGGCAGTATAAGTGGATATACAACGCCATAATGCTACCCCTCGGCGCAACGATGTATTCATCCCTATGCTTCTACATGGCTATAGGAGCCTACAAGGCCTTGAGGATAAGGAACATCGACTCCCTATTCCTATTCCTAACAGCCATCTTCGTCGTCCTCGGAAACACCCCGATGTTCCCAGCCGCCCTCCCAGGATTCTTCTACACCAGGGAGTGGATATTCAAGACGATTATAAGCGGAGCCTATAGGGGCATAAGGATCGGAGTCGGCATAGGCGCAGTAGTTCTAGGCATCAGAACCATCCTGGGATTGGAGAGGGGATATTTGGGGAGGGCGTAGAGATGTCCATGTGGGAGAAGTTAGCGGCTATCCCAAGGGAGATAGTTCTGACGATCGTTCTGATAGCGATGATAGTTCCAGCGATCAGACCCTTCGGACTGCCAATAATGGTTGGGAAGATGTCTAAGGACTGGTATAACACCGTCGACTCCCTACCAGAGGGCTCAATAGTCCTCTTCGACATAGGATTCGGCTCAGGGGGCTATCCAACCCTCGGCCCATGCGCCATCGCAGCCCTCCACCAGATGTTCGAGAAGCATCTGAAGATCGTCATCATGGCGACGGCGCTGGAGGGATCGATGATGTATCCATTGATCATGGAGAAGGTGAAGCCTGAGAAGAACTATGGAGCAGAGTATGGGAGGGACTATGTATTCCTCGGATACATAGCCGGGGAGCAGACGGCTATGGCAGCCGTCCTCGGCGACATACACACGGCGGTGAAGGAGGACTACTATGGAACATCCATCGAGCAGATACCGCTACTCCAGGAGATAACCGGCCCGGAGAGCTTCGCCCTGGTGGCCTACTTAACGACGAGCGGGGGGATAGCCGAGGGATGGGTCTACCAGGCCTACAGCCGATACAAGCTCCCAGTCGTCGGCGGATTCCTAAGCATGATGACCCCATCCCTAAAGCCATACTACGACGCCGGAGCCCTCAAGGGCATCCTCGACGGCATCAAGGGGGCTGCGGACATGGAGTATATGACCCACCACCCAGGGGACGCCATGAGGGCGACGGACATCCTGAGCGCAACTCAAACCATCGTCCTCATCTTCATCATCATCGGCAACATCTCCTACTGGGGCTCCAGATTATCTAAGAGGGAGGGTGAGAAGTGATGGTCTCAACGGATGTTGGCGTCTGGATCGCAGCCTTCTTCACAATAGTGGCGACAAGCTACGCCTTCAGGGACAACATATTCTTCAGATTCGCCGAGTACACCTTCATAGGAGCAGCGGCCGGCCACGCCATAGTGATGGGTGTTAAGAACGTCATCCTATATGGATGGACTCATATAGCCGGTGGGGAGCCGAGCTACTGGATTCCGATAATCCTCGGCATCCTCATCTACACCAGATATCACCCCAAATACTACTGGATATACCGCTACCCCATCGCCTTCCTCGTCGGGATAGGAGTCGGCATATCGATTAGGGGAGCCATCCACGCAGACTTCATCAAGCAGATCGCAGCTACGGCCAAGCCCCTAATAGCGACGACGCCCCTCGGAACACTCAACAACATAATAGTCTTCGTTGGAACAGTCACGGCTCTAACGCACTTCATCTTCACATACGAGGGGATACACAAGGGGGCTGCAGGCTGGATTCCGAAGATAGGGAGATGGATGATGCTCGCCGCCTTCGGAGGAGCCTTCGGAAACACGATAATGACGAGGTTCTCGATGTATCAGGGGAGAATCATATTCCTGCTGAGGGACTGGCTGGGAATCATCCACTAACTGAGGGCCAACCTTTTTCTCAAATCCAGAGGTGGTTAACTTTATAACATATCGTTGGGGAGGAGATTCTGGAAGAGTTGTTCTGGTGGGATCGACTCGAGATCACCCCCGAGGAGGAGGAGAGGGTTATCAGAAAGGTGGCGAGCGTCATCCATAAATATGGGATGGACGCTGCAGCCATACTGTTCCTCGAGAGCTTCAAACCCCTCGTATATATTGGAGGGGAGCTCGGAAAGTTCTTCATCTCACCATTCCTACCAGCCCTCGGAGAGGAGATCAGCATAAGCGGGGAGAAGTTCTTCAGGATATTCGAGAAGAGGGAGAACATAGAGCGTCTAATAACGATCCTCGAGGAGATGTCGGCGGAGGAGGTTGAGGCGGCGGAGACTGAGGAGACCACCCAATCTGGAGAAGCTGGGAAAAAGAAGGGTTGGAGGCGTCTAATCCCCTTCCTCTAAGCCTCCACCGCCCCTATAGACTCGTCGAGGATTCTGAGGGCCTCATCGAGCTGCTCCCTCGTTATGACCAGCGGCGGAGCCACCCTGAGAACGCCTGTTCCAAAGGAGCCCATCCTTATGATGTATAGACCCCTCTTGAAGGCCTCGACGCATATCCGGTCAGCGGCCTCGGCATCAGGCCTCTTGGAGGCCTTATCGCCGACGATCTCAACGCCGATGAGGAGTCCCCTACCCCTCACATCGCCGACGATGCTATGCCTCCCCATCATCTCCCTAAGCCTATCCATGAGATAGGCTCCAAGCCTCTCAGCCCTCTCGATGAGGCCCTCCTCCTCTATCACCTCGATGTTGGCCAGGGCGGCCGCACAGCCGAGGGGGAAGGCATCGAAGGTGTGGCCATGCCTGAAATGCTCTCCGCCATGGATATGGAGCTCCGCCCTGGCGACGACGGCGCTTAGGGGAACACCACCTCCAAGGGCTTTACCCAGGATGATGATGTCGGGCTCCACACTCCAATGCTCGCAGGCGAACCATCGTCCAGTCCTGCCGAAGCCAGTCTGAACCTCCTCATCGACGAGGAGGATTCCATACCTCTCACAGAGCTCCTTCAGGCCCTGTAGATAGCCCTCCGGTGGGACGATCCAGCCGGCGTCTCCAGCTATCGGCTCTATGAAGACTGCTGCCACCTCATCTGGTGGGAGATAGCTCTTGAAGGCGTAGTCCTCTATGTAGTGGAGGCATCTTAGATCGCAGTCTGGATATTGAAGGCCAAAGGGGCATCTATAGCAGTTGGGATAGGGCATGTGATAGACGCCTGGGAGATTTGGGCCGAAGCCCCTGATCATCCAGGTCTTATAGGAGCTTAGGCTGAGGGCTCCATAGGTCATGCCGTGGAAGGCTCCTGCGAAGGCGATGATGTAGGGCCGACCCGTCGCCCACCTCGCAAGCTTGAGGGCGCAGTCATTAGCGGCGGAGCCAGTTAGGGCGTAGTAGACTCTCTTCTCAAAGCTGCCTGGGGTGATCCTCGCCAGCTCCCTATCCAGCCTATGCCTCGCCTCCACCCAGCCATGGGTTGCCGCCTCCATCTGACGTCCGATGGCCTCCAGCACCCTCGGATGCCTATGGCCGACGTTGACGACGCATCGGCTTGAGATGAAGTCGAGGAAGACATTTCCATCCGGATCCCTGATCCAGACGCCTCCAGCCTCCTCGACGAGGGGATGCCTATAGGCTGAGGGTGGGAGACCGACGGCCTTGAGTATCTCCCTCACCCTGGGGCCTGGAGGCTCCACAACTATCCTCGGAGCCTTAAATCTCCAGAGCTCCTCTACGCCCATTACAGGATGATCCTCTCACTAAAGATTTAAGGAAGACCCTTCGGTTAATATAGGAGTGCCATGGCGAGGCTTAGGAAGCCGAAGGAGGAGATGAAGTATATCCTCGCCACAGATGTAGGCAGCACCACAACTAAGGCGAGATTCTTCGAGCGCAAGCCGGAGGGATGGAGATTCGTCATAGCAGGTGAAGCACCCACGACGGTTGAGGCCCCCTATGAGGATGTCACCCTCGGCGTCAGGAACGCCGTCAGGGAGGTGGAGGAGCTCACGGGACATAAGATACTGGCTGAGGATGGAAGCGGCATAGTCGTCCCCTTCGACGGTGAGAGAGGCGTCGACCTATACTGCACAACCAGCAGCGCTGGTGGAGGCCTACAGATGATGGTGGCAGGCCTCATAAAGACCATGACGGCTGAGAGCGCCAACAGGGCTGCCCTCGGAGCAGGAGCCATAGTTATGGACGTCATCGCCCAAGACGATGGGAGACCGGTCTACAAGAAGATTCAGAGGATTAGAAGCCTCAGACCCGACATGATCCTACTCGCCGGAGGAACCGATGGGGGAGCCACAACCCACGTGATGGAGATCGCCGAGATGCTAAAGGCGGCTGAGCCTAAGCCCAGGCTCGGCCTCGGCTATAAGCTCCCAATAGTCTACGCCGGAAACAGGGATCTGAGGCCTCAGATAAAGAAGCTGCTCGGCGAAGTATTCGCGCTCACCATCGTCGACAACATCAGACCAGTCCTAGAGGTGGAGAACACTGAGCCCGCCCGTAGGGCGATCCATGAGCTCTTCATGGAGCACGTGATGAGCCATGCACCTGGCTATCTGAAGCTGATGAAGTGGACTGACATCGACATAATGCCTACGCCAGCCGGTGAGGGGATGGCGATGCAGCTCATCGCCAAGGTCTTCGAGAAGAACGTCCTCGGCGTCGGCCTCGGAGGGGCTACGACGAATGTCTACTCCGTCTTCGAGGGCAAGTTCGTCAGGAGCGTAAGCGCCAACCTGGGTATGAGCTACAGCATCTGCAACGTGATGAAGACGGCTGGCATCGAGAACATAATGCGATGGCTCCCCTTCGAAATGGATGAGGAGGAGGTGGCGAGCAGACTGATGAATAAGATGATTAGGCCGACAACCATCCCACAGACCCTCGACGACCTCATCGTCGAGCACTCCGTCGCCCGTGAAGCCCTGAGACTCGGATTGGAGCATCACAAGACCATAGCGACGAGGCTGAAGGGCGCAAAGATAGAGAGGACGATAAGCGACATGTTCGAGCAGGCGCTGGCCGAGACCTACATAGACCTCATGAAGATCGACATAATCGCCGGAACCGGAGGACTGCTGAGCCACGCCCCACGCAGAGTCCAGTCGATGCTCATCCTCACAGACGCCTTCCAACCTGAGGGCATAACATGGATGTTCCAGGACAGCGTCTTCATGATGCCCCACCTCGGAGTCCTATCAACCGTATACTGGGAGGCGGCCTGGCAGATCTTCGACAAGGACTGCCTCGTCAGACTTGGAACAGTCATCGCGCCGAGAGGCGTTGCGAATAAGGGTGACCCAGTCATGACGGTTGAGATCGAGATGCCGAATGGGGAGACCCTGACGGAGGAGATGCACTTCGGAGAGATTAAGCGTATAGAGCTGCCGGAGAGGGAGGAGGCGAAGGTGACCATATCGCCGAGGAGGGGCTTCGACGTTGGGAGGGGGCCTGGAAAGAGGGTGGAGGGAACAGCCATGGGAGGCGTCGTAGGCATACTCCTCGACGCAAGGGGTAGACCCCTACAGCTTCCGGAGAACGATAAAGAGCGGAGGGAGACTCTGCTTAAATGGTTCCTCGACATCGATATGTACCCGGAGGATAAGCTGAGGGAGTTGGTGTGAGATGCCTAAGGCCAAGGGGAAGAGGAGGGTTTCAAGGGAGGCATACGCCTACACCCCAGGTCTGAAGGTTAAGAGGGCGATGCTCGTCAGGAAGATGAGGAGGCTTCCAATACCTGGAAAGGTCCTCGTCGAGGAGGGGGATGAGGTAGACTTCAAAACAATCGTAGCGAGAACGGAGCTGGCCGGTGAACCCGAGATCGTCAAGGTCGCACTACTACTCGGCATCGAACCCGAGGATGTGCCGAGATACATGATGAAGAAGGTGGGGGATGAGGTGAAGGAGGGGGATATAATCGCCCACTACAGAGCCTTCTTCGGCCTCATAAAGCGAGACGTCGTCTCACCAGTCGACGGAGTCATAGAGTCCATCTCCGACATCACGGGTCAGGTGGTCATAAGGAAGCCTCCAGTCCCCCTGGAGGTCGATGCCTATATACCTGGAAAGGTCGTCGAGGTGCTCCCAAATGAGGGTGCGGTCATAGAGACGAACGCAGCCTTCGTGCAGGGAATCTTCGGCATCGGCGGCGAGACCCATGGAGTCATAAAGATGGCCGTCGACTCACCTGATGAGGAGCTCACCGCAGACCATATATCGGATGATGACAAGGGGGCGATCCTCGTAGGGGGCTCCCTCGTCACCCTCGACGCCCTGAGGAAGGGTGTGGAGGTTGGAGTCTCCTGCATCGTCGCCGGAGGCATTAGGCATAGAGACCTAACGGAGTTCATGGGGGAGGAGATCGGAGTCGCCATCACGGGACATGAGGAGGTGGGGCTCACGCTCATCATCACCGAGGGCTTCGGCAGGCTACGCATGAGCCGTAGGGCCTTTAACCTCTTCAAGAGCTTCGACGGCTATAAGGCAGCAGCAAACGGCGCCACCCAGATCAGGGCCGGCGTCATGAGGCCTGAGGTCATCATACCCCACAGCGAGTTCTACGAGGAGAAGAGCGGCGACGAGTTGGCGGCTGGAATGGTTCCTGGAACCCCTGTACGCATCATCAGGGCTCCCTACTTCGGAGCTATAGGCCGAGTGCACAGCCTGCCGATAGACCTGCAGCAGGTGGAGACCGAATCCTACGTGAGGGTCTTAGAGGTCGAACTTGAGGATGGCAGAATAGTTACGGTGCCGAGGGCGAATGTTGAGATCATCGAGGAGTGACTATCCCCTCATTATTAACTTGATTTTATAAGTGAAGAGGGACCCATGAAAACTTATATAAAATGAATTATTCATCTCTATTAGCTGTCCAGGGTCTAAAGGCTCTGGATGGTGGGGAAAAGGGAGGAAGAGGATATGGCCATCATCGTCTCAGGGAGAGGGATGGCCCTCGTAATACTGGTGCTCTCCTACATCCTCTTCTACATATTCATGTATCTCGGCAGGAAGGGAAGGGAGATCCCGGTCAGAACGCTTCCACCCATGGCCGCCATACCTGAGGGGATCGGCAGGGCCGCTGAGATGGGTAGGCCGGTGATGTTCACACCCGGCATCGCCGGAGACCTGAACGACCCCACGCAGGGTCCACAGGTTCTGGCTGCTATAAGCATCCTCGGCTACATAGCGAGGGAGTGCGCCAGGACGGGTGTGAAGCTCGACGTCTTCATGCCCATCCCGACGGCGCTCCCCCTCACAGAGGAGACTCTCCGAACAGCCTACATGGCTGAGGGGAAGCCTGAGGAGTTCTCCCCAGACATGATACACTTCATCGCCGGTCAGTCACCATACCTGACGGCCGTCCTCGGCTACTTCCAGAGGGAGAGGCCTGCAACAAACTTCCTGATAGGAGGCTTCTACTACGAGTCCGTCGTCATGGGTGAGGGCGGCAACACCATCGGAGCCTTCCAGATCGGTGGAACCGCCAACACCCACCAGATGCCCTTCCTCGTCGCCACCTGCGACTACGTCCTGCTGGCCGAGGAGCTATACGCCGCCGGAGCCTCCATCAGCAAGGATCCAGACATCCTCGGCTGCCTTAGAGGTGAGGACATAATGAAGTTCATATTGATCGCCTTGATGATCATCGGCTTCATACTCGGCTTCGCCAGGAATCCAGCGCTGATAAACGTTTTGAGGTGGTGAATATGGCTGAGGTTTTGAGGAGGGAGGTTGTCTACCTCATAACCGCCATAGTCACCATACTGATGTTCATAGAGTTCTTCTTCATAGGCACCTGGAACGTCGCTGAGGAGCTTCGAACCTGGGCCACCATCATCGCGAACATCTCCATCGCATTGGGAGCCGTAAGGCTGCTGGCTGAGCATGCGAAGAACGTCCAGAGGAGGAGGGCTGGGGTGTGGCCCTTCAGCATTTGGCTATGGATCATCTTCCTCGTCACACTCCTCAGCGGCCTCGCTGGCTATGTCATAAAGCAGGATGCCATGACTAACCCCCTCTACAACTGGCTCTTCACGTGGCCCTACACAAGCCTGGGTCAAACCCTATACGCCATCACAGGCTTCTACATCTTCTCAGCCGCCTATAGGGCCTTCAGGGCGAGGAACATAGATGCGGCCCTGCTCCTCATCGCAGGCTGCTTCGTCATCCTAACCAACGCCCCGATAGGCGGAGTAATCTGGAGCGGCATACCGGTGATAGGGCGATGGTTCCTCGACTATGGTCAGGTGCCTGGGATGAGATGCTTCCTAATCGTCGCAGCCTTCGGCATGCTCGCCTACGGATTCAGGGCGCTGCTGGGCAGGGAGAGAGGATTCTATGGGGAGGTGGCTGGTGAATGAGTGAGGAGCTCACCTTCTGGGAGAAGCTGGCGAGGATTGATCGCCGAGTCTTCTACTGGATACTGTTCATCGGCCTCATGATACCCTTCATCAGGCCCATCATGTTCCCCATCAGCATCAGCCCATCCACCAGAGACCTCTATGAGGGCATAATAGAGATGGTGGAGCCTGGAGACGTAGTCGTGATGAATATAGCCTTCGGAGTGAGCGCCTGGCCTGAGTGTATGCCAGCCTTCGCCGCCTGCACAAAGCTCCTGATAAAGGAGGGCGCCAAGATCATCTTCTGGGGAGCCTACTACGACGTCGACCTGAGCTATGAGGAGGTTCTGAGGAGGTGCGAGGACTACTTCAAGGACCTAAAGTATGGAGAGGACTACGTCTACCTTGGATACTACCCCTACCAGGAGGCGGCCGTAGCCCAGCTCGCCTCCTCGATTAGAAGCATATTCGAGACGGATAACTATGGGACGCCCCTCGACGAGATTCCGATGATGAAGAACGTCGACAAGGCGACGGATATCAAGCTGGTTCTCTCCGGAGACACCGGCGACGTCTGCGACTACTACATCAGGCAGTGGCGCATCCCCTATGGTGTACCCGTCGCCGAGATAGGGATCGCGATGCTGGGCTCCAGCTACATGCCCTTCTACAAGTCCGGAGTCCTCTTCGGTATGAGCGTCGGAGTCAGGGGAGGAGCTGAATTGGAGAAGCTCATCGGAGAGCCTGGTGAGGCAACCATCAGGATGGGAGCCATAAACATCTCCCACATCCTCGTCATCATAGCCGTAGTGCTGGCGAACATCGGCTACTTCGCCAGCAGGGGTAGGAGGAGGTGAGGTGGATGCCCTACCCAACCGATCCAGCTGGAATCGCTGGCCTGTGGATTGCATGGCTGCTGATGCTGATGATCTACAGCTACCCGCTGTATAAGGAGAATCCTGCCTTCAGGTTCGCGGAGCACACCTACGTCGGATTGATGCTGGCCATCATGCTCGTGAGGACGACGATTACGACGACGATAAGGATGGTTGGGCCGCCTCTAATGCAGGGGAAGGTCTGGTACGTCATACCCATCATCCTCGGCTTCATGATGTTCTTCCTATTGACGCCGAAGTATAGGTGGATAAGCCGATATCCAATCGCCATCCTCGTAGGAGCCGGCTTCGGACTCGGTATGAGGGGGGTCCTCATACCTGACATCACTAATCAGGTGATCTCGACGATCACCCCACCTGTCACCGGCGCTGGGGCGGTTGACTGGTGGAACTACATCTACATAGCGATAGGAACCATCTGCGCCGTCATGTACTTCGTCCTGACATGGGAGCATAGGGGTGGAATGGGCTATGCGACGAGGCTTGGACGCTGGATCATCATGATCGGCCTTGGAGCATACTTCGGCAACACCGTCCTCTTCAGGATGGCGATGCTCTCCGGCAGGGCGCAGTTCTTCCTCCAAGTCCTGAAGATAGCACCCATGTAAAGGGCCTGAAAAACCCCCTTTGTTTTCACATCAACTATTAAGGAGTTAGATGACATTCCAGATGTGAAGAGATTAGATGAGGGAGACGTGGAGGAGCTCCTCGAAGACGGTAGGCTGAGGCTCGGCGTGAAGCTGGAGGACTATCTACTCATCTACCTCGGCGTCAGACCCTGCTCCCAGATAACCATACCAGCCGAGCTCCCAAGCGGAGGGGAGATGGGGAGAATAATCGACGAGAGGATCTATCCAACCCTCCTAAGGATTAGGAGGGGTGATAGAGGAGCCATCAGGGATGTGAAGAGGGCCATGCGGAGGGCATACAGAGAGGTTGTTGAGGCCTCGGAGGAGTATAAGGCCCATATAGGATGGGCTGAGCGCCTCGGCCTCAGATGGCGGGTAGACGAGGTGAGGCCGACGGTTAGGGAGCTCTACCTATACAGGGAGAGAGGCGTCGAGAAGAGGCTGAGGAGGCTTATGGATAGGAGGGAGAGGCTGAGGAGAGAGGCCATGAAGAGGCCGAGAGGCCTCGGCATATATCTGGCATATCCAGAGGAGCTTGAGGCCGATTGGGTTGCTGAGATGGGGAGACTCCTCGGATACCCTCAATGCTGCGTGGAGCGATACGCCAGGGAGAGATCCATGGGCTTAGAGGTTGAGGAGAGAGCCTATAGACAGCTGGAGGAGGGCGAAGCGAATGCCATGGCCTACTTCGTCTCCTACTTCTTCCCCTGCAGCCCAAGCTGCCCGGAGGCCGTCTCCATGGGTCGGAGATGCCTCAGGCTGCTGGAGGAGCTCCACCCAAGGCTCGGTGAGCTATACCGGGGGAGGTTGGAGGAGAACCTCAACCTGGTGAGGAGGCTTCCAAACCTCATAAGGGAGCATAGAGCAGAGGCTGAGAGGAGGCTAAGCCTCTGGAGGAGTAGAACTCGACAGCTTTAATAGGGCCTCGAGGACTCCATCTGAGGGAGCCCCATGAGTGAGCGGTGGGCGGTGAAGGTTCTAAGGGAGATGGAGCCATCGCTGATTAGGAGGCTTGCAGCGGCCCTCATGATGCTGAAGGATGTCGTCGTCCTCGCAGGTGGAGACCCAGACTTTCCGACGCCCAGTCACATCGTCGAGGCGGCCGTCAAGGCTCTGAGGGAGGGGATGACCCACTACACGCCGACTCAGGGCATACCCCAACTAAGGGAGGCCATAGCGGCCTACTATAAGAAGTTCAACGTCGACGTCGACCCTGAGAGGGAGGTTATAGTCACCCCTGGAAGCCAGCAGGCGCTGTATCTCACCCTCGCCTCCACCGTTGAGCCTGGAGATGAGGCTCTCATCCCCGATCCAAGCTATCTGATTTACGTCCCAACGGTGAGATTCCTTGGTGGAAAGCCGGTGAGATTCCCCCTCAAGGCGGAGGGCTTCCACCTCGACCTCGAGGAGATTAAGGCCAGGATAACGGATAAGACGAAGATAATCATCCTCTGCTCCCCAAACAACCCGACGGGGACGGTCTTCACGGAGGAGGAGCTTAAAGGGGTGGCAGACCTAGCCGAGGAGCATGACCTCCTCATCATCTCAGATGAGATATACAGCGAATTCATCTGGGATGGTCGAAGATTTGTGAGCATAGCCTCCATACCTGGGATGAAGGAGAGGACGGTCGTGGTTGTAAGCTTCTCAAAGACCTTCGCCATGACGGGTTGGAGGCTCGGCTACCTCATCGCCCCTGGAGGCCTCGTAGAGCAGATGCTGAAGATACAGGGAAACATGGTTCTATGCCCAGCGGCCCACGTCCAGGTCGCAGGGGTGGCAGCCCTAACTGGGCCATGGGAGCCGATAGAGAAGATGGCTGAGGAGTATAATAGGCGGAGGGAGTATCTAGTTAAACGCCTAAACGAGATAGAGGGAATCAACTGCCCAAAGCCTGAGGGGGCCTTCTACCTCTTCCCAGACATCTCAGAGGTCTCAAAGTCCAGCTTCAAGTTCTGCGAGGACTTGATGGAGAAGAAGAGGGTGGCCATAGTCCCAGGAGCCGCCTTCGGCCCCCACGGTGAGGGGCATGTCCGAATACCCCTCGTCAAGCCGATAGAGGTGTTGGAGGAGGCGGCCAATAGGATAGAGGACTACGTGAAGGCCCTTAAGGCCTAACCCCTTTTTCCAAACCCTAAACCTATAAAGGGTCTCAGACCATATCGAGTTGGCTAGAGTTGTCATCCGACTGGGCAAGGGAGATGGCTAAACTCCTACGCTCAGGGGCGACGATGCTCAGCTACAACTGCCCAGAATGCGGATCGCCCCTATTCAGGTTGAAGAGCGGTGAGATATGGTGCGCCAGATGCCAGAAGCGAGTCATCATATTGAGGGAAGGTGAAGATGAGACAGCCGTCGTCCAACGGGAGCTCCTATGGGAGAACCTTGAGGGAGCCATCCTCAGGAAGCTGTCGAGGCTGAGCGGCCTCCTATCAGAGGAAGAAGAGCCGGAGAGGATCAGGGAGATAGCTGAATCCATCTCAACGCTCCTGACATCGCTCCAGAGGCTTAGGAGGCTGAAGAAGTAGAATCTCAACGTCTCATCAGCTCCATAACGAGTTTGAAGAGCTCCTCATGAACCTCCTCAACAGGCCTCTCCGCATCAACCCTAACCAGCTCCCCAGCCTCAACAAGCCTTAGATATATCTCCCTCACCCTCCTCTGGGTCTCATAGTCCTCATAGGCCGTTAGACGCCTATCCCTCAACCTCTCAAGAGCCGTCTCAGGCTCCACATCGAGGAAAACGACGAGATCAGGCCTCAGCGCATAGCGGTTCAGCATCCTAATCCAATCGACATCGACGCCTCCAGCACCCTGATATGCGATGGAGGAGTGGAAATAGCGTTCAGAGACCACTATACATCCAGCCCTCAAAGCTGGCTTGACAACCTCCTCAACGTGGTGGAGCCTATCGGCGGCGTATAGAAGCGCCTCCACCAATGGAGGGAATCGGAGGCCCTCCTCACTCCTCTCCCTGAGCAGACGGCCGATTGGGCCGTCGCTGGGTTCATGGGTCTCCACCACCTCGTAGCCCAGCCCCCTCAACCTCTCGGCGAGAAGTCTCCCCTGAGTAGATTTGCCGCAGCCATCTACTCCCTCGAGGACGATGAAGAGTCCACGTCGAGGGGTCATCCCATAGGGAGTCGACGGAGATGGATAAAACATCTTTGAGCAGCTTTAAAGGTCTCGGAGGGTAAAGGTGAGTGATGAAGTGGGGGGAAATCAAAGACCCCATACACGGCTACATAGAGCTATCGGAGGCTGAGAGGGGGGTTCTCGATACCTGGCCGGTTCAGAGGTTGAGGCGTATAAGGCAGCTTGGGGTGGCCTATCTAACCTATCCGGGGGCTGAGCATAGCAGGTTTCAGCACAGCCTTGGAGTCATGCATCTATCAGGACTCTTCGGCGAACGGCTCAGAGACCTCGGCCTCATAGAGGAAGATGATGTGAGGCTTCTCAGATTGGCTGGATTGCTCCACGACGTCGGACACGGCCCCTTCAGCCACCTCTTCGAGGAGCTCCTCGAGAAAAAGGGGCTGAGCCACGAGGGTATGGGGCGTAGAATCATAGGGGAGACGATGATCGCCGACGTCCTCAAAGACTATGGCTTCAAACCCTCCGAGGTCTCGGAGCTCTCGGTTGGCCAGCTCCCTGGCAGGGGCTTCCTCAATCAGGTTGTGGCCGGTCAGTTCAGCGCCGATACACTTGACTACCTCGTCAGGGACAGCTACTACACCGGCGTCGAGTATGGAAGGGTTGACGTCCGTAGGCTTATAGACTCGGTCGACGTCTTAGACGGAGTTCTCTCCATGGATATAGCGGCCCTCTACGCCCTTGAAGCCTTCCTCATCGCAAGATATGAGATGTTCAAGGCCGTCTACTTCCACAGAACGGTTAGATCTGCATCGGTGATGCTTATCAGGGCGTTGGAGCTGGCTGATGAAGCCCTCAGCCTAACCGAATTCAAATCCCTCGACGACTACCTCAAACTCGACGATGAGGGGGTTCTATCCATGCTCCTAAGCCTGAGAGGCGATGAGGAGCTGGAGACGGCGAGGAGGATGGCTGAGATGCTGAGGGGGAGGAGGCTGCTGAAATGCGCCTATGAACGCTTCCTCGGGGAGGAGGAGATCCAAAGCCTTAGGCTGAGAGGGGAGACGAGGAAGGAGCTTGAGGAGAGACTGGCTGAGGAGGCTGGAGCCGATTGCCGCTTCCTCATCATCGACGTCTCAACAGCCCCATCAGTCCCCTACAACCCTGGAAGCAGTAGGCCGGAGGAGATCAGGCTGTTCATCAGGGAACCCGACGGCTCGAAGAGATGTGTAAACTTCAGCGATGTCTCACCCCTCGCCCCCATCCTACTGGGATATATAAACATCCTCAGGGTCTATTGTAGGGCTGAGGACTTGGATAAGGTCAGGAGAGAAGCGGGAAAACTCCTCGAGGCCTTTGGCTAAATCTCTATATATCCCTCATCGGCGTTGACGGCGACGAGATCACCGTTCCTAAGCAGCCTCAACGGATTCTCCTCAAGGCGATCCATAAGTGGGATTCCAGCCATGGCGCATCCCGTGGCGATGATCGTCTCCGTCTCCAGGTTTATGATGGCCGCCGGAGCCGTCCCCCGACGATGCATACGATAGATTATGTAGCAGCCAACGGTGCTTCCCCTCCCATGGGGGAAGATGAAGACCTTTCCAGCTATGCTCTCACCCTCAAGGGGATGGCCAGGCTCAGTTATGACACCTGTGTCGGGGTCTACGCCGCCGTAGAAGCTGAAGGGTGCGCCGCTTATTATGGCCTCCCCCTCAGCGTATCCGCCGACTATCCTTCTACCCCTAATCCTCATGACCCCTCCCCAGAAGCTCCCTTAGAGGCGCAACCTGAACCGTGAGGCCCATGGAGGAGAGGTAGTGGGCCGCCTTAAAGCTGTCCGTCGCCACCTCCCTCCACCCCATCTCCCTAAGAGGCGCAACCACCATGCAGGTATCCCGGTAGACCCTGCCCCCAGCCTCCTCGATGGCCCTGACTATGCCCAGCCGCTCAGCCTTCATGTAGACATCCCTGCTTGTGAAGACCCATAACCTCTCACAGCTTCGACGCTCCAGCAGCATGGCGACCTCCATCAGCTCCCTGAGGCTGCAGTGGGGGCAGCCGACGCAGATTATGGCCTCCTCCCCAGCCCCCTGGAAGCGTTCAGCCACCTCCCTCAGGCCGTCGGGCTTTATTGGTATATGCTCCAAATCCCCAAGGTGTCGAGTCATCCTCCTGGCCTCGGGGGTTAAGCCCTCGATGTGGTAGAGGGCCACACCACCTGAGGTGGCTATGGCCGCTGAGAGGGCTTTAAGCTGCTCTATGCTTGCACCCCTCAAACCCCTGATGTAGGGGACGCTTCGACCTGCGATCTCTCCGATGAGGTAGCCGAGGGCTCCATAATCGAATTTGGAGCTGAGGTGGGCCTTCACATCGATGATGATGCTCGGCCTCCTATTCTCCTCCAATCGATATCCGTGTAGAGGAGCCCTACCCGTGATAGCTGAGGCGAGGGCTGTAGGCCCAGTCTCCCTATTAGTTCTGGCGCCGAGAACGGAGTTGGCGTAGGCGACGGCTGAGGACTCAGCCCAGGCGACCTGGCTTCCAGCCCTCGGCCTATGACCTATGAGATAGGGTGTACAGGTGCAGGTGGCCTCAACGCCCATACGCCTATAGGCCTCGATCACCCTAAGCTGACCCTCAGCGAATTCAGGGGAGACACCCATCTCCCCCCACCGCTCCAAGTCCATTCCAGCTGGGTTGAGCGTCGCCCTTATACGCACATGGGCCCCCAGCTCAGCCTGCTCCTCGAGATACTCCAATCCAGCTTCGCCGAGATTCTTATAGGAGACTCCTGAGATGTGGGCGCTCTCCACTTCGATTAGCCTCTCAGCCTCGAAGACCTCCCCGAGGGCGACGAGGAGGCTCATGGCCCTCGCCACGGCCTCCCCCATCTCGCCTTCAAGCATCTCCTCCTCAAGTCGGGTTAGATACATCCCAGCCTCCCCAAAAGCCGTCTAACACGCTCCGAAACAGGTATCTCAGCCCTCTTAAAGTGGCGTTCAGGCTTAGACAGCGGCCTCGTGGCGTCGACGCCCACCTTACAGCCGAGCTCAAGCCTCTGATCCGAAGCCGGATCGAGGCTTGAAACCCTGACATGAGGTATGATCAACAGATCCTCATCACCCCTGAATCTCGTCGCTATGGCCCACTCAACCTCCTCAGGGTTGTAGGGGTCGATGTCCTCATCGACGACTACGGCGTGCTTAAGGCTTGGATGGGCTGCGAAGACGGCCATCAAAACATTCTTCGGGTCTCCCTCCCGAACCTTCCGGATGCTGACGACGCAGTGGAGCCATCCACATCCCCCAGATGTGAGGTTTACACCCCTGACATGAGGCGTCACACCTCGGACGTAGTCCCATATCTTAGCCTCCCTGGGGAGGCCCATCAATAGGCGATGCTCCATCCCGGAGGGGAGGAGTGCCTGATAGATGTAGTCAGCCCTATACATGGCTCCGACAACCTCGATGACCGGCTGACTCCGCTCAACGTCGTAGGTTCCAGTCAAATCGACGAAGGGCCCCTCAACAGCAGTCTCATCCACCTTCAAACGCCCCTCTAAAACCAGCTCTGCGTCAGCCGGAGCCAGGGCGTCGATATGCTCACACTCCGTCAGTTTGAGGCCTCCATCCAGGAGGGCGTTGGCCACATCGAACTCCGAGACTCCGTAGGGGGCGGGCGTCGACGCTGCGAGGAGAATGGCTGGGTGAAGCCCTATGGAGATGCTGACATCTATGCTCTCTACGCCGCCCTCCCTCGCCGCCTCAACGATTCGATAGAGATGTCTTGGAACTATCCTGAGGGTCAATCTATGGTCGTCGAGGACGAGGAGGCGATGTATGGAGACGTTTTCTATCTCGCCGTCGGGAGTCCTGGCGTAGAGGGCTGCCGATGTGATGTAGGGGCCTGGATCCCCCTCGAAGTGGGTGAGGATGGGGAATTGGCTCAGCCTTGGCCTATCCACCGCTCTCTCCTTCACGGGGCCGTCGCCGACTTCGCATCTCCTCGGATTCCTCACGGCTGAGAGGAGTCTCTCATAGAGCTCCAGGCCCTCAACGCCTAAGGCCTCTTGGATTAGACGCCTATTGGAGCAGAGACCCGCAGCGATTCTGCTCTCATAGCCCTCGATCCTCGTGAATAGGAGGGGTCTGCCGTCGAGATGCTTCATAACGGCGGCGACCTCGAATCGGGTTGATAGCTCCTCATCTATGTGGAGGAGCTCCCCCCTCGAGTCAAGCTCCCTGAGGAAGCCCCTTAGATCGCTCAACGCTCCCTCACCAGCTCCCCAACCAGCTTAAGCAGCACCCTACCGGCGGAGACCTCGAGGTCTGGGGGGAGATTTATGGAGACGAGGGCCATCTTCCCATAGAGGTGGGCGAGGCGCTCAGCGATGACCTGACTGAGAACTCGGTCTCGATCGCCGAGGAGGGGTGATGAGACGCCTCCAGGCATGGAGATGGTGAGCGTTCCCAGCCTCGGCTCATCTCCAAGCCAGAAGAGGGCGATGACTGCGTTCCCCAACTCCAGTAGGGCGGCCTTGAGGGGGCGATCCTCTAGGAGGGCCTCCGCCGTCGATAGCTCCAAACCCATTTGATAGAGTTTAGGCGAGGGGAGATGTTAAGCATTCCCCCTCCAACTATTAGAGGGTGTCGACTTGAAGCTGTTGGCGCTGGGCGACATCCACAGCAACCTCACAGCCCTCGACGAGGTGTTGAGGGATGCGGGGAGCTGGGATATGGCCCTCTGCCTCGGAGACATAGTGGGCTACGGCCCAAATCCAGGTGAGTGCATCTCAAGGGTGAGGATGCATGGCTTCCGATGCATAGCCGGAAATCACGACGCAGCGGTGGTCTCCGGTGAGACATGGGGCTTCAACCCCTACGCAGCGGAGGCCGTCCACATCAATCGCAGACTCCTCAGCTTAGACGCCATCAGATGGCTGGGAGGGCTACCCCAAAGCCTCAGCCTGGAGGTTGAGGGCGTCCGCATCGCATTATATCATGGCAGCCCAAGAGACCCCTTAAATGAGTATATCTTCCCCCATGAGGCCTACATCTATGCCGATAGGCTTCTGGAGATGGCTGGAGCTGATCTGCTTCTCCTCGGGCATACCCATGTCCCCTACCTCATCGAGGTGGATGATCGACGGCTGGCGAATCCCGGCTCGGTTGGCCAGCCGAGGGATGGCGATCCGAGGGCGAGCTACATGCTCATCGAGGTCGATGGGGGTGAAGTCTCCATTCATCATAGAAGAGTTGAATACGACATCGATGAGGTGGCTGAGAGGATGAGACGGCTTGGGCTTCCGGAGTTCCTCGCCTCCAGACTCTACTACGGCTATTAGAGACCAATCCTTCTAGAGGGTTGATCAACACATATCGACCATCGAGAGAGCTTCTGGAGATAAGCTTCGAAATCCTCGACGAATAGCTCAGCCTATCGAATCCTCATCACCCTCTCCTCATGGTAGCCGGTGATGACGCGGCGATAACCCCTTAGAGCCTCATCGAGACCTGGGTCACCCGTATCGACGGTTAGGGCTTTGAGACCCCTCAACTTATTCGGGGTGGCGATGACGATGATGTGATCCAAGCCGACTCTGCGTAGGATTCTCGGACTTATCGGCTGATTCCCCCTCCCCAGCAGGGAGCCCTGGCCTCCGAGGGGTGAGATTATTATCCAGGTCTCAGCCTCCTCAACAACCCTCAATAGGTCTTCCTCCGAGGCATCCCGCACGATAAGCCTCCCATCCCTGACAACGTCTATGCCAAGCAGGGTCTTATCAACGCCGAGGAGCTCCGCCACCTTCGCCACCGTCGACCCTGGACCCAATATGTAGTTGACCCCAGGCCTCATCATCTCCACAACCCTCGCAGCTATGGATTCCTTCATCAACTCCTCATCCACGGCCACCACCGTCTCCTTACCTCCAAGCAGTAGATTTGGGGCGTATGGGGTTTTGGCGCAGCCCTTTAGGACGGCTGTCAATCTCCCAGCCCTATAGGCCTCCTCATCGACATCCATAACCTCCCTCTCAACGATCCGGGTCTCGCCATTTAGGTATTTGATGAGGAGCTGAGCTGCAGCCCTCGGCGTTGGGGGGAAGACGGCGCTGAACATCTTAACCCCAGCGGGTATCCCGAGGATTGGGGTCTCCATATCTATGGCCTCAACTATGTCGCAGGCGGTTCCATCGCCCCCTGCGAAGACGATGAGGCTGACGCCCATCTCAGCCATCCTCCTCGCCGCCCTCTTCGTATCCTCAGCCGTCGTCGGCTTCGAGGCGTATCCAACAACCTCAAAGCTGTAGCCCACCTCTCTGAGGAGCTCCTCCCCCATCTCACCGCTCCATGTCAGCCATCTCGCTGATCGACCTTCCTCACCTAAATGTCTCAGGAACTCCCTCGCCCTGATGGGGGACCAGGGCTTAGCCCCCCGCCTCAGAGCCTCTCTCAGAGCCTCCTCTCCGTCCGTCCCCTTTAATCCGACTCTCCCACCCATTCCAGCGATCGGGTTTACGATGAAGCCGAGGGATGGCAAGTTAAATAAAAGTCTCCCCAACTATTCTAAAAGCTATCAGGGGCGGATGCCTATAAGCGGCCTTAAGGAATCCCTTGGACGCCTTGGATCGCTTAAGACCCTCGCAGGGTTGAGATTAGAGATCGATAGACGCAGACTCGTTGAATTCTCAGCTCTCATCCTCATACTCTTCGTCGCCGTAGCGTTGAGGGAGCTCCCCCTCCGATGGGGCGCCTACCTCACAGCCTACGACCCCTTCTTCCAGTATAGGGTGGCCGAATACGTCGTTGAAAACGGCTTCAAGGCCTGGTTCAGCTGGCATGACAGCCTCAGCTGGTATCCCATAGGGAGGGATATCCCCCACAGCTCCTTCCCAGGCCTCCCCTTCTCAGCCGCAGCCCTCTACATGGCTCTAAGAGCCCTCGGTGTAGATGTCTCCCTTCGAGATGTCTGCATCCACTTCCCAATACTGATGGCCGCCATCACCTGCATAGTTGTCTATCTCCTCGGCCGAGACCTTGGAGTTGGAACCATAGGCATCTTCGCCTCCCTCTTCGTCGCCGTAAGTCCAGCCTTCATAAGCAGAACAAGCCTCGGCTTCTTCGACACCGAGAACATAGGCATCTTCGGCATGGCCCTCACGCCGCTGCTATTCCTCCGCTCCATAGACCGCAACCGCCCTCTGGGTTGGAGGCTTCTATACTCTATTCTCGCTGGGCTATCCCTGGCCTATCTCTACGCCTCCTGGGGCGCCTCAAAGTATGTGACAGGGCTCCTCGCCCTCTACGTCCTCTCAACCCTCTTCACTGGGCATTATGATAGACGCATCCTCACCTCCTACTGCCTAACGATGTTTGTGGGCTACCTCTTCGCCATCTTCGTCCCAAAGCTGGGGCCGAGATTCCTCCTCAGCGTGGAGAACATCACGGTCCTCTTCCTCGTCCTCACACTCGTAGCCTATGAGGCGATAAGGCGGAGGATAGCCTTGAGGCGCCTCATCATCCCCTCCCTCATCCTCGTGGTCGCCGTCATAGGGGTTGCATCCCTGCTCCAATACCTCGGAGTCGCCAGGCCTTTGACGGGTAAGTTCCTCAGCGTCATAAACCCCTCCAAGAGGCCTCAGAGCCCCCTATTGGAGTCGGTGGCTGAGCATAAGAGGGCTGTCTGGACCAGCTTCTTCCTCGACTTCGGCTTCCTCCTCCCCCTCTCCATCTTCGGCTGCTACATTGCGTTGAGAAATCTCGATGAGCGCAAACTCTACATGCTCCTCTTCTACATCTCAGCCCTCTACTTCGCTGGCTCCATGATCAGGTTGACCCTCATCCTCTCGGTTCCAGCCTCCCTCATGGCCTCCTACGGCCTCGTTGAGCTCCTCTCATCCCATCTACAGCTCGCCGCCGGATGGGGGAGGGAACGGCGGAGGAGGGTTATGGGAGTTAGCCGTGAGGCCTCCACACTCTTCATAATCATCCTCCTCATGGCGACCCTCCCAATCATCTGGAGGGCCGCCTCCACCTCCTATAGGCCTGGAACCTTCGCCTCCTCAGCCGTCCCCGTCAAGATCGGGGGGGAATACCCACAAGATTGGATTCAAGCCTTGACGTGGATGAGGGATAACCTACCTGAGGACGCCATAGTCGTCTCCTGGTGGGACTACGGATACTGGATAGAGACCGTCGCTGGTAAGCGAACCCTCGCCGATGGATCGACGAGGATTCAACGCCAGATCGCCCAGATCGCCCTCATAATGATGATGGATGAACCCACATCCCTCGAGATACTCAAACGATATGGGGCGACGCACATCCTCGTCTTCGCCACCTTCAACCCCAACAATCCGAGGGAGCAGTGGCCCTTCGGCGACAATGTGAAGTGGAGCTGGATGGTTCAGATAGCGGGTCTAAACCTCACAGACTACTACAGCAATAGGAGATACACGGAGAGATTCTATAACTCAACCCTCTACAAGCTGATGACGATAACTGCAAACCCGGATCACTTCGAACTCGTCTTCGCATCGGAGCATCACTTCGTCCTCATATACAAAATCAAATACTGAGCGTGGAGGCGCTATATGTAGAAGGGCTGATCCTCCTCCCCCCTCTCCTCCTCCAGCTCCCTAAGCCCCTTCTCCATCCCCGCCTTCGTCACCTTGATGTCATACTCGATGAAGTCCTCGGCGAACTTGTTTAGATACTGAGACATCTCCCTAAGCTCCTCGAGGGTGAATTTACCCATGATGTCGGGGTTGTTCACATATTGGAGCCATCCAATCACGCTGTGATTCAGGGCCAGGAGGGCGACATGCATCGACCTCACCAGGTCGAGGCGATCTGGATTCTCAGCCATCCTATTCTCCCTTATCTGCCTGAGAAACTCCTCACACTCCCTAATCCACCTCTCACCCACAGCCTCCACCCAGCCAACAGCGACATCCAATCCGCATACCGACATAAAACCCTTCCGCCCCGATTTGTATACACCATGTTTATATCTACGTATACGATTCCGTATATGATGTCCGAGGTTGTGAGCGTGAGGGTGAAGAGGGAGGTGAAGGAGCTATTGGAGAGGGAGGGGATTGACATAGGCGCCGCTGTCAGAAACTATCTGGAGGAGATGGCCTGGAGGATCAAGGTTAGGAGGGGGCTGGAGAGGCTTGATGAGCTGCTCAGGGAGATGCCGCCGGCATCGAGGGGATTCTCGGCGAGGAGTGTGAGGGAGGACCGTGATAGCCGTTGACTCCTCAGCCCTATCCAAATATCTACTTAGAGAGGAGGGATGGGAGGGGGTTAGGAGAAGGCTTGAGGAGGGGGGAATATCCCTCGAGATGGCGTTGAAGGAGGCGTGTAACGCCCTATGGAAGAGAGTTATGAGGGGAGAAGTCGATGAGGAGATGGCTTCAAGGGTGGTGGAGGAGCTTATGAGATGGGAGATATTGAGGCTCGCCGACCAGAGAGAGCTGATCGGGGAGGCCTTCAAGATAGCCATCAGGAGGAGGATAACCCTCTACGACTCGCTCTTCATAGCCTTAGCAAGGGAGATGGATGTTCCCCTCCTAACATCCGATGAGAGGCAGTCGAGGGCCGCCTCAGAGGAGGGGGTTGAGGTTATAAGGGTTTAAACCACGGAAATGATTTATCTCCCCTCATATACTCTCTCATGGGCTGGTGGACTCTCCATGGCATATAGGATCGGTAGGGTTGGGGAGTTGAAGGTTGGCTCCTACGCAGTCATCGACGGAGAGCCATGTCAGATACTCTCGATCCAGAAGAGCAAGCCTGGGAAGCATGGGAGCGCCAAGTTCAGATGTATAGCCGTCAGCCTCCTCGACGGCAGTAAGAAGAGCTTCGTAAGCCCCGTCGACGCCACCATAGAGATACCGATCGTCGACAAGCGGCGAGGCCAGATAGTCTCCATCACCCCCGACTACGTCCAGCTGATGGATCTCGAGACCTATGAGGTCTTCGAGGTTCCACAGCCATCGGATGAGGAGTTGAAGTCGAGGCTCGAAGTTGGGAGGGAGGTTGAATACTGGAATATAATGGGGCATAGGAAGCTGGTGAGGGTGAAGGGCTGAGGGGATGAGGAGGATCCAACCAATACGCCTCAGAGCTGGAATGACCGTGGGTAGATTAGCTGAGGAGCTCGGAAGGGCGGGGGTAATAGGGGCTGGAAGGGTTGCGAGGGCCGTGGAGATAGTGGCTGAGATGTTCAGCGACGAGGACTACACCACCTTCCTCTCCCTATCAGGCCCCCTCGTCCCAGCTGGACTACGCCTAATCATCTCAGACCTGATAAGGGGAGGCTACATAGACGCCGTCGTAACCAGCGGGGCAAACCTGGTCCACGACCTGATAGAGGCGATGGGAGGTGAACATCGATCCGGAAGCCCAGAGGCCGACGATGAGAGGCTTAGGGAGAGGGGGATCTCAAGGGCCTACGACATCTACATAGAGGTTAAGATCTTCCAGGAGCTTGAACGCTTCCTCTATGAAATCCTCGACGAAATACCCGAGGAGAAGCGTAGAGAGACCTCGATATGGGGTCTTCTACATGAGATCGGGTTGAGGCTGAGGGATGAGGACTCTATTCTGAGATGCGCCGCCCTGAGGGATGTCCCAATCTTCAGCCCAGCCCTATTAGACTCCATGATTGGGATACCCCTATGGGTGTACTCCCAGCGGAGGACGCTCAGAATAAACCCCCTCAAGGACTTCGAGCACTTCGCAGAGCTGGTCTACGACGCCAGGAAGGCGGGGGCAATCATCCTCGGCGGGGGCGTCCCAAAGCATCACACCCTATACATGAATACGCTGAGGGGAGGCCTCGACGCGGCGGTTCAGATCACAACCGCCAGGGCTGAGGATGGAAGCCTAAGCGGGGCGCCGCTTAGAGAGGCCATCAGCTGGGGGAAGGTTAAGGGAGAATGCATCGTCGACGTCTACGGCGATGCGACTGTTCTCTTCCCCCTGATAGTTGCGGCCGCCCTGGAGAGGGTTGAGCAACCTTTACATGAAGGTGAGGGAGATTAGGTAGGGAAGAATGGAATGGTGCTGGAGAAGCTGGGTTCATCGCTCTACGACGCCATAAAGAGGATGCTTAGAGCTCCAACGGTTGATAGGGAGGTAGTTAAGGCGCTCATAAGGGATTTCCAGCGGGCCCTCCTCCAGGCGGATGTCGATGTCCGCCTCGTCTTCGAGCTCTCCCAGCGGATAGAGGAGAGGGCCTTCGAGGAGCTCCCCCCAGGAATAAGCCGGAGGGAGCATCTCATCAGAGTCATATACGACGAGCTGACGAGATTGGTGGGGGAGAAGCCCCAACCCCTAAACCTCAAACCTGGAGCCCAGAACATCTACATGCTCATAGGGATCCAGGGCTCGGGGAAGACGACCACGGCGGCGAAGCTGGCGAGATATCTGCAGAAGAGGGGATTCAAGACGGCGCTGATATGCGCAGACACCTTCAGACCTGGAGCCTACGAGCAGCTCAAACAGCTCGCCGAGAGGATAAACGTCGACTTCTACGGAGACCCAACATGCCGAGACCCCATAGAGATCGCCAGGAGGGGCGTGGAGCATTTCAGGGATCATGAAGCGGTCATCATCGACACCTCTGGGAGGCATAAGGAGGAGAAGCCCCTCCTCGATGAGATGCGGAGGATGGCTGAGGCAGTCAAGCCGAGGGAGGTCATCCTCGTCATCGACGCCACCATAGGGCAGCAGGCGGCCTCCCAGGCGAGGGCCTTCAAGGAAGCCACAGATATAGGGTCTATAATCGTAGCAAAGCTCGACGGCTCAGCGAGAGGGGGAGGAGCCCTATCAAGCGTCGCAGTCACGGGGGCACCTATAAAATTCATAGGAACCGGCGAGGACGTCGAAGACCTCGAACCATTTGATCCGCCGAGATTTATAGGGCGCCTCCTCGGCATGGGAGATATAGAGGGCCTCGTTAAGAGGGTGAGGGAGGCTGAGCTTGAGGTCTCGGAGCGGGATGCGATGGCCATCCTCTCAGGGAAGTTCACCCTCGAAGACCTATATGGACAGCTTGAGGCTATGAGGAAGCTTGGATCCCTTAGGAGGATAATCTCCATGCTCCCAGGCTTCGGCTATGAGCTTCCCAGCGATGTCTTCGACGTAGCCGAGGAGCGCCTCGATAAGTGGAGGGTCATAATACAGTCTATGACCCCAGAGGAGAGGGAGAATCCACGCATATTGAACGCCTCCAGGATCAGACGTATAGCCAGGGGAAGCGGAACCGAGGAGAGGGATGTGAGAGAACTTATAAAACAGTATAACGCCATGAGAAAGATGCTGAAGCAGCTGAGGGGTAGGGGTAGACTCCTCAGACAGCTTCAACGATTCAGGTTAGGATGATGGAGATGGGGAGGCACTCTAAGGGGCCGAGGAGGAAGACGAGGAGGAAGCTCCGCAAACCCATTCGGGAGAGGGGTAAGATACCCCTCAGCAGGCTTCTGGAGAGCTATGAGATAGGAGAACGGGTCATCATAGACATCAACCCAACGGTTCACAAGGGTATGCCCCACAGGAGATACCAGGGTAGAGTTGGAACCATAGTGGAGAAGCGTGGGAAGGCCTACGTCATAGAGATACCGCAGAGGAAGAGGGTGAAGCTCATCATCGCCAGGCCGGAGCACCTCAGGAGGCATATGACATGACCATCATAGAGCGGAGAGAGATCACCATACCGGAGGCGAGGAAGATACTCGAATCCATAGGGGAGCTCGACCCACTCCAGAGGAGGGTTCTCGACTATGCATTGAAGTTCTCAAAGCTCCCCGCCGAGGAGGCCGGCAAGCTCGTGGAGGAGCTCGTGGAGAGCGGATTGGAGAGGAGCATGGCGGTTCAGATAGCCAACTGCCTCCCAGGAAGCGTTGAGGAGCTGAGAACCTTCCTCGGTAGACAGCGCATAATATCTAAGGAAACCATGGAGAATCTGATGAGGATCATAGAGAAATACAGGTCTAAGACTACTTCTCAATAGCGGGGAGGCAGAGATGGAGAGAGAGGGTAAAAAATACGAGGAATATGCATACGTCCTGGATAAATTGCCGCATGGTAGGCCAGGCGCCCCTAGATACGGCTATGGAAGAGGCATAATACAGCTCGTCGGCGAGACCTACTTCACGCTGCTTGAGGCCACGCCGAAGAGGGATGCGAAGATCGATATAGGGGAGCGCCTCTACGTCGGCAGGATCGGCAGAACAAAGGTGGACCACATCCTTGGACGCATCTCCTACGATGAGTTGACGGCCACAGCTAAGGCTGAGCTCCCAGGCATAATAGAGAGGATAATCAGATCAAATGAGAAGCGGTTTATAGAGTTCTTCAATAGGTCTCAGCCCGTAACCCCGAAGATGCACGCCCTCGAACTGATTCCGGGGATAGGGAAGAAGTTGATGTGGCAGATACTGGAGGAGCGGGAGCGCAAACCCTTCGAGAGCTTCGAGGATCTCCAGAGTAGGGTGAACATCCCCGACCCCGTTAAGCTGTTGGCGAGGAGGGTTCTGAAGGAGCTCTCAGAGGATGAGAAATACTTCCTCTTCACAAGGTCTGCATGAGTCAGCTTTTTAAATCTCCATAGGGGAGGATTGATGGATTTGAGGGCGAGGAACTATAGGCCGATAAAGAGGATGCCCTACACCAGGAGGGAGTATATAGGGGGAGTCCCAGGCCTCAGAATAGTCAAGTTCACCATGGGAAACCCAAACAGGGAGTATGAATACCTTGTGGAGCTCCTAAACCTGAAGGACGCCCAGATAAGGCATAACGCCCTCGAAGCTGCGAGGCTGGCCGCCAACAGGTATCTGGAGAGGAATCTGGGGAGGGATAACTACCTCCTCCAGATCGTCCCCTATCCACATCACATTTTGAGGGAGAAGAGGAGGCTCGCCGTCGCCCAGGCAGACAGATTCCAGGATGGGATGCGAAGACCCTATGGCAAGCCAGCTGGAACGGCGGCGAGGGTTAGACGTGGACAGAGACTTATGATCGTAAAGGTGGATGGAGACTCGGTGAACATCGCCAAGGAGGCCTTGAGGAGGGCCTCAGCCAAATTCCCGATACCCTGCAGGATCAGGATCACCCCACTCTCCACAGCCCACTAAGACGGCAGATTATAAGCCTCAAACCCCTAAACTGGATAGGGTTGACGGTCTCCTACAACTTCGAGATTGGGAGAGTCATCGACGAGATAGCTGAGAGGGGGGCCAAGAGGGTTCTGATACAGCTACCAGAGGGCTTGAGGCCCAGGGCCCTCCGGCTGGCGAGGGAGATAGAGGCCGAGGTCGATGCCACGGTCTACATCTCCGGTGGAACCTGCTATGGGGGATGCGACATCGCCATACATGAGGCGGAGAGCCTCGGCGTAGACCTCATAGTTCACTACGGCCATAATAGGATGCTCCCCGACATGGGGATACCAGTCGTCTACGTGGAGCTGAGAGCCGACTTCGACGTGGAGGAGCTCCTAAACAAGGCCATCAATCAACTCGAAGACTGGAGGAGAATCGGCCTGGCGTCGACGATCCAGCACGTCCACCTACTACGGGAGGTGGCTGAATACCTGAGGCGTCGGGGATTCACACCCAAAATCGGCGGGGGAAGGAGATGGACTCCCTATGATGGACAGGTGTTAGGCTGCGACTACTCAACAGCCCAATCCATAGCTGAGGCGGTTGACGGATTCCTCTTCATCGGCGGTGGACGCTTCCACCCCCTCGGCCTCGCCCTCGCTACGGATAGGGAGGTTGTGGCCGCAGACCCCTACACCGGAGAGGTGTCCAGGATAGGGCGTGAGGAGATGATGAGGATGGTGAGGAGGAGGATGGCCGCCGTAGAGGGGGTGAGGAGGGCGAGGAGCATAGGGATCATCGTCAGCGTTAAGCCGGGTCAGAATAGAATCAGGGAGGCTGAGAGGCTGAGGAGGAAGCTGGAGGATAGGGGATATAGAGCAGGCATCATCACCCTCGACGTCGTGAGGGCTGAAACCCTAAACGACTTCACGGAGTTCGACGCCTTCATAGATACGGCATGCCCAAGAATCGCCATAGACGGCCTACCAGACCTCAGGAGGCCGATGATCACCCTGAGAGAGGCCTACGCCATGATGGGGGTGATAGGGTGGGGGGAGATGCTGAAGGCATCATACCCAGGAGAAGGCTGGAGGAGGCCCTGAGAAGCCTAAAGCCACATCCACATCCAGATCCATGGCTGGAGCAGTATACGACGCCGCCGAAGGTGGCAGCCGAACTCCTCTTCACAGCCCGATACATCTACGATGACATAAAGGGGAGGCTCATCGCAGACCTCGGCTGCGGCACTGGGCGTCTGGGCATAGGGGCCCTGATGCTCGACGCGGAGGCCGTCGTAGGAGTCGACATCGACCCAACAGCAATCTCCACAGCGAGGGAGAACGCTCTAAGGGCTGGAGTCCTTGATCGACTCCATCTCATCATCGGCGACATCGCCCCCCTCAGAGCCGTCTTCGACACCGTCGTGATGAATCCACCCTTCGGAACGAGGCGTCGACACGCCGACGTAGAGTTCCTCGAAGAGGCTCTGAGAGTTGCGAGGGCGATTTACAGCATACATAAGAGCAGCACGAGGGAGTTCATACGGAGATATATAGAGCGGAGTGGGGGGAGGGTCTCAGCCATATTCAAGATGGAGATGGAGATACCCCACATGTTCAGGTTTCACCGTAAATCCAAGAGACTTGTAGAGGTTGATCTCTATAGGGTTGAGGGCCTAAGGGTTTAAATTGAGGCCGATGAGAATTAGTTGGGCGACCGGTGGAGGCCGCCATGTCGAGGGGTGTGAAGGGGCTGAGAAGCGGACTCGTCTTCCCGGGGGATAAGCTCGCTGTGATAGAGGAGTTCCTTAATGGCCCTGGGGCCTATGAGGAGGATGGCGTCGTCCGCTCAGCTGAGCTTGGAGACGTCAAATTCGACCTGGAGCGGAGGGAGGTTAGGGTCTCGAAGAGGACGAGGACGCCCATCCTCCCCGTGGAGGGTTTAGACGTCATCGGCGAGGTCGGCTCCGTGAAGAGGAGGACGGCGAATGTCGAGATATTCTACATAAGGGGTGTGGAGGTCTCACCTCCCTTCACTGGGGTGATCCACATCTCCAGCGTTGGGCTGGAAGTGAAGAATATGAATCTAGCCCTTAGAAGCGGTGATATAGTGAAGGCACGGGTGATAAACACGAGGAATAGGTTTATACAGCTCTCCATAGAGGGGGCGAGATACGGCGTCATATACGCCTTCTGCTCAAAGTGTGGCTCACTGCTTCAGCAGAGGGGGATGAGACTTATCTGCCCCCGATGCGGCAGGGTTGAGAGGAGGAAGATCGCCAAGACCTATGGGATGGAGGAGTTGGCATGAGATTGAAGGTTCTTAAACGTAGGGAAGGCCACCTCGAGCTGGCGGTGGGAGGGGAGGGGCATACGCTGTTGAACCTCCTCCAGAGCTCCCTACTGAGGGATGAGGAGGTGAAGATGGCTGGATACGCCAAGCCCCACCCCCTAATGGACTACTCCATCCTCTTCATAGAGATGAAGGGGGATAAAACCCCTGAACAGGCCATCATCGACGCAGCTGAGAGGGCTAAGGGGGAGCTTAGGGAGTTCCTCTCAGCCTTCAAAGAGGAGCTGGAGCGAATTAAGGGCGATGGAGATAGCGAGGATTAGGAAGGTTAAGAGGGAAATAAGGGTTTTAGGCATCGCCTCCAAGAAGAGGGGGGAGCCTCAAACCGTTGTGGGAGTCATCTACAGAGGCTCCCTATGGCTTGACGGAGTCATCGCCACAAACATCCAGGGAGGAGAAGCCGACCCAACCCAGAGAGTTGTGGAGATGATCAGGGGGTCAAGCCACCACCCCCAGATCAGGGTTATCACCCTCCACCAGGAGCTCCTCGGAGGTCTAAGGCTGAATCCATATAGGCTGTGCAGGGAGGCTGAGAGGCCCGTCATCGCCTTATCCATAGATTCTTCATGGCCCCAGCCTCCGGAGGGGATATACTCGATAGACTTCGAGATGAAGCTGGGGTGTCGAAGGCTAAGGGTTCTCTCAATAGGTCTCAGAAGCAGGGAGGCCGCCTCGATCCTCAGGGTTGCGACGAGGGAGGGGGAGGAGATGCCGGAGGCCTTGAGGGTTGCGGGGATTATAGCCTCAGCCCTCGATCAAAAGACTTAAAAGGCGGTTATAGGCGTAAAGGAAAACGCTGGGAGAGGTTCTAAGGAGATGAGGTTCTGCCCGAAGTGTGGTTCAGCCCTCATATTCGACAGGAAGGAGAGGGCATATAGATGTCCAAGATGCGGATACGAGGAATCGATGGAGGCAGACATCCTCTATCAGAAGAGCACACCTGAGACCGATAAGATCGTGATGGTTGGAGAGGAGGAGAGGAACCTCAGAACCATGCCTCAGGTCACCGTCGAATGCCCCAAATGTGGAAACAACAAGGCCTACTGGTGGATGGTTCAGACCAGGGGCATCGATGAGAGCACCACCCAGTTCTACCGCTGCACTAAATGCGGCTACACCTGGCGTGAATACACCTGAGAAAGGATTTAAACATCATCACCCAATTATTTAGCGTCGCAATCAATAGGGTGAAAGGCCTTGTTCGAGGTTCAGCTCTCCAGCATAGACGCCTTCAAGAGGCTCGTTAAGGCCCTCTCCGTCATCGTGGAGGAGGGGAGCTTCAACATCGATGAGGAGGAGATGAAGCTCCTCGCCATGGATCCAAGCCACGTCGCCATGGTGGACTTCGAATTGCCGAGGGACTTCTTCGATGAATATCTCTGCGATGAGGAGACGAGGCTGACCGTCAACATAAGGGAGCTCCTGAAATTCCTCGACAGGGTTGAGAGGGGGGAGCAGGTTAAGATGACCCTCCAGGAGGGGAGGCTCTCCATAGAGTGTATGAGGGGAGGCCACAAGCGGAGATTCCTCATGCCCCTCCTCGAACCCCTGGAAGAGGAGACCCCGACGCCGAAGATATTCTTCAAAGCCTCAGCGAGGATACTGACCCCAAGCCTGAAGAGGGCGATTAAGGATGCCTCCCTCGTCGGGGAGCATGTGAAGCTGGAGATCAACGAGGAGGAATTCAAGATCAGCGCCGAGGGCGACATCGGAAGCGTCTCCAGCGTCTGGACACTCGAGGCCGAAGACCTATTGGAGCTGAAGGTGGAGGAGCCGAGCTCAGCCACCTTCACCCTAAGCTACCTCCAAGACATCATAAATGCGGCCTCAGCCTCCAGCGAGGTCGCCACACTGGAGCTCTCAACGGATATGCCCATCAAGCTGAACTTCGAGATACCGAAGGGGAAGCTCATCTACTACCTGGCGCCCTGCATAGGAGTATGAAGGCCCCAGAATTTTCCCTCTATTTAGGCTAGGCTTTACACCCTTAGCAAGGGAGGGCGATTTGGATTAGTTTATAAGTTGTATTTAGTTAATGATTGTTGAATATTATGGTTGAGGAGCCTACAGAAGAGACCTATGTAACGGAACTCATCTCTGTTATTAAGGAAGTAGGAGAAGGTTTAGGCTTTGATGCCGAAGCCAACTGGCGCACCCCTTCCGGTAAGCCTGACGTTAAACTTTACTATAAGGGTGAACCCGTGGCTGTGATCGAGGTTAAGAGACCGGAAATTCTACTAAGTGATCCTGAGTTGAACGAGCAGGCTTTAAGATATGCTGAATGGTATAGGAAGAACATGGGTTTACAGTTTTATGCGACACATAACATGCGATATTTGAAAGTCTTCAGATATATTACTTTTAGGAAGCGTCAACCTACTCTTTTGGAGTATATTCATGGGAGGCGTACAAGGATTTGGGTTCCTGTTTCTGATTTTCCATTTCAGATAATGCCATGGGTTAGGTCAATAAATGATTATAAGCAGATATCTGTGAATAGAGAAGCCAGAAGGAATCTTGAAATGTTCTTACTTAGGTTTAGGGAAATCCTTGAAGGGAAAACACTTGATCTAAGCACGGAGGTTATCTATACTATAAGAAGGTATATTGAGGAGGGAGCATCACGGGGGTTAACCAGGCTTGAGTATTTATATCGAAGCGAATTAGAGGTGAGAAAGTGCTTTGAGAGTTGGCGAAAGGAAAGGGGGCTTGAAAGCCCTCGAAATGACTCCGAGCTTCGGAACTATCTTATGTTGATGTTGAAGGAACAGCTTTACACTTTATCGCTTAAAATGCTCTTCTATATGGTGCTTCAAAGTATAGATGCTGAAATGGCTGCTAAACTACGTGAAAACCTTTCCTCCATAGGCGACATATCGGATGCACAGCTATTTAAGAAAATATTCGATATGTTATTTGAGTATGCGATTGAGAGAACCGGCGACTTTGAGGAGATATTTGGCACAAATGTTGTGGATAGACTTCCTATCGTAGAGCCTTCCTTATCATCGATAAAACAACTCCTCTCCTATCTTAATCAGATACGGTGGGGCGAGATAAACGTAGACGTGATCGGTAGGATTTTCGAGGGGCTGATTTATGAAGAGAGGAGACATCTTTTAGGGCAGCATTACACAGACACAAAGATCGTAGACCTCATACTCACAGCTACATTAGATAAACCTGGTCGCATTTTAGATCTAGCCTGTGGTTCTGGCACTTTCCTGGTCAGAGCTTTAAACCTCTGGAGAATAAAATATGGTTTAGAGAGGGATGTCTTCGAGTTCGTTGAGGGGATTGACATAGATAAGCTAGCTTCCATGCTCTCCAAGATCAACCTATACATTCAAGCACTTGAAGAGATTAAGAAAATGTACAGGTATACTCCTAAGATTCATCACGGCGACTTCTTCAAAATAGAGCTCCCCCCAGGGTACAGTTATGTCGTCACCAATCCACCGTATACCAGACAAGAGGAGATGGCTATGGCGTTTTACGACAGAAGATATAAGGAGTATCTCATGAAGGCGGTATCAGATATCTCAGGCTGGAGCAAGAAGGCTTCGATATACGCTTACTTCCTAGTTGGAGGGGGGAAACTACTGGAGGAAGGGGGGAGACTAGGGTTTATAGTTGAAAACTCTTGGATGAACGCTGAGTATGGTTCGCCTTTAAAGAGATGGCTTATGGAAAACTTCATGATCCACTATGTTGTGGAGTCACTTGTTGAGAAGTGGTTTGAAGATGCTGAGATAATAACTAATATCATAGTTGCTGAAAAAGATAGGAGTCCAGATCATGTATTAAGGTTCATCTTCCTTAAGAAGCCTCTGCGAAGCTTAATAGGAGATCCACCTCCATCTGTGGACTATACAGCTAACGAGAGGTATTATGAGGGAATAGAGGGTCTTTACTCTTATGCAGACTCGTGTAGTCTCGAAGCTGAAAATTATTCGATCCTAGAGAATGAGGATATGAGAGTTATAGCCGTTAGAAAGAGAGCCCTTCAGGAGATTGAAGAGAGGCTAGGGAAGTGGGGTATATTCAGAGGATCAAAAACATACCTCAATCTTATATTCGGTTTTATCAGAGATGAAATACCAATGGTGTTATTGAAAGATGTGCTTGAAATATATCGAGGACTCACTACTAATGCGAATGAACTATTCTATCTCCCATCGAAGTACTGGAGGTATTATAGGGAGGACGAAAACTATCTAGAGCTTAAAAGTGTTATATCTAGAACACTTTTGAAGCTGGAAAAACGGTATTTAAGACCTCTTATGAGACTCGCACATATTCGAGGTTCAACTTATAGGATAGATAGACTTCCTAGACGGAGAAGGGATGATTACGTTATATGGGTAGGGAATATTAATGATGTAGATGCACCTGGTATTAAACGTTATGTGGAATGGTGCCATAGATTCGTGATCGAAGAACATAAAACAAATAGGAGGTTCCCAACCATCGTCAAATATATAGATGAGCCGACGTGGGTTAGATTGCCAGATACCTCTGGAGCGATGTTCATATTTAAAAATGCAATTCACAAGAATTTCGCAATATACATGAACAATATTACTGGTGCGCAGATAGACAAGAGATTTTTCGGAGGAAGGTTAAAAGATAAGTATAAGAGTCTAGACCCACGCTTCATCTTTGCTACATTAAACTCTATAACCACCTACACTAGTATGGAGGTTATCGGTCGAACAAACCTTGGTCAAGGTGCTCTAGACGTTAACGTAATAGACTATGAATGCATACCTGTTATAGATCCTCTATGGCTTCGAGACGAGTTGGATAGAAGAGGAGAAACGAGAGACTTCTTAGAGACCGTTGAAAAGCTTCTCTCGATGAGGCCCATGGATATAGAGCATGAAGCCCGAAATCCCGTCAGATATTAGATGGAGAAATACATACTTCAACCTCTAGGGTTAAATCCAAGTGACATTAAAAACCTCTACCACGAATTAGTCCAGTTGGTCAGATTCAGAACGGAAAGGGCCAGAATAACTCGTTAAGAGTTCGCATATCAACCATTTTTAGAAGCGTTTCACAACAGCTCCTAATTAAGGGGAGTGGGTGCCTAGAAGTATAGCTTCACACTTAAAGTTATTTCCAGAGCGTCACCCTAAATCCCACGCCTATGCAGGGCGATGTGATGGAGACCCCACCCCTTCATACTCAACTGGAGAGGTTATCGTCAAACTTAATTGATTAGAGAGCAGATTGATGAAGGACATGGTTAGGGGATTCAGACTTCTGGAGAGGGAGGAGATAGAGGAGATACACTCCTCAACCATGAAGATTCTGGAGAGGGTCGGCGTAGAGGTTAGAAACGAAAACGCCCTGAAACTGCTTGGGGAAAATGGATGCGAAGTGGAGGATAGACGGGTGAAGATACCCGAGGAGCTGGCGACTGAATGCCTGAAGAAGGCTCCATCCGAAATCGAGCTATACAGCAGAGACGGGGATAAGACCCTCCTAATCGGAGGAGACAACGTCGTCTACAACCCAGGCTCAGCAGCCATATACGTCTTAGACTCAGAGACCGGAGAGATAAGGAGGGGAACCTCAAGAGACTTGGAGAAGCTGGTGCGATTGGCCGATGCCCTTGAACACATCGAGGCTCAGAGCACAGCCATCGTCCCCTCAGACGTCCCAGAGGTGGTTGCAGACCTCTATAGGCTGTATATCGTTTTGAGGAATTCTGATAAGCCCATCATCACCGGGGCATTCTCGAAGAGAGGCCTCATCGATATGGCTGAGATGCTAAACGCAGCCGTAGGAGGCCCAGAGGAGTTGAGACGCAGACCCAGAGCCATCTTCGACTGCTGCCCCACATCACCGCTCATCTGGGGCGACGTAACGGCTCAAAACCTCATAGACCTCGCCGACAGGGGGATACCGGCTGAGATCATTCCGGCGCCTCAGATAGGGGCGACAAGCCCCGCCACCCTCGCCGGAACCCTCGTCCAGTCGAACGCTGAGATCATCACCGGCATCGTCATCACCCAGCTCAGGAGGGCTGGGACACCCATCGTCTACGGCGGCTCCCCAACACTCTTCGACATGAGATACGCCACAGCGAGGCTTGGAGCCATAGAGGCGATGATGACGGCCTGCGCAGGAGCCGAGATCGGGAAATACTATGGACTCCCAACCCATGGATACCTCGGCCTAAGCGACTCAAAGGTCGTCGACGGGCAGAGCTGCTTTGAGTCAGCCCTCGGCATCTTGATGGCTGCGCTGACGGGAGTAAACGTAGTCTCAGGCCCAGGTATGCTGGTTGAGGAGAACTGTCAGTCCCTGGAGAAGCTTGTCATCGACGACGAGCTGTGCGCCATGGCCTATAGGCTCCTAGAGGGCATAGATGTCGATGAGGAGACCCTGGCTCTGGACGTCATAGAGAAGGTGGGCCCAGGAGGCCACTATCTGGGTGAGAGGCATACGATGAAGCACTTCAGAAGAGAGAGATATATCCCCTCAGATGTGGTCTGCAGACTCACCATAGACGCCTGGAGGAAGGCTGGATCAAAGGACATCATCACCAGGGCCAAGGAACGGGTGGAGAGGCTGCTGAGGGAGCATCAGCCCAAGCCGATGCCGGAGGAGAGGGCACAGGCGCTTGAGGAGGTGCTCAACTCCATCTTCAAAAGATACAACCTTGAGAGGTCGGAGGTGTGAGGGGATGCGAATCATAGTCATCGGCTGCGGAAAGATCGGCTCCACCATCGCCAGAGACCTCTCCGAGTCGCTGGAGGCTGAGATAACCGTCGCAGATAAATTTGAGACGGCGGCCCGACGGGTGGCAGGGGAGATCGGCGGGGAGTGGATGACCGTCGACGCCTCAAGTAGGGGGAGCATAGCCCAAGCCTTAAGGGGATTCGACATCGCCGTTGGGGCGCTTCCAGGGGACTACGGCTTCAACGCCATGGAGGCCGCCGTCGAGGTGGGCGTGGACATGGTGGATGTCTCCTACACACCTGAGAATCCGCTGATCCTCGACGAGGAGGCTCGACGGAGGGGGATGACGCTCATCCCCGACTGCGGTGTGGCTCCAGGGCTGTCGAATATGCTGGTGGGCTATGGGGCCTCGAAGCTCGACGAGGTTAGGGCGGCCCACATACTCGTCGGAGGCATACCGGAGAGGCCGGTTCCACCGCTGGGCTATACGATAACATGGTCTGCTGAGGGACTCATCGACGAGTATATGCGGCCCGTCCGCATCGTCGAGGGAGGCAGAGTCGTCGAGGTTCCAGCTCTCAGCGGCCTCGAGGAGATCGAGTTCCCAGGGCTCGGCCGTTTGGAGGCCTTCTACACAGATGGCCTGAGAACCCTCATCGACACCTTCAAGGGAGTGGAGAGCATGTATGAGAAGACGCTCCGGTATCCAGGGCATGTGGAGAAGGTTAAGCTGCTCAGAGACCTAGGCCTCTTCGACGACGAACCCATAGAGGTTGAGGGGGTGAAGGTCTCACCTAAGCGCTTCACGGCGAGGCTGCTGGAGAAGCATCTCAGGATGCCGGAGGTGGGAGACCTCCTGGCGATGATGGTGGAGGTTAAGGGTCTGAAGGATGGAGCTGAGAAGACCATCAGATTCCACCTCCTCGACAGATACGACAGGGCGAGAGGCGTCACGGCTATGGCGAGGACGACGGGCTACACCACCTCCATAGTGGCCCAGCTATTGGCGAGGGGGCGAATAGGGGAGAGGGGTGTGATACCCCCTGAGAAGCTGGGTCTGAAGCCTCGGATCTTCGAGGAGATACTGATGGAGCTCCATAAGCGAGGCGTCGAGGTGGTGGAGCAGGTTGATGAGGCTGGAGGCTGAACAGAAGATCTTCGAGATCGCAGGAGTAAAGGTCGGTGGGATACCAGGTCGAGACCCTACGGTGCTGATAGGCACAATATTCTACAAGAAGCATAGGATCGTCGAGGATGATCGCCGAGGAGTCTTCGACGAGGAGAAGGCTGAGGAGCTCATAAGGCTTCAGGAGGAGTTCTCAGATCGGACGGGAAACCCCTCCATGCTCGACGTGGAGGGAGCAACCTCCGAGGCCTTGAAGAGATACCTCGAATTCGCAGCCGACGTCACCGATGAGCCCCTACTCCTCGGCGGGCCAACGCCGGAGGTGAGGATCGAAGCCCTGAAATGGGCTGGGGAGGTGGGGCTCACAAAACGTATCGTCTACAACTCCCTGCTGCCAGGCTGTGAGAAGAATGAACTCGAAGCAATAAGGGATGCGGGGGTTGAATGCGCCATCCTCCTCGCCTACAACGTCTCAGACCTCACCGCAGCCGGCAGGATCAAAGCCCTCCAAAAACTTCTTGAAACCATTAAGGATTACGGCGTCGAGAAGCCGATCCTGGACACCTTCGTGATGGACATACCAAGCCTCGGAGCAGCCCTCCAAGCCATACCTGAGGCCAAGTCCAAGTGGGGACTACCAGCCGGATGCGGCCCCCACAACGCCATAGGCCTATGGAGGGGCCTTAAAAAGAAGATGGGGATCAAAGCCAGGAGGCCGGCGGTGGCGGCCGTCAACGCCGTGGCAGCAGCCCTCGGAGCAGACTTCCTCCTCTACGGCCCGATAGAGGAGGCCCCCTACGTCTATCCAGCCGTCGCCATGGTGGACGCCGCCTACGCCTTCCCAGCGATGAGGGGAGGCCTAAAACTCAGCAGGGAACACCCCCTCTTCAAAATCCCCTAAGAAACCTGGAATTACAGCGGCTGTAAGAAGGCTCTCGCCTCAATCTATGTCGATGTAGTAGGGCCTCCTAATCCAATCCGGGTTTAAGTGTCGACTCATATATCCAGATTCGAAGGATTCGACGCAGGCCCTCACACAGCGTCCGCAGACATCGGCCTCCAATCCACGTTTCTCAAGGGCGATGATATATCGTCGACATAGCTCCCTATAATCCTCGCTGAGCCTCTCAGCCCTTAGCAGTGGACAGGCCTCGAGGCAGGCTCGACAGTCGGCGCAGTCTCCCTCCGAAGGCCCCGTTGATGTGAACTCCAGGGGGGTGTAGATGGTGGCCAATCTTATCGCGGAGGCATATCGGGGATTCACAATCAATCCGCTCTTCCCCCTCCAGCCGATGCCAGCCAGCTCCGCTGCCACCCTATGGGAGACAGTTGCGGCGTAGAAGTCCCTCACATGCTCAACTCTATCCGTGAAGCCCTCGAGGGTTGCGGGGACGGCGACCCCATCGACGAACTCGGCGACCCTCTCCGCCGTCTGGTTCAGAGCCCTATTCAATCTATGATAGGCCCTGGCGTAGATGTTCCATGAATCCCGGTATCCCTCCATGGGTATGGCGTCGATGACATCTCTGGGATAGGCGTAGGCAATGGAGATGGCGCTCCGCATGACGCCCCCCGCATCGCCGCAGAGCTCCTCAAGCCTCCTCCTCTGAATCGACATAAGGGCTTTGTAGACATCTTTGAAGGGGGCGAAGCCGATGACGCCCCTCAAACCCCATCGCTCAGCCTCCTCCTCAAGAACCTCCAAGACCTCCCGGAGCATCCGAACCAAGGATATGGGCTGGAGATGATTTTAACTGTTCTGGGTAGGGTTAAATCCCCTTGAGCCATTAGGATTCACCATGTCGAGGCTGAGGAATGAGTTGAAGTGGAGGCTTAAGCGGGGTGAGACCTGCCTCGGAGCATGGGTTCATATACTACATCCAGTCTCTGTGAGGAGCCTGGCTCGAAGCGGCGTCGACTGGGTTCTCTTCGACATGGAGCATGGAGCCGCCAGCTTTGAGACCCTCGACCTATTGGTGAGGGAGGTCTGCGGCTCGGGGGCCACCCCGCTGATTAGGGTTGTATGGAATGATATGAACGCAATAAAGAGAGCTCTGGATACGGGAGCCCTAGGCGTCGTCGTTCCCCTCGTCGAGACCCGTGAGGCGGCTGAGAATGCGGTTAGGTATACCCGCTATCCACCGGAGGGGGTTAGGGGATGCGCCCCTGGGCGGCCTGCGTCGGCGTGGGGCGTCTCAACAAAGGAGTATCTCGACCATGTGAACGATGAGATGTTCGTCGCCGTCCAGATCGAGACTGGTAGGGCCGTTGAGAACGTCGAGGAGATCGTCTCCGTCGACGGTGTAGACGCCACATTCATAGGGCCAACAGACCTCTCCACCTCGACGGGGCATAAGGGTCAACCATTCCACCCCGAGGTGGTGGAGATGATGCGGAAGGTCATAGAGGCCTCGGAGGCGGCGGGGGTGGCGCCGGGCATCGCCTATGGATTGGGCGTTGAACATCTCAGGGAGCTCATCGATATGGGCTTCAGATTCATCGGCATCGGAAGCGACGTCTCCCTGATGAGCTATGGATGCCGTGAGACCCTTAGAAAGCTGAGGGGTGGGTAGGGAATATATTTATGTCGGTTCATCTCCAATTCTTTAGCGCTTCGGGGGAAAGGGGTCAGAGTTGACAACGGTCTACGATGTCCCGGCGGACATATTGATAGATAGGCTGTCTAAATACCTAAAGGAGAATGTGAGGGAGGTTAAGCCACCGGAGTGGGCAGCCTATGTGAAGACGGGCTCCCACGTAGAGAGGGCCCCCCACAATCCTGATTGGTGGTATGTGAGAGCGGCCTCCATACTGAGGAAGCTCTACATAAAAGGCCCAATAGGGGTTTCAAGGCTGAGGAAGCTCTATGGAGGCCGTAAGCGCAGAGGCGTCAAGCCAGCTCACTTCAGGAGGGCTGGCGGCTCGATTATAAGGCATATACTCCAACAGCTTGAGGAGGCCGGCCTCGCCGAGAAGGATGGGAATAGAGGCCGCATACTCACACCTAAGGGTAGAAGCCTTCTCGATGCCCTGGCTGCGAGGATCAAGAGGGAGCTTGAGAGGCAGATACCGGAGCTTAAGGCCTACTGAGGTGGTTGAATGGCCTCAGATGAGGAGCTTGAGAGGCTTAAGTTGAGGAGGCTGATGGAGCTCCAGGCCAAGCAGAGGGAGGAGGAGCTCCGCAGAGAGGCTGAGGCTCAGAAGCAGCTCCTCCTCTGGAGAATCCTCACCCCAAAAGCGAGGCAGAGATTGACGAATATAAGGATGGTTAGACCCGACTACGCGGAGCAGCTGGAGCTCCAACTCATCCAGGCCGCGAGGACGGGGAGGATAAAGCTGCCGATAACCGATGAGATGCTTCGAAGACTACTGGCCCAGATACAGGCTCAGCAGAGGAGGGAGATCAGGATTAGGAGGGTTTGAGTATGGGTAGATATAAGCCCCTGGCCTATAAGCTAAGGCTGGCTAAGGCTGGGAAGCAGAATAGACCGGTTCCAGCCTGGATCATTCTAAAAACCGTGGGGGAGGTCCGCTCCAGCCCTAAGAGCCGTAGACACTGGAGGAGGAGCAGGCTGAAGGATTAGGTGAGGAGGATGTCCGAGATTGTTGAGGAGCGTATATACACCGTTCCACTGAAGAAGGCTTGGGCGGCTCCCAGGTGGAAGAGGGCTGAGAAGGCGGTGAGGGTTCTCCGAGAGTTCGTTGAGAGGCATATGAAGCCGACGGAGATAATCATAGACCCAGAGGTAAACGAGGCCATCTGGAGGAGGGGGATACAGAGACCCCCGAGGCGGATAAGGGTGAAGATGACGAGGGATGGGGAAGGCGTCGTAAGGGTCACCCTCGCCGAGGGGAGGGGAGTTGAGAGAGGTGAAGATATACAGGATTAAGGGTGAGATCAGGAAGCCTCAGCTCTTGGAGCCGATGAGATTCGAGAAGGAGATACCGGCTACGAGGCTCAGAGACGCCCTGGAGAGGATATACTGCGAGCTGGGAAGCAGACATAGGGCGAAGAGATTTCAGATCAAGATATTAGAGGTGGAGGAGATTGAGCGGGAGAGCTGAGAAGGAGGAGACCCTAAGGAGACTCATAGCGGAGCTGAGACTGATGCAGAGCTCAGCTGAGACCCTCCAACAGCGATTAGAGCTCCTGAAAACTATGGAGGCTGAACTGAGGATCGCTGAGTCAGCCCTGAAGACGCTGAAGGAGATGAGGGAGGGAACCCCAATTCTCATACCCATCGGAGGGGGAACCTACATAGACGCAAGACTCGGAGAAGTCAGCAGGGTGATCGTGGGCATAGGGGCCGACGTCTCCGTGGAGATGAAACCTGAGAAGGCTCTGGAGGATATAACAGATAGATTGGAGGAGGTTGAGAGAACATCTAAGGCCGTGGAGCAACAGCTACGGCAACTACTAATGCAGATAGAGATACATCAAGAGGGGATAAGCAGACTCGCAGCTGAGCTGAGAGGGGGAGCAGGTGTTCGAGAGACTTAGGGAGAGCCTGAGGGGATTAGTGGATAAACTCTCGAAGAAGAGCTTCACGGAGGAGGAGCTCGACCAAATCCTCTGGGACCTCCAACTCCAACTCGTCTCGAACGACGTAGCCCTGAAGGTCGCCGAGCATATAGGATCGGAGCTTAGGAGACGCCTCCAAGGCCTGGAGGCACCCCGCTTCGGAGACCGAGGCGAGATAGTTAGAGACGCCCTGAGAGGGGCCATCAAGGGGATATTGAAGACCCCCTCTAAGGATCTATTGAAACTGGCTGAGGAGAAGCATAGGAGCCATGAGCCGTTGATCCTCCTCTTCATAGGCGTAAATGGGACGGGGAAGACGACGACTATAGCGAAGGTGGCACGGCTACTGATGAGACACGGCTATAGAGGAGTCCTCGCCTCAGGTGACACCTACAGGGCTGGAGCCATAGAGCAGCTGGAGGAGCACGCCAGGAGGCTTGGGCTGAGGGTGATCAGACATCGATATGGAGCTGATCCAGCGGCGGTCAGCTACGACGCAGTGGAGCATGCGAGGGCGAGGGGCTATGATGCAGTGCTCATCGACACCGCTGGGAGGATGCAGACAAATCGAAACCTGATGGAGGAGCTACGGAAGATAAAGAGGGTTATAGAGCCCGACATGACGATCCTCGTCGTCGACGCCTTGACGGGGAACGACGCCGTCGAGCAGGCTGAGACCTTCGACAGGGAGGTGGGCTTCGATGCAGCTATCATAACTAAGGTGGACGCCGATGCGAGGGGGGGTTCAAGCCTAAGCGTCGCCTACTCAACAGGTAAGCCCATCCTATACCTCGGGACAGGTCAGGGATACGACGACCTCCAACCCTTCAACCCGGAATGGCTGCTGGATAGGCTGCTCCCATAAAGGTTTTAAGGCTCCCCGATGATTAGGAGCGTCGGATGGGTCTCAGAGACTTCCTCACATCAGCCTCAAGACTGCTTAAAACCATCTCAAAGCCTGATCGCAGAACCTTCTGGCTCAGCGTTAAAGTCTGCCTAATAGGCGTCGCCCTAATCGGCGGAATAGGCTACCTCATCAGGCTGCTAGCAGTAACCCTCCAGGGCATATAGACCAATAAGGTTTAATTCTCCCCTCTGGAGAGTATGTTAGCGTCTCAAAGGTGTATGGGATGCCCCTCTACGCAGTGAAGGTTACGGTTGGCCAGGAGCGAAACGTGGCTATGATGCTCGCCGACAGGGCTGAGGTGGAGGGCCTGCCGATAGCCTCCATCCTCGCCCCAGCCGAGCTTAAAGGCTACATCATAGTTGAGGCAGCTATGCCCCACATGGTCGATGAACTCATCAGAGGTATGAGACACATCAGAGGACGAGTTCCAGGCGTCGTAAATCCAGCTGAGGTGGACCACTACCTTGAGACCAAGCCGGCTATTGAGGGGTTGAGGGAGGGAGCCATCGTGGAGATTGTGGCAGGCCCCTTCAAGGGGATGCAGGCCCGAATCATCAGGATCGATGAGGCTAAGGAGGAGGTGACAATAGAGCTACTGGAGGCGAGCTACACGCTTCCAATAACGGTTCACGCAGACTATGTGAGGGAGGTGAGGGAGGGGTAATGGTGAAGAAGACCTTCAAATTCATAGTCACAGGCGGGAAGGCGACGGGGGGACCCCCGATAGGGCCTGCGATAGGACCCCTCGGCATAAATGTGATGATGGTTGTCAAGAAGATCAACGAGGCCACAGCAGCCTATAAGGGCGTGAAGGTCCCGGTGGAGGTGACCGTCGACACCGACACGAAGGAGTTCACCGTCAAGCTCGGCTCCCTCTCAACCTATGCACATATCACCCAGATCCTCGGCCTGTCGAAGGGCTCCCCAGACCCTAAACGGGAGTTCGTCGGAAACCTAACCTTCGACCAGGTGGTGGAGATAGCTAAGAAGAAGTGGGATGACCTCCTCGCCGCCACCCTTAAGGGGGCTGTGAAGGAGATATTGGGAAGCTGCCTCAGCATGGGGATAACCGTCGACGGGAAACCCGTGAAGGAGGTTTTAAGACTTATAGATGAAGGGGCCTACGATGACAAGCTTGGAGGGGAGTAAAGCTTTATATCGGGCATCGGAGGAGGGGGGCTGAATGTCGATTCCACGGGAGAGAATACTCGAGGCCTTGAGGGAGGCGAGGAAGACGGCTCCAAAACGCCGATTCGAGCAGTCGATAGAGTTGATGATCAACCTGAAGGACATCGATCTGAAGAGGCCTGAGAATAGGATTAACCTGAAGGTGAGACTTCCAAACGGAGTCGGTAAACGAAGAGTCCTCGTCTTCGCCTCTGGAGACCTCGCCCTCAGAGCCAGGGAGGCTGGGGCAGATGAGGTTATAGATCCAAATGAGCTCCAGAGCATAGCTGGGGACAGGAAGGAGGTGAAGAGGAGGCTTAAGGACTATGACATCTTCCTCGCAGAGGCTCCGCTCATGCCCCTAATAGGCCGCATCGTAGGCCCAATCCTCGGGCCGAGGGGTAAGATGCCCACACCGGTTCCACCCCAGGCATCGATGGAGGAGGTTATGGAGAGGGAGAGGAGGATGGTGGTCCTCAGGAGTAGGGATAAGCCCTACGTGATGTGCATCGTCGGAAAGGAGGGGATGAGCGATGAGGAGGTGGCTGAGAACATAGAGGCGGTCTTCTCAACCCTCCTGAGGACCCTTAAGAAGGGGATGGGAAACATAAAGTCAGCCTACCTGAAGCTCACAATGGGGCCGGCTGTGAAACTCATATGAGGTGGAAGCGATGAGTAGGAGGGCGAGGGAGAGGAAGGCTCGAATCGTTGAGGAGGCCCTTAGACTTCTGAAGGAGTATGAGGTGATAGGCGCCGCCGACCTCCACAAGATAGGGAGCAGGATGCTCCAAGACCTGAGGAAGAAGCTGAGGGGGAGGATGATCTTCAGGGTCATCAAGAACACCTTGATGAGGCGGGCGATGGAGAAGCTGGAGATGCCTAACATCGAAGAGTTCTTCAACGCCATAAAGGGGCAGAACATCTTCATCTTCTACAACGGAAACC
>Ga0190286_1000052_pt1 | contig 63039 bp, 50 predicted proteins | sample 48691834_MG_FD_183241 | JGI IMG/M metagenome (GOLD analysis project Ga0190286, IMG submission 183241) | Hydrothermal vent microbial mat bacterial communities from Southern Trench, Guaymas Basin, Mexico - 4869-18-3-4_MG | ecosystem: Environmental > Aquatic > Marine > Hydrothermal vents >... | reverse complement strand
GGTGGGGGTATCTCCTTCTACCGTCTCCCGGGCTCTCAACGATCGGGGAAGGGTGAGCTTAAAGACAAAGGAGCGCATCCTCAAGGCAGCCAAAGAGCTAGGGTACCGTCCCGCCATGGCGGGACGGGGGCTGGCCCTGGGGCGAACAGAGAACCTGGGATTTCTCACCCACCATCGCCATACCTTAAATCCCGGTTCCTTCTACGGAGGGGTTCTCGCCGGTGTTGACAGCGAGGCCCGAGCGCACGGATTCCACGTCATTTTCTCCACCGACACGTCCGAGCAGCTCCCCGCCATGGTTAAGGAGCAGCGGGTTGACGGCATGATCCTGGCCGGTTGCGATATTCCAAGGGACCTCATCGTCGCCTTAAAGGCACGAGGGGTCCCTTTGGTTTTGGTGGACAATCACCTTGACGGGGTGGATAGCGTCATCACCGACAATGTGGGCGGGGCCCGCGAGGCGGTAACGCATCTGATTCGTCTGGGCCATAGGGAAATAGGCTTCATCTGCGAGTGGTTTGGTGATCTGAGCTTCGCTGAGCGATTTGAGGGTTATAAAATAGCTCTAAGAGAGCACGGGCTTCCTTATGACAAAGATTTGGTGGCGGAGGGATTGCCGAGGGAAGAGGGCAGCGGTTACGTGGCTATGAGAAAGTTGCTTGAGAGACACATCCCTTCCGCCGTTTTTGCCGCCAACGATAAAACGGCTGCGGAAGCTATCCGGGCGATCAAGGAGCAGGGACTAAGGGTCCCAGAGGACATCGCTGTGGTGGGTTTCGACGATGGCTCCCTTGCCCCTCACACCGAGCCGCCCCTCACCACCATGCGCGTCTTTCGCGAGAAGATGGGAGCCTTGGCCACCAGGCGGCTTCTAGAGTTGATCGAGGAGCCTGACCAACCCCCTGTTCAAATCAAGCTTTCAACTCATCTGATCGTCCGCGGTTCCTGCGGAGCGAAAAGGTTGACGGAAAGGAGGTGATGCGCTGACCTTCTTAGCTATCGGGGGATGCTTCGCTTAAGGGAGCATTCTAAAGCCAGATTTTGCCAAAGAAGGAGGAGATAGCGATGAAAAGGTTAACGGCATTGCTAGCCATCGTGGCAGTGGCCAGTTTGGTGGCTTCCTGTGCACCACCCACCCCCAAGGTGGTCAAAGAGACGGTGGTAGTCACCAAGCCGGTGGAGGTCACAAAGGTGGTCACCAAAGTGGTGGAGAAACCAGTGGTGGTCACCCCCACGCCCGCCCCCAAGCCCAGGGTATTTGCTCTGGCTGCAGGGTGGGAGCCACCCCCGGCCTATAATGGCAACCCCTTTACCCCAACCGGGTCCAAAGGGTGTTACTGGTTCGTCTACGACCCGCTTTTCCTCTTCGTCCCAGCTCCAGGCGCCTGGGAGTTTCGACCACGTCTAGGCCTTGAATATGAGGACACCAAAGAGGCCTTAACCGTGAAGCTCCGGAAAGGGGTGAAGTGGCACGATGGGGAACCCTTTACCTCGAAGGATGTCTGGACGACATTCATGATTGGGTATCTCAAGAAGTGGCCCATCTGGCTTTACCTCAAAGACATTGAGATGCCAGACGACTACACCGTTGTCTTCCGCTGGGAGACGCCGACGCCCCTCGCCTTGAGACTCGCAGTCAGGGACCCCATCCTATGGCCGTACCACATCTATGGGAAGTTCGCCGAGAGAATCGATACAACTGTGGATCCGGGTGAGGAGCCGAATGCCTCCGTCACTAAAGAGCTTTTGGAGTTTAAGCCGGAGCTTCCCATTGGCACGAATGCATTCAAGATGGAGAAACCTCCTACCGCCTCGGAGATGACACTTGTCAAGAACCCCGATCACTGGGCTGCTGATAAGGTGGATTTCGACCAAGTCAAGATTCTGCAAAAGAAGCGCAACGAGACCTGGTGGGCCTACTTCATGGCTGGGGAGATAGATGCCGGTCACCCAGCTACGCCCAAAGACCTCACTGAGCAGATGATGGCCATGCAACCGGGGATGAAACTCGCCACACCGACCGACTTCGGTGGGTTCTGCGTGGCCTTTAACCTCAGGAAAGAGCTTCCTGGCGGAAGGCCTAACCCATTCAGGGAGCTCAAGTTCCGCCAGGCCATCGCTTACGCCCTGGACAGGAAGAAGTTGGCTGAGGTCACTTATTGGGCAGGGCTGCCCGAGGCTAAATACGCCACTACTCTTCTCCCCTCCATGAAGGAACCATGGGTCACCCCTGAATTCGAGGCCACGCTGACCGATTACTCCTACAATCCGGAGAAGGCAGCGGCCCTCTTGGAGGAGCTGGGCTACAGGAAGGGGCCTGACGGTATTTGGGAGGACGCTACGGGCAAGGACCTTAAGTTTGAGTTGGTTGCCCATGCCGGCTACTCCGACTGGGTGCTCGCCATTGACAACATCGCCTCCCAGTTGAAGGACTTCGGCATCATCATCGAACCCAAGACCCGGCCCGGCGCGGTTTATTGGAAGTCCATCAGGGCTGGCGAGCATGACATGTGCATGGAATGGGGCATGCAGTGGAGCTCAAAGTGGGCCCATCCTTGGGGCGGGTTCCATCGCGTTCTCCACCCCGATGGCGACACCGGCAAGACCATCGGTATCACCGAAATAGAGTTGTTTGGGCCTGATGGCAAGCCGGTTGATGCCGCCGCCCTGATCGAGGAACTTGGCGCCACCTTTGATCTTGAGAAGCAAAAGGAGCTGGTGCAGAAGCTGGCCTGGATCCACAACGAGAACCTGCCCGTGATCCCCTTTGTGGAGAAGAGGATAATGATCTTCTACATTGACGGGTTGCGCGCCACCGGCTGGCCTCCTGAGGACGATCCTATCTGGTATGCGGCACCAGGCGGCTGCGAGCGCCCCTACCTTCAGCTCATGATCGAGGGACGCCTCAAGGCGGTCCGGTAGGCTGGGTCGCTCAGTAGAGCGTGACCTAAGCGGGTCGCCTTCGAAGAGGTGTGCCCCCGCGAGGGCCAAAAGGTGTGGGGGCACACCTCTTTTAACATTGAAGCACCCTTAGTGTAATCGAGAGGGGGCAGGAGTGAAGCCGAGATGTTACGAGAATAACCCCATCCTTAAACCCAGAGGAAACGACTGGGAATCAGTGGCAGCGTTTAATTGGCTGCCGTTTACCGGGATGACAAAATCCACATCCTCTACCAGGCGGTGGGTGATTATGTCCACTATGTCTCCCATTTGGGCTACGCCGTCTTCGACGAAGTTCTGAACTTGCTGGAGCGTCCAAAGGAACCCATCTTCAGCCCCGACCTTAAGCTCTGGGAGATGTCCATTAACGACCCCCGGCTCACCGAAGTCGGTGACCAACTCTACATGACCTACGTTATCGTTCCTAGTCCTGGTCCGCCTGATACTATGCGAAGAAGGTTGGATATCTCTAAGCGGGGATGGGGCTTATCCTCGTACAGCGCTTGCGAAGATCACGGATTTCTGCGAATTTACCAGGCTAGGGGTGATCACCAACGGGTTGCCCGGTAGAATGTATGACCACAAAGTGATCATGGAACCAGAACAGCCTTGGGAGGCCAAGAAGATCGGCGCAGGCCCTCCGCCCATCAGGACCGAGGAAGGCTGGCTGCCCATCTACCATGGCGTGGACCCGAATCACGTCTACCGGGGCGGTGCTGCTGGAACCTAGAGGAGCCCTGGCGAGTCATCGCCCGCACGCCAGAGCCCATTCTGGAGCCGGAGGAGCCCTGCGAGGTGGAAGGCGACGTCCCTCCAGAGGGGATGATAATCATCGGAGATAAACTTCTGCTCTTCTAGGTGCAGCCGATAAAGTCTGCTGCGCTGCTAGCATACGCTTACATAAGCTTGTAAATTGCTTACTGATGGAGGAGGGAAAATGCTAGCTATCGTTAAAAGAGTAGGTATCGCCCTCATCACTCTTTTCATCGTCATGACTCTCACTTTCCTCCTCATCCACAAGGTGCCAGGCGATCCCTTGTATATGTGGGCTGTAGAATTGGCACAAGAGTATGGAATGAGGATCGAAGAAGCCTACGAAGAAGTAAAGGTTATGTATGGTTATGACCCAAACGAGCCTCTAAGCCGGCAATACATTAATTACATAAAGGGTCTTCTGCGAGGCAATCTTGGTACTTCCATGATCTACAGAATGTCGGTAAACAAAATCCTCGTTAAAGCCCTCCCCTGGACAGTTTTCGTGCTCTCTGTCTCCCTGCTTACCAGCTTTGTTGTAGGAATGCTCATGGGGATGGTCATCGCTTGGAAGAGGAAGACGGCGCTAGACCCTATCGTGACTGCCTATGCTGCCTTCACGGGCGCAACCCCGGATTACATTACCGCTCTCGCTTTGCTTATCATCTTCGCCGCCAACCTCAAGCTTCTCCCTATGAAAGGAGCCTACGATAGCGCGCTCACGCCCGGCTTCAACTGGCCCTTCATAAAGAGTGTGCTCCACCACGCCGTCCTGCCCATCTCCGCCTACGTCTTCGAGAACACGGCGGCCTGGGCGATGGCCATGAAGGGGAGCGCGGTGAGCGTCCTCGGCGAGGACTACATCATGGCCGCCAGGGCGCGGGGACTGAAGGAGCGAAGGATCATGGTCTTCTACATGGGAAGAAACGCTGTCCTGCCTTTGGTCACGAGCCTGGCCATCGCTTTGGGGGTCATGCTTGGCGGTGCCACCTTTATCGAGACCATTTTCGCTTACCCCGGCATCGGCTGGTTCTTCGGCCAGGCCACGACGAGGATGGACTTCGGCCTGATGCAGGGGCTCTTCCTGATGACGGCGGCGGCCACCATTTTCTCTAACCTGTTGGCGGATATCCTCTACTCCAGGTTAGATCCGCGCATCAAATTGGCTGAGTAAGCAGCTAAAGGGAGGGGCTGAACTCTAGCTGAACGGGGGTGAAATATGAGTGTAGCCGCAATACCAGTCAGACTATACCGTTCCATTTATGAGCCGTTTATCATTATTAGGCGAAACAGGAGGGCCTTCATCGGCTTGATCATCCTGGGCATCTTTGCACTGATGGCCACCGTGGGGCCGGAGGTGGTGCCCTTGGATACCACCCAACGTTTCGATAAGAGGTTCCAGTGGCCGTCGCTGGAACACCCACTGGGGACAGACCACGTTGGAAGGGACACCTTCCAGCAGATCGTCCACGGCTCAAGAGATGTGCTTCTCACCGCCTTCCTGGCGGCAGTCTTCACCACGGGGATCGCCATCACGATTGGAATGCTCGCCGGGCTGCAGGGAGGAACGGTAGACGCGCTGCTGATGCTCTTAACCAACGTCATCCTCACCGTCCCCAATTTCCCGGTGATGATGATCATAGCCTCCGTATGGAAGGTGAAGGACCCTGTGAGCCTGGGGGTGCTTCTGAGCGTCTGGACATGGGGAGGGCTGGCCAGGGCCATCAGGTCGCAGATCCTCTCCCTCAAGGAGAGGGAGTTCATCGAGGCGGCCCGGGCGCTGGGGCTTTCCACCTTTCACATCGTCTTCCGGGAGCTTCTGCCCAACGTCATGCCCTATGTGGCCATCAACTTCTTCTCCCTCATGCGCGGGGCCATCACCGCCAGCGTCGGCCTGATGTTCCTAGGGTTGGTCCCCTTCAAGTCCACTAACTGGGGGATGATGTTGAACCTGGCCGCCTGGCAAGCGGGGGCTATCTATGTGCCCAAGGCCCTCTTCTATTTCGGCTCCCCCATGGCTTGCATCATCCTGTTCCAACTAGGGGCCTTCTTCTTCGCCAGCGGCCTGGATGAGGTGGTGAATCCGAGGTTGAGAACATGATACCTCTTCTGAGCATCAGAGACTTAGTGGTGGAGTTTGACCTCGCCAGGGGGGCCCTGAGGGCCGTCAACAGGGCCTCCTTAGACGTCCAACCGGGCGAGGTAATGGCCGTGGTGGGCGAATCGGGGAGCGGAAAGTCTACCCTCGCCTTCTCCATCCTCAACCTCGTCCCCCCTCCAGGGAAAATCGTCAACGGCGAGATCCTTTTCGATAGCAAGGACGTGCTCTCCCTAAGCGAGGAGGAGCTAAGGAAATACCGCTGGAAAGAGGTGGCCATGGTCTTCCAGGCCGCCCAGAATGCTATGAACCCGGTGATGCGCATCGCCGACCAGATGATCGATACGGCCCAGGCCCACGGGAAGTTGTCCCGAGGAGAGGTGCTGGAGAAGGCCTCGGAACTCCTGAGGATGGTGCGCTTAGAGCCTTCCCAGGTCCTCCACTCCTATCCTCACGAGCTTTCCGGAGGAATGAGGCAAAGGGTCATCATCGTCCTCAGCCTCCTTTTGGACCCCAAGATGTTGATACTGGACGAGCCTACCACCGCATTAGATGTGGTGACCCAGGCTTATATCCTGGACATCCTGGCCGAAATCCGCCAGAAGTTAGGGCTGACGATGATGCTCCTCACCCACGACATGTCTATTGTGGCTAAGATAGCCGACAGGGTGACCGTGATGTACGCTGGGAAGATCATGGAGGTAGGGAGAATAGAGGAGATATTCTACGACGCCAAGCATCCCTACACCGTCGGGCTCATCAATGCTGCCCCCTCCCTTGTCGGCGACATCGCCGACAAGAAGCCCATCCCCGGCTCGCCGCCCAACCTTCTCAACCCCCCGCCCGGTTGTCCCTTCCATCCCCGTTGCGCATACGCCACCGATCGCTGCCGAGAGGAGGAGCCGGAGCTGAAAGAGATCGGCGATGGGAGGCTGGTGGCCTGCCATAATTGGTGGCTGATAGGATAATCTCTAACCTCCCTAAGAGCTCTGGTCTCTCGGAGAGATTAGAAAGAGCGAAAAGGAAGTACGGCAATGAAAAGGCAATTTGTCCTTGTAATTCTCACTGTTAGCTTGTTTATCGTGGTGTTGCTGTTGCAATGGGACATTATCGCACTCGAATCGGTGTCAAGTGCAGCAGCTAACCCCACAAACCTTGCGCAAGTGAGTTCCAGTTCCGGCGAAGGAGAGTTCATCACAGCCGCTTGGTGGACCCTTCCGCCGGGCTACCACGGCAACCCATTTGCTCCTGATGGCGTCGGAGGGGCCTGGTGGTGGGTATTCGAACCCTTATTCGTCTATGTGCCGGCGACTGGAGAGAGTATCCCACGCCTGGGCGTCTCCTTTATGGAGACCACAGATTCTTTCACCGTGACACTTCGTACGAACGCTTTCTGGCACGATGGAACTCCCTTCACCTCAAAGGACGTCTGGTCAACCTTCATGCTCGGGTACCTCTACGACTGGACCATCTGGGATTACCTCGATGAGATCCAGACCCCCGATGATTACACTGTCGTCTTCCGCTGGGAGACGCCGACGATATTCGGGAAGCAGTTCATGGGACGACGTGTCATCTGCGCCCCCTATCATCTCTACCGGGAGTGGGCCGACCAAGTCGATCTAACTGTGCCTCCGGATGAGGAGCCGAACCAGTCGGTCAAAGCAGGGTTGGAAGCTTTCAGGCCGGAAATGCCCATTGGGACCGGGCCCTTTAAGTTGGACACGGTCACGGACTCAGAGATGATACTAACCAAGTTCCCCCGTCATTACGCCGCTGATAAGGTTGATTTCAACAAAGTCAAAATCTTAAAGTGGGAATCCAGTGAGGTGATGTGGGATCGCCTCAAGAATGGGGAAGTGGATGCCGCGCACCCAGCAACGCCCAAGGATCAAACCGAGGAAATCATGACAGCGCAGCCCACGATGAAGCTCGCTCTCCCCTCTGACCTGGCGGAGTTCTCCCTCCTCTTCAATCTTCGCGAGGCTCCGCTTTCAGAGAAGAAGTTCCGCGAAGGAATTGCCCATGCCATTGACCGAGACGAGGTCCGTGAGGTTTCCTACTTCTATGGCCTTACGGACGCCACATACGCCACCGGCGTACCCCCCTCCTTCATGGATCAGTGGCTCTCGGCCGAGTTCTTGGAGACGTTAACTGCCTATGAGTATTACACCCCCACGGCGGAAGTGCTCCTGACCGAGCTTGGCTATGTGAGGGGTACGGATGGCTTCTGGGAAACACCTGAAGGGGTTGATCTCGAATTCGAGATCATCGCTCCTGCCGGTTGGTCGGATTGGGTTGGTGGTGCTGAGATCATAGCCAACCAACTTGTCACCTTCGGCATCAAGGCCGAGGCCAGCGCTGTTTCTGGATGGGAATATTGGAGGAAGCTAAACGAGGGGGAGTACCAGATGGCCATAGATTGGGCGGCCACCTGGTGGCATTTTGCCCATCCCTGGGCAGGATATAACCGCATGTTTGCAGGTGAAACCGCGCAGAGGGTCGGCTTCCCCGAAGAGGTGGAGGGGCCGGAGGGTGAGATGATTGACCTTCTTGACCTCGTTATGCAGCTGGGCGCGACCTTCGAGCTGGACCGGCAGAAGGAAATTGTGGAAATGCTAGCTTGGGTCGCCAACGAGTACCTGCCCCAGCTCCCCTACCTCGAGAAGCGTCTGCAGATCTTTCACCTCGATGGGGTACGTGTAATGGGCTGGCCTGATAATGATGATCCTATCTGGTCAGTGGCACCAGGGGGCGTCGAGCGTTTGTACTGCACGCTGATGACAGAGGGTACGATCAAAGCTGTTCGGCACATCTTCCTGCCGATCGTATTGAAGAATGCTGGCGAGTCATAGCATCGAGCTGTCTTACTCCCCGAGAGCTTGAAGCTCTCGGGGAGGCAAAGGATGGCGAAAAATGGCTGAACCCATAATCGAGCTCAAAGATGTGAATATGACCTTCAAGCGGGGCTGGCTCATGCGTCAGGGCCAGATCCAGGCCGTGGTGAGGGCCTCCTTAGATATCAAGGAGGGCGAGATCTTGGCCTTGGTCGGCGAGTCGGGCTGTGGAAAGACGACCTTGGGGAAGATCATGGTTGGCCTTCTCAGGCCAACTTCTGGGCAGGTGCTTTACAAAGGCAAGGACATCTGGGCGATGCCCAAAGGCGAATTCCGAGAGTATCGCCGCAACGCTCAGATAGTCCACCAGGACTCCTATGCCGCATTGAACCCTGTGAGGACCATTTATCAGAGCCTGAGTGCCCCTTTCCTCCATTATCATCTGGCTAGGAATCGCAGAGAAGCCAGGGAGAAGGTGGCCGAGCTCCTCGAGCTCATGGGCCTCACTCCGCCGGAGGAGTTCCTGGATAAGTATCCCCATCAGCTCAGCGGTGGACAGCGGCAGCGGGTGGTCCTGGCCAGGGCCGTCTCCCTCAGGCCGAAGCTCATCGTGGCCGACGAGCCCGTCTCCATGATAGATGTCTCCCTCAGGCTCTCCATCCTCGACTTGATGCACAGGCTGAATGAGAGGTTTGGCATCGCTTTCCTCTACATCACCCACGACCTGGCAACGGCCAGGTACTTCGTCAAAGGCGGCAGGATAGCAGTGATGTATCTGGGGCAACTAGTGGAGATGGGGAAGCTGGGGGAGGTTATAGAGAGACCTCGTCATCCCTACCTCCAAGCGCTGCTCTCGGCGGTGCCCGTGCCCGACCCCAAAAAAGCCAGGGAGAAGAGGCCGCTCCCGCTGAAGAGCCTCGAATTCCCTGACCCCACCAAGCCCCCCAGCGGCTGCCGTTTCCATCCCCGCTGCCCCTATGCCGAGGAGATCTGCACCCGGGAGGTTCCGGCCCTCAGACCATTGGACGGCCGTTTAATTGCCTGTCACCTTGCTGAAAGGATTCCGGAATGGCGCCCGTTGTAGGGAGGATAGCTTTTAACATAGGGGTTTTGCTCGTCGTCCTCTCCCTCGCCGTGCTGCCCTTCTTGCCTAGGGGCTCGGCGGAGTTCGTGGTTGATGTGATCGCCTTTGTGCTCAGTTCCGTCTTCCTGGCGCTGGTGGTGTGGGATGTCCGTAGGCAGACTCGCCTCCCCAGGAGGAAGCCCCCCGATAGTAGGGAAGAGGAGGATTGAGGGACTCGATCGAAGCAGGCCACTTCCTGCCCCGCCGGGTCAGGATTTCGGTCCTTGAAGGGCGGTGCGGTGTCCTGATCGCCGCTGCACCGCTTCTTTTTGATTATGCAAGCGAACAGGAGCACTACAACGAATTTAGAATCGCTCATATTCGAATATGGTGCACAGCGACGTCCCCTGCAAGGCGGCGGTGCACGCTATGCATATGAACGAATTTGGAGAGGATCGAGTTGGCCAATTCGTTTACTTCCAAATTCGCTGTAGTGTTTCGGAGGAAGCCCTCATGATCGGCCTGCAACGAAAGATCGTGAAACTCGTTCCTTACTCTCCCGAGTGGCCGCGGTTGTTTGCCCAGGAGGAGCGCCTGTTGCGGGCGGCCATCGGCGCATACGCGGTGGACATCCAACATGTGGGAAGCACCGCCATCCCCGGAATGGAGGCCAAACCCATCATTGACATCGCCGTTGGCTTGCGACGGCTGGAGGATGTGGAAAAGTGCATCGAGCCGCTGGAACGGCTGGGGTATGAGTACAAAGGGAATGAGGGGCATCCCGACAGGCACTTCTTCGTCAAAGGGGATCCCAGCCGCAGGACGCACTACCTGCACATGGTGGAATGGGGCAGCGAGACTTGGAGAAGCTACATTCGCTTCAGGGACTATCTCCGCCAGCACAAGGAGGTGGCCGAGGAATATGCCAGGCTCAAGAGGGAGCTGGCCCGCAAATCCCAGGGCAATCGCGATCTCTACACCCCGGGTAAGGCCGAATTCGTCCAGTCGGTGTTGAGAATGGCTGAAAGGGAAGATAAGTGATGGCCCCAATGATCGTCGCCCAGGAACTTTATCGAGAGTTCCGCACCCCCAAGCGCTACCCCGGCTTTCGGGGCTCCATCCGCACCCTCTTCACCAGGGAGTACGAGATCGTGCGGGCCGTGGACCACGTCTCCTTCTCCATCGAGCGAGGGGAGCTGGTGGGCTACATCGGGCCCAACGGGGCGGGGAAGTCCACCACCATCAAGATGCTCACCGGGGTGCTGGTGCCCACCAGTGGCTACGTGGAGACGGGAGGTCTTATCCCCTACAGAAACCGCCAGAAACTGGCTCGCCGCATCGGGGCCGTCTTCGGCCAGCGCTCCCAGCTCTGGTGGGACCTACCCCTCATCGAGTCCTTCCGTATCCTCAAGGAGGTCTATCGCGTCCCCGACGAGACCTACGAGCGCAACATGCGCACCTTCAACAAGCTCGTGGGCCTGGACGAACTCCTCAACACCCCCGTGCGGCAACTATCGTTAGGACAGCGGATGCGAGGGGAGATGGCCGCCGCCCTGTTGCACGATCCCGAGATCGTCTTCTTGGACGAGCCCTTGATCGGGCTGGATGTGGTGGCCAAGGAGCACATGCGCCAGTTCATCGCCGAGATCAACCGGGAGCGGGGAGTGACGGTCATCCTGGCCTCCAACGACATGTCCGACGTGGAGCGGCTCTGCCAGCGGATCATCATCATTGACAAGGGCAAGCTCCTCTACGACGGCACCATCGAGGAGCTCAAGCGCCGCCACGCCCCCTATCGCACGCTGGTCGTCCACTTCGGGGAGGACTACTCCGAAATCTATGCTGATGGCGCGGAGCTGGTGCGGCGGGATGGGACGCGCGCCTGGTTCCGCTTCGATCGGGCGGTGAACCCGCAATGGCTCATCGCCAACCTCAGCGAACGCTACCTCATCACCGACCTCTTCCTGGCAGAGCCGACACTGGAGGAGGTCATCCGGGGCATCTATGAGGCTACCTCCCACCTCCCCGAGAGCTCGGAGCCCTCGGGGAGGTGAGGGGAAGGAGGAGCCATGAACTTGCGGGGTTATCTCAAACTGGCGCAGTCGCCCTTCCAGATGATGCTCGCCTACAGGACGGCCACCTTCCTCCGGTGCCTGGGGGTGGTGCTGCGCGTCTACCTGATGCGGGTCTTCTGGACGGCCGTGTACGGTGGCGGCGGGGCGGTGGAAGGGATCGCCCTGCCGATGATGGTGACCTACGCCACCCTCAGCAACGTCCAGGGGCTCATCACCTCCAGCTATGTTCATTGGGGGGTGCAGCGCAGGGTGCGCGACGGCAGCATCGTGATCGAGTTGCTCCGGCCCTACGGGTTTTTGCGCTCCCTGCTGGCATGGAGCATAGGTGATTCGCTGCTCTGGGGTGGGCTGATGGCAATATTCACCCTGGCGGCGTCGCTGCTCTTCGTGGACCTGCAACTCCCAGCGTCGCTGGCAGCGGGACTGGCCTACCTGGCGAGCCTGATCCTGGCCACCGGGGTGGGCTTCTTCCTGACCGTGATCGTTGGCCTGGTCGCTTTCTGGACGCTGGAGATAACCGCATTCAACATGATCTTCGAGTTTCTCAGCCTGTTCCTCTCCGGGGGCTTGATACCTCTCTGGTTCCTCCCGCCCTGGGCACGGCGCATTGCGGAGCTGCTGCCCTTCCAGAGCCTGGCCCACCTGCCTCTCTCCATCTACATCGGCAAGATCGAGGGAGCGGCTATATGGATCGCACTTCTCAAGCAGGCGGCCTGGATCGGGGTGCTCTCAGTCGTCGTCTGGCTCATCTGGAAGGCGGCGGAGCGCAAGATTATCATCCAGGGAGGATGAGTTCAATGACCAATGAGCCAATGACTAATGAGCCAATGACCAATGACCAACTGGGATTTGGGATTTGGTCATTGGGATTTCTTCTGCGGGTGTTGAGGCTGGTGATGTTGGCGGGCATCAAGAGCCGCATGGAGTACCGTCTGGACTTCATCCTGCGGGTGGTGATGGCGCTGGTGTGGAACCTGACGAGCCTGGTCTTCATCTGGGCGGTGCTGGCCCGCTTCAGGAGCATGGCCGGGTGGAGCCAGGAGGAGGTCTTCTTCATCTACACCCTCAGGCTGCTGGCCCACGGCTGCTATTGCCTCCTCTTCCACAACGTCCAGGTCGTCTCCCGGTACGTGCGGTGGGGGGACTTCGACCGCATGCTGCTGCGCCCGCTGAACCCTCTCCTCCAATTGGTCATCTGGGAGTACGATCCGGCGGGCATCGGCGACCTGGGATTGGGGCTCATCTGCTTTGGGGTGGTCACTCGCTTACTCGAACTTCACTGGACCCTACCAGCGCTTGTTTTTCTCGTTCTGGTGGTAGCCGGAGGTTGCCTGATCGAGCTATCGCTCTTCCTGATCATCAACACCCTGGCCTTCTGGATCACCGAAGCGAGCAGGCTGACGTGGATCGTCATCACCTTCAGCGACAATTTCGCCCTCTACCCGCTGGACATTTACAACGCCTTGCTCCAGTTCGTGCTGACCTTCCTCGTGCCGGTGGGATTTATGAGCTATTATCCGGCGACCGCTTTCCTGAATCGGACGGGGGACACACTTTTCACCCCGGCCTTTGCTTACTTGACACCGTTGGTGGGGCTGGCACTTTTCGCCCTTGCCTACTCTTTCTGGCAAATGGGAATCAACCGTTATCAAAGCACGGGATCATAAGCTCACGTATGGAGGCTAATGGAAATGCTTAAACGCTACCCTGGCAATCCTATCCTCACAGCACGGGATTTCCCTCGGCCGGTCAATTCTGTCTTCAACGCCGGGGCAGCCAAGTATGGCGATGAGTACATCCTGCTTAACCGCGTCGAGGGCCTGGATGGCATGTCTTGTCTGTGGGTGGCCCGCAGTCGGGACGGAGTTCACTTCACCCCCGACCCTGAGCCAGCGATGGTGCCCGCCAGGGAGGGGTATTACGCCATCTATGAGGAATATGGGATCGAAGACCCGCGCATCACTAAAATCGACGATACCTATTACATCACTTACACCTGCTACTCGAAATACACCACCTGCGTCGGGCTGGCTCGAACTATGGACTTCCGCACCTTCGAGCGCATGGGCATCATCTCGCTGCCGCCCAACAAGGACGTGGTGCTCTTCCCGGAGAAGATCGGTGGACGCTACGCGCGGCTTGATCGCCCCTCGATTGTCGTCGGCAAGTGCGATGTCGGCGGCGATATCTGGATCTCCTATTCTCCAGACCTGCTCCACTGGGGCGATCCGCGACCGGTGATGCGACCTCGCAAGGGACGATGGGATAGCAAGAAGATCGGCGCCGGTGCGCCGCCTATCAAGACCGAACAGGGATGGCTGGAGATCTACCACGGTGTGCGGGAAACGGGCAGCGGTATGCTCTACCGGCTGGGGGTAGCATTGTTTGACCTGGAGGACCCCTCCCAAGTGGTGGGGCGTGCCGCCGAGGCTATCCTCTCCCCCGCCGCAGAGGAGGATTTCCTGGGAGACGTCATGAACATCGTCTTCACCTGCGGGGCCATCTTGGAAGACGATGGCGAACTTAAAATCTACTATGGCGCGGCCGACAAGGTGATGTGCCTGGCAACGGCCAGCGTGGATGATCTCATCGCTTTATGCCTGAAATGAAGCTGAAACGCTACCAAGGCAATCCGATCCTGACCCCGCGCAAGGAACACCCGTGGGAAGCCCGGGCAGTCTTCAATGCCGCCGCCATCTACGACAGAGGACTCTTCCATCTGCTCTATCGTGCGCGGGGAGCGGACGGCGTCTCGTCCATCGGTTACGCTGTCAGCTCAGATGGCCTCAACTGGTTGAGGCTGGATAAGCCGGTGCTGGAGCCGCTCAACGAGTATGAAGCCCAAGGGGTTGAAGACCCTCGTATCACCAGGATCGACGATACGTTTTACATGTGTTACGTCGCCTATTCGGGAACCTCCTACCAGATCGCCTTGGCCCGATCTCAAAACCTCATCACCTGGGAGCGGCTGGGATTCCCGTTGCCGGGTGAGCTGAACAAGGACGCGGCCCTCTTTCCGGAGAAGATCAGAGGACGCTACTGCATGCTTCACCGCCGCGAGCCCGACATCTGGATCGCCTACTCCGACGACCTGATCCACTGGGGCGATCACCAGATCGTCATGCGCCCCCGACGAGGTGCCTGGGATAGCTACAAGGTCGGGGCTAATGGCCCACCGCTGAAGACCGATGCCGGCTGGCTGCTCCTCTATCACGGCTTCGCCGAGGATAAGGTGTACAAGCTGGGGGTGGCCCTGCTCGACCTGAATGACCCTACGCAAGTGCTGAAGCGGCAGGAGGAGCCGATTCTGGAGCCTGAGGAGGAATGGGAACGGCACGGCGACGTGCCCAACGTGGTCTTCTCCTGCGGCCAGGTGATGACCGAGGATACCCTCTACGTCTACTACGGCGGCGCTGACACGGCCATCGGCGTAGCCATGTGTAGTAAGGCCGAGGTGCTGGAATTCATCAAGGGATAAGTCTATCACCGACGGGATAGAAAATTGCATAGCGGTCCATCAAGCTTTGCGAGTTCTTGTGAAGAGTCAAGATGAAGCTTCTCCTCGATACCGACATAGGCGATGATATCGACGACGCCTGGGCATTGGCAGCCTGTATCTCCCATCCCAGGATCGAACTTATAGGGGTCACAACCGTCCATGGCGACACGGAAGCTCGAGCAGCCTTGGCGAGGCTGCTCCTCGAGAGGGCGCGTGCTGAGGTGGAAGTCGTCGCTGGAACGAGGGATACGTTCGATCGGATCGTCCCCTTTCGACGGCTGTGCTATGCCGATGTCCTCGGCCCGGAAGAGGCAGCCCTCAGGAAAGGGCGAACGGACGCCGTCTCCTTCATGGCCCAGATGGTGCGAGCACACGAGGGGCTTGTGCTCTGTGCCATTGGTCCTTTGACCAACATCGCCAGGTTCGCCCTCGAGTTTCCGGAGGAATTCTCCAGGATATCACGGCTCGTCTTAATGTGTGGCCACCTCCTCCACGGAATGGAGAGGCCTGAACACAACGCCGGAACGGACCCGAGGGCGACCCGGATCGTCCTGGCAACGGACGTGCCCAAATATCTGGTCGGGCTCGATGTGACCTTGCAGTGCAAGCTCACCCCAGAGGACATGAAAGCATTGCGGGCCAAAGGCACCCCGCTTTCGGAGATGCTTTACCGGATGACCCGCCTTTGGGAGAGGAAAACGGGCCGCACGCCCATCATGCATGACCCCCTAGCAGTCCTCTCAACGGTGGAGGAGGGGATCGTCCGTTTCAAGCCCATGCGGATCGAGGCCGATGAGAGGGGGAGGATGCGCCGTTCGGAGGGCGAGCCAAATGCCTATGTGGCGGTCGAGAGCGACCCCGAGCGGCTCAGAAGGGTGCTCTTAGAGCTCACATGAGAAAGGAGCTTAGGATGGATCGTCGGCTTCTCCGCGACCGCCATGGCCGGCCTGTTTACCCTGTCGGGGTGAACTACTGGCCGCGACGCACAGCGGTCGAGATGTGGAAACGCTGGGACCCGGAGGGGATCGCCCAGGATCTGCGCCAAATGCGCGCTTTGGGCCTAAATACCATTCGCTTCTTCCTGCGCACGGCCGACTTCGCCGATGCCGAGGCCAACCTGAGGCCCGAGGCCCTGGAGAAACTGGATGCCTTCCTCGCCCTCTGCCGCAAGCACAGCCTGATGACCCTGCCCAGCTTCTTTGTGGGCCATATGTCGGGGATGAACTTCCCCATCCCCTGGGAGCAGGGCCGCGATTTCTACACCGACCCCGAGGTCTTGGCCCGTTCCCGGCGTTTTGTACAGGCCATCGTGGCCCGCTACCGCGACGAGGACGCGGTTCTGGGCTGGCTGCTCTCCAACGAGATCACTCACCACGCCGGAAAGCGGGAGGCCCACGTCCTGCTGGGCTGGATGCGCGCCCTTTACGACGCCATCCGCCAGGTGGACCCCCACCGTCCTATCGCGCCGGGGGATGGCGCCGACTTCCTGCGGGGCGGCCCGGGGTATCCCGAAGGAACACTGATGGACATCAGGGAAATGGGCCGGGGCCAGGACTTCGTGAGTCTGCATCACTATTACGACGATACGGACACGTTGCGCTTCAGCCACGCCCCCGCCGGTATGGTGCGGCTGTGCGACATCGGCATGCCGGTGCTGGTGGAGGAGTTCGGGGTGAGCACCGCCCTGTGGCCAGAATTGGCCCAGGCGGACTACTTCCGAGTGCTCCTCTTCTCCACCTGGGCTGCCGGGGCGGCCGGAGCCCTGGCCTGGTGCTGGAGCGACTTCCCCACCGCCGACCTGCCGCCCTACACTCATCACCCCCATGAGCTCTTCTTCGGCATCACTCGCAGCGATGGGAGCGAGAAGCCGGCCGCCGGGGAGATGCGCCGCTTCGCCCGCTTGATGGAGGAGTTAGATGCCACCCGCTGGGTTCCCATGCCACCGCAGGCAGCCATTCTGGTGCCGACCACCTTCTACGTCAACTACCCCTTCCGGGGCATGGACCGCCCTCGCCTCCTCAGAGCCCTGCTCGAGGCCTACACCCTGGCTCGAATGGCCGGTTTCGACGTCGTCTTCATCCGCGAGCCCGCCCTGCCACCCCACGGCGTGCGCTTGTTGCTGGCGCCCCTCGCTGACCTGCTGTCCCCCACCTGGCACGAGCTGCAATCCTGGGTGGAGGCCGGAGGCGTGCTGTGGGCCGGGTTTGGCGGGGCAGTGCCCAACCTGGAGCAGCTCTTCGGTGTGCGGTTGGAGCGATGGGCGAAATTCCCCTCCCCGCCGCAGGGGGAGCGGACGGAGCTGCGCCTGGTGGAGCCGTTTGGCGACTTGGCGGCGGGGGACCAGGTTGCCGTGCCCGCTGCGGATGTCCCCTACCTTCCCATCGCCCCGACACAGGCTAAGGTCCTGGCCGTGGACGGGGATAACCACCCCGCGCTCACCGTCCACACCGTGGGCCGGGGGAAGGCATTCTTCTGCCCTCGCTCCCTGGAGTGGCTGCTGACCACCGGGATCGAACCCCATCGCCGGTCGCCGGTCCATCGCCTGTACCGGGCCCTGCGGAGCGAGGCGGGCATCGTGCCGCGGTTCGAGGCCACACACCTGGCATTGAGCCTAAGCGTTCTTGAGGATGAGAACGGGGTGCAACTTCTGGTGGCCATCAACCACGGTGATGCTCCGCTAAAGGAGGAAGTGCGTTGCCAGCGGCCGCCCCGCCGTGTGCTGGATGTGGAAAGTGGGGAGGAGCTGGAGGTGCGAGAGGGGAAATTCCACCTCTCGCTTGGGCCCTGGGGCGTGCGGGTGCTGGAGATAGGGAGGTGAGAGATGTCCCACCTTTTAGGCAAAAGTTATGGCCTCGGCCTCCACAGATACAATCCGGCCAAATTCCCAGGAGCCGTTTTCCTCGACGTCGCCGATGCCCAATACAACCCGCTGGACCCGGAAGAGATCATCGCCGGCATCCATCCTGCCAGGAGGCCCGGCATATACGGCATAGCTAAATTCCGTGAGGGCGCTCTGGTGAGCGAAGCTTCAACGCCCTACAAATGGAGCGCCAGCTTTGAACTCTACATAGACGCCGAAGAACGGCTCCTGTACGCAGCCACCGGGACGAACGTCGTTGAAGTCAGGGGTTTGGAAAATCTCCAGCTTCAAAGGGAGCTAACCCTGCCCCTCGGGGGGATAACGAGCGCCGCTTTGGACTCCCAGGGCCGGCTCTGGCTGATCTCAAACCCGAAATACGGCGGGGACGGCGGGCTGTACGTGGTTGAGGATGTAGAACGCCCCGAGAAGGTGGAGAAGGTCAGGCAATACTCCATACCCGCAAGCCTCGATTCCCTGCGCATATCCCCCTGGGGCCAGAAGCTCCTGGTCGCAGACTACGGCAAACATAGGGTTGAATGCATAAGCGAGAGCAGCGAACTCCTGGGGGTCCTCTATTTTCCTTTCGTCTCAGGCGTGAAGTGGACGCTGGACGAGAGGGTGCTGATTTCCAGCGGCAAGTTCCCCAAACACACTTTCCTGCTCCTGATAACCGGGGCGCTGCACAACACGGTGCAGTCCGGGTGGTTCGGATACGTGATGGATTACGGGACCCAGTCCGCCAACCGGGCCGATGCCTTTTACCTGGACAGGGTCCTCATCGAGTGGTACTTGTGCTTCCGGGAAATCTCCCTGCCGCTGCCCAAGAGAGCCCCTTACGTAATCAGGGTGGGGAGCGGGGAGTTTGGCGAGGGTGAACTGGTGAGAGAGCAGGGCTTCGAGGCTTTCACGCCCATTTTGGTATTCAACAGGTGCTACATAGCCGCCAGGCCGAAGGATGTCGAACTGGCGCTGGAGGTTATGGTCCCCTACCACCACCTCATCGCCCCCAAGCCCGATTTGGCCTGGGATGAGGTGGAAAAGTTCAAGGGGATGTGTGAGGTCAATGTGCCAGGGGTTTACAGGGTCAGGGTGTCATCGCAGGCTGTGGTTGAGGTCTATGCGGTTTGCGAACCGTAAATTTCCCTGTTGAGGCGGCTAAAGGAGGCAAGAAGATGGCCCAGAAAGATGCTCCCCTTTAAAGTTAGATTCGCCACGCTTGAGGATTTGGCGTGGTGCGTTCGAGAGGATAGCGAGATTGATGAGGCGATAATAGAGAAAGATTGCAGAGAGGGAAATTATCATCGCCGAGGTAAATGGAAAGCTCGTTGGATACCTGCGTCTGGAGTATCCCTGGTCACAGGTACCTTACATCGGGCTCATTTGGGTTTTGCCGGAATACCGGAAGAGGGGGATTGGCAGGGCCTTGCTCCACTTCTTAGAGGAATTTCTGCGGAGCAAAGGGCATTCGGTGCTGTTCAGTTCCTCACAGGCGAATGAGCCGGAGCCCCAGGCCTGGTACAGGCATATGGGATTCGAAGAATGCGGCTTCATCGCCGGGATTAACGAAGAGGGAGTAGGCGAAGTCTTCTTCCGCAAAGTTTTGACTTGAGGGAGACGAAATGCTTGGCCCTTTCTCGGACTGCGAAGGCAACCCCATCCTGACGCCGACTTCCGGCTTCGAGGCCAAGGCGGTGTACAACCCCGCCGTCGTGGTCGTAGACGGCGTCTTCTATATGCTCTACCGAGCCGAGGCGGGAGATGAATGCACCGGCAGAATCGGCCTGGCCAAAAGCCAGGACGGCATCCACTTCACCCGCCATCCCGAGCCGGTCATCGTGCCCGAATACGACTACGAGGCCGGGGGCTGTGAGGACCCTCGTCTCATTCGCATCGGCGACACTTTTTATCTGACCTACGTGGGCTGTCCCGGCAAAGGCCAGGGGTGCCACATCTGCCTGGCGACCTCGAAGGACCTGCTGCGATGGGAGAAGTACGGCCCCATCCTGAAGCCCGCCCACCCCTGGGCCAGCCGCCAGGCCAAAGCTGAAGCCATTTTGCCCCAAAAGGTAAGCAGCAAATACCTGATGTACTTTATGGGCGAGGCCAGGCCCTGGGAGACGGCCATCGGCATTGCCTACTCCGACGACCTTCTGCACTGGTACGAGCCGCTGGATGAGCCGGTGCTTCTCCCTCGCAAAGGCTATTTCGACAGCAAAGGCGTGGAGCCAGGGCCGCCGCCGGTGCTGGTAGACGAGGGGATCCTGCTCGTCTATTGCGGCTGGGCCGAAGACCACGGCTACAAGCCTGGCTGGGCCTTGTTCTCCAGGGAGCAGCCGCACGAAGTGCTGGCCCGCTGCGAGAAGCCCATCCTGGAGCCTGCCGTAAACTGGGGTGAGCGTTTCGGCTGCACCAACCACGTGGTGGCCGAATCGCTCCTCTGGCACGATGGCCGCTGGTGGCTCTACTACGGCGCCGCCGATAGAGCTGTCTGCCTGGCATTCGGCTGAATCGAGAATTCGACGCCCTGGTCCTCCTCGATCCCCCAATGACTGGAGGTTAAACACGAGATGCCTTTGGTCCTCGAGGGCCAACTCAGCCTAAAGGGAGAGGGCCATGGAATTAGAGCGTTGTTTACACAATCCTATTCTGGAAGCTAACCCCGAGCGGAGATGGGAATCCGGTGCCGTCTTCAACTGCGGGGCGGCTATCGGGCCGGACGGATCAATTTACTTGCTTTATCGGGCGGTACCCAAAGGTTACACCAAGAAGCCCACCGGACAGGGCTACGAGAATTACATCTCCGGCATAGGCTGTGCCTTCAGTCAAGATGGAGTGCACTTTACCAAATTCGAGCGGCCCGTCATCGAGCCAACGGAGGATTACGACAGATTCGGATGCGAGGATCCTCGCGTAACGGGGCTCGATGTCCAAGGCGAGACCATCTACCTGATAACCTACACCGCCCTCTTTGCCCCCGCTTTCTCCCCCTATGGGAACAGGGTGGCGCTGGCCTCGACGCGGGATTTCCGCACCTTCCACAAGCACGGGGTGGTGATACCTGAGCTGGAGGATAAGGACGCGGTGATATTCCCCGAGCCGATCAGGGGGAAGATAGCCATGCTTCACAGGGTCGCCCCCAACATTCAGATCGTTTACTTCGACAATTTGGAGCAGCTGATGCACCCCAGTGAGGATTTCTGGAGCAGCTATAGGGCCTACTTAGATGATTTCACCGTTATGAGGCCGAAGTTCGAATGGGAAGCCCAGAAGATAGGCGCGGGGGCACCGCCCATTAAGACGGGGGAGGGTTGGCTTCTGATTTACCACGGCAAAGACGCCAAGGGCGTATACAGGATGGGGGCGGCGCTTCTGGACTTGGAGGACCCCTCTAAGGTGATAGCTCGCTCGCCCGAGCCCATCCTGGAGCCGAAGGAGGAATATGAGAGAGTGGGGGATACGCCAAACGTCGTCTTCCCGGAGGGGGCGATCGTCATCGGCGATACGCTCTACGTCTACTATGGAGCAGCGGACAAATGTTGCTGCCTGGCCACCGCCAGGTTAGGCGAACTGCTGGATTATCTTTTGATTTGTCGGAAACGTTCCATTGGAGGCGAACGATGAAATCGCTGGATTTAAACCCCTTTTTCTTCCCCGGTGGGCCTGTGGGCTGTCTCCTCGTCCACGGCTTCAGCGGAAGCCCGCCAGAGATGAGGCCCATGGGAGAATTCCTGGCTGGGAAAGGCATCACCGTGGTAGGAGTACGGCTGGCCGGCCATGGGACCTCCCCTGAGGAGATGGCCAGAACCACCTGGCGCGATTGGGTAGCCTCCGCTGAGGAGGGCCTGCAAGAGCTCAAGCGGAGATGCCGAAAGGTCTTCGCCGCTGGCCTCTCCATGGGAGGGCTCATCGTCCTACACCTGGCCGCTCACCACTCCCTAGAGGGGGTTATAGCCATGGCCACCCCAGCTTATATCCTCGACCGGCGCTTCCGCTTTCTGCCTCTGGTCCAGCACTTTATACGCTGGGTGAAGCCTGAGATCAAGCCCGATTTCACCGATCCGGAGGCCGAGAAGCGCATCTCCTCCTACAAGATCCTCCCCACCCGTTGCCTGGTCAGCTTAGGGCAATTCCTGTGTCTGGTCAGGAGGGAGCTTCCCCAGGTTAAAGCGCCGGTTCTGATCATGCAGGGAGAGAAGGACCATCATATCCCGCAGGAGAGCGCACGGATCATCTTCGAGAGAGTAGGATCCGAGGAGAAGGAGATCGTCTGGTGGCCCAATTCCGGCCATTGCATCACCGTTGACAGCGAACGAGAGGCGGTTTGGACTAGAGCCTACGAATTCATCGAGAGGCATAGTTAACCATAGCTAAACGCCTGCGATCTCACATAGACTCAGGTTCAGTAAAACTTCATCTGAATAGCAGCTATCACCAGAACATGAAAGCTCATCTTGACGGAGGAGGTAGGCATGGGAGTGGAAAAGGGGACATGTTATCTTGTCGGCCATGCCCATCTCGACGCCGCTTGGCTTTGGACAAGGGATGAGACGATCAGGATCTGCCGCGACACTTTCTCCTCTATTCTCGACCTGATGGAGAGATATCCAGCTTTCCATTTCACTCAGAGCAGTGCCCAGTACTACGAGTGGATGGAGGAGCACTATCCCGAGATCTTCAAGAGGATAAAAAAGCGAGCCCAGGAAGGCCGCTGGGAAGTTGTGGGAGGTATGCAGATCGAGCCCGATTGCAATCTCCCGTCGGGCGAGTCTTTAGTCAGGCAGATCCTTCATGGCAAGCGCTACTTTCGAGAGAAATTCGGCATCGATGTGAAGGTGGCCTGGCTGCCCGACTCCTTCGGCTTCCCCTGGACTCTCCCCCAGATCCTCAAGAAATCGGGGATAGACTACTTCTTAACCTCTAAACTCAACTACAGGACCACCCTCCCGTTTCCTCACAACCTCTTCTGGTGGCGCTCGCCCGACGGTTCCCAAATCCTCGCCTGCCAAACGATCGGCAATTACAACACTGTGGACCCCAAGGAGGTCGTAGTCCAATCGATAGCGGCGAAAAGGCTGTTTAACCTCGACGACGTCATCGTGCTTTATGGATATGGGGATCATGGAGGAGGGCCAACCTCTGAGGTGCTGGATAAGATGATCGAGCTATCCAAGCATGAGAATGCCCCGCACATCCGCTTCTCCACCGCAAAGATATATTTCGATAGGATAAGCGAAGTGGTGGCCGAGAAGGCCCTTCCAGTGGTCAACGACGAATTGTACCTCAAGAGTCATCGAGGTACCTATACGACCCAAGCTAAGGCGAAAAGAAATAACAGGAAGGCTGAGACCCTGCTTGAGAGCGCGGAGAAGTTCTCCTCCATAGCCAGGATGTTGGGGTTTATGAAGTATCCTAAGGAAAGCCTCCGAAAGGCTTGGAAGAAATTGCTCTTCAATCAGTTTCACGATATCCTGGCTGGCTCGTCGATACCAGAGGTCTATGAGGAATCCGAAAGGGACTTCGAAGAGGTGTTTGATATCGCCGAGAGAAGCCTTTCTGACGCCTTAAAGGCGATAGCAGAGGGCGTTGATACCAGCGGGGAAGGGACCTCCATCCTGGTCTTTAATCCCCTGGCTTGGACGAGGGATGCAGTAATAAAGGTCGCCCTGAAAGATTTAGGGGGCACCGATTCGATAGAGGTGCTGGATCTGGATGGAAATATGATCCCTTCTCAGGTCACTGGGGGCGAGCTTCTCTTCATCGCTGAAGGCATCCCCTCCATGGGATACAAAGAGTTTAGAGTAGTCCCCAAAAAGAAGGAGAAGCTTCCCACGGGCCTCTCGGCTTTAGAGGATGAGAAAGGGATCACCCTGGAGAATAGATTCTACAGAGTGAGCATCGATAAGGGATCGGGCCTGCTGATCAGCATCTACGATAAGGTCAATGCCAGAGAGGTGCTCGATGGAAGAGGGGACATCCTGCAGGTGTATGAAGATGGCCCTTCAGTGGAGGATGCCTGGAACATTAACCTGGGGGCGTTGACCGAGCTGGATAACGCGATTGAGGTGAAGCTCATCGAGGAAGGGCCGGTGAGAGCCGTGGTCCGTGTCAAGCATGTGTACCACCAGAAAGGGAGGCCGGATTCGACTTTTGTCCAGGACATCATCCTCCACCACAAGATACCATGGATCGAGTTCAAGCTTCGAGTGGACTGGCATGCCAAACACAGGCTCGCCAAAGTGGCTTTCCCCCTGGCCCTCCGCAGTGAATGGGCGACCTACGAGATCCCCTATGGCTTCATCCGCCGCCGGGATCCCTCCTCCCTCAGAGCGAACCCCACCGAGAGGAGCAAATGGGAAGTCCCTGGGCAGAAGTGGATAGATTACACCGATGGGTCAGGGGATTACGGCGTCAGCCTGCTTAACGATTGCAAATATGGGTTCGATGTGAAAGGCAACGTCATGAGGATGACCCTCCTTAGAAGCCCCTGCCATCCCGATGCTTTAGGACTACCGATGCCGGAGATGCCCACAGACCAGGGCGAACATCTCATCGGCTACGCCCTCTACCCCCATAAAGGCGATTGGAGAGAGGGGGAGACAGTAAAGAGGGGATATGAATTCAACTGCCCACCCCTTTTCCATATCGAGCCCTCCCATCCTGGCAAACTGCCCAAGGCCCATTCCTTTGTAGAGGTCCGTCCGGAAAACATCGTCCTCACCGCGTTTAAGGGAGCGGAGGATTCAGAGGCGATGATCCTCAGATTTTACGAAGTCGCCGGCAGTGATACCCAAGCCGAAATCGCGCTGAAGGAGCCTCCCTTGGAGGCGTGGGAAACCGACTTATTGGAGAGGGAGATGTCGAGGCTGCCGATAGAAGACAGAACGATCCGGATTGAGGTCGGCCATTGGGAGATAAAGACCATCAAGATCAAATTTCCGAGCAGATAATCTCCTTTCCTAATGAGCAGTTCGAACGCTCAAAGAGACGGGGAATGATTTGCTCCCCCAGAGTTCGATTCTATGAAGTCGAGATATCCTCGCTCCAATCGAGCATCATGACCTTCACTCGCTCCCCGGCATCCATATGGCTTCTCTCCTCCGGGATGATAGCCAGTCCGTTGGCCTTAACCATCGAGCTGAGGATGCCGGAGCCCTGCTCGCCGGTGAGGTGGGCATAGTATTCATCGCCTCTTCTTTCAACTCTGACCCGCAGGAAGTGGCGGCGGTTGTCTTTATGCTTCACCTCATCCAGCAGGATGGCCTCCACAATGGGCTTCTCGAAGCTCGTCTTGCCCAGCATCTTGAGGATGGCGGGGCGAGCGAAGAGCTCGAAAGAGACCATCGCCGAGACAGGATTGCCTGGAAGGCCGAGGAGGGGGACTCCTTTGATCTGTCCGAAGGCCAGCGGCTTCCCGGGCTTCATGCAGACCCGCCAGAAGGTTATCTCCCCTTCGGCGGCCAAGACCTCTTTGACGATGTCGAAATCGCCCACAGAGACTCCTCCGGTGGTGATGAACATATCGACACCCAGCTTCAGCCCCCTCCGTATCCTATCCGTCAGATCCTCCACCACATCGCGGGCGATGCCCAGCATCAAGGGGATACCGCCGTATTTGAGGACCTGGGCAGCATTGGAATAGCCGTTAGAGTTGCGGATCTTCCCCGGAGCCAAGGGTTCATCCACCTCCACCAATTCGTCACCGGTGGGGATGATGGCCACTCTGGGCCGCCGGATGACCAGCACCTCCTTCCTTCCCAGCGAGGCCAGCATCCCTATCTCCTGAGGACGGATGACGGTGCCCTTCCTCAGGATCAGCTCTCCCTTCCGGACATCCTCCCCGGCCAAGCGGATGTCCTTGCCCACAGGGACCTCCTTGAAGATCTCCACCCATTCGCCCTTTCGCTCCGTCTCCTCGAAGCGCACCACCGCATCAGCCCCTGGTGGGAGGGGGGCACCGGTCATGATGCGAACCGCTGTGCCCGGCATCACCTCGACGTCGGTTGTGTAGCCGGCGGCTAAATCGTGGATGATGCGCAGTCTCCTGGGATTTCGACGGCTGGCCCCGACGGTGTCGGCGGCCAATACTGCATAGCCATCCATAGCTGAGTTAGAGAAGGGTGGGATATCGATGTCTGAGCGGACATCCTCAGCCAGGACCCTATCCAGAGCCTCGAGGATGGGGACACGCTCTGGCTCCAGAGGATGGAAGAATTTCAAAATCCGCTCCAAAGCCTCTTCAGGGCTTAGCATAGGATAAAGTTCATGACCCATCTTCACCTCCGCAATCGATGAGATTCCCCTTTCCAATGCGCTGGCAGAGCTGCTCGGCCCCTTGTCCATCCCTCTGCCCCTTCAGCCACCTATCTCAGACATAGCCCTTTCATGGGGGGAGAGGCCCTTATCCAGGTGGTGTCGCTCTGGCTTGTTATGGACGGCTTCGATGATCAAAGCTTTGATCGTCTCCACGCTGGCTCCCTGGCGCAGAGGCGTACGGAGATCGATTTCATAGTCGGAGAGGAGGCAAGGGCGCAGTTTCCCGTCGGCTGTAAGTCTTAGGCGATTACAATGGCGGCAGAAATGCTCGCTGATGGGAGTGATGAAGCCGATGGTACCTTTGGCCCCAGGGAGGCGATAATACCTGGCGGGGCCGCTGCCCCTTATCTTGGCCGGCATAAGCTCTCCTAAGGCCTCCTCGATCCGCCTGCGCACCTCTTTCATTGGCACATAGTATGCCCTCCAATCGAGGCTTCCCCCCACGGGCATCAGCTCTATGAAACGGACGTGCCAGTCGGGTGCATAACTTAAGCGGGCGAAGTCCACCACCTCATCATCATTTATCCCTCGCATCAACACGGTATTGATTTTGACGGGCACGAGGCCCGCTTTCTTGGCTGCAGCAATGCCCTCTAAGACATCGGACAATTCGCCCAGGCGGGTGATGCGGCGAAAGCGTTCCGGCTTCAAGGTGTCCAAGCTGACATTAACCCTCCCGAGGCCCGCCGCCTTCAGCCTTTGGGCATAACGGGCGAGCAGCGTCCCGTTGGTGGTCATAGCTAAATCGTCGATGCCGGGGATGCGCGCTAACATAGCCACCAAGTCCACCAAGCCCTTCCTCACCAGGGGCTCGCCGCCGGTCAGCCTGATCTTGGTGATGCCCAGGCTGGCAGCGGCCCTCACCACCGTCTCGATCTCCTCGTAGCGCAGGATCTCCTCACGGGGGCGCCAAGGGACCCCTTCCGGCGGCATGCAGTAGATGCAACGTAGGTTGCAGCGGTCAGTCACAGAGACCCGCAGGTAACTGATCGGACGATTATAAGCATCCCAACAGGGCATAAGCCCCCCTAACCGTAACGAATAAACCAATTCACGATCGGTTGCCCTCAGAATGGAACTCCAGAGCTGCGTCTATCCTCTCAATGTGCTCATCTAACCTCGCTATGTGCTCGTCCATCTTTGCTATATGTTCGTCCATCTTCGCCATGTGCTCGCCCAATTCCTCTATATGCTCGTCCAGCTTCGCATCGCACTCCATCATCCTGCGAGTATGGTGGAGCAAGACGGCAAGCTCGATGATTATCGCTGTCAAAATCAAGATATCGACCACGTTTCTGCCCCTATCTTTCAGCTTGTTTTCAGAAGACATGTACCGCCGAGGCTTTAAAGGCGATGTGAACCCACATTCCCTCCCTCAGCTTCATCTCTTCAAGAGACCGCCTGGTGATCATACAGACGAAGTCGGGAGGGACGCGGACAGTGATGTAGGCGACTGTCCCCCTGTTCGAGATGCCCACAATGCGCCCCTGAAAGGCGTTGCGGGCACTGGAACGGAGAGGCTCCCTGGAAAGGACGATGTCCTCCGGCCTGACCGAGACGTGCACTGGGCCCTCCAGCTCGGTCACCGCCGCTATCTCCACTCCCCCGACGGAGACGAGTTCATAGCCATCCTCGGCGGGGCGAGCCTCGCCTCGAAAGATATTCCTCACCCCCACGAAGCGAGCCACGAACTCGTTGGCCGGGCGGCGGAAGATCTCCTCCGGCCTCCCCACCTGCACGATGCGGCCCTCGCGCAGCCCCTCGCCCAGGCGATCCTCCTTGAGGACGGCTATCCTGTCGCCCAGTGCCACCGCCTCCTCGAAGTCGTGGGTCACGTGGATGGTGGTGGTACCCAGTTCCCGGTGGATTCGCCCCAGCTCCCGCTGTAGGGCCTCGCTGGTCTCAGGGTCTAAGGCGCTCAGAGGCTCGTCTAAGAGGAGGAGCCTGGGCTCGACCACCAAGGCCCGGGCCAGGGCCACCCGCTGGGCCTCGCCTCCACTAAGCGTCCCCGGCATCCGGTGGAGCAAGTGCTCGATGCCCAGCAATCGGCCGATGGCGGCCACGCGCCCCTCGATCTCGCCCCGGCCCATCCCCCGCAGCCTCAACCCGAAGGCGATGTTCCCAGCCACGCTGAGGTGGGGGAAGAGGGCGTAGTCCTGGTAGACGAAGCCGATGCCTCGCCGCTCGGGAGGGGCATAGGTGATGTCCTCGCCCGCCAGGAGGATGCGCCCCCTGTAAGGCTGGTGCAGGCCGGCGATGGTCTCCAGGAGGACGGTCTTTCCGGCGCCCGTAGGCCCGAGGATGACGAAGTACTCGCCCTCGGCGATCTCCAGGTTGATGTCGCACAGGCGGAACTCCTCGAGCTCCACCCACAAGGCTTCGATCTTCACGCCTCCGCCCTCCCTCATGCTCTTCTCCTCCCCCCGGCCACAAACCGCAGCGCGGTGAAAGTGGCCAGGCAGGTCAGAATCAGCAGCGTGGCTATAGGCCGGGCGTAGTCCAGCCCGAAGGACTCGAACCGCTCGTAGAGGAGGATGGGGGCCACCATGGGGTGGTAGGCCAGGATGACCACCGCCCCGAACTCGCTGATGCCCCGCGCCCACATCAGGATCATGCCCGAGAGGATGCTCCGCCAGGCTAATGGGAAGGAGACGCCCCAAAAAACGCGCCACGGCGAGGCCCCCAGCGTGCGGGCTACCCTCTCCAGGCGAGGATTCACCGCCTCGAACCCTTCCCGTGCTGCGTTGACTAAGAACGAGAGGCTGACGAAAAGCATGGCGATGACGATGCCGGGAAGGGAGGAGACGAAGCGGAGGCCGAGGAGGCCGAACGCCTGCCCCAACAGCGTGCGTCTCCCGAAGACCATGAGCAAGGCGATGCCCGCCGCCGAATGGGGGACGACGATGGGGAGGTCAATGAGTCCCTCCACCAGCCGCTTGCCTGGGAAGTCCACCCGCGCCAGGAGGTAGGCCAGCGGCACGCCACAGGTGAAGGCAATGGCAGTAGCAAGGAGGGAGGCGTAGAAGGTGAGGCCGATAGAGGAGCGTACCTCCTCATCCAGAAGCGTCTGCCAGAGCACAGCTGGGCCGGTTGCCGTCACCGTCCGCACCAGGGGCCAGGCGACGAAGAGGATCAGCAGTGAGCCGAGAACGACAAAAGATACTCGCATCCTATCCGCAAACAGGGCTCGCATTTTTGTTCCCTTTTTACCTCCCCGAGAGCTCGGAGCTCTCGGGGAGGTACCGTTCATTCGATCAACGCCCGCAGCGGCGCGGGGAGCTTCCCCCTGCCGGTGCTGGCCACCGCCGGCACGATGGGCGGCTGGCCCATCTCCTCCATGATGGCCTGCCCCTCCGGGCCGATGAGGAACCTTACGAACTCGACGGCCAACTCCGGGCTGGGGGCATTCCTGGGGATGGTCACGCCGTAGACGATAGGCTTGCCCGCCTTGGTGACCGTGGTCCCCGGCTCCTTGCCGCTGACCTCCACCCTCGCCTGTTTGTAGAAACCGGCGTGTTCAATGCAGCAGAGATTTATCTCCTCCGGCAGCTCGATGAACCGCAGGCCGTGCTGCACCGCCACCGAGCGATACTCGAAGGCGTAGTCCATGTCGCCCGATTGGAGGAGAGCAATGAACTCCACCGACTTGGGGCGCACGTTCTCCGGCGGGCAGTGCTCATCGAGCCTCTGGTAGAGGCCGGGCACATTGTAGTACTTCTCGGCCAACTGCCAGACCAGGAGGGTGCGGTAGCCGCAGGGGTCGGCGTTGGGGTCAGAGTGGCCGTAGACCACGCCCTCGCGGGTGAGGACTTCGTACCAGTTGTCGGCATTGATCTCGTCGGCATATTTGGAGCGCTCGGTGTAGGCGATGACCATGGTATTGCGGGCGAACTGGATATTCCAATCGGCGAAGTCGGGTATAAGCAGCTCATCAATGACCGTGTAGTCGGCCGACATCATGATATCGGCCTCCCGGCCGAGGTCGCTTATCTTGCGGGCAGCGGTGCGGCTTCCCGATGCCTCGGTCTGGAAGGTCACCCCCGGGTGCCTGGCCTGGAAAGCCTCCACCAGCGCCTTCATGGGCACAGTGAGGCTCCCGGCGTGGAAGATGATGAGCTTACCCTCCGAAACGGATTCGGGAGCGGGAGTCGGCGTTGAGGTGAGGTAAGGCGAACACCCCGCTATCAAGGTGACTATCAGCGTTAAGGCTATAAGCGTCCAGAGCTTCCGCATTGGCGTCTTCCTCCTGCCCAAGAATGGAAAAAACCGATGCCTGCACTGAGTCGATACTCGCCCTCTTATCACCTCCTTTCCGCCGTGCTGGAAAGGAGGGATGGAGCGATCGAGAGGAAGACGCCCCGACTTTGGATCTCCTTTCCAAGCACGGGAGGCGTGGCCGTTTCCAGCCGCACCCTATCGCCCATCTTCCATAGGCCGAACCCTTAGGGACGATGGGTCGGAGATCAGAAAAACTCAGCGCCCCTTTGGAAAGGGGCGCTGGCAGACTCTCACCAGCATTCTCCTTTCCAAATAACGGGGGGTGCCGACGTTTCCATCGGCGCCTTTGGACCGCTTAGCGGCCACTGCGGCCATGCTCCATAGGCTTCGCCCTTAGGCAGCATGGCTCGGAGAATGCTATCTCCAACGCTCTATTTTAAAGGTACCCCCTACCTCAGATAATCCCTCAATTTGCGACTGCGGAAGGGATGGCGCAGCTTCCTGAGAGCCTTGGCCTCTATCTGCCGGATTCGCTCTCTGGTCAACCCAAGAGCTCGCCCGGTCTCCTCCAATGTCCAGTTCCGACCGTCCTTCAGGCCGAATCGCATCTCCAACACCTTACGTTCCCGCTCGCTCAAAGAGCTGAGGATCTCCTGCATCGACTCCTTGAGCAACTGGCGAGCTGCCGTGTCCACGGGGCCGGGGATGGTCTGATCCTCGATGAAGTCGCCCAGGTAATTATCCCCTTCCTCCTCCCCGTTCCCAATGGGCATCTCCAGGGAGAGGGGTTTCCAGGCGATCCTGATCAAACGGGCAACCCTCGCCGCTGCGCGTTGCAGCTTCCGCCTCAGGGTCGGATCGAGGGGCTCTTTAGCGGCCTGAGCCGCTTGGATGGCCCGCTTATCCTCCTCGGAGAGGAAGTCCATCTCTAAAGCAAGCTCCTCGTACGTGGGTTCCCTCCCCAGCTTCTGCGTGAGCCGGCGAGAGGCCTGAAATAGACGGTGGATGGATTCCATGATATGCACTGGGATGCGAATGGTACGTGCCTGCTCTGTGATGGCCCGGCCGATGGCCTGCCGAATCCACCAAGTGGCATAAGTGCTGAATTTGTACCCCTTTCTGCAATCGAACTTCTCAACCGCTTTAAACAGGCCCAGATTCCCCTCTTGGATGAGGTCCAATAGCGAGAGGCCCCGGCCGGTGAACCTCTTGGCTATGCTAACCACCAGGCGCAGATTGGCCCGGATCAAGGTCCTCCTGGCTTCCCCTGCACGCTTGGCAGCCCGAGCCAGCGTATCGGCCAACCTCGCCTCATCGGCTACCTCCCGCATGAAGAGATGGGAGGGAGGAAGGCCCCCCTTATCCGCATAATAGGTCCTGAGAAATCTCAGGCCCTCCACAGGCATGAGATATAGCTTCAGATAAATGCTGAACAACACATCGGTGAGCCTTCGCCACCCCTCCTCACCCTGTGGTTCCTCCCCCTGGAGGAGAGATTGAAGATAGGACTCCTCCCCCTTCGTTTCAGCCCATGCCTCGACCTCGGCGACCATGGATAGCCAATCTGGGGGTTCGATCGAGAGCTTGCGGCAGACTTTCCGCATCGCTTTCCAATCTTTAACCAGAGAGTCGAATATCTCAGCTAACGTCTCGGAAGCGGTGGGAGGGCGTCCAAGCTTCTGGGCTAACCGCTTTTGGGTCTCCTTGAGAAGGTAGTGGGCGTTGATCTTCAGGGATAACCACATCTCCTCGGCGGGGGTAAGCAGAGGAACCTGGCTGATCTCCACCAGATACATCCGGATGAGGTCGTCGGCGAGCTCAGGGCCAGCCAATTCGAGGGGGGAGGGCTCCGCCGAACCCTCCTCTAATTCCGAGGCGGAAGGCTCCCTGCCAGCGGATCCCTCGTCTTCGATGATTTCGATGCCCATCTCCAGGAGACGCTGGTAAAAGCTATCTATCTCCTCTAGGTCGGTCTCCAGGTCAGGGAAAGCTTCCAGGATCTCCTGAGAGGTCAAGTATCCCTGCTCAACGCCTTTGGAGAGCAAGTCCTTTAGTATATCCTTCTCGGGATGATCTGACATCTGATTTTCCACCCTTGCATTTCGTCTAAAGGTAAAAGTGCAATCGAGTCGACCGAGCGCTCAGGGCTCGTTCGATGAGCTTGAATTCATCCCTATGAGCATCGACCAGGCGTCCGTATCGTATCTCAGCTTGGGAATCACCGCTCTCCTGGGCATCCTCTTGGAGGAAGCGCAATTCTCTAAGTCGCTGCCGAAGGCAACGCTTGCGCAGTCTGAGGGCAGAGGCGATCACACTCTCCTCCACCCTCTCTTCAGGGGCAGGTGGGGCCTCGGTTGCTCGCTCCAATAAGAAATCTAAGCGGCTATGCAGCTCCTCAGCGAGGCCCTCTCTCAGGCTATCAGGGTCCAGCTCCTCTCCCTTAGCCATCCTCTCCCGCAGGGCGGCGAAAATCTGCTGGTTCTCGACATCGACGAAATCCTCGATGCTTAACTCCCTTACCCCTATCTCCCTAAACAGGTCATCGAGTTCTCCGAGAAGGGCGGGCTTCCTTAGGAAAGAAGCAAGGCAATACTCCTCCAATCCGAAGGTCAAGCCTGGGGCAGGGGGCGATAGTTCGCGGCCAGGGACCTCCTCCGGGGCTTGCACCGCTCTTCTCTCCAATCCTTGCATGAGCGTTTCCTCATCCATGCGCACCAAACGAGCCAGCTTCTGAAGGTAATGGGTTCGCCTGACCGGATTGCCTATCTCCTGGATGACAGGCATAAGCTCCCTGACCGCGGCGACCTTGCCCTGGGCGGAGTTCATATCCAGCCTCGAGGTGACGACCTGGAAGTAGTAATCGACCACCGGCAGAGCCTTCTCCACCAACTCCGCCCATTTAGCGGGATCTTCCTTGATCACCTCATCCGGATCCTTCCCTGGAGGCAGGGTGATGACGCGGATATCGGCCTCTAATCGATCCTCGTACCGGATGCGCCCCCGGGGAGTGGGGACGGGGACTACGCGGCGGGCCAGAGTCTCTCTGGCCAGGGCTAAACCACGCAAAGTGGCTGCGTCTCCAGCGGCATCGGCATCCAAGGCCAGAGCGAGCCTACTGCTGAACCTCGAGAGCCGCTTTAGCTGGGCCTCGGTCAGGGATGTACCCATAGAGGCCACAACGTTAGTGAAGCCGTTTTGGTGCGCGGTGAGCACATCCATATACCCCTCGACTATCACAGCCAACCCCTTAGTGCGGATGGCCTCCTTCGCCATATCTAATCCGTACAGGAGGCTCGATTTGTCGAACAGCGGTGTCTGAGGCGAGTTCAGATATTTGGGGATGGAGTCGTCTAAGGCGCGGGCGCCGAAGCCCACCGTTTTACCCCTCTCGTCGCGGATGGGGATCATCAGCCGTCCGCGGAAGCGGTCGTAATATCCTCCATCCTCCCGTTTAACGATCAAACCTGCATCATGGATGTCTGCTAAGCGGTAGCCTTTGCCGGTGAGATGCTTCTTCAGGGCTTCCCAGGAATCTAAGGAGTAGCCTAGTTGGAACCCCTCAATGGTCTCCTGACTTATCCCCCTTTTGACGAGATATGCTCGTGCCTCCTCCCCTTTAGGGGAGGAGAGCAGCAAGTGGTGGAAGTAGGCGGCGGCAGCGGCATTGATGCTCTGGAGGCGCTCCTTGCGTTTCTCCTCGGCGATCTGGGCTTCGGTCTTCGGCCCCAGGCTCACTCCTGCCCGCTTGGCTAAGAGGCGGAGGGCCTCGCCGAAGGTTATGTGTTCATAGCGCATGACGAAGCTGAAGACATCGCCCCCAGTGGAACAGGCCCCGAAGCAATGCCAGGTCTGGGTATCAGGGAAGACGAAGAAGGAGGGCGTCTTCTCCGAGTGGAAGGGGCAGAGGGCCTTGTAATTCCGCCCCGCCTTCTTGAGGGGGACATACTCGGAGATGACGTCAACTATGTCCAATCTCTCTTTTATCTCATCAACGACACTCATCTCAGCATTCCAAAAGACTGACTCTAGCCCAAATAAAGGCTCCGCTGCTGCCAGTTGATGTTCCCTGCCCTGGACTCACTCTCTAACCGTCCTTATAAAAGAGGGGAGGTCACGGCCATCGCCTCACAAGCCCGCCTTTCTCCGGAGCTCTCGCACCAGTCTCCACGCCAACTGCAAGTCGGCCTCTATCTCCTCGCGGCTGTATTCGGGAGGAGGTCCCGGAGGGTAACGGTCATCAATGTAATATCTCGTGGCCTTCTCACAAAGCTCGATGAAAGGCTCGTACAGATCAGGCTCGAAGCCGGCCACAAGGTTAAGCAAAGTGTCCAACTCATGGACTCGCGGAGGTTTCTTCCCTTTGAGGACGAGATAGCCCTTAAGGTACTTTTCGATGGCTTGTTGGATATGATAGGCGATTGCGTCCGTATATCCCCGTTCGTCATAGAGCAATTGGGCTGATTCGATCTCGTGGTCCCCTCGTTCGAACCACTCCAGCGCCTGTCGTCGCAGTCCCTCATCCATAGAGCACTTTCCCCTTCTCCAGCACCTCTTGGATGAAGAAGTCCTTGATGGCAAGTCTTTCCTCAAGTTCCTTGGGAGTGTAGACGAGTGGTGACACGGAGATCCTTCTGTTGCGATCCCTCAGGAGCCGCTTTACCTCCATCCACCTTTCAATGGGACGCTTGTCCGTATCCTTCACGATAAGGAGGTCAATGTCGCTGTCTTCGTCGGGTTCGCCGTAGGCGTAGGAGCCAAACAGCACAATCTTCTGCGGTTTGTATTCTCTTACGATCTTCGCGATAAGCTGGGCTATCAAAGCTTCCTCTCGCTTATCACCCATCCCACCCTCATTTCTCTGGCTCTAAACGGTCTCAAACTGCAAGATTCGCAGTTGCTCTGGGGCTACCCGACTGCTCAGGTGGAGGATCTCTATCCCCACCACACGCCCTTGGGCATCAAAATCGAGGATGACACCGGGCTGTACCTCCTCGGATTCGACGATAGCCGACTCGTCCAATCGGAAGTACAGCGCATCGTTTTCCCTGTCCACCCTTAGTCTCATCTTCGCCTCTGGGCTTGATAAGTCAAACATATTATACCAGCAAGCAGCCCAAAAGCCAAATCACCTTCCAGCCTCAGCGGGTGATGGTCACCATGGTCAAAGGGAGGCGATCGTCGGGCATGCGGCGGCCAGCCTCATCCCTGAGCGGCAGCCGCTGCATGGTGGCCGGATCGTACATCCCGATGAAGATGGTGTAGCGACCCGCCGGGGCCTCGGGCCGGATGGGCAGATTATATTCGTCCACGATGACCTCCCCCACCTCCCAGCCGGTGGTGGGCCGCCGCCAGCCCGCGGGGACGCTGTCCTGCTGGCCCCAAATCCTCTCCCCCTCTCCCACCAGGTGCACGAAGACCTTGTAATCCCCCTCCACTGGGGCCCTGGCCCGCCAGTATAATCGCAGAGGTATCGTCTCCCCGGCTTTGTACTCCCTGACCTCCAGGTCGTAGCCCAGAAGCTCGATGGCTTCGCCCAGATGGGCCACCAGAGGGTGCTCGATGGTTGGCACGGCGAAGAGCCTTTCGACTCTTTTCACCTGCAGATGACCCAGGGTCAGCTCCCCCGGCAGGCCTATCACCTTCAGGCGGATGCGGTAGGGGCCTGGGGGAAGCGAGCGAAGGAGCAGGAGGTAGGAGGCTCTCACGACCTCACCTGGCTCCCACTCCGAGGTAGGATATTGATAGGCCAGGGGCATCTGGTAGCGCTTTTCGACCTCCCCTTCCCCATCGATAAACTCAATGGCTACGGCGTAGTCCTCCTCCATCTTCGCCTTAGCCTGCCAGGTGACGGCAACCTGTACCTTCTCTCCAGGCACCACGGCAGCCTTCAATTCACTGTGGGCGATGGCCTGCAATGTTCGGCCGAAGGCGTCGCCCTGGGCAATGGGCTGGATAAAGCGCCCCTTGGCCCTTAATACCACCTCGCCCAGGGGAAGGGAGATGCCAGCCAGCTGCCCCTCTCGGATCACCGGCAGCGGGGAGCTATCCCCTCGGGCCAGGACGAGCTCGGCCCGATAGCGCCCCGCTGGGATGCCGGATGGCAGAGGTACTTCGAACAACTGATAGATTACATCCCCTACCCGCCACTGCTCCGCAAGATACCCTATCTCGGCGCACTGGCTCCAGAGGACGCCATTTTCGTCCACCAGATGGAGGGCGAATTTACGCTCCTCAGCCATAGGCTTCGTCACTCGCCAGCGCACTAACACACGCAGGGACTTGTCGCGCCGGATCGAATCCGGAAGTAGATAATCGAGCACCTCCGCCTCGCCATTAAATGAAGCCAGTGCTTCTCTTTCGGCCTTCTGAGCCAGGGCCTCAGGGCGGAAGCGATAGATGGATACGGCCGTATCCCCTTGGGGGTCGAGAATCCGTCCCACCGGCTCAGCTATCCGGTTCAGTATGGCCTTGAGCTCATCGTCCAAAGGGTTATCCTTGACAGGCCAGAGGTAGAATACATCGCTTGTAGGCCGATTAGGGATGACTAAGCTCCTCCCTCCGACGATCCATATCGCCTTCAGGGAGCTGGGCTCGGTGAAGACGACGGTGGGGTGTTTATAATGCCTAGCTTGGATGATTACGGTGTGACCGGCATCCAATTCCCTCTTCGCCCGTTTGGCAAGCAGGAGGTAGTCCGTATGGAAGGCGTAGAAGGTTTCCCCTCGGCGGGCCCAGTCGTTGAAGTAGACATTCGCGGTGCTTAAGCCCTCGAAACCTAAGAACACTGCCAGAGCAGCTGAAACCAGAGGACGTAACCCGGCGGACTTCGCCCTCTCCGCCAGAGCGTTAAAGGAAGTTTCTACCCCTAATGCAGCAAGGCCAAAGACAGCAGGGATGATGCCGAACATGCGCTGCCCCTGGGGCATGATATCGGCAGTGAGCACCGCCGGCAGGCACATCCCCGCCACCCAAAGGGGCAAAAGGGCATACTCTAACCTTCGCCAATGGCAGAGGGCAACCAGAAGGCCGAGGACGAAGAAAGTGCCTAAAACGGGATCGAAGATGGGTTTGCCAGAGAGGTTGTAATGCCAGCGAGGGTCACCACGCACAAAAAACGCGCCTAAGGTCTGGATGAGGTTGTCGACGAGCAAGCGGGGCAACTCCGCCTGTGCTGCCCGCCGGAAGGCCAATACCTGGTTGGCCCGCTCCCAGAAATCATGGGGATGGGTCAGGAAATGGATCCCCAAGGGAGCGAAGACCAGCAGGGCGACGAGGGCCGCCAGCAGGAGGCCCTTCAGACGGGAGAGAAAGCGCTCCCTATCCACCAAGAAGGTGTAGAGGAAAAAGGCGGCCACGGTCACGGGAAAGAGACGAGCGGCTAAATAGGTGTACAATATCCCGCCCACAAAGGCCCCGCCCAGGGCCATGAGCTCCCTGCGGCCATCGCGGTATCCCCGCCAGAGGAAATAGAGGGCCAGACATTCCAGGGGAGGAAGGAGGATGTTGGGATAACCATTGCGGCTGATGGTGAGGTGCCAGTAGGAGAGGGCGGTGAGAGCGGCGGCGATGAGCCCCATCCGTCGGGAGAACATCTCGCGGAAGAGCAGGAAGGTGAGAGGGATGGTGGCGATGCCGATGAGGGCCGAGGTCAGGCGGATACCCAAGGTCCTAACCCCCACTAAGCGGAAAACGGCGGCTATGAGGTACATGTAAAGGGGCTCCCGGCCGGTGTAGGCGGGGAAGAAGACGGGAAAATGGCCGTGATAAATCTGCAGAGCCATCAGCCCGTAGACCGCCTCGTCGAAGTGGAGGCCAGGGGGCGCCCAGTTGAGCCCGAAGAGCCGCAGAGCAGCCCCTATGGCTGTGATCAGCAAGATAGGGGCTGCCCTGGGGATTGATGACCATCTTTTATACTTTGAGCTTTCCATCTTAGCTGCGTCCAAAAACCGTTTTGTAAGATACAAGCGTGGAAAACGGGCTGAGATTTAAGCGGCTGTCGGCGGCCCCAGTGAATCTGGCCGCCGACAGCCTCGGTTCATAATCCTTTGTGGTCTGCCATCCGTTTATCCGTTACCTATCCGTTGACAGCGCCGCCTGAGCCGCAGCCAGCCTGGCGATGGGCACGCGGGGTGGAGAGCAGGAGACATAGTTCAGACCCACCTTATGACAGAACTTAATGGATTTAGGGTCACCACCGTGCTCACCGCAGATGCCTATCTCCAACTCAGGCTTGACAGACCTGCCGCGCTTAACGCCCATCTCCACCAGCTCCCCCACCCCCTCCACATCGAGGGTGGCGAAGGGGTTCTCCTCCAGGATGCCCCTCTCCAGGTAGGGCGCCAGGAACTTGCCCTCCATATCGTCCCGGGAGAAGCCGAAGGTCATCTGGGTGAGGTCGTTGGTGCCGAAGCTGAAGAAGTCGCTGTAGCGGGCCAGCTGGTCGGCGATGATGGCCGCTCTGGGGGTCTCGATCATGGTGCCGAACTTGTAATCCACCTTGATGCCCTTTTCCTCCATCACCTGCTTGGCCACCTTCTCCAGCCTCTCCCGCTCGGCCTTGAGCTCGTTGACGTGGCTGGTCAAGGGGATCATGATCTCCGGATGGACATCAACCCCCTCCTTGGCCACGTTACAGGCAGCCTCAAAGATGGCCCTAACCTGCATCTCGCTCACCTCGGGGAAGGTGACCCCCGTGCGGCAGCCACGGAGGCCCATCATGGGGTTTATCTCGCGCATCCTCTCCACGACCCCAAGCATCCTCTCCTTCTCGGCCAACTCCTCCGGGTCACCGCCCTTGTAGCGGAGCTCCATCACCTCCTTCACCAGATCCTCGTAAGGGGGAAGGAACTCGTGCATGGGCGGGTCGATGAGGCGGATGATGACCGGAAGGCCATCCATCACGCGGAAGATGCCCTCGAAGTCCTCCCTCTGGAAGGGGAGGAGCTTATCCAGGTAGGCCTTGCGCTCCTCGGAAGTCTCAGCCATGATCATGGCCTGCACCAGAGGCCTCCTCACGTCGCCGAAGAACATGTGCTCAGTTCGGCAGAGGCCGATCCCCTCGGCTCCGAAGTCGCGGGCCTTCTTAGCATCCTCAGGGTTATCGGCGTTGGTCCAGACACCAAGCCTGCGGAATTCGTCGGCATAGGAGAGGAGCTTTTCCATCTCGGGGGTCATCCGAGGCTCGATGAGAGGCATCACCCCCGGCATGACCTGCCCTGTTGCGCCGTCGATGGAGATGATGTCCCCTTCCTTCACCTCCACCTCGTTGATATAGAAGCGACGGGCCTCCAGGTCCATCTTGATGGCCTCGCAGCCTACCACACAGGGCTTGCCCACCCCTCGCGCCACCACCGCTGCGTGGCTGGTCTTCCCCCCTCGAGCGGTGAGAATGCCCTGAGAGGCCAGCATCCCTGGCACATCGTCGGGATTGGTCTCGGGCCGCACCAAGATCACCTTCATCCCCCCATCGGCCAACTCCTTGGCCCTCTTGGAGTCGAGGACGACCGCTCCAGTGGCAGCTCCCGGCGAGGCATCAACTCCCCTGGCCATGACAATGAAGTTGAGCTTGCTCAGCCACTTCTCCCTCTCCTCATCTGTGGTTAAATTTGTCCATTCCTGGTGGGGAATAGTGGTCAGCACTCCGTTGGAGAGCACGATAAACTTCTCCTCCGGGCCAATGAAGGGGGTTAGGGGCTGGTTGACCTCGTCGAGCTCGACGAATTGGGTCCTATAGTGGATGCTGGGATGGAGGAGGCGTTCCATCTGGGCGGGATCGATGCGCATCACCGCCTCTTCCTTGCTGATGAGACCTTCTTCCACCATGTCCACAGCGATCTTCACCGCCGCCTGAGCGGTGCGCTTCCCAGTGCGGGTCTGGAGCATCCAGAGCTTGCCCCGCTCGATGGTGAACTCCGTATCCTGAACGTCGCGGTAATGGCGCTCCAGGAGCTCGCAGATGCGGACGAACTCCTCATAGACCTGGGGCAGCTCATATTTCATCTCTTCGATCTTACGAGGGGTGCGGATCCCTGCCACCACGTCCTCCCCTTGAGCGTTGAGGAGGTAATCGCCGAACAGCCTCTTCTCTCCCGTGGCAGGGTCGCGGGTGAAGGCCACGCCGGTACCCGAATCGAAGCCCATGTTGCCAAAGACCATGGTGACGATGTTCACTGCTGTCCCCAGGTCATGGGGAATGTGATGGTACTCACGGTAGGCCACGGCTCGCTCGGTGTTCCAAGACTCAAAGACGGCACGAGTGGCTAACCTCAACTGCTCGTATGGATCCTGAGGGAATTCCCTCCCTGTCTCCCTCTTGATAATAGCTTTAAATTCCTCGGCGATGTCTTTCCAATCCTCCGCCGTGAGCTCGGTATCGGCTTCGACCCCTTTCTCCTCCTTTCTCCTTTCGATGACCGCTTCGAACTTCTCGGCGTCCACTCCCAAGACGATCTTGCCGAACATTTGGATGAGACGGCGGTAGGCGTCGTAGACGAAACGAGGGTTGTTCGTGAGCTTGATCATCCCCTTCACGGTTTCATCGTTGAGACCCACATTGAGGACGGTATCCATCATCCCAGGCATAGAGATCTTCGCCCCTGAGCGAACCGAGACCAGCAGTGGATTCTCAGGATCGCCGAAAGTTTTACCGGCCCTCTTCTCGATGACTTTGAGGGCCTCGAGGGTCTGGTCCCACATGCCCTCAGGGAACTGCTTGCCCGCCTTGTAATACTCGATGCAGGCCTCAGTGGTGATGGTGAAGCCAGGCGGAACGGGGAGGCCGATGTTGGCCATCTCAGCGAGATTAGCCCCTTTGCCGCCTAAGAGGTCCTTCATATCCTTGCTGCCCTCTTCATAAAGGTAGACCCACTTCTTCGCCATAATTTTCCACCCTCCTTCCTCCGCTGGACTGCGGTTTTATCCATAGCATACCTAATGGCAGCTCCTCCCTCTCCGCTGCCATGTCTATCGCCCTCGCTAAGGGCCCCTGTTTGTACGAATTATATCGTCATCTGCCCGTCTATGCAAATGGAAATGGAAGATGGGGGTTAAGGGGCGCTTAGGGAAGCCCCAGGACTCTCCTGTATCCCTGCATATCCATGAAGCCGTGGCCGGAGATGTTAAAAGCGATCACCTTGCTCTCCCCGGCCTCCTTGCATTTCAGGGCTTCGTCGATGGCGCAGGCGATGCTATAGGTTGACTCAGGGGCAGGCAGATACCCCTCCGCTTGTATGAAAACCTTGGCCCTCTCGAAGACATACCGCTCATCGGCAGGATAGGCCACCGTCTCAATGTAGCCCAAATGCCTCAGCAGGCTAAGGATGGGCGCGCAGCCGTGGTACCTCAGCCCATCGGCCCAGATGGGTTCCATCTCCACCCTGTGGCCCAAAGTGTACATCTTGATGAGAGGAGTCGTCTCGGCATGGTCAGCGAAGTCGTATCTGTACTCCCCCTGCAGATTGGGCGCCGCCTCACTCTGAGCAGCGATGAAGCGGATCTTCTTCCCCTCCTTAAGCACATCCCTCATAAAAGGGAGGATGAAGCCCCCGAAGTTCGAGCCCCCTCCCAGGCAGGAAATCATGATGTCGGGGTAGTCGTCGAAGATCTCGAACTGCTTCTTGGTCTCCAGCCCGATTATCGTCTGATGGAGGAGGACGTGGTTGAGGACCGAGCCCAAGCAGTAGACGGCCCTGGGGTCCTTACGGGCATCCTCCATCCCCTCGGAGATAGCTATGCCTAAGGAGCCGGGGTGGTTGGGGTTCTTCTCGTAAATCGACCTCCCGAACTCGGTCTTGGGGCTGGGCGAGGCGTTGACTTCGGCGCCCAAAAGCTGCATGAAGTTCCGGCGATCGTGCTTCCAGTTGTAAACGGCCCTCACCCAGTAGATGGTGCACTTGAGGCCCAGCAGGCTGGCCCCGTAGGCCAAGGCCGTCCCCCACTGCCCAGCTCCGGTCTCTGTGACCACCCTCTGGTATCCCTCCTTCTTGGCGTAGTAGCATTGGGCCAGGGCGGTATTCACCTTGTGGCTGCCCGTGGGGCTTTGGAATTCGGCTTTGTAGTAGAGCCTGGCCGGCGTATCCAGCGCTTTTTCCAGATTGATGGCCCGGAAAAGCGGCCTGGGCCTCCCTGCCAGGGTGTAGAGTTCCCACAGCTCATCGGGGATATCTATCCAATTCTCGGTGGAATCCTCCTGCCTCAGGCACTCCTTGAGGAGCATCTTAGGCAGCAGGGCCAGCCTCGATTCCCCCTCCTCAGGGTCTTTGGGAGGGGGAAGGGGCTCGGGAAGGTCGGGAAGGATGTTATACCATCGATGGGGCATCTCCTCTACTCTCAAATTCACCTGTCTCAGCATCCCTTCCTCCTTTGAGGGAAAGCCCTCAACCATAGTTTACCACCCTTCTCCCACTTGGACAAACAAAAAGGGACTTAAGGCTTCCCTTGAGTCCCCTTCGGTCCGCGGTCAGCTCACTCCCAGCGGAAAGTCCATGCCGATACAGCTACCCCTACCACCAACATCCCCAGCAGCACCGCCGCCTCTACCAGGTGCTCACCCCACGGCTCGCCAAACCAGAGGCCCTGAAGCAACCTCACCACATAGGTTAAGGGCAGGGCGCGGCTGACTATGTTTATGGTCTCGGGGAATACCTCCTTAGGGATGGTGGCCCCTGAGAGGAAGAGGTTGGGGTAAAAGACGACCATCCCCACGATATTGGCGGCACGGGCTGTGGGGGTGAGGCTGGCCAACAGAAAGCCTATGGACAGGAAACTCAGGGTGCTCAAGGTGAAGCCCGCCAGAACGCTGAGGACGTCCCCTTCGAAGCGAAGGTTATAGACCAGTTTGGCGGCGATGACCAAAAGGAGGGCTCCGAGCAGGGTCATGACGAAGTTGACCGCGACCTGAGATGCCAGGATAGCCGTCGGATGCAGAGGGGTGGCCCGGTAGCGGCGCAGTATCCCCCTCTCCCGATAATTCGCCACATGGATGGCAATGGAGAGCAACCCCGTGGTGCCTATGATCATGGCCATGTAAGCGGGGGTGCTCACGTCCACCATTCCGCGTCCGCTGAAGAAAGGAGTGGGCTCGTTGCCGTAGATGCCGCCGAAGATGAAGAGCATCACCAGGGGGAAGGCCAGGGTGAAGAACGCCGCCTCCGGCTCCCGCAGGAAGAGCTTCGCCTCCACGAGGGTCAACTTCCATAAACCGCGCATTTCTCACCTCCTTAGCGAATTGCGAGGGGCGGATTGCGAGGGGCCGGGATTAGCGAGAACCCCTCCTTTGATATTGGATGGTGGCCACCAAGAGGGCGATGATTTCGTCGAGCCATTCCAGGCGGTGTTGAACGACGTCGTCAGGGAGGAGGTGGCGGGCGCGGATGTACCAGCCCTGCGTCTCACGCGCCGAGCCTAAGGAGAAGCCAAGGAAGCGAGCGTAATCCCTTCCAAAGCCTCTCCGATGTTAGCACAGATGGAACCTGCGCTGCGGATAAGCTGCTCGGCAATCGCCCGCCCTCGTGGGTCTCGGGGCAATTGCTGGCAGTCAAACCAGGCTAACTCATACAGAAACAGCGCTTTGGGATACGCTTGATACTCCCACAACGAGCTGTTCCGTATGGCCTCAGAAATGGTCTCCTGCCAAGCCTCGAAACTCTTAGGTCGTTCTGACATCTCCACCTCGCCCCTCGCCACTTGCCTCTTGCCCTTCGCTACTCCCTCATCTCCCTTCCTGTCAGGGCTAAGAAGACATCCTCCAGATTCGACTGTTCGGTGCGGAGGTCGCTGAACCGTACTCCTTGCGCTTCCAACGCGTTGACCACGTTGCCCACCAGCTTATCGCCTCGACCGTAGACGATGACCCGCTCGCCGATCTGCTCGACGCGGGTGACCCCGGGGATGGTGCGGAGGGGCTCCGGATCGAAGACCCCTTTGACCCCAAACAGGATGCGGTTCTCGGCGCCGAGGTTTTGGATCAGCTTCTCCGGGGTATCCAGAGCCACGATCTTGCCGTAATCGATGATGAGTACTCGGTCGCACAACCGCTCCGCCTCCTCCATGTAGTGGGTGGTGAGGAAGATGGTCTTCCCCTGATCTCTGATATCCCTCACCAGGTCCCACATGGCCCTGCGGGCCTGGGGATCAAGCCCGGTGGTCAGCTCATCCAGGAAGACGAGCTCAGGGTCGTTAACCAGCGCCAGGGCGATGAAGAGGCGCTTCTTCTGCCCCCCCGAGAGCTTAGCGAAGGGGGTATCGCACTTGTCCGCGATGCCCAGCCTCTCCAGCAGCGGCCTCCAGTCCACGGACTTGGTGTAGAAAGAGGAGAAGAGGTCTAAGGCCTCCCACACTTTGATGCGGTCGGGCAAAGCACTCTCTTGGAGCTGGACGCCGATGCGTTCTCTGAGTCTGTAGCCGTCCTGCTGGGGGTTTAGGCCCCACACGCGGATGGTCCCATCGTCTGGCACCCTGAGCCCCTCGATGCACTCGATGGTGGTGGTCTTGCCCGCCCCGTTAGGGCCTACCATCCCGAAGATCTCGCCTTCATGGACCTCAAAGCTTATCCTATCCACAGCGGTTATCTCGCCGTAGCGCTTCACCAAGTCCTCCACTTCGATGATCGTTTCCATAGCTCACCTCCAAGTTCTTATCACACTTGCCTTGTCCTAGAAGGAGGGATGCTCTCAATTATCGGTGAGGGGTGGTCGCTGCACCTATGAAAGTGAAGGTCTATAAAGCCGGGGACAACGCTTTTGCCAGGGGCATCTATCGCCTTCATCTGGCTTTAGAACCCCTCCACCTTGGTCAGGTCAACGATCCCCTTGGTCAGGGAGGCGATACGCTGCAGGAGGGCCAGGCGGTTCTCCCGCAGCTCTCGGTCCTCAGCCATGACCAGAACATCCTCGAAGAAGGTGTTGATGGGTTCGACCAAGGGTTTGAAGGCAGTGAATAGTTCATCGATCGCACTCTGGGGGGATACCTGGGCCTGGCAGGCCAGATAGGCCTCATAGAGCCGCTCGGTCGCTGGCTCAGCGAACTTCGATGGATCGAGGGAAAACGGCTTAAATCCGCGCACGATGCGTGCACTGCGGCTGTAAGCCGTCAGGATCTCCGTCCAGTCGTCCCGCTCCACCCAACGTGCGAGGTCGGCTATGGTGCGAAAGGCCAGGTAGGGGTCGTGGCCGCGCTCGGCCAACACGGCATCCACTAAGTCGTAGCGGTACCCGGCGTCCAGGAGCCAGCCCCGCAGCCTTCCCCTGATGAAGGACAAGACCTCGGCTTGCACATTCTCGCCGGCAGGGACGGGAAGCAAGCCCGCGGCCTCCCTTAAACCCTCCTCCAGGTCGAAGGATATCCCCCTTTCGATCAGGATTTGGACTATACCCAAGGCTGCACGTCGCAGGCTGTAGGGGTCAGCGGAGCCGGTCGGCTTGAGGCCCAGGGCGAAGAGGCCGGTCAGGCTATCCAGGCGGTCGGCCAGCCCAATCACAATGCCCGGTCGGCTCTTAGGCAGTTCATCTCCAGCGAAGCGGGGCAGGTAATGCTCGTAAATGGCCTGCGCTACAGCCGGATCCTCGCCCGATTGCAGGGCATAGTACCGTCCCATGACCCCTTGCAGGCTCGTGAACTCGATTACCATCTTCGTGGCCAAGTCAGCCTTGCATAAGCGGGCCGCGCGGAGAGTGTGCTCCATTTCCGTATCGGAGAGGCCGAGCCTCTGCCCCAGCTTGGCCACCAGTTTTGCGATCCGCTCCACTTTGTCCAGCATCGAACCCAACTTCTCCTGGAAGGTGAGGGTGGCCAGCCCAGGGAGGAACTCCTCCAGCCTCCTCTTCGTGTCTTCGCTGTAGAAGAACTCGGCATCAGCGAACCGGGCCCTGAGCACCTCCTCGTTGCCCTGCCTAACGAGGTCCAGGCTCTCCCTTTCGCCATTGCACACGGCGATGAAGTAGGGGAGGAGCGAACGGGCTGCGAATTGCGAATCCACCCCTTGCCCCTCGCCCCTTGCCACCGGAAAATACCGCTGGTGCTCCCTCATCACCGTGATGAGCACCTCTTTCGGCAGCTTCAGGAACCTGGGATCGAACGAGCCGCGCAAGGCGGTGGGATACTCCACTAAGTTGGCCACCTCGTCCAGGAGTTCGGGATCGTGAGGCACCTCCCCGCCCACCTCCGCAGCCAACCTCTGGAGCTGGTCGGCAAGGCTGGCCCGGCGCTCGTCCATGTCCACTGTGATGGAGTTGGCCTTCATGAGCGGGAAATAGTCGCTGGCCCTCTCAATGGTGATCTCCGGCGAGCCTAAGGGCCTGAGCCCCCGGGTTGTCCTCCCCGTCCTCACGCCGGCGTACTCGAAATCGATCACTTGGTCGCCCAAGAGGGCCACCAGCCAGCGGATGGGACGCGGGAAGGCCACGTTCGTCTCGTTCCAACGCATGGTCATATCGAAGTGGAGGGAGGCGATAAGCCGGGGCATCAGCTCGCTCAGCACCTGGATGGAGGGTTTACCCTTCTCCACCCTTACCGCTGTCACGTATCGTCCTCCCTCCAACTCGCGCACCTGCAGGTCCTCCACAGCCACGCCGATGCTTCTGGCGAATCCCAGCGCCGCTTTGGTAGGCTGGCCGGAATCGTCGAAGGCTATCGCCGCAGGAGGCCCTTTCACCAGCTCCTCCTTATCGCGCTGCTTGGGGGAGACCTCCTCGATGTAAACGACCAGCCGCCTCGGCGTGCCTGCCACGCGCACTCTCCCATGGTCCAGCCTTGCCTCGCTCAGAAATCTGGGGGTTAACTCCCGGAGCTGGTCGATGGCCGAAGATAGGTCTCGCGCGGGGAGCTCCTCGGTCCCGATCTCGAGGAGCAAGGGGACAGGAGAGCGAGGGGACAAGGGAACAGAGGCTACCCTTGGGGCATGCGACCTTACGCCCCTTTTCCGCAGACGCGGATATCCCATCTCCTCCCTCTGTTTGAGGTAAGCCTCTGCCACCGCCCGGGCCAAACTCCGCATGCGGGCGAAGTAGCTGGCCCTCTCGGTCACGCCTATGGCTCCGCGGGCATCCAGCACATTGAAGGTGTGGGAGCATCTGAGGAGGTAGTCATAGGCTGGGAGCACCAGGCCCCTCTCTAAGGCGGCATGCGCCTCGGCTTCATACAGGTTGTAGAGTTGGACCAGCCTGGTCACATCGGCCTGCTCAAAGTTGTAGATGCAGCGCTCGACCTCGCTCCGCAGGAGGATATCGCCATAGCTTATGCCATCGCTCCATTCGATCTCGGCGAAGCCCCTTGCCCCCTGCAGGGGTAGCATAATGCGTTCCAGCCCGTAAGTGATCTCCACGGACACCGGATCGAGGTCTATCCCCCCCGCCTGCTGGAAATAGGTGAACTGGGTGATCTCCTGCCCATCCAGCCATACCTCCCAGCCCAGACCCCAAGCCCCCAGTGCGGGGGATTCCCAATTGTCCTCCACAAAGCGGATATCGTGTTTTCGAGGATCGATGCCCAAGGCCTCCAAGCTCTCCAGGTAGAGCTCCTGGGGGTTGCCGGGGTCGGGTTTCAAGATGACCTGGTATTGGGTGTGCATCTGCATGCGATTGGGGTTCTCGCCGTAGCGTCCATCAGCGGGGCGGTAAGAGGGCTCCACATAGGCCACCCTCCATGGTTCAGGGCCCAGAACCATGAGGAAAGTAGCGGGGTTCATGGTGCCCGCCCCTACTTTCTCGCTGTAAGGCTGCCAGATGAGGCAGCCCTTCTCGGCCCAGAACCGCTCCAGCCGCATTATCGCTTCTTGAAAGGTGAGTTTCTCATCCATCGTAGCTTTGATTATACCAAATCTCACCCTAAATGCAAAAGATAGGCCCGCCAGGGCCTACAGGGCGTAGCCCAAGCGGCGCAGCTCCTCCTCTTTCTTCCGCCACTTCTTCCGCACCTTCACCCAGAGGTCCAGATAGACTTTGGTGCCCAGCAGCCTCTCGATCTCCTCTCTCGCCGCCTGACCGATCTTTTTGAGCATCTTCCCCTCCTTGCCTATGAGGATGCCTTTATGTGACTTCTTCTCCACGATGATATTGGCCCTGATGTAGGTGGTGGAATCGCGCTCCTCGAACTCCTCCACCAGCACTGCCACCCCATGGGGCACCTCCTGATAGGTATGGCACAGCACCTGCTCCCTGATAAGCTCGGCGGCGATGAACCGCACAGGCTGGTCGGTTATCTGATCTTCAGGGTAGTAACGGGGGCCCTCAGGGAGGTGGGCGATGATCAGATCCAGCAGCTTGTTGAGGTTATCTCCCCTGGTGGAGGAGATAAGCATCCAATCGTCGTGCCTCACCAGGTTGAAGTAAGCGTCGCAATTGGGCTTTACCCGCTCAGGGGGGAGGAGATCGACCTTATTCAGCGCCAGGATGACCGGCGCCTGCCCATGCCTCTCGATCAGCCCGGCGATCTGCTCATCCTCCGGGGTGGGCATCTCCGAGACATCCACCACGAACAGGATCACATCGGCATCGGGGATGGCTTTGGAGGCCGTCTCCACCATGAATTCGCCCAGCTTGTTCTTGGGCTCATGGATGCCTGGGGTATCAACGAAGACGATCTGGGCATTGGGCAACGTGAGGATGCCTCGGATGCGATGGCGAGTGGTCTGGGGCTTCTCCGAGACGATGGACACCTTCTGGCCCAGGTAAGCGTTCATCAGGGTGGATTTGCCCACGTTGGGCTTGCCGATGACGGCCACAAAGCCGGAACGGTATTCGATAGATGACGGACGATCGTTCACTTGGCCACCCTCCCGTTGAAGAGATCGGGGGCCAGCTGTGCCAACCTCCTGGTGATGAATCTCATGAGGGGCAATCCCCCCACCAACAATATGAGCTCGCTCGTCCCGATGGAGGCGAAGAGGGGCAGGAAAGGCATCGCCGTGAGCACGTTTATCATCAAGGACACGGAGGCTGCGGTGGTTAGAGCGTAGATCGTAACCCCCAACCAGGGGGAAAGCCTCCCCAACCACCAGCACAGCACGCCGCCAGCGAAGTCCGTAAAGGGCATGAAGACCAGCTCCCAAACTCCCACATAGGGGCTTACCAGGTTAGCCACGACGGTTCCGAACGCTATGCCGAAGATGGCATCAGGGAACCAGATCACTAAAGGCTTGAGCGCTTCGCTCACCCGAAACTGGATCGGCCCGTAGGAGATCGGGGCCAACGCCATCGTGAGCGCCGCGTACAGGGCAGCTACGATGGCCCCCCGCACCACCCTGCGGGTGGTGATGACCCTCGCCAGCTTCGGTCGAACGCCCTTCATCTCCTTCCTCCCCGTATTACCTGAAAAGCGAACCGGGCTTACTTCAGGGTAAATGGCCTGCCCATCACGGGAAGATGCACCTCGATCCCCTCCCCCTTCAGCTGGGCAGCAAAATGATCGGGTTTCTCAGAGTGGATAGGGATGACCACTTTGGGTTTGATGCTCCGCACGAGGCGGAGCAGATCAGGGCCGCTGGCGTGGCCGGAGGCATGGAGGCGTCGCCTCTCCTCGGGGTCGCCGACAAACTCCATGTCGAAGTGCCTCAGCCAGTTGCGCAAACGGAACAGGTCCAGCGCCTGCTCCTCATTGTAAGCTTCGCTGGAGGAATAGATGTAGATCGAACCCGGTTCCGGCTCGATATCGATGAGCCCGTTGATGTCGAAGAAACTGAAGCAAAGGATGAATTCGCCCTGGGAACGGTGGATATCCTCCGCTGCGATGAGCTTCCCCTGGGATGCATACCTTTGGCGGATCTCCCTCTCCCAATGGCGCGGGCTGCTCTTGACCTCAGCGAAGACGAAGATGTCCTCCACCTCAGCGATGTCGGGGACCTCTGCTGAGCCTGCCTGGGCCATGGCTTCCAGCAGGTAAGCATCGGCCGGGGTGATGGCCAGTTTCCTTCCCACCTCCCGCGCGATCTCGCGGAAAGTCAAGAGCCGCTCGATATTGCGGGCGGCGAAGTCGGCAACGATGAGCCCCTGCGCCTCCTTCACCACCCGCAGGGCGTTGACCGACACCTCCTCTTCGCTGACCCGATCGGTGCAGTCGATCCGCGTCCCTTCGCAGATGAGGGCGACGGGCTGGAGCTTCCTGGCCTCCTCGATGAAGTCTTCGCTGAGGTGAGCCCGTTTGCCATGCAGCCGCAGATCGCCGGTGTAGACAACCCACCCCGCCGAAGTCTCCACGGCGAAGGCACTGGCGCCGAAGATGGAATGGTCAACGGGAAAATGCACCAAGGGGAGATCGCCGATCCGGTCGGACGGAAGGTCTTCCCCGCAGGGGGTGATCTGCCGGCTGGCCGCTGGAGATCGGGACCAGAAGTCGCTGCGCCTGCGGGCGGGATCGTCCACGAAGACAAAGGGGCGCTGCTGGTAAGGCTCGTCACCCGCGACCAAGATGCCCCCTTTCAGCTTTCGACGGCTGAAGTAGCAGATCCCCGTCTTCTCGAGCTCGGAGGAACTGCCTGTGTCCTGGATCGCCTTAGCTATGAAGGCGGTCATGGCTGTGGCGTAAATGGGGATGTCCTCACGTAGGAAGGAGATGTAACCGGAATGGTCGAGATGGGCATGGGAAAGGAGGACGCCGTCCACTGCGAGTTTTCGATGCCAGGGGAGACGCCTCATGAACCGGCGGTCCTCCTCCAGGATCAAATCGGTGCGGTAGATCCCCTCCAGTGGGGGGAGCAGGCCCAGGCGCAGGGGGTCGCGCAGACCCACGCCGGGGCGGGGCTTAAGGTACTCCTCAAAGAAGCGGTAACGCCGGGCGAAGGGCAGGCCGAAGTCAAAGAAGAGTCTAGTATCCCTCTCCTCGTCCTCCAGCAGTATCTTGTTGCCGCCGATGGTTCCCACGCCATCGTAGCAGGTAATTTTGACCGACATGCCTTCCCCTCAATCCTGAGCTTCGGCTTGCTCGTCGGCCGAATCCATCGACAGCACCCGCTCCAGAGCGGCGATGGCCACCTCCAGCATGGAATCGTCCGGCTGGCGGGTGGTGAGGCCCTGCAGGGCCAGGCTCGGCTCTAAGATCAATATCCTCACCAAGGGGTTATGGCGGTGGGTAGCGCTGAACTTTATGAGCTCGTAGGAGATGCCAGCGATGACGGGGATGAGCACGATGCGGGAGAGGATCCGCAGCCACATCACCGGCCGGCCCAAGAGGGCGAAAAGCAGGACGGCGATGACCGCTACCACCAGCAGGAAGGCAGTGCCACAACGGGGGTGGGCTGTGCTATAGGCCCTGACCACAGCCGGAGTGAGCTCCGCCCCATCCTCGTAGGCGTTGATGGTCTTGTGCTCTGCCCCATGGTAGGCGAAGACGCGCCTGATGTCGGGTACGAAGCCGACGGCGTAGATGTAGGCCAGGAGGAAGAGGAGGCGGATCACCCCCTCAATGAAGTTGATCGCCAATGGGGAGGAGATGTAACGATCCAAGAGGCTGACCAGGAGCAGAGGCACGAGGAAGAAGAAGCCAATAGCCAGGACCAGTGAGATGGCCAGGATTCCCCAGGTCATAGGTCCCGAGAATTCCACCTCCCCTTCTGAGGCCACCTGGGCTGAGAAGGCTAAACTGCGGATTCCCAAGACCAAAGCGTCCCAGAGCATGGTCAACCCGCGGACGAAGGGGAGTCTCCAGATGCGGCTGGTGTAGATTCTGCCCTTGAGGGGTTCACTGTGAATGACTATCTTCCCCGAGGGCTCTCGAATGGCCACGGCCATGTTCCTCTCCCCGCGCATCATCACCCCTTCGATGACCGCCTGGCCGCCGTAATTGAACTTCTGATCGCTTTTCCCAGGCGAAGGGGCCTTCAGATAAACGGTTGAGAGGGCCAGAACCGCACCCAAGGCATCGATGACCACGTCCACAGGGGTGCCATTACGGCCGGGGACGAAGGTCTGGTGGTACTCATCCGAGGCGGCGTAGAGAGAGGAGAGGGCGAAGGAGATAAGGAGAGGCTGGATGCGAATAGTGTCCGTTCCCTTAGAGAACACCCTATGGAAGAGAAAAGCCAAGATAGCATACTCCACTACATGACCCGTCTTTTTGAGGATGGTGTCCACCATCTCATTGGGATAGCGGGGCAGTGTCGGCTGTGAAGAGAGGAAGAAGATCAAGCCCATCCACAAGATCGGAGGTATCCAACGCCAGAGCGATGAACGGGAACTAAACCTCCGCAGCATTCACTCCACCGTGACCGACTTCGCCAGGTTCCTCGGCTGATCCACGTCGCAGCCTCGCCGCACGGCCATGAAGTAGGCGAAAAGCTGGAGGGGGATCACATTGACCACCGGAGACAAGAGCGGCGGCGTCGGTGGGACATAGAGGACGTGGTCAGCTTTCTCAGCGATGGACTCATCTCCCTCGGTGGCTAAGGCGATGATAGTACCTCCCCGTGCTTTCACCTGCTCTATCTGGCTCACCATCTTATCGTAGACATGGTCGCGGGTGGCGATGGCTACCACGGGCATGTTCTCGTCGATAAGGGCGATGGGCCCGTGCTTCATCTCTCCTGCCGGATACCCCTCAGCGTGGATGTAGCTGATCTCCTTCAGCTTGAGCGCCCCCTCCAAGGCGATGGGGTAATTGATCCCTCGCCCCAGGTAAAGGAAGTGCTCACGCTTGAAATACTCCTCGGCCAGGGCCTGGTAGTTGTTATCGTTTCCCAGAACGTGGCTCACCAGGTCGGGCAGGCTGGCCAGGTCGTCGAGCAACTCCCTCACGCGGGCCTTGTCGAGGACTCCCCTGGCCTTGCCCAGGTAGAGCCCCAAGAGGTATTGATCCACCAGCGAGGTGGTGAAGGCCTTGGTGGAGGCCACCCCTATCTCCGGCCCAGCCTGCATGTAAATGACCCCATCGGCATAGCGGGCCGCCTGGCTGCCGATGACGTTGACGATGGCCAGAAGCTTGGACCCCTTGCGCCTCGCCTCCTCCATCGCCGCCAAGGTATCCACCGTCTCCCCCGACTGAGTGATGGCCAGGACGAGTGTCCGGTCGTCGATCAAGGGGTCGCGGTAGCGGAACTCGGAGCCATAATCCACCTCCACGGGGATGTGGCTCAACTTCTCGAAGATGAACTTCCCCACCAGGCCGGCGTAAGCCGAGGTACCGCAGGCCACGATGGCCATCCTCTCGAATCGAAGTGCCTCCTCAGGGGAGAGGAGGGGCGAACAGCCATCCACCCCCACCAGGTACACCTCGCCGGCCTCGAGATCGACGCGCCCGCGGATGGTGTCGGTGATAGAGCGGGCCTGCTCGTAGATCTCCTTCTGCATGAAGTGCTTGTACTTGCCCTTAGCCGCCGAGACCGGGTCCCAGGGGATGGTGTGGATCTCCTTCTCCAGAGGATGGCCATCCAAAGTGGTGCAGCGGAACCCCTCCCGCGTGACCACAGCCATCTGGCTGTCCTCCAAGAAGGCCACCCTGCGGGTGTGCTCCAGGATGGCCGGCATGTCCGAGGCCACAAATGTCTCCCCCTCCCCCAAGCCGAGGACAACCCCGCCGGCGTTGCCCAAGCGGGCAGCGACGAGCTTATCCGGTTCGCGGCTCGACATGACCACGATGCCATGGGCGCCCTTGATGCGCCTCAGCGTCCGTCGCACTGCACCTTCCAGATCCTCGCCCGCATCGAGGTATTTCTCCACCAGGTGAGCGATCGTCTCCGTGTCCGTCTCTGAGGTGAAGACATGGCCCTCGGCCATGAGTTCCTGGCGCAGCTCCAGGAAGTTCTCCACTATGCCGTTATGGATAACCACCACCTCGCCCTTGCAGTCCATGTGGGGGTGAGCATTGGCTTCGGAGGGCCTGCCGTGGGTGGCCCAGCGGGTGTGGCCGATGCCGATGTGACCCCTCACAGGGTTTTCGGCCAGATTCCTCTCCAGGTTAGCGATCTTCCCTACCTCCCGGCGCCTCTCGATCCTCCCGTTCTGGATGACCGCCAAGCCCGCCGAATCGTAGCCGCGGTACTCCAACCGCTTCAGACCCTCGAGGATGATGGAACTCGCCTCACGAGGGCCGACATAGCCCACGATTCCACACATCAGAGCACCTCCAGATACCTCTTCAGCTCCCAATCGGTCACTTGGGTGCAGTACTCATTCCACTCGGCCTTTTTAGCCCTGACGAAAGCTCGGTAAGCGTGCTCCCCTAAGGCCCTCTTCAATACCTCATCCCTCTCCAGCTCCCTCAGGGCCTCCTCCAGCGTAGCGGGCAGCACAGCGATGTTTAACTCCTGCAGTTTGGCGTCGTCGAAGCCGTAGACATCCTCCTCCACCGGAGGGGGCGGGGTGAGGTCTCTCTCGATCCCATCCAGCCCGGCCCACAGCATGGCAGCGAAGGCCAGGTAGGGGTTGCAGCTAGGGTCGGGGCAGCGCAGCTCCAGTCTGGTGGCGTCCTCCCTCCCTGGCGAGCAGCGGGGGATGCGGATGAGGGCTGAGCGGTTTATCTGGCCCCAGCAGATGTAGACCGGCGCCTCATAGCCAGGGACAAGGCGTTTGTAGGAGTTGACTGTGGGGGCGACGATGGCGCTGAGGGCCCTGGCATGTTCCATCTGACCAGCTATGAAGTTGTAAGCTACCCTGGACAGCCTGTATCTGTCCTCAGGATCGAAGAAGGCATTGTCCCCCGCTGTGGTGAAGAGGCTTTGGTGGATGTGCATCCCGGAGCCCTCCACCCCGAAGATGGGTTTGGGCATGAAGGTGGCGTAAAGGCTGTGCTTGCGGGCGATGGCCTTGACGGTGTATTTGAAGGTCATGCAGTTGTCGGCGCTTTTGAGGGCCTCAGCGTAGCGGAAGTCTATCTCGTGCTGGCCGGGAGCGCACTCATGGTGGCCCATCTCGGCCTCTATCCCCATCTGAGCTAGGGCCATAGCTATCTCCTCCCTCACCTCGGAGGCCAAGTCGCGGGGAGAGAAGTCGAAGTAGCCTCCCACATCATGGGGGACGGGCCTCACCTGGGGCAAGCCATCCATCTTAAAGAGAAAGAACTCTATCTCGGGGCCTGTGTTGTAAATGTAACCCCTCCTCCTCGCCGCCTCCATGGCCCGCTTAAGGACGAAGCGAGGGTCGCCATCGAAGGGCTGACCATCAGGACGGTGGATATCGCAGATGATACGCGCCGTGCGTATCTCCTCTGGCTCCCAGGGAAGGAGGCAATAGGTGGAAGGATCGGGCTTGAGGAACATATCGCTCTCGCAGATGCGGGCGAAGCCCTCGATGGAAGAGCCGTCGAACCAGACCCCGTCCTTTATGGCCTCTTCCAGTCTCCAAGCGGGGATGGTGACGTTTTTGATAGTCCCTACCACATCGGTAAACTGGAGGCTGATGAACCTAACGCCATCAGCCTCAGCTCTCTCTAAAACCTCTTTCGCTTCCGCTGTAAGCATTTCACTCCTCTGGCAAAGGCAAAACCCCCCAAGTGCATCCGAAGCCCAGGGAGTCTTCCCGTTTAATTTAAAAGTATTAACATTATATACCGGTTCATTCAAGTTGGCAAAATAAACTCGAATAGTCGCGCGGGATGGCAGCGGAAAAGGCCCTCCCAGAGCTCATCCTCGGGCTTCATGTTTCGGAGATCGGGCCCTATTGACCAATTCCATCACCTTGGCCAAGACCTCATCCACCGTCATCTCGGTGGTGTCGATGATGATGGCATCCTCCGCTGGACGGAGGGGAGCCACTTTGCGCTCGCTGTCTATCTTGTCGCGCCGACGCATGGCGGCCAAAACCTCCTCGTATTCGATCGATTCCCCCCTCTCCAGGAGCTCCTTGTAGCGACGGCGGGCCCTCTCCTCCACCGAGGCATCCAGGTAGATTTTGAGGTCGGCATCGGGCATGACCACCGTGCCGATGTCCCTCCCCACCATGACCACGCTTCCCCTGCGCCCGATGCGCCTCTGCTGGCGGGTCAGAGCCTCCCGCACGCCGGGATAGGCCGAGACGGGGGAGACGCTGGCGTCCACTTCCGGACGGCGTATCTGCCAGGTGACATCCTCTCCATTGGCGTAAACGGTGTACTGCCGTCCATCATCCACCGTCGGCCTGGTAATGGTGATCTCGATCTCGTTGGCCAGGGCGGTGATAGCCTCCTCATCGCCGATATCAAGCCCCCGCTCCAATGCCACCCAGGTGATCGCTCGATACATCGCCCCTGTGTCCAGGTAAAGGTAGCCTAAGCGTCGAGCCAACAGTTCTCCGATGGTGCTCTTCCCGGAGGCCGCCGTCCCGTCGATGGCGATGGTGGCGGGCAAACTATGCGGACGTTCAGATTTAGAGCGACTATCTCGATTTGACATTAAAACGAAAAAGCCGATTCAAGTTTACCTTAAACCTTCGCAGGACAGAGCCCTGCGAGCATTGGCGCGGAGAGAAATGGTGCCCACCTGGATTACCCGGAAGAGGTCAACCGCAGCAGGGTGATCTCCGGCCGGCAGAGGAAGCGCACGGGCGGGAAGATGACGCCCAGACCACGGTTGATGTAGAGCCAGGCCCTCCCTTCCCGCCGCAGGCCGGAGGCGTTCTCCCGCCTGACGCCCAAGATCAGCGGGCCGAGCAGGGGAATCCGAATCTGTCCGCCGTGGCTGTGCCCTGAGAGGATCAAATCAACACCCGGAGGCAGAACGCTGGCGAAGTCCGGATTGTGAAGGAGGAGGATCTTGACCTCGCCTGGGGGCAAGGCCCTCAAGGCCCTTCGCAGCCAAGGCAAACCTCCTTCCCAGACGGACTCCAGTTCATCGCGTGCCCATGTCTTGGTAAACCCATAGCCAGGGTCGTCGACACCTAAAAGCCACAGCCTCGCCCCGTTCATCTCGATGGCCACCCGCCTATCTCGCAGCACTTGGATGCCCACGCGCCGCAAACTCTCCGTTACCTTGTCCGCACCTTCCCAGAGATCGTGATTGCCCAGGACGGCGTAGACGCCGCAGCGAGCCTCCAGGCGCGAAAGCTCACCAGCACAAAGGGCGGCGTAACGGGCTGAGCGATAGACGAAATCCCCCGTGAGGACGACGATATCAGGACGGAGCGAATTGACTACCTGGACCGCCCGTTGCAGGCGTTCCGGCCTGACCCAGAATCCCAAATGGATGTCGCTCAACTGGGCGATGGTCAGGCCATCCAGCGCTGGTGGCAAGCGGGGGATGGGGACATCCACCCGCTCGACATCGATCCGATTCGGCTCCACGTGAACGGTGTAGAAGACCGCTCCGATAACCAGAGCGCTCAGGCACAGGATGGCGAAAAGCAGAGGCTCACCTCCTTTGCGGAAGCTCTCGCGTTGATATGGATGCTATCAGCCAAAGGCACGGCCATGGCCGCCTCGAGGAGCTGCCACATTTGCTTGTCCGTCACCGGTCGGTATGCATGCGGATGCTATGATGAACACGGAGGGCATGGAAAGCTCCGTATTTCCGCGCCTTGCCATGGTTTCATGATCCTCACCTTAACTCTTCCAGCGACCGCTTGATCTCCCTCAGTTCTTCCCCTGTCAGCCCCCAAAGCTGAGCGGCCTTCTCGTCTATCTCCTCCTCCACGTCCCGCAGCTTCTCTTTCTCGTCCATTGCCGCCAGCTCATGCGCCCGCTGGGACAGCGCCGCTAGTTCCTGGTGTAAGGGGTTAGCAGGGTCGTATTTGGGTAGGCTGATGTGCTCTAGGACATGCGGCGAGGGGTGTAAAGCCACGTAAGCCTTTACGATCAGTTGGCTGGGGGAAGAATTGAGGACGGCGCAGGCATAGTGCGCCTCCTCACGACGCTCAAAGGGGATGAAGATGAGCGTGTGATCAGGAATGATCGTTCTTACACCAAGGTACTTGTCTTCGAGTTCCTCACTGACTGCTGCTTGTAGTTCAAGCGAGACTTCCCGCCACACTACCTTAAATGGGGCCAAGGTGTAGGGGCCAATGTTGTACAGCGAGTAAAAGGGAGCTTTAGGCACCAACTGCCCCTTGCCCATCTCCGGATCTTTAACTTCGGCACAGAAGTACTTGCGAAAGCCTGATCTTTGGCGTAAAATCCCCTCGAATTGCTTAAGGTAAGCGTATGTTTGAGGGAAAGTCACTTTCAACCAGCTTTCATCATAGCCTGCTCGCTTCTCCGGGTCTTGCACTTGCAAGATATACGCCGAGGGACTGGCATGCCAACGTGAAATATCTCGACCTCGTAACAAGGGGTACACAAGGTCAGGCTCTAGAGAGATCCTCACTTTCTTGACCTTACTCTTCCCCACATCGTGGAGATTCTCAACGACCAGGAGGCCATCAGGCCGCTTCTCCAAGATGCGAAGCCAGTAGACACCGTTGAGCCAGGTGCAGGAACCAGCCCAAGCTTTATACTCCGATGTCCCTATGACCTTACCCAGCGCCTTCAGTGCCTTCTGCCTGGCTGTGATCCAAGGCGAGGTTGGCTCAGCCTCGTTGACGGGCCGGGCATAGAGGTTGGCTCGTTTGACGAGGCCGCCGACTTCGCTCAGGGCCAAATCCACCCCTATCCTCGCCCTTTTCTTTCTCCGCCAAAGGGTGTAGGGCACCGGGTATTTGGTCTCCCGCCCCTTCTGGCAGACGAAGACCGCCGTGCGGTTGGCCGCCTCCTCGAAGGGGTTCAGCTCCACCAAATCGTCCACGTGCACCACCCGCAGGGGATCCGCCTCGCCCAGCCTGAACCGCCGGAAGCCGTCCCCCGCCCCCTTGGTCTTGAAAAGCGTCTGGGTGATGACGAAGCCCAACTTGCCGCCGTCCTTCAGATAGTTGTCGCAGGCGGCACAGGTGAAGAGCATGGCCAGGTCCTTCTTCCCGCCGCCCAATCGGGCCCGCCAGCCCTTCAGGCTGAAGAGGCCGTAATCCACCCATAACGAGCGCGTCGCCTCCCGATATTCGTCAGAGAGGCTCTCCCAGTTCACCCAGGGCGGATTGCCGACCACGAAATCGAATTGGCCCGCGAAGATGGGGGCGAAGGCGTTCTTGATGATGCGCGCCCAGATGCCGTTCTTCCCTTCCTCCTCCAGGCCCAGGATCCTCCGGTAAAGCTCGGCGAGTATCCCCTCCGTGCGCCCATCGGTGAAGGCCAGCTCTCGCCGAGCGCGGGCGATGAACTCCTCCTCCGCATACCCGCCCCTCACGCACTCCTCCAGGAGGCGCGTCAGGGCCTCCATCCTCTCCCTGCTAGCGAATTCGATAGGGATGCGGAAGACGCCAGCCGTGGTGCGCAGCTCGTAGAAGTCGGTGGGAGGTTTCATCCCCTCGGGGAAGGACTCGGCGTAGCGCGAGGGAGTGAGGATGGAGTCGCAGAGGTAGACGGGGATCTCGATGGGCCGCACGTGGCGCGCCAGGTCGCCCATCGCCAACAGGTAGTTGGTGCGAGCGGCGATGACGGCCAGGGGGTTCAGGTCGAAGCCCACCACGTTTTGCAGGATTTGGCTGGCGGCCTCTCGGGGGTCGAGGAGCTTATCCTCGGCGTAGTCGCGGGCCCGCTTGAGGGCCTGCACGAGGAAGGTGCCCGAGCCGCAGCCGGGGTCGAGGAGGCGCTTGCGGGGGTCGCCGTCGTAGCCCACCTGGTTCAGGACCAGCTCGGCCAGCCAATCAGGGGTATAATACTCGCCCAGGTCGTGGCGCAGCTTCTTGGGCACCAGGTACTGGTAGAGCTTCTTCAGGAGATCGCGGATCCCCTCCGGCTCCAGGGTGGGCGTAGCCGGCTCATACTGACCCAGGAGGGAGGCCAAATCTCTGACCAGCCCCTCGATGTCCTCGTCCCAGAGGGCCAGATACCAGGTGAAGAAATCGCCCTCCAGGAAGTTCCTGATGCCCAGGGCGGCGAAGACGCCCCCCGCCTCCAGCTCCTCCAGCCTCCTCCTGAGTTCGTCGTCGGGCAGGGAAGGGAGCGGGGTCAGGAAGGAGGCCATGTAGCCGCCCTGGTTGAGGGTGGCCAGCTCGGCGGCCAGGAACTTGATGAACAGGGCGAAATAGGTGTGCACGGCGAAGAGGAGGGGCTTGAGGGCGATGCGGGGGTCGTCCACGTTATAGAGCTTCGCCAGGAGTCTGGCGTCCTCCTCCGCCCTCCTCAGTTCCTGGCCGTAGACGATGCCAAAGACCCGCTCCCACTCGCCGAACATGGCCTCCAGCTTGGGATTTGTCGGCCCCACGACCTTGGCGAAGAGGGTGTTCACGGCCTCCTGGGCGAAGGGGGCGCCGGGGCCGAAATCGCGCACTAATTCGTCGGGGACGAGGGGCTTACGGGCCAGGGCTCGCAGGTAGAGGAAGAACTGCCGCATGGAGTTGACGCCCACGGGGAAGGGGCCGATGGGGGTGAGGTCGCGGCCGCGCATGAAGATGATGCGCTGGCCATCCAGGGAGACGCCGGCCAAGCGACGGAGGGCCCTCTCCCTCTCCGCCGCCCTCTCGCCGGCCAGGGCAGTGAGATATTTGCGCAGTTGGGCAATGGACTCCCTGTTGCCGGGGGCCTCGTTGCTGTCGCTGAGCTTCCCCGGCTTCTCGTATTCGATGACCACGCGGCCGAAGACGGCGTCGGCCAGGCCACCTCCCAGCAAGGACCTCTCGTGTTCGGCCTGGAGGGGAATCTCCCAGCCTGCATCGGCCAGGAAGCCGTGCAGGAGCCTCTCGAACTCAATCTTGAAGTCCTCCTCCGTCCTGGCGGCCCGGCTGACCTGTCGCACCTGAGTGGCGAAGTCTTTCAATTGGCCTTCGGTAAGCTCGCGCATGAAGGTTCACCTTTCCTCGAGACCGTCATAGCAGGCTACTAGGCGGCGTCCTCGCCGCCTAAATGGGGCGAGGACGCCCCTTTAAGCGTGATTGTGAGGTACCGAATCTCAAGATCGCCTGATCCGATTGCCTAAGACGAAGCCCAGAAGCCCTGTCAGCGCTATCCCTACCACGCTCTCCAAAATGCTCAAGGCTCTGATCCAATCGTTAGCGGGCCTCAGGGTATCAACGCCGAAGGTGGTGAAGGCGCCGCCGCTGTAAAGCAGGCAATGCAACCAAGTGCTGGACGGGTTGCCGCTTACGTCCACCACCGCGTTCAAAAGCCGGTACAGGATGGCAAAGCCGACCAGGGCTACGCCCATAGCCCGCAATGTCCTGAGGACGCTCTCCCCATAGCCACACGTCCACTCCACAATCCAATCGAGGGCCCATTTGGTCGTGTGCCTGATGTAAAACCATCCCAACTGCCAGACGTCGGGATTCTCTGGCAGCTCTTCTCCGTAGTACTTGCGGGCCAGGCGGGGATGGTGCATCATCTTCCCCATCTGTCGCTCTTTGACGTAGGCCCAGCTTTCGTCCCTGTAGCGGCCAATCTCGGCGAAGTTGTTCTTCAAAGCTAGGTAAGCCTCTTTCGCCTCATCGTATCTCCCATCCAATTCCTCGCCTATCGCCTCTCCAAGCTGCTCCCTTCTCATCCGTGTGTCATCCAGAAACGCGTTGTAGAAATATACCCCTTCGAGGCTCTCAGCGCCAAAGAGGTCCACTTTTTCAAGGTGAGAATAACTCAGGTCGGCCCCTTGGAAATTTGCCCACACCAAGTCGGCACCACGCAAATCGACTCTGTTCAGGCTAGCACCTTGAAAATTAGCTTCAATTAATCGAGCACCTCGAAGAATAGAGCATGTTAACTCAGTATTTCTGAGGTTTGCTCGTTCTAAATTGATATTTTGAAGCCTAGCAAGCATCAAATTAGCCCTTTCTAGGTTAGCATCTGTCAAGTTAGCTTCTTGCATATCTGCGCCAACTAAATTGATTCCTTGTAAATTTGCTCCTATCAACCTTGACTCCGCCAGGTTTATACCATTTATACCCCTCGCACTTTCTGGCTCTCTCCCAATCCATGCAGGTCTCTCCTTCGAATCTGAACCCATTAATCGCGTTGCCTCTTGACGAATCGCCGTCCAGCTCAAATCCATCTCCGACAAGTCCTTGCCTGAGAGGTCAAGCCCCTCGGGCCCGCCGTTCTCCTCGATTAGCTTCAGTATCTGTTCCCTGGTAAGCTCGCTCATCTGATCCCCCTCTGTCAACGGATGGCCTACGGCCTAACGGATAAACGGATACCATCGCTATCCGTTAATCCGTTACTTATCCGTTGGAGGCCTTCCCTGGTGAGCTCACTCATCTCGTGGCCCTCTCTGGCCCTTACCCCCGGCCTGGCGACTTCATCAGGGCCTTCGTTGGTGCATTATATCACCTGCCTGGAAAATCGTCAATCCAAATGCAATTCGCCCTGGCTCGCCAAGGGGTTGTCCATCGCCACCTGCAGAACAGTTGGGGGGTGTGTCCCAAATTTGTCGGGATGTGGTAGAATAGGGGTGAAATTAGGAGGAGGTGAAAGATGAGTAATAAGAGGGAGATAATAGAGAAAACTTTAGAAGAGATTACACGATCAGCCCAAGAGC
>Ga0190286_1000051_pt1 | contig 63568 bp, 92 predicted proteins | sample 48691834_MG_FD_183241 | JGI IMG/M metagenome (GOLD analysis project Ga0190286, IMG submission 183241) | Hydrothermal vent microbial mat bacterial communities from Southern Trench, Guaymas Basin, Mexico - 4869-18-3-4_MG | ecosystem: Environmental > Aquatic > Marine > Hydrothermal vents >... | reverse complement strand
GTATTAGAGGCAATCAAAAAAAACGAGTGGAAGAAGGTTCTTGATGAAGGCGAAAGATGAGTGTGTTGCTGGTTAATTCTTGAAAAATGAGTGAACAACTGACACGTGAAATACGTGAGGAGATTGAATCGAAGATTGTCAAAAGAGAAAAATACATCGAAGAACTTGATACTGAACACGCATTATTTATGGAGAAGTATCCCCGACTAGCTTCAGTATTCAAGTTCTACCGGGATCTTTTTAGTAAAATAGATAAGAGAGTTAAAAACACGAGGGTGGTAGTAGAGTCTTATGTGTTTCTTGTGGATGTTTCCGCTACTAGTGTAACTCCTGTATTCCCTGACAGGCAAAAAATAACGATAATAAAGCGTTACGCAGATCCCTTGGAAGAGAAAGGACATTTTATATATGAGGAGAGAAGGTACGCACCAGAAAATATTTTCTTTCATGAGTTTTTACATGTGTTATGTAACTACAGACCCGATTTGTTCAATTATGGCTGTGGTAGGATAGATATGTTCCCGGAGCTTACGGTTGATAATCCGCCGAAAACATCTGAAGGGATTTTGGGAAGAATTAATGAGGTAAATAGTTTAAATATTTAAATAGTTTATAATATATTGGAAGGCAACAGGGGAGAAAATGACCAAATATCTTGTTATCCTTGCATGGCCAAGCCAAAATGTTGTAACTTCGGACCATTCAGGTTCTATCATTACACTCCCATATGACGAAAAGATAAGCAACGTCGCTGTTATCCAAGCGTTCAACGAGCAAGAAGCGAAACAAAAAGTATTGAAATTATGGGGTCTCAACAAGGACGTGGAGAAATATCTACATGTATTTGACCTAGAAGATTTAATAGATAGCTGGTCTTATTTCAATCACGCAGGTTGAAAAGTGAGAATAACAAAACAAGAATAAGATGACTACCTGATGAATATTAGCAGGAGAGGAAGGAACGCAAAAAGCGCTCCGTCTTCCAAACCCTCCCCTCTTACCACACCAAACCTTGCCAAACCGTACCCGACCGTACCAAAGCCGTACCCCGCCTTACCAGACCTAACCAAACTCATCAACAACAGATGAGAGTAATTTTGGTATTTTATTAATATCCTTTTCTTTTATTCTTATAGTGGTCCATCCCGCTCTCTTCAGCATGTAGTCTCTGAACCTATCTTTCTTCAGTTTCTTCTTTCCACTGTGCCATCTCTCTCCATCTACCTCTATTATAATTTTTCTATCAGGCAATGCAAAATCTGCAATATATCCTTGTCGCAAAGGATATTGAGGGATATATACTATCCCTCGCTCGTCCAAAAACGACTTTACCTTTCGTTCAAGACTTGTCAGGTATATCTCGTTCCTTTGCATTTTCCTCACCGGACCATACCTTACCGCGCCAAACCTCACCCTACCAAACCGTACCAGACCGCACCTCACCATACCTTACCCCACTCATTATTGATGAGCTTTAACCCGTTCTTCTCTCTCTTCCTCTATTGGCTCGAAGTTTACAAGTTCAAATAGTCCAAAGAGCGGTCGGAAGTCCAATAAACCGTTATATTTACCTGCATCTATGATGATTTGTTTTATGTTATCTGGCGTGATTATCGGATCAACGAGTTCTATCGTGAACTCCAAACCCCAGTTATCGAATCTTGGTCGTGCTCGCACAATCCGGCTACGATTAACCACTACCGTCTTCAAATCTATTTCCCAGCCATTATCCGAAATCAATGGAATATCGCTTGGTTCAATTTGAACCCCCGCAAAGATGTAGTTCTTGAACGTCCTCTTACCCTTACCTGGGATTTGATAGTTCTTTGCCGCTTCCTTTAAACAAGACAAGACACAAAAAGAAGGCACTATGATTCCCCCGCTCCCATCCTTGTATAATGCCTTTTCTGCTTCTATCTGTGGGTCGTATTCCTTACTACGTGTTGTTGTTTTATTGTTCTCTTCCAGCATACTATTGCAGGAGTGCATCAATAAAGGGCGTACCCCTTTTATCTCTACTTTGTATATTTCTCCCCTTCTTTCATCCATTTCTCTCTCCCCCCTCAAACAACTTCAACAGTTTCACTTTTACCGCTACCTTCCCGGGTTTTCGATAAATCCTCATCTCTTCTCGTATGTCTGGGGGGATGTTCAATCTCCCTTTTTCATCAACTCGCGTCTCATAGGAAAACCATCCCTCTTCTTCCCCTTTGCTTTCTCTTTCGCTTCCCATTTTTACCACTATGTGATATATTCTACAATGGTATATATAAGCTTTTCGATATTTTTGTTGATAGATACATTTATAATATATGAAGCCCCATATAGCTAATATGAAGGGAAAAATCGAAGCAATACTTTTAAAATCATTTGCTGGTGTTTTCAAAAAGCTTGATGTTACAGATATAGCAGTTGAAATTAAAAAAGAAGGGTGGTATGTAGTTACGACTTCCCCTGATAACACCAGACTCTGTGAGGTATTATTGCGAAGAGATGCTTGGGTTGAATACGATTTTCCAGAAAAAGTTTTTGCGGTAGATATTGATAAACTGTACCACTACGCTGCAGATTTCCGAAAGGGTGAGGTAGTTGAAATCACACTTGAAGATACCGCTGAATTAATAGTTTCATTCTCTTTGAATGGTAGTCTGGTGCGAACCTTCAAATTACCTGATATTGAATATGTGAGAAAGAAGCCAGAAGTTCCTACGCTTGAATATCGAATAGAAATAACCTTACTCGCACCACAAATCAAAGCGATTAAGGATATTTTAGCTACAAAACTTGGAGAGGGATGGGAGAATGAAGTAGGGATAGGCATTGTAGAACGAGTAATTCGGCTAATTGAAGATGGGTATGAAGTTGAAAAGGTAACTGCTCCGCCTGAATATGATTTGTGCCTGTATGTAGCGGATGAAGGGATTAAAGAAAAAAGATGCATTGCATTGGAACGGGGTGTTAATTACCTTGTGATTGAGCCATGTGCATCCGTATACAGTTTCGATTACTTCAAATCTATTTTCGCCTTGCTCACAAAAGAAGTAGCAACGGGGACAGTAACAATTCAATTCGCTTTTGAGTATCCACTAAAACTAAGTTATGAATACAAAGGACTCGATGTGAAGATATTGCTTGCGCCCCGCGTTGACGAAGAGAAAAAATTAACAGAGCGGGATGTGTTGGAAGAGTTACGAACACCATTTAAGCCACCAGAAGAGGAAGTTGAAGAAGTAGAAACTACCGCAACAACCCTTTATTTCGTACCTACTGCAAAAGGTAGATTGCTAAAACCATTTAAACGGATAGAATACAGCGATGTAGAACTTATTGACATTTTATTAGAGAAACCTCTTATAGAGTTAGACGGAATACTAAGCCACCTCAAACTCGAAGCTATCTGGAAAGAGACTTCGTATGATAAATATGGGACTATTGTAAAAGAGGAAGAGATTTCACGAGAGCCTGCGGATACCGATGCGATAATTAAAATTGTAGAGAATTACGATCTTATTGAAACACCCTATTTGGAGATACGAGAATATTACAAACATCCTGAGCAATTAGAGAAAGGGAAGATAGAACTCAAAAAGCGAGTTGATACCCTAACACGATTTTTCTTTGGTGGTTTTGGTAATTATTTAGCAGTTATCCAAGGGAGTCTGGATATTCTCGCGAGCACAACAAAACCAGAGAAAAAAGAGAGAGCAAAAGACAATATTCATAAAGCATTTCTATGGATTAAACGAAAATACGAACAAATTCCTTTTTCTGAATTGGAGGATAGTCCTTTTTATGACGATTTTAAACCACTTTTTGAAGTTAATGCTTTATTGTCCACACTTGATAGACTATTGTCAGAAACTCCAGAGGCTTTTGGTGAAATTGAAAACATAATAGATAAAATTAGAGAACTTGGTTATGAATATGCGAGCAATATAAATAAATACTATAAAGAACTTACCGGCAAGAATATAACTGCCGAAAAACTCGAAACACGGGCTTTAATGGAATATCGTAGCAAGGAGCAGATAGAAGACCAAGCTAGATGGTTACAAGAGCATGGCATAGAACCTAATTCGTTTGAAAAAGCTGCCATGGATTACTTTGGTGTAGTTATACCAGAGGAAGAACCACCATGGCGCCGATTAATAGATATGATAAAGGAGCTCGAGAAGGAACACGGGTTGGAAGTCCCTGAGGATATTGCTATTGCTGCTGCTGCGGAAATTGGAATTGAAAAACCAAAAGATTTGATTCACAAGTTAAAAGCCGATGGGATATTGTATTCGCCGGCAAAAGGGCTTATTGCACGTGTGGAGAGAGAGATGCCTGAAGAACCTAAATATATTTGGGAAGAGGAGTTTATATCAGTTGGTGGAGAGATTTTACCTGATGAGACTGTATGGTTATATCATGCGACTAAAGAAGAAACAGCTAAAGAAATTGTAAAAACAGAAGTCCTTAAAACATTCCCCGGCGCCCCGAAAGAATATGGAATATATTTTGGCTCAAATCCCTCTGTTGGTTTTGACTACGGTGACGGCACTGTTATTGCTGTTCGTGTTCGAGCAAAGGATTTAGAGCTTGACGATATTTTTCCCGGAAGACGTGCTGATTTTGTGATAGAGGCTACTGAATACAAACCTGTGGAAATAGGAGAGGTGTTTAATGTCCGGGAGATGGACCCTGATGAACTTATTAAGAAATATCCAAAAACCGAATCGTGGGTTAAAGAGTATATAAAAGAGAAAGAAATCCCAAAGGAAAGATACTTTTGGTATGGGAGAGAAGTCACTAAAGAAGAATATGAGAGATTAAAAAGAGAAAAAGAGGAAGCAGCAGCAAAAGCTGAAATTGAAAAGAGAATTAAACCACTAAAGCCTTTGATAAGTGAAGCAGAGGCGGCGATAGACGAATGTAATGAAGGTTTTGAGACATGCCTTGAGCTCTGTGATGATGACCTTGAAGCATGTTATGAAGAGTGCGTGGAGAAGGAGGAAAAGGAAGACATTGTGGAATGTAATAAGAAATGCGAGAAGGAACGAGATAAATGCCATGATAAATGCGAAGAGGATGCACTCGGGTGCTATGATGACAGCGCAAGAGAGATTATAGAGAGGGACATAGAGGACGGGAATTTAACACAAGCTGGAGAGGACTTAGAAACTTTCATGGACTATATATCTGACGAATTATACGAAGAACTTAAGAAGAGAGTTAAAACAGCGGGACCTGAAGAACAAGGAGATTTGGAAGTGCCAGAAGATTTGGAATTAATACCTGAACCTAAGATTGAAATAGGAAAAGGACAAAGGAGGTTATAATGAGCAATTTGGAAGAAGAAGATGTCCAGGAAATAATTAAGGAATATTTGCCTATAAATGTCGGGGGTGATTAGAACGGGAAAAGCCAGAAAACCTGTGGATGTTTTACATAAATGCAGGTACACAGACGAGATTATTGGAAAACTTAAAGCAAAGGATTGGGAAGAAGGGAAGGGTTATCTCGTTAATAAAGAACATATCGTTCTTTTTTTGTATGATAAGGATGCTGCGATAGAAATTCACCCGTATTTATCGGAATATGAAACCGCGGATTTCTTTACACTTTTAAAAGCACCTTATAAAGAATGGAAACATGTCAAGAACATCCCGTATGATACGAAGTATGGTTTAGACCCTTCTTGGATAATAGAGATAATACGAATTCTCTATGGTGGGTTCAGTGCAAAAATAATGGGTAAGGTCGTCCTCGGGTTTTTACCAACCATGAAACCAATTATTATGCACGTTCCATATAAAGACGATTATGCTGTGTTTATTATCGCACCATTGATTGGTGAAGAAGGGCTTGAGAAAACAGAAATATATGGTGAAAAGTGGGAACTCGACTATTGGCTGGGTGATAAGCCAACTTATTATGATTTAGAAAGACAAATAATTGGATTCTACGTAGAGGGAAAAATAGTAAGTATAGATGAGTATCGAGAGCTGGTTAGAGAAAAAATAAAAGAAAAAGAGATACCCTCTGGAATAACAGTTTATTCAATCGCGAGACCTGTCGAACTTTCAGCAGTGAAAGATTATGGGATAATTGAACAAGTAGAGTTAGAGGAGAAGAGACTCCCGAAAGGGTATGCGGTCTTATTGAAACGACGACCACCAAATGAACTACTTGAACGCTGGGAATTGTTTGTTTTAGAGCCTGTTACTACTCAAGAGGTTACGGAAGCACTCAAGATAGACGAGCATACTTTGAAACTGTTTGCTGAAGATATACAGGATAGAGGGTTTGATGCTGTCTTAGAGGATGCTACGGAGGATATATACAGAGAGGTGAGGAAAGAGATAAAGTGGAAAGAGATAACCAGAGAGGACGCAGAACGTATAACAAGAGAAATCTTAAAGAAGGCTGAGAAATTTATTGAGGTAAAACAACCAAAAGATATTTTTGAAGAAGGCGTTAAGGAATTACGGGAAAGATACCTATGGGACGAGTTAATCGAAGAGGCTCGGCGTGTTGGTGTTGAACCAAAGATTATTAAAGAAGCAATTGATTCTCACCATGTCCAAGTCTCAAAGATAACTGGAGAAGTTTTAACAAGAAGGTGGAAGCCAGAAACCGGTTTGGCAAAAGTAGAGGATCAACTCCGTAGAATTACAGAAACTTTGAAAAAACATATTGAAAAGAAAGTCCCACCATCAATACCGCCTCAGTTAGAGAGACTTGTGGAAAGGGCAGCAGAATACGAAAGCGCCACGGAGTTCAGGAAAAAATTGACTCATGGCGATATAAGGAAGATAGAAGACTTAGGATTTTTATGTGTGCCGAAAGTTACTTCAGTCGAAGAATTTTGGAGTCTAGCCCAGAGAATAAAACCACCAGTAAAAATTGAGGAAAAAATAAAAGTTCGTGTACTGGAAGACATACCCACGTTTATGGGAACTGACGGGAAGATATACGAACTAAAGAAAGGAGATATTGTTGAATTACCGAAAACTAATGCTGATATGTTGGTGGGACGAAAAGTTGCCGAGTTTGTTGAAGAGAAGAGAGTATTAGAAGGATTAAAACTACGGCTATTTGAAAAGGTAAAAAAGGAATTAGATTTTGAAGACATCTCGTTAAGTGAAGATGCAGAAGAAATTGTAAAAGAAGCAGTTGAGGTATATTACGATACAGGAAAGCCAGAATTGGTTAGAGAGTTATTGAAGCGTGTAATCCCTCATGGTGATGAAATAGGTAATATTGTTATCTCAATTGTTGATGAAGAGCGGGAGATACCCGAAGAAAAATATCCCATTGAATCTTGGTATTTGGTGTATACTCCTCATTTATCTGAAAAATATCAATGGACATATCAAATTAGAGGAAGCTGGGACACCAAACGATTCAAAACATTTGAAGATGCCCGTACATTTATTAATAAGGGCAAGGGAAGGATATATATCCATTTCTTACGTGGTGAAGGTATAGCAACCTGGGAGCCTATTGATATTGCACCTTTTGTATTAGAAGTAGGTGAGAAATTTAAAATACCCCCTGAGGAATATGAGTTGGTTCAACCTGCATTTTTATCCGAACATAAAAAATGGCGTTGGGGTGTTAGTATCTGGAATGAAGAGACAGAGGAGGGATATTCAAGAGATATCTTTGAGGATGAACTTCTAAAACTTAAGGAAAAAGCTGAAAAGGTGCCTGAAAAAGTAAGAATACACGGTGTTCTCAAAACACGATACCGCTGCCCTATATGTTACCGAGCGGCACCTGATAATTTATGTGTTGTGCATGGCGATGTCAAAGCTATTGATTTGTTAGCAGCAGATGAAAGTGTTAAAGAAGCCGTTATTGATTTGTCTTTCTTGGATTTGTTCAAAACCAAACAGCCTGAAAAGAAAAGGTGGACTATTGATGAGTTGCATGATACCCTTGGTATAGATACTGCTTATGCGCTTGAGTTCCTTACCAAAACAAGACCACCAGAGACGTATGCTGAGTATTATGCACGAGAGTTTGGTGTGACAATAGAAGGTGTTAAACCACCTGTACCTGAAGAAGTAAAACCCCCTGTTGAAAAGCGGACTGAAACGCAGGAAGCTGTTTACGAATACTTTAAAAAGGAAATTGATGAAACCAATGTAGAATCATACCAACGTGGTTATTTGGATGCACTGCACCGAGAAATTGGAAGAGAATTCACAGTAGATCACTTACTATTAGCGGATAGTGAGGAGTTATACCGGTTAATAGATTTAAAGAGGGAGGAATTAGAAGCTGAATTAAAAAGAAGAGTTGTACCTGTGCCTCCAAGTGTAGAAGAACTCGCAGAAAAAGAGAAATTAGAGATTTTAAGAAAGACGAGAAAATATAAAAGGGTAACAGCAGAAGTGCCTGAGTTGAAAATTGGCGCCACGGTAACTATTAATGAAAAAAAGGGTGTGCTTGTGGATATTTCAGCAGGGAAATACCGGGTCAACTGGGATGATGGCACTTGGGATTGGGTCAAAAAGAAAGATTCAGAAATTATCGTTGTTTACTAGCCTAACGTAACAGTTAAGAAATAGATACCTTTATATACTCTTAAGTAGATATAACAATTAATGGAAAAACTTTACACTTTAAAGGAAGCGAAACAGATGCTTGGCGTTCAAACAAAAGCGATTCAGCGGTGGGATAAAGAAGGCTTGATTAGAGTAGTTAGAACACCTGGCGGGAGGAGGCGAATTCCTGAAAGTGAAATATTGCGCATACAAGGGAGAGAGAGAAAGGAAGGAATGGTAATAGGATATGCACGTGTCTCTTCACAATCTCAGAAAGATGATTTAGAGCGACAGATAGAGCTAATCAAAAGTAGAGGAGCGGATAATATTCTAACAGATATAGGTTCAGGATTGAATGAGAAGAGACGCAATTTTAAAAAGTTGCTGAAGATGCTAATGCAGCGCAAAGTTAGCAAGATTATAATTACCTATCCAGATAGACTTACACGATTTGGATTTGAAACGCTTAAAGATTTCTGTTTCAGTTTTGGTACTGAAATAGAAGTGATAAATGAAGAAGCTTATAAGTCGCCGCAAGAAGAGATGATTAAAGACTTAATAACGATAATCTCTCACTTCTCTGGTAAGCTCTATGGGATGCGATCTCATAAACAGAAGGAGGTGATTAAGAATGTTAAAAACATTCTCACTCAAGCATAATTTGAACCTAAAAGCGTTTCTATATGCTTATCTCGATATTCTCAATGCGATAATCCGCGATATTTGGGATTCTATCACATGGAAGGAGTGGCAGATACCTGGAAAGAACCAGAAACGTTTATTTCCTAATTACCGAAAGGATAACGCATTCAAACGCGAATTACGTGATAAATACCTCAAAGATTGGGATTATGCTGCTCATTGAGTGGATTCCGCACTAAAAACTGCTTTTTCGATTATGAGCAGTTGGAAGAAGAACTATAACAAAGGTAAACGTAAGAGAAGATGCCCGATAGTGAAAAGACCATTTGTGAGGGTGAAACAAACTTTGATGAAAATAGAGGGGGAACAGTTAAGGATAACAATAAAACCACGCGAGTTCGTTTATATTGACCTATCAAAACGCTACTTCAAATTAAATGGCAGGATTGGAGAGCCAATATTAACGAATACACATATCCACTTACATCGGTTGGGATTCAAATAAATATACTTTGGATGGATTTTCACCAGATTTGGGTTGGATACGGGCAAGCTTAAAGAAGCTCTTTGCTATTCATATTGCGTATGACAGCAAAAGGAGAAGGATAAACAGGGTAGCATCAAAGAGATTACATAAAGGAAAAGAATTGAAGTGGAAATATTCAAAGCGGGAACGGAATAGGGTCTCCCTTGCTATCCATCAGTTAACAAATGCGATTTCCGATTTGGGATATAAGCATGGATTTGAGGATTTGGATAAGACGGGAATGTATAAAAGATGGAGGAAGAAGTGGAATAGAGAACTTGGATATACAGATTGGAAGAAAATAATTAATTTCACCGGATATAAAAGCACAGTGGATTTAGTTGACCCATATCACACCTCAAAAGACTGCTCCAGGTGTGGGTGTGAGAATAAAGACCTGAAAGGAGAGAAGTTTGAGTGTAAGAATTGTGGGTTGATAATAGATAGACAGATGAACGCAGCGGTGAACATATACCTAAAAATGGAGGGTCTTCCCCACGATATTGGATGGTTTGATGATAATATCGTGGGTGGGTTCACCCAGACGGGGGCGAAGTGGAAAGGGACCGATGAACTCGTGAGGTCGCTGTATGATACGATGAAGCCTCAGGTGGAGGTGGTCTTATGACTACGAAAGACCGCTTAAACTGGAACCCAATTCTTCTCTCAAACCAAATCTTCTTTCAACTCCTTAAGTTTCTCTATTTCGCCCTCGTGATGCCTTATCATGTCGTTTATCTTGTCTATTAAATAATATTTATCCTCTGCCTTCTCTGCCATATACATTTCGATTATTCCACGTATGATTTTGCTTATGTCCCCACCCTCTTTATCCGCGAAATCTTGAAGATATTTGTACATCCCTTCGGTTACCCTGAATACAACTTTTTTCTCCAACCTTACCTCCTTCTTTTTGTGTCGCATCTTTTTGTCTTACAAACTTATATATAGAGAGTAATACAATATATATCACAACCTTAAATAAAAAGATTAGGGGGTGAAATAAAAGATGGTTTTAACAGCAGACGAAGCAGCTAAACATTACCGTGAAGGCATTGAAGCGATTGGTGGGGCAGCTACGTACGTAGAGTGCGGTAGAAAGAAGGGTTCGGGGTTCCTCGCAGTCGCAAAGTGCCTTGAGGATAAGAGAGTTGAAAAACTCACCACAGACGAGATGGTAAGAAGGTATAAAGAGGCAGCTTAATCCAGCTTTTGGTTGTTGCCTCTTCAAAACCTTTTACCCTTTTTATTTTTTCGTTTCAGGTTTCGCGGGCATATTTTATTACTGCAATAAGCACACTATCATCTTCTGATACAATCTTTATTAATTCGTCCAGAGCCTTATCTCTATCAAATACCGCACTCCGCGCATAGGCAAGTACGGTTTTCAAAGTGAAATTATCTCTATTTGCAATTGTTTTGAGCTCTTGTATTAACTCCTCTCGCTTCTCTGGGGATAATGACATCACTTATATTTCTCCATTCTCTTTTTTATATCAGCCAACACATCCTCTTTTGTCGGTGGTTTCTTTTCTTCTTCAACTGAAACTGGTTTTGGAGGGATGACCACTCCCGCCTCTTTCTTTACCCTATTGATTATCTCTTTAGCTTCTTCTTCGGAATAACCGATTATTTTTAGCCGATCTACTGTTCCTTCTTCCCCTTCAGTCTCTAACCAATATCTTATAAATCCGGTTCTTTGTATATCTGTCCCTACTCCGGGTGGTAATAATGGATTACCGTAAAGGAATTCTTCTAATGTAAGTGCCGCAGCTTTGTCATCGCAATCCGCACGCATCTTAAAAAGTAACATCCGTGCTAATGGAGATCGCCCCAAAAGTGACACAAATGCAAATTCGTCTTTACTAAAAGTACATATTAACGGTACTAATTTCCTTATCCGGGACCATTCAGGATAAGTTTCACAAATCTCGTAGATTAAAACATCCTCCGGGTAAACTTTCTTTGGTTTAGGTGTTTTCTTTAACCTCGCTTCTTCTTTCGCCGCGGCTTCTCTTATCACTCCTGGTTCTATGTCGAATAGTTCGGCTATCTTTTCCCATCCCATTGTAATATCCCCTGCTTCTTGCGAGCTGGTCTTCCATTTTGAGCCCTAAGCAGCGTACTTAGCAACTATCCCTTCTGCAACACTATGTGCAAATGCTTTACGTGCCTTCTCGAACTCTGGAGTCCCCGGCTCGTAAAACGGTAATACTTTCCTGATCCATCCTTCACTCATGTTTCGTAGCCACTCCGATTCCTCTTCCATCTTCTTCACTTTCTCTGCAAACGTCAGATCGTGGTATTGTCCCTTCAATTTCTCTGCTACTTCGTTTGGCACTTCTATCTTTAGCCCCTCTATCTCCACTGTCTTCTTTATTTCTGGCGGCGTAAATTTGCATTTCTCACCGATAACTTCGGATGCCGCACGGAGAGCTGCTAAACATTCCTCACTAATTTCGTCTTCACCCATTTTTTCTTTTCCTCCTTTTAATATCCCGCCCCTGCGTTTTTGTTCCATCTTTTATCCTCCACAAATTCCTCCGCTTTAATTAATAACTTATCACTTAAAACTTTTTCCCCTTTCGCTTTTAATTCCTCTGCATACTGAATCACCGCATCAATGCACTTTACATCCCACTTACAAGTTTCCAAAATCTCCGAAACACGGCATTCTTCGCATGCTTCTTTTATTTCTTCTCCCGCTTTTTCGCTTTCCCTTTCGTTTTCCCTTTCGCTTTCGCTTTCCCTTTCCCTTTCCTTCTCCACTTCACCTTTATCTGAAAGCGCCGACTCTTTCTCTATCACTTGATAATACACTGGTATCAAGCCAATCAATACGTCCAACCTTCTCCTCGCTTCGTAAAGATCGCCTTCTTCTATCAGATTTTCTATCCCCGAAATGTTGCGCACACAACGTGCACACGTGGAAATAAAAGACGCTTGCTTCAGCAGGTTCTTACCTTCATCAAATTTGCCCGTGCTAAACGCGCTATACGCTTGTTGCAACAGTTTCACTACATGCCCCTCTTCTGTATCCTCTATCTCTTCCCCGGCTACAACTACATCTGAAGATGTCGAACCCCTTGGTACACTGGGTATTAACGTAGGTGAAGGTGATGTCGCTCTAAGCGTTTGCACAGGATGTAAAAGACCAGAATCTCTAAGTATAGCAAACTGCGTTTTGAGAATCGCTAAGTCACGCAATGTACCCAAAAAACCTTTTGCTTTTTGCCGCGCAACCTCTAACCGTTCGAGATTTTCGTTTCCAAAAGTACCCACACTCGAAATCGGCATGACTGGTTTGCCATTATGCTTGCCATTATGTTACCACGGGGAAGCAAGACCTTCTTCTATGAACTCCTCTGTTTCTTGTGGTTTTATAACACCACGGGACTCCGTTTCGGCAGGCGGTTTTCCCACTCGCACGACCGCTCGTTCTTCGCGCTCCAGCGGTTTTTTAACACGTACTTTTTGGTCTTCCGCTACCATATTTCTTTTGACGGTTATCTTCCCCGCTCCCGCTCCCATATCCACACGACGCGTTCTTATTGGTACGGTAGTTGTGATGGTGCTTACAGATTCCTTGTTCATCATCATCTTCCTCATTATCTTATCTCCTCCCTAATGTTCTCGCTGTTATTTCACGTGCTTTCTCGCCATGTTTTCCTACAATCGTATCCCGCCCTATTATAATGGGTTTCCCCACTTCTTTAAGGCTTAGGCGCGTCTTCAGGTCCCTAAACGTTTCTTTCCAATTCTCTTTTCTCGCATTTAAATCCCTTTTTATCTCATCTACTACTTTTCCTAAGGTTGTCCCTTCCTTCATTTTTCTTTCTTCACCTCCCTAATATTTCCTTTAACATTCCTCCTTTTTCTTCCCTATATACTTTCACTCGGTTAATTAGGTTGTCAACTCTGGTACTTACTCTTTCCTTTATTATCTCCCTCCCTAGCGTGTCAAAAACACGTTTGTCGTCACCGAAAAACGCTAATAGCTCCTCCAAGTCTTTGGCTGATAATTTACTCCAGCGGACATTTAACCCGAGTAGCTCGTTCAATGCCCCTTCGATGTCTTTCTTGTCCATCCTACTCTTTCACTCCACATATAGTAGCGCAGGCAGCGTATTTCGGCAAGGTTCCCATAACGTGGATACATTTGAGTTCTATTTCAATTGCATCCCCACCTACTGAAATACCGGCACCGTTCGGACCGAGTTTTATCGCTGTCGTCTCAATTTTTCCTAATTTCGCTTCTGCTTCGCCTACTTTTTCACCTGCAACGAGTAGTTCCGCTTTGCACGAATACACACACAGTGTCGCCACCGATAATGTATCCAAATCCCCCATGTCCAACTCGGAAAGTTTCTTTTTCACTGATATTTCCTTGTGCAGCACATTTCCCAAATACCCTGCGCTACCTATGACTCCTGCTTTTTGCACGACCATTTTTTTATCACCATTCTTTACATAATATTTTATCTATATAAATAGTTATTGGAAAATAGTTATTGGAATAGTCATTGGAACATGGGAACTAAAAGGTTTTTGGGTTTTGTAAAGTTGGGGAAACCATTCAGCGGAACACTTATTGGGGTAGGCATTATAGCATTCGCTTTCTTCGTAAGTGCAATATTGGGTGTTGCGTTGGATTTGCACTTTCTTTTTCTAATAACCACATCAACGGTCTTTTGTGGGAAGTTTATCAGCATCCATAATGACATTATGGACTATGAGTGCGATTGTAAAGATGATAAGAAATCTAACAAACCTTTAGTATCGGGCATACTACTTGTAAAAGATGCTTGGCACTACGCTTATCTTACTCTTATTATCTCTTTAATTGCCGCTTATTTCGTTTCTTTTGAATTCCTCGTCGTGATTGTGGCACTCTTGGTTGATGGATACGTCTATAATACGTATGGCAAGTCTAAAGGGTATATATTTGGTAATATGCAGGTATCACTCGCCTCCTCATCTGTGCTTATTATCGGTGCCATGGTGGTTACGCAGGGTAAATTTGAACTTATTATTCTTTCTTTCATACCATGCTATATCGGTATGTTTGGAATAGAGACATACCGGGAGATTATGAATGCTGTGATGGATTTCGATGCGGATTTTGCAGTTGGTTACAAAACTCTGCCAGTTGTAGCAGGAATATGGAAAGCGAAGATTATTGGATGGCTATTTTTATCGTTTGGTGCATCTTGGCTGTGGTACACTATTACGTTTGGTTGGGGTATGTTTTATAATACAGGGGTAGTAGTTGCATCTGTGCTTTCCATTATAGGCGCGTTACTGTATGGATGTACAAAGAGAAATGCTACGAAGGATAAGGTGTACAGGCATTATTTGCGCATTTGTGCACTTATATTTTTGTTTTTTGTTGTATTGGAAGGGATTTTCTGACGTCCCTGAAGGGCGAGGCTTTCTGCGTGGTGAAATGGTAATTCACTGTCTCGAACCCAGAATAACTCCAGTAATAAGATACGATAACACAAAAAGCCATATTAGAGATATACAAAGCAATAATAGTAACTCATACAGTGATACAAATACAGATAATGTGAATCCAATAAGTGAAAAAGAGAATACAGAGGATAAGGTGTTGTTCCTATTTAAACTTTTTCGGCGATTAAGTGATGAAAAGTTCATGAGTTTTATAAAGGTGTATGTGTTTGCACCCAATAATACTGGGATAGTGAAATATAATACAAAGTTTAAATAAGGAAGTAGATAGAATAATACATAGAAAAGGATAAAATATTGTGCGATTTTTAGTGATAGAGCAAGTAATTTGAAAGTAGAGGATAAGTATATATCACCTTTTTTGTTCGCATAACAACCCAATGCTAATGCAACATTTGTGGATGGATCCGTAGCAATATCCTTTATCGCACCTTGTATTGATATCTCCTCTATCATAAAAAACGCACAGTAAGACGCAATAGCAAAAACAAGAGGATTTGGTGGGCCACCCACAGCAATTGCACCAAATAATATTAAAAAGAATATCCATCCACCAAAATATATACTTGCCCAGGTAGTTTTCTTTGAGTACAAATCATAACACACACCACTCAATATCATTATAATTAAAGTGAATAGTGCATTTAAAGAGGGATATGCTAGATATATGCCGGTTATTATGGTAATAATAGCAATTGTAGTAACAATAATCTTTGCCTCTCCTAAGGATATATCGCCACGCACTAAGATTTTATTTATACTGGTTCGGCGGTCGTACTCAACATCGCAAATCTCGTTTAATCCTGTACCAAACGCAGCACACAGTGTCCCAAAGACCAGCAGCAGAAGAATATGGAAATTGAAAATTGTATGAGTAATACAGAGTGCCCCGATAACCGCTAATGCACCACCACTTATAATTGAATGTGCTCTAAGTAATTCCGCAATGTAGATGATTTTTTTAGCTTTCACCATCTCTTTTTGCACCTTTTGTTGCATAACCATCAAAATTCATATATCTCTGGACCAATAGGGCTGAATATAATAACTCTTTTGCTTATTTCTTGTTCCAGCCGTTTATGAATCATAGATAGTTTCTCTTCCCGGAGTAATTTTATCTCTTCCGCTTCCGCTTCCGTATAGCTTTTCACATATTGCAGCCCCTCGTGAAGTAACATGCTCCGTAATGATATACAAACCAGCCAAATAATATCTCTGTCACTCCAATTACAACTCATTGAAGCATTCTGCACATAAACAAAACTGTTATTCTGCAACTTCCAAGGTAACCACAGTCCATCATTTACCTGTCCTTTTGTATGTTTCACTATTACGTTCGCACCGGGAAGTTTCTTGTACTCTGGACTCTTAATTGCCCAATCAAAAGAGTAATCAATTAGTATATGAACAACTAACCCTTTATTTTGACTTGTCTCTCTCTCAATTAATTTTAATGATTCTGAGAAATCCCTGAACTCCTCAGAACTAATGTTTTCTATATCGCCAACAAATTTCAGCTTTATATTGTTTTTAATCGAATAAATTCTGAAAACATCAAAAATCACCTTTTTCACTGCCCTTAATATGTCTTCGTAATTATCCCTTCTTCTATGTCCCGCCCCTGTTGTTAATACGTAGAAATTCTTGCAGCCGAGATGATTAAGAATATGCGTAAGTCTCAGAACAAACATGCCGCCTTCAAAGTATGCTCCCCAGCCCTTCAGATTAGTGGATGTTCTTGTACCATCTGTTAGCTCGTAGATAACTAAATCTTTTATTCTATCCCTACTGTCTATCCCTATCTTTTTGCAGCATTCGTTAAAAATCTTCTTCGCTTCCGTTTCTTTGATTAATTCCAACATTTGTCAGCGTCAATTCACTGCATTTTTAGCATAGGTCTAATCACCTCTTCCAACGCTTTCGACACAAGCGCAACATCCCCGGTGGTCAGTTCCCCCTCTATCTTGAGGTCACCATACCGGTATGCGTCAAGCACATTGTAAGGCCGCCACGTAAGTTCACCACCAATTAAAACACGCTCTTTACCCATGCGCAAATATTCCAGAGTGTCTAAATCAGTGGTTAAACGCCCAACTGGTGTGTCATGATCCGATGCCTTACTCAGTTTTCCCCCTTTCAACACGACATTTACACTAACATCGCAGTCTCTGAAAAATATCTCAACTACTCGCCCTTTTGGTGGGTAGCCTTTCTCTTTTAGCTCTTCTACATTTATGTCTGTGCCTACGTATTTGGAGATAAAACGCTGTGCTAAGGATGTTCTTGTTTCGGACATTCAATATCTTCCCCTCTAATAGATTTATAGAGTATCATATCAAATAAATAGTTTGATAAAAGTGAAAACTAAAAAACGTGATATTGTTGTAGTAGGCGCAGGTCCCGCAGGCAGTGTAACGGCAAAAACCGCTGCGGAACATGGTTTGGATGTGCTTTTAATAGAACGGCATCCCGAGATAGGCGTACCTGTAAAATGCGCTGAAGGTCTAAATATAAAAGAGATAAAGGCACTCGTGAAATTAGATAAACAATGGATCTGCACAGAACCAACCGATGCGAACTTTTATAGCCCGGATGGCAGTTGTGTAACTCTTTCTTCGACATATAACGGATATATTTTAAATCGGAGCATTTTTGACAAGTCACTGGCAAACGAAGCCGAGCTTGCTGGTGCCGACATACAGGTAAACACACACGTCACGGGACTTATAAAAGCCCGGGATCAAATAAAAGGCGTTCAAACAAGAAATAATGGTAATGATTACCGGATTCTCGCAGATATTGTAGTTGGTGCCGATGGTGTGGGATCACAAATAGGGCGTATGGCAGGTATTGACACACGGCTGCCTAAAGAGGATATTTGTATTTGTACGCAGTATTTTATGTGTGGAGTAGAGGTTGACGAACACAGTGTAAATTTCTATTTTGGTAACGAAGTCGCACCTGGCGGGTATGCTTGGGCTTTTCCAAAGGGTAATGGTTGTGCAAATATAGGTCTTGGAATCAGAGGTAACTTTTCAAAAAAAGGACATCGCCCATTAGATTACCTTAAAGAATTTGTTAAACGCGAGTTCCCGAAAGGTGATGTAATATCCAAATTATACGGTGCGGTGCCTGTTAGTGGTCCCGTGTACGAAACAGTATCAGATGGACTTATTTTAGTTGGTGATGCCGCAAGACAAGTAGATCCTGCAACAGGTGGTGGCATTTCGTATGCAATCCAAGCAGGTGCAATTGCAGGTGAGGTAATATCGGAAGCGAAAGAAGAAGGCGATTATTCAAAGAAGAACCTTATGAAATATGAGAAGCGATGGAAACGCAGTTTCGGGAAGCAACTTAAGAATAGGCTGAAACTAAGGGACTTAATCAGTTCGTTATCCGATGAAGAATTTAATAGAATCGCGCATAGTCTCCCTTCGAGGATAGAAGCTGATAAGAAAATAGGGGGATTGATTTTGCTGTTAAAAATATTCAGGCAAAATCCATGGCTCATATCACGGTAGGGAAAGAGACCTGATACGATGAACCTTACGAACCCTTCCTGACAGTTCCAACATCGGCATTATGTTTTAGCAAAAGCGCCATTTCGGGGTCTTCGCTCTACTGCTTTTGCATTAGGTGACCTCCTCCCGCCAATAAATTGACGGGCGTCCATCTTATAGGCTCGCATGGATTTCCTCCATGTTCATCCCTACTTTTAGCCAGTCATCTCGGCATCGAAGAGCTATTATATGTGCCGCGTTTATGTCCGCATCCTTTTTATTCCCGCAATTCCAGCACAATATATAAGAACTGCCGTTCGGCAACCATTTCCTTTTTGTCATTTTTGAATGGCATTCACAGCATTCAATAGATGATCCATACTCATTTTTCAGTACCGTTTTATCGCCGTTCTCTGCTCTTTTCAGTGTGATGAAGCTGCGTTGGCGTGCATAACTCCATTTGCCTATCCGTTTTCTTAGTTTTGGCATTTCGTTGCCTCTATATTGCGTCTGCCGGAAATCCGTATCCCCGATTCCAAGCAACGCGCCCTGACTTATTTCTGCTATTTTATTCGCTATCTGCCAATCGTAGTTTATGGATACATCCAGTCGCTTGTGCCTGAGCTGTCTTAGTTTAGACCATTTCTCCGCATGCTGCAGTTCTGCGATTATCTGTTCGTATTTCTGGAGTTGTTGTTGTTTCTCCAAATCGCATATCAGCTCTTCATAAGGCATGGAGCCATCAAATGGGAATGGCAGCAGTACGACTGCCGCAGAGTGGTTCAAACCCTGATCCACACCTCCGATGGAACTTATTTGCTTTTCTTTTTTCTCATTCTCACTCTCTTTTGTTATAGAGACATGAGCATAATATTTTGAACCTTTCTTAACAATTTCAAAATCGTTTATTGCTGCATCTTTTAATTGATTGAGGTGATAATGAGAAGGATTCAAAGGAATATCCATCGGGGCATTCTTTTTTAAAGTTGATATGTGTACCCATAGAGAAGTCAATTTGCTTTTCTCATTTCGTTCTATTCTCCCGGTGCGATAATCGATTCTACAAGGCACTTTACGATTTTCAAAAGAAGGCTTGGAAGGCTCTCTTTTTAATAGTTTCGCCAGCCATTTCTGATTATCCTGCTTTTTCGCACTCGCTACCTGCTTTTCCCATTCCCTGTGCTGCTTTTTATACGCTTTCCAGGACCATAAGACTTTATCTATACACTGATCAATGAAACCGGCAGATAACTCTGTCCGCTCTACCATATCGCTGTTCCTTACCAGCTCCCTTATCGTCTTCCGGTCAAGTTTCGTATCTTCTGTTATCAACTCAGAGATTAGGCGGATTGCGTAAGTTATCCGAGCGGTGAGCTTATTTAGCTTATCAATTTTCTCTTTCGTTGCTCCGTAATGAACGGGTATTTTAATGGTCTTTTGATATATCATTTCCTCACCTTCTGTCGTTCTATATATCTTTTAATAATATCCTTAGTTACATCGCCCATCGTGCCAACATAATAAGAAGGATTCCAGAGATGCCCTTTCCACAATTGTTGTTTTAACTCTGGAAATCGTTCAAAGAGGAACTTCGCAGTAATACCTTTGAATATTTTTGCTAACTGAGAAGGTGACCATTTCGGGTGCGCAGTAATGAAAAGATGGACATGATCAGGCATAACTTCTTCTTCCCTCAGTAATATCCCTCGCTCTTCAGCGATTTGTTTATGAAGACTCTTTAGATAGTCCGCGATATCACCTGTAAGGACAGGTTTACGGTATTTAGTCGCCCATACGAGATGGTAATTGATGTTATATACGCATCCCCTTCCGCTTATCCAGTGTTCTTGTTTAGTCATCAATAATACATAAGGATACCATATATATAAGCTATTCGATATTTTCATGCATAGCTATTTGTTAAACCGCTGTATCCTACCTTTGAAAAGGTAGGGATTAGCGGAGGTCATATCCTAAAAACGCCTCTTTTTGTTTAATTTCGCCGCTTCTAAATACACAAACGAATCGGCATTGTGCTTTAATAACAAACTTGCTTCAGGATCTTCCCCCGCTATTTTATCTGCAGCCTTTATAAATTCATCATGCTGCCTTTTTAGAATTTTTTCATAATCTTCCTCGCCTTTAATTAGCATTTCCATCCCGCTACATGGTGGCATAAAAAATAACGCCGCAATGCGATCTTTAAATGGCATGAAAAAATTTTGTAATGATATCAGAGCCACGAAATCTGCGTCGTATCCAAAAAGCACTTTTGCACCATGCTCCACCAAATCAGGCCCCAAAGATAGCATAGTTAAGCAACTCAAAAGGTATATCTTCTTCCCCTTTACTTCCTCTTCGCTATATTCGCCTTCCTTCAATACGATGTCACCATGCCCATATACTTCATCTGGAGAACCGTGACCTGTTGCTATAATAACGTCTGAATACGGGACTCGGAACTTGAAAAGTGATCGCCGAGAGAGGATTCCTGATAAATATTGTCTATCTATCAGTAGATGTTTCCACACAACGTTTCTTTTGATGAACGAACTCGCCCATCTCGTTGCCAACGACTCCCTTGGTAGAGAGAACAGGACTTTTTTTAGTAAAGGCATTTACAGGTAGGTAAGCTTCCAAAGTATTTAAAGTTATCTTTCCGTATTCGCACAAAAATAGCAGGAAACACGGTTTAGAGGGAAGGAGTTGTTATGTATGCGAGCTGTCGTGCCTTATTTGTGAACCCTTCCTTTCTCCCCGCGTTTCCTTATTTCTTTTACACCTTTTTTCGGTATGGTCCCCCTTCACCCTTCAGGCGGAGAGGAGTCGCTCTCTGGGGCAAACTCTTCTGATATTTCCGCTGCTTTCTCTTCTGCTTCTTCTCTCACGCGCTGTGCAATTACCTCACGTTCTTCTGATTCTATCTGCCGCATGTTCGTGCCTAATTTTAGTCGTCTTTCGACTTCCTGTTCGGCTGCTTCCTTTAGCGACCTCATATCACCATCAAACTCTATATTCACTGTATATATCCTCACCACATGAGCCAAACCCTTTGGTTGCACCTGCATTGGAACTAGTCGCATTTTTAGTGGTATCCCAGCTAACACACCACCTGTTATCGTCCTTATGAACGCCATACCTGTGAGAATATTGCGTAAAGTATTCCACGAAGTTGTTCGGAAGACATACGCACCACCTATCCGATTTGCTGACGTGAGTATCACAGAAAGCCTGCCGTATGGCTTACATAGTTTTTGCTTCATTGCTTCACATACCTTCGGATTGCATACGATTTCTTCTTTTGACCCGTCCTCATTAGTCCGTAAGGCTGTTATACCATTCCCCATGCACCTCAGCTTAGATTGTGTGTAATACGCATAGAATGTTGGCATGTTCAGTTCAGGACTGTCATAGCACAGATAAATATCCAGCTCACGGCAGTTTTCTCCTATCTTCTCGTTTATCTCTTCGTCTGCCAGTAGATTCCCCTCTTCATCTCGCAACAGTGAAGTTATTACAAAATGGTCTAATTTTTTGGGTAACCTACGCCCGCTTGCTGTTTTCTTATCCGAAAGTTCACCGATTTTTATTTTACCTATTTCACAAAGTCGTGGTTGGAGCTGCGAGATACCGCTGAAAACAGATGGTTTGTTGTTTTCTCTTGTAGCAACAGGAAGTTGTTGCACTGCATTATCCTTGGTAGGCGTGAATTGTTTCAGTGTCTCTCGCATCTCTTCATCGCTGTATTTTAAACGTACCTGATGAACACAGGGATTTAAGGAGGTCCCTCTATTCTTCCAATCTTCACAATCGCATGTGTCGAGAGTTGTTCGATGTTTTTGCCCATCATCACTTTTCCTTCTAACAAATATCCCATCCGCTTCATCAATGATTTCATAATTTAACGCCTTTTTGAATTTAGGGAATAGCACATGCAGAGGTATTTTATCCCATTCTATGTTTATCCTTTTTACCTGTTCCTGTTTTTCTGGTTCCTTTATACGCCTTAGCTCCGAAATTAAGTCATCTCCTTGCTCTTCAGTAAGGTTCTCAATGTGTTCAGCATCATATTTCTTCTTGATATAGGCAAGTAGTTTTTCCATGGGGATTCTTTTTCTTAGTAAATCCTGCAATTTCGTGATTTCTTCTATCTGCTCGCCTTTTATTTGTATCTCTTGCGGTTCCACTTCACCGAGTTCTTCTATTTCCTTCTCCATCCCCAATTCCTTTTGTCCCATCTTTTCTTCCATTCTCCAGAAACTTCTCTTCTTTTAAATGCTTAAGTAGCCGTCCTTTTGCGATGATTCTGCCCCGCTCACGATTGAATCCATCTCGCATATCACAGATAGCGACGCCTCCGCATTCTTCTTGAAGAAGTTTCTTCAGCCTTGTGGTTTTGTTATATTGGGCAGTAGAGGACTGACTGATAGCATGTTGCACAGTATTCCACCAAAACTCATACCCAAAACATTTCATTTACTCCTTCTCCTTATCCGCCAAATCCCGCTTTAACTTAGCCCAGACCATGCCTTTTGAAATAATCCAGCTTGCGTAGATAACGTCTTCTTTTGTAACACCGAATCTACGTGCCATTGCTGTTATCTCTTCACCTGCTGATTTTAGTTTATCTTCTTTGTATAATGGTTCTTCCTTCATTCTGGTCTCCTTCAACCTATTTAGGTTATCCATTTTTCTAATAATCATATTCAGGGATTTTATCTATATCTGTGCCATAATCTCCTTGTTCTTTTATTTGTGTGAACCAAACACCGAGGTTTTGAACATTGCACAATTCTCCTTTCTTCCACAATTCTGATTGCATTATTGCATTCGCAACTCTCTCTGCTATCCGCCCCCATTGCTCATTTTCAGCAAAACAATCAATACCAGTACCTGTTGCTTGTTCTAAAAAATCCTCTGAAGGTATTAGAGCTATTCCTACTTTGTTTGCTGTGATTCTGCATGTTGCTATTGGCAAATCCCTTGTTTGTTCCCTAAATTTTTTCAATTGCTCTTCCTTAAAGTTCTTCCCTACTTTTTCTATTACCCTAAATTGTATATATGCCATATCATTCGTCACCATCCTTTACTCCATTTTCCTTCTCTATCTCTTCTATCTTTCTTAATGTGTATCGCAGCCCGCGACGATAATCGTATTCCTTAGTGTATTTTTCACTTCGCTGTCTTGCGTGACTTCGTATTTCTTCTTCTTCTATTTCCTTCTTTAACTCTTCAAGCTCTCTGATTTTTTTCATTTTTCTCCTCCAAAACCTCTGTCTCTAACACATTCCCTTTCTCATCTATATTCTTTGCTACAACTGGCGTTATTCCTCGCTTTCTTAGTTTAGCTACCGCTTTTTCATCTTTTACAGTATCTGGTGATATTATCTTCTCCACTCTTTCCGCTTTCGCAACGAAAAAGATCGCGGGACAGGGTATTTCTTTGGTTTTTGTTAGTGTGCTATTGTCTTCTACTTCCTTCTTACCCGCTTTCTTGTGTGCAAACAGAATCCATGTTTTTCCTAAGACTAAATCTTTTGGAACGGTTGCTATTCTCTTGCTTATTCCTTGTGCCTCAGCTTCCTTTATGAAACTCTCTGGGGTGTAGTATTTATTACCCACCCAAAGCAAACCGTATCTGCTGTTGTTCTCATCTGGATTGCATATAGGGCAGAAGTCATTGCAAGTGCAAATAGTTGCAGATTCATCTGCGTGTTTACCCGCGTATTTGAACCAGTCTATCCATGTGAATCCCCGGGTGAATTTTATACCACTCCCACATACAGGGCATACCTCAAGATTGTAGTTTAATCTATCGCAACCAATAGCTTTACCCACGCAAATGAGGTATAATCCATCCAGTTTTCTATACCCGCATCCTCTTTTCTGTTCTATCATCTTTCCACCGCCCCATCTAAATACCCACGATCTTTCGCCTCTTTGTAAATGAGATCACATCTTTTACGTTCTTTTTCAGTAGCTTCTTTTCTCGCATTATTGAATAGTTTGTTTTCGGCTTCACGCCATTTATTATCTCTATCCGCTTCTTCTTTGGTTAAAGGTCGCCTTAGTCCCCATAGTTTTTTCCTCTCCTCTCTAACCTCTTGGTATTCTCTATTGCCATCTAGTATCTCAGTGGTTCTTTTCTCAACTTCAAATGGCACATGGTATACTGCAACTGAATCATCGAGTAGCAGTTGTAATTTGAGCTCTCCCCCAAAATCTCTTTCGATTTTTGAAATCAGCTTCCGAGTGGCACTGGCTTCGAGTCTTATAAATTCATCAAAATTGTATAGATTTATGATTGGTATCTTCATTTGGCTATTTCCTAGTCACCATAACTTAGTATATCTTCACTGGAAGATATACGAAGTCGGTTCTTAATCTATCTCGTAGAGATAGACCCCAACTACCAGATATCATCGGGTAGCCTCCACTTCTCCTTTTCGTTTCATCGCTTACCAGATCGCTCTGGTAAGGAACAGTTAGTCCGCTTCCTCTCTTCCGCCCTCTTCTCTGGCTTCCATTGCCTTCATTTGAAGGGACTAAGGAGAGGAGTTTTTGCCACAAATTATTGAAATCTGTGACCTTAATACCAAATGCTATTGCGGATGCTTTGTGGACATCCAATCCAACCAACGGTGCAATTACCTTCCCTACTTTTGTTGTATACGCTTCTGAACGCTCTTTTACTACTATCTCCCTTCTATTTAATTTTCTTAATATCTTTCTGAACTTGAACTGCGGCATATTCTTTATCTTTCTGTTTGCTCGTTTATTTTTACTTTTGAATTTACCCGTATTTAGTTTTCCAACTATGACATCTGCATTGTAATGCTTCGCTATATTTCCTATTTTATCAGTTGCTTTATACAACAAAGAATCTCGCTTACCTGTTTTTACAAATTGCGTCTCATGTGCATTTATCTTACCAACTGCTACTAAATCGCCTTCCTCTTTGTTCATCACTGCAAAATCTATATGCCCTGCATTTATGTCCAATGCCATTACTCTCTTCCCTTCTTCCACGCCTACTGGTACTTCCACGGTTATTCTAACATCATAGCCATTATCATTATTTCTCCGTTTTATTAAGACTGTATAGGGAATTGAACCATCTAGCAGGGGACCATATTTTAACAGGTATTTATTTGGGATGTATATCTTTGGATATATCCAATTTCTTCCTGAAACAGTTGTTATTCTCAGTTCTGAAGTTTCTAAATTCAATCTGAGATTAAGATTACCTTTCTTTGATCTGTCGCCGCGGGAGATAAGAATTGAATTTCTTCGTTTCCTATACTCCTCAGCGGTTATTTTCCCCTCTTCCCTTAGGCGTTGATTCCTCAGTCCACCGAAGGTTACATGTGGTGGCAAGTCCTTTATAGAGTGATATGCGTCCTTAATATAGCGTGAATTTAAACCTATCTCTTCCTGCAATTGTTTCTCGATAAATGGCTTCCATATACCGTGTTGCATCATTGAATAGGCTCGCCGACGTGCATTACCGAATTTGTGCAGAAGTGCCTCTAATTCAACTTTATCTGGATCTTTTATTTCACATATGTATCCCGGGATGGTTATTTCAGCCATTCTTCTAGAGCCTCCTTTATAGCCTTCTTTATAGCACCGTGTAGTCCAAACTTCTTCACCGCCTTTTCTTCCATCTTCCTCCACAGTTCATCATCCACATCAACCGTCTTCCTTACCATATATATATGATATGTATGAATATACATATAAAGTTTTTTGGGGTCTGAAATATACGAGGATAGGTTAAGCCAAGATTTTTAGTGACTGTTGATCACCTCCTTCGGTAAGAACTGAAATACCTTATTCGCCTCCTTGTAATATTCAATCGTTGTATTTACCCCACAACCTGTTTCATGTGTTAATATCTGCGTTAGGCAGTTCCAAATCTCATTCAGATTCTCTCGCGGGGCTAACCTTTCCTTAGCCAATTTCAGGTATGTCTCTGGTAACTTAACAAATTCAAGAACTTTATCGGTACTCGCCATAGTATTCACTGCTCTTTCCAGTACATCTTGTGATACATCCCATGCTTTAAAGCCAGCTTCTATCGTTTGGTTTATCTTCGCTATCTCGAAGAATTTGAATACGTGTACTTTTCTCAGTCGCTCAACGAACCCCGGAGCCACTAAACCGTTACTACAAACCAGTCTCATCCCTGCAGTAAGTACCGATAACGCTTTGGAAGTGTTGTACGAGTTATATACAAGGCATCGTTTTTCTATTTCATCACCATCTATCTCCACCATATCGCCACTTTTTACTTCTATCATTAGTTTCCTGCCACTCTGGAGTAACATCATCCGTACAATCCCATATCCACGTTGTTCACAATAACCTACAACCTCAGCGGCAACTTCTCGATGCTGGACCACAGAATAGCGTTGTGAAACAATTGAAAGTGGTCTATTTGTTATGGACTCTGTTATCGCTTTCCAGCCAACTGCCTCTTTAAAGTTACTGCCGGTATCTAAAAATACTGGATATTCGCATACTAACGGGATTTCCAGAGGATCCTCTACAACTGTCTCTCTTTCTGGTATGAATACTGCTTCTTCTTCAGCCATTATTTCACCTCCAGCGGTTCAACTATAAGTGTTACTCGCAGATTATTGCTCTTCAATTTACCCCTATCTCTGAATTGCCTCCGCAAATATTCACCCAAGTTTGCCAAAAACAACCCTTTGTCCATATTTTCCCAATCCCATTGTTTTGTATCCACCTCACCGCGCCATACGATTCCATCTTTCTCGATTATAGACAACAAGTCATCTGCAATAGACATAGAAGTAGCTATTTTCAGGTCTTCTGCAAACTTTTCGATCTCAAAAACCGCTTTGCCTACTATGGATTGCTCTGAACTTTTTGCATCTTTTGCTGCCTGCTCTATAATCTCGTTTTTTTTCTTTTCTATTATTTCCTCTATTCTCTTATCCATTTTTCCTCCCCCCTAAAGGTTCATCGCGCGCTCTTCTCTCTATCTATATACAGGAAAATACCTTCCTCTCTCAATTCCTTCAACGTAGTCTCCATGCCTTGCATCCAAACACGTCCATCTGCATGGGTTATATGACCACCGTCTCGGCATATGATTGCTCCATCATTCTGGCGAAGGCGTGCGGGACGCCCGCAAATGGGGCATCTCAATGGCTTTGCTTTTTGTTTAAGCAGTTCTACTCTCTTTCCCCTAACTTTCTCTTCTACGTCTTCTTCATCGCTTTCTACATCGCCTTTATGTTTTGGCATCATTCATCACCAATAGTATGATTGGGTGGTAGGGGTATATAAAGGTTGTGGTTTTTTTCGTGTGTGGTAATGCTTTAGTATGTTTTTATTCTCTTTTCCCCTTCCCTTTCCCCCTTCCCTTTTCCGCCTCTTGAAATCTACAGAAAATAGAATAGTTTGTGTGTGGGTTATTGTTTGGGTTATTGGTTTTCTTTATTTCCCCTTCCCTTTCCCCCTTCCCTTTTCCGCCTCTTGAAATCTACAGAAAATAGAATAGTTTGTGTGTGGTTTTGTTTGGGTTATTGTTTTTCTTTATTCCCCCTTCCCTTTCCCCCTTCCCTTTTCCGCCTCTTGAAATCTACGGAAAATAGAATAGTTTGTGTGTGGGTTATTGTTTGTCTCAAACCTTATCTACCTTACAAACTTCACCACACCACCACTCGGAGAAAACAATATCCCATCTCGTTTCATCACTTCTATTATCTCCTCTGCTTTTTCTCTTTCCATTCCCTGTTCCTCTGCAAGGTCGAGTACCTCTTCTATCGGCACTTCACCGTATTCTTTTTCTAAATCTTTTATTATCTCTCTTACCGATCTCGCTCGGTCACGTTTTGTTTTTGTTGTACCTACCGCTACCCAGTCAACATCTAACTTACCTGTTTCTGGATCAACGAAAACACGTTTCAAACAATTTGAGACCACGCTAATTACACGATCTGCATCCTCAACTGTTATTTCATTACTTAGCCTTGTCCGCGCCTTTGCCTCGCCTAACCGTATTAACGATTCTAACTGCCTAACTGTTACCGGAACTGGGGCATCTTCATCTTCATACCCTTGTCTACGTAGACCTATATAGAAATCTATAAATTTTTGTTTCGCATCCTCTGACATCCGTGGTTTTGTATTCCTTTTCGAGTACGCTATATATTTCTTGAATAAATCAAGTGGTATCACCGGCTCAAATTTGTTATCACTTGAGTTTAATTCGCCAGCGTAATGAAGGTCCACAACATGTTTTGCTGTGTTCTCGTCCATCTCTTCGTTTGGTCTGTCCATCATGGTGAAAATAAGGTCGAAACGAGACAATAGCGCAGGTGGCATGTTTATCTGCTCCCCAATCGCGGTGTATTTATCAAACCGTCCATATTTAGGATTTGCTGCGGCTAACAAAGCGCATCGTGAGTTTAATTTCGCAATTATCCCTGCCTTCGCTATTGGGATTATCTGCTGTTCGAGTGCATCATGTAAGGATTCTCTGTCTTCTTTCTTCATCTTGTCCAATTCATCAACTGCCGCTAAACCCTTATCAGCAAGAACTAAGGCACCTCCTTCCAAAGTCCATCGCCCACCGCCAAATTCGTCTTTTACCACCGTTGCCGTTAGCCCCGCAGCAGATGAACCTTTACCTGAAGTATATAATCCCCTAGGTGCCACTCTTGCTTGATATGCGATAATTTGTGATTTACTTAATCCAGGGTCGCCAACAAGGAGTATATGAATGTCGCCCCGGATACGCATACCATCAGGCAGTGTCTTTTGTATGCCACCGAATAACTGAAGAACCAGAGCCTCTTTTATTTCTTCGTATCCAAATATCGAGGGTGCTATACTTCTTATTAACTTCTCGTAGACATCTGGTTGGTCTTTTAATTTCAGTATCTCTTTTTCATCATCTTCTGTTATTGTTATCTCTTCATATTCCTCTTCAAGTTTCTCCAAGCTGTTAGCATCCATATAGACTTCAAACATAGGCGTTTTGCTATTCGGGGTTACTTTTTGATAAGACCTGAGAATACCATTTATTACAACTCTATCCCCAGGTGTGATTGCCCCTGTTAGGTCTGATTCTAACGATACGTCAATTGATTGAGGCAATGCACCTCCACGTAATTCCTCTAATGACTCTTGCACTCTTATCTTTTGAGAGTCTATAAATTTCGATTTCTCTACTAAAAGTTTAAACCGGTTAACTTTTCGACCACACCCCCCACTTTCTCTTTCGCACTCGACTGGCTCTTTGAACAGCCGGGTGCTGCTCTGCTCTACTGAAAAGATATGCCCACAGAAAGGGCATTCAAATACTGCTTCTACCATTCTCGGATTGACTTCTGTCGCTTTGGTTACTAGCCCTTCGATACTTACGAATTTACCTATATTCTCATGTCGAATATCCCTTATCTTAAGTCTTTGTGGATTCTTTATTATCCGGAGATTGGCATTATCGAGTGATACACCTGTCGGAATATCTATCCCTCTTAGCGCTTGGGTAGCAGTGTCTATAAAAACGTCTGGGTCTTGCAAAAGCATATCTGCAAGCTGTGGTTCAAATATATCTATGTCCGCAAACGTAACCGCTAAACTGCACTTCTCAGGATATTCCGTGGATAGTTCTACAATGTCATCCCAGTAGTATCTCTTGAGGAAGCCTTCTATTTTCTCTAATAGTAGGTCTTGCATTTTTCCCCTTATATTATCGCATTACATAACTGCATTACATAACCTATTAATTTCCTGCTTCGCTATTTCTTCTAAATTAAAGATACTTTGTGCTTCACCGTACATTAGTATTTTCTCCCAGACTCTTTTTGAATCGGTTAGTTCTTCATCCTCTATCCATAAACCATTTCTCTTACTGAATTCTACTCCTTTCAGTTTTGCTTCGTGCATCATCTTACATGACTTTTTTATCTCCTCCTTTTCTGATTTGGTCAGTATTTTTATCTTATCTGCTAATTTCTGCAATGCTCTTGCTAACGCCTCTACAAATTTATAGCACAGCTCCAGAGCTCCAAACAGTACGAAGCCTTTCTTCTCTGCACTATTTTTTACCCCTGAACTTCTCTTGTCATACCATTTCCCTAATATTTCGTAAACCTTCTTCCTAATTGCTGGACCCCCTTGCCTCACATTGAATACCATCCAGAACTCACCACCCTGTCCATTAGCAGCTTTCTTATGAGCAAGTCCTCCTCTCATAAACTTCATCCTGAATCCTTTCTCTTCTCTGTGTGTAACGAGTATAAAGGTAGTATTTGGGCATGTTTGCTGCTTATGTTTCGTTACTTTAGTTGTTACCTTATGAGCTACCCTCATTATCTCCGGACGTGTCACTTCACTGAATTCCCCTACCTCCAGCACAACGATATTTGAGAACTGCTGCATGCCATTGCCAAGGGGAAACGTAGGCACTGAAAAAACGTCTATCGACATTATGTTTTCGCTCTCTATTGGCTCATAGTGTTCTCTTAAATCACTTAATTTTAGTCTCGTAGGGACAGTCGCCAAACCCATTCTCACAATACTCTCAATTTCGTGCATTACTACTGATGGTATCTTGCTTCCTTTCCGTGAAGCGATATCTCTGTCGTTCCTACCTAAACCTTTATATGCTTCTAACTCTTCTTCTTTCATTGGTGCGCCTCCTAAATAGTTAGCGCCTCCTCTTGGTGCTTCCCCCCAAGGGGGAAGCATCATTTTGAGGGTAAAGGTAACTTTGGTTTTTGGATACTAAAAGACTTTCGCAAATAGGAGTATATAGAAACAATAGTGCTTTATAATTTTTCTTTCCCCTCCTTACTTTCTAAAATCATATCAATAGATTTTTCAAGTTGATAATATTCCTGTTCGTTTTCAGCTAATACAGACATGGCAATCGTTGCTATAAGCCTCCAATGATGTTTTTTCTTCAAACTCTAACCCTTGCAATAAGGAAGTTATTTGGTTATAAGTTGGTGTAAACGAAACTTTTGCTCCGTTTCTTTCCTCTATTACAAATCTTAAAATATCGTTTCTATCTCCTTCAGTTTCAGTCCATAGAAGACTAACTCTTTGCCCGGTTTTTTGATTTACCCATTCTTTTAATAGACTCATTTTCACATTTCATCTCTTTTTCGCATTTCAATAACCAACGCTCTTATTTTCTCAATATCTTCATCTGGTTTGTTTGCTTTGAAGAATGCTCGCAGAAGAGCATAAACTATATCCATTTTAGTAAGTTTTAAGTAAGCTGATTCTTTCATTATCTGCTCTATCCGCTCTTTCATCTTGTCATCCACTTTTACAGTAATCACATTTTTCCTTTGCATATTTAATATAGCATAATACAAAGTATATAAAGTTTAAAGATATGGGAGTAATAACTAAAAAACGTTCTCAGAGCTTTTTGGTTTTTGTCTGTATTTAATAATAAAAGGTTGTTTTGCTGATATAGGCATGCTCTTAGTAGTTTAGTAATAGAATAGACTTCTATATAGAAACTCTTTCTACTAAATTCGATATTTCGACACATTTAGCATCCCAAATCAAGAAATATATATGTATATATATAATAAATAGAAATACTTAGTCCTACTTCGATTTGCGTTTAGCAATTGGCACCTCATTACAAATCCTATCAATCATCCTCTTTAATGATTCCCTACTGCATCCTCTTTTCCGTAGCTGCCTTAATGCAAACTCAGCCACTCTAATAAAATGTTCCTCCTCCTCTTCATCCATAATGTTTATTTATATACTCGTATCATAAATAATAAACAGGTAAAAATGGCAAAAGAAGAGATTAAACTGACAAAACAGCAGTATGATATAGTAAAAGTAATAGCAGATTCAGAAGAGGGAATAAAAACTAAAGACATAGCGAAACACTTTGGTGTGCCGATACAAAAAATCAACGGCTCGATAAGAGGATTAAATCGCAAAGGGATAATCGAAGCGGCAGAGGAATCCGACCCACACTCTCCATTATATTTTTTACGTCCGGACATAGAAGTTGAAGAGCAAGAAGAACAGGGAAAGATAAAAGTATACGCAAAATCGGCGATAGGAGAGGAAATCGGAGAAGAAGAGGAGGGGGGGGTAGGAGAGGGAAAGGACTTCAGCACAATCGAGGAATATATAAGTTTCAAAGGATTAGAAGCGATAGACGAACTAAAACGAAAACAACTTGTGGAATGGCTCACAACCTACAATATCGGGAGACAGCCGAGAAATGTGGTTTTACGTCAATACGATACAAACCCGCATGTAAGATACACGAGGAACGGGCTATATGACACCCTGAGAGGTGCAGGGGTGAAAGAAGATTGGACGAAGGGTATCGTCGAGCAAGTATTCCTTGTAGAAGATCAGTATGCACCTTTTTTACGTGAATCTGATAGAGATACATTACTATATCGGAAGAACCCAAATGCAGCCATACAGCCGACAAGAAGGACTATTTTTGATGAGGGTTTTGGCGATAGATTCGATGAGAGATTTCGGGAACCTATTCTTGAGCAGCGGGGTTACAGGTTGCGGCGGGATAGGTTTGAGGGAAGAGGAAGCGAAGGCAGGGAAATACGTGAGATGGTTAGGGAAGTAGTTACGGAGGCACTTAGAAACCAACAAGCTGATATTAAACCACGCGAAAACAACCGATATAATCCTAATGAGGGATATAGTAGCGGATTAACAAGACAACCCATAGATTTTTCAAATGCTGAAATGGTAGAAGAGCCAATATTAGACGAAAGGGGTAATCCGCGTCGTGATAGTAAAGGGAACATCATTTACCGGAAGCGATATGTACGAACAGACAGGGTAGAGAGAGTGGAAAAAGAATGGCGTGATAAGTATGAGAATCTGCACGCCAAGTTCACAGAATTAGAAAAGCGTTTTGGCGATGCGAAATTGAAAAGTGAGATTGACTATCTTAAAGGCAAATTAGACTCGATAGAGAAAAACCCGCGTGGGGAGTTACCACCTGAAATATCAGTGGAGTTGAAAAAAATAGAGCAGTCGTACAACCTTCTCGTCCACTTACTAGATAAAACAACGAATATAGCTCTTGCGCACATGGGTGTTCCACCCGAAGGTGAAGGGGGTACACGAATAGCATTGACTGATGAAGAGCTGGCTGAATTGGAGAATAGAAGGAAAGAAAACTGACATGCTTTCTGCGTGGCTATAGAAAATGAACCGCATTAAAAAACTTGCTTTTAAGCACGTATTTGGTAAATCAGAAGAAGCACGCCACGAATATGCAGTCAGAGAAAGCATAAAGAAAAAGAAATACAAAGCAGTCATTGTAACCAACTCGAAAGGTGGTGTTGGTAAATCAACCGTAGCAACTGCGATAGCTTTGAACCTTGCGGATAAAAGCAAAATAGGCATTCTGGATGCGGATATATCTAGTGCAAATCTTCCCTCGATACTTCATGTCCCCGAAGATAAAAAAGTCGAAGTCACCCCCGATGGTACTATTATCCCTCTATCGGTAACCCCAAATCTGGAGTTATACTCAATTGCCACATTGATAGACAGGGACAAAGTAGTTAGTATTCCGGAGTCAGGACATGACCTTTTCCTCCGAGATGCTTCGGAGATAGTCAAATGGCAGGCGAAGAGGTTAATCATCGATCTTCCAGGGGGTACAAACATGTTTCTAATTGCGAAGAAGCATTTTAATGTGATGGGAGCGGTAATAGTGACCATGCCGAATCAGATTGAAGATACACGCCGAATAATAGATTTATGTCGTCATAATACTGTTAATATATTAGGGCTGTGCGAGAACTTCAGCGGTGCGGTATGGGAAAACGGTGAGTACGTGATGCGGGATAATAATTATTTTGCTCCTTTCGGGTTGAACTCAATGGAAAAAGTATGTTCTGAGTTTGGTATATCTTATTTTGGCAATATCCCGCTTTTTCAGGATTTTTCGATGGGCAGAGTGAGAAGGTGGAAAACAGTAAGTTATTTAAGTGAGCAAATCAAAACAGTTTTAAAGTAAAAAATGGTGGGCGATAAAATAGGACTGGATGTTATTGTGGCGACACCGGAAATAAACGGCAAGATTGACGCAATGTATGTGTACGACGGAGTAGCAGGAGAATACAAAATAATTAAGACAACAGAAGCATATATTCCAATGCCTCCATATTGGGAAGAACGAATAGGACCACATGAGGACAATCTAATACCACAAATGACTGGGACGAATACAGGAGATGAATCGTTATACCTGTCGGGAGAAATAGTGATAACATCACCGGATGGAACGAGCACTACGATTACTATGCAAGAATCGGAGTTGCTATCTCCCGGAACAACACGTGATTTAGTGGTTCCTAATTTTCCTGAGGATGCTTTTGTTATCGGCACAACAGTTGGCACATACAAGTGCGAAGCGAAACTATACGGCAGACGAACCTTAACAGATACAAAGACACTTTTAGACACCGATATTTTTTATGTCCACAACTATACCGAGGCAATAGACATACCGGCACCGACTACGGCTGATTACGAATACCGCACTGCGGAGACTCTGGACGCGTTAGGAACGGCATCGTGGAGCCCCGTGGGTGCGTCGCTGGTAATCAATCCGAACTGGTGGCTTCAGTTCAGGTTTAACATAACGAACAACGGTGACGAACCCGTGAACATACATATACGAGAAGTACAGGACAGTAAGTCGAGAATCGCCATGACCGTTACGGACCCGACAGCCGCGACTTCGTTACTGCCGGTATACATGAAACAGGTCGCGCCGGGCACGAGCAAGAAGATAGAGACTTTAGCCATACAGCTAACAAAAAGTGGCAGCTGGCATTTCGAGGGTTATGTGTATGCACAGCGCGCGTATAACAGGATACTGGATGTGAACCAAGATGGCACAATACACTCAGTCGATGTAGTACTACTTTGGGATGTAGTTCTGGGTAAATTAGATAATGACAACGATGGATACATGACTGATAGCGATATAAGAGCTAATAACCTCGCGGTTAAACCGTTCTGGACACACTATGCCTATACGAATATGGATCACGTTACTCCATTTGATGGTGAATTACTAATGAATGCTGTCACAGAGTTCATGCCCGAAGAGGAACTACGGACGCCACCCGAAGACGCATTTATATTACAATACGACCCGTTCATTATCCACGCGTACGGACGATACAGTTATTACAACGGTAGTAGTCATGTAACAACAACAAACGAAGACGAAGCGAAAGCAAACGCGGCATCGGGTTATAAGGCATTACGCATAGAAGACGGTAAACTCGTTACGTTCTCGCCGGTGCAGAAGCGGTTCTAAACTAATCGAAGAAGAGGCTGGAACTTCCGCCAAGAATGTTTGTCAGAAATCATAACCTTGTGAAAATGACCGGCGTACCTTCTGTATATATAGGAAAAGTGGAAATAGGATCAGCCACAACGCCTACACCAACACTAGTACAAAAAGTGATAAGCAGTGCGGGGTTCTTCGGGATCTTTGGGGTAATAAGAAAAAGAGAAGTAATAGAGACAAAGAAATTCGATGCCGATGTAGATAACCTAACGATAGCTACGTTATTCGTGTATTCGTGCAAAGCGGAACTCAGTATCGCAGGTGAAAAAGTAGGCGAAGCAGAAGCGGGGTACAACAAGATAGCGACAAAAACAATTGACCTCGGAGAGATACCAACTGGGGGGGAGCAGCTCGATATCGAACTCAAATGTATCCATGTTATCGGCTCTGGGTTGAGATACGCTGCTTGCGCTAGTGTTGTGGGAGTGAGAAGTTCTGGGGAGTGAGAAGGTGGAAGACAGTAAGTTATTTAAGTGAGCAAATCAAAAAAGTTTTTAAAGGGAGAAGTAGCATAAAGTTATGGGAGAGGTATAAAAATGGGACTCAGGCGAGAACTAATAGAATGTGTTGATGTAGTTTTGCCCGAAAAAATCGAAATTGGCAAGCGATACACAGTGAAACTGAAGATAAAAAATATCGCGGTTTTTTGGCCCACGATATACAGATACAACTACACCGTAGAAGGTGAGAAGGAAGAGGTCAGAGGGAGTAGCGAAACGATAATAAAAGGTGGCGAAGAGCGCGAGATTGAGATAGAACGAGAAGCGAAGAAGGAAGAGGAGCATTGGGAAGTGGAACTGTTCCGTGGCTTTTCGCCACGGAATACGCTTGCGGAACCACAGTTTACCGAGGTGTTTGATGTACCCAAAGAGGCAGTAGTACCACCGGGGATAGAAGTCAGCGGGTTTGCGATAACCGACCCGGAAGATAAAACAGTATATGCCGGGGGTGAGTTCACAGGTAAAGTAACCATAAGGAACAAAATAGCAGAACACGTCTCGCGAAGCGAAGTAAAAACGAAGATAACACAAAACGGCGTTGATTTGGGACAGGTAGTATTCACGGACGTTGAACTTGACCCAGATGAAGAGCTATCAAAAGAGCAGACACTCATAGAAGGGGTAGGCGAAGCAGGCGACTACAATGTATGCGCAGTGTTAATTGGGTAGGAAGGGGAAATGCCTAAAGAATGCGATACACTAACGGTAATTGAAGAACCAACGCCGGACATAAAAGTTATCGATGCGGAGATAACGTCACCCGCGGATAAGACTATATACCCGGGGGGTACTTTTGAGTTTACCGTGTCGGTTCACAATTACGGTGACGCTGCCGGAGACGTGAATGTGAAACTAACATACGATGGTGTCGAATTCCCAGGGTCACCAGTAACTATAACAAACGTTGCAGCGGGTGCGGATAAAAGCGAAACATACGAATTACCCGGGATGTCGTCAACGGGCACCTACGATATATGTGCGGAAGAAATGTCATAACCGGCTAAAGCCCGATTGGTGTGTCTTATGGGGTATAAAAAAGAATGGTGAAGAAATGCAGTACACTTGATGTAGTGGATATGGAAGTGAAACCCATGCCAACGGGTTTTTTTGGGGTTGACACAATAGAGGGAAAACACTACTACTTCCCACAGAATTTCCGCACAGGGGCACCGTATCAATTAGGTTTTTATCTCTTCAACGCCGGTCGTCAGCCGGGCAAGGTACACGTATTAATAAGCAATGATAAAGGCGATTTTGCGAAGGTCCCAGGAGGAATAGAATACAAAAAATGCGAGGAACAAATCTTCCCGGTGCCTTTTATTCTCTCACCCGAATACAATTATGCTGATAAAGTTGAGTTTACGATTACCGTGGGCTTGTATGTTGATGACACTCACTGTGTATTAACACACCAGAAAAAGCTATACGTGAACGGAATTGGCGAGATACGACTCGATGTGCGTCCTGATGAATACAATTATGCAAACGGTGTAAACCCATACAATGATGTTTTTCCAATGATCTCTTTGGTAAGAGCATGGAAAGTAGGAGCATCGAAAGCAGTCCCCGCAGAGATTCATATACCCTCTTTAGGTGTGCCTAATAGATATACAACGATATGGTGGAATATGGTAAATATAGGGAGTGATGGCAAAATCTGTCATGTGATAGTAGATGCCGAGACGAAGCAATATATAAGTGAAGGAAAATGCTGGGATTCAACAAAATGTAGTTATGATTTCTTCCCCGGTATAAACACCATCTTTGATAAAAGTTACGAAGGTGGAGAGATTTTTAGCCTTACGGGCGGCGAACATTCATACGATTGTGGCGTATGGTTTGCTGTGAAGTGGTTAAAATTAGTGAAGTGACTGGATATTCATATAGATGCTATTAAAGTTAATATTTAAATAGTTATGGTTAATATATTATAGCAAAGCATCGCATTCCCACCTATAAATAGGTGGGTCTCCTGCGAGGTGATTCTATGAACAAAATAGTAATCGGGAAAGAGAAGTTTGTAGAGGAGTTTACAGTAGGACATAGAGTGCCCGGAGTAGGACTAACGCATATCGCACGTGAATTATTAGCAGAAGAAGATGAAGAGAAACCTGAAGACCCAACGTCAATAGGCATCGGTGTATATGCTGTGAGTGGTGGTGAGAATTATATTCCTGCTTTTAGAACCGAAAAAAATAAAAAATTCGCAATGCATTTTGGCACTTATAATGGAAACGATAAAGAAGGAGTTATTGGCTGTCAGGTACTGGATGCACAAACAGGCGACGTTTTAGCAAGTACAGAAACAGACAAAGGTGCTTTTCTTCAGGGCTATTTAGATTTTTATGCCGAGGAAGGATTTGATAAAAGCAGAGCACTTTTGTTTAAAGTTGGAAGAGCTACTGATACACCTCATGTTTTTGAACCCACGCATTCAACACTCGTCGCGGTAAACGTTGCTGGTGATGTTGACTATGGCATAGCGTCGACAGCAAATTCTTATGGTGACTATGAAGATTCAAAACCATATGTTGTGTTAGCCAATCCCGCGTTATATGACAAGTGGTTATCAAAAGAGGGGTTATTCAAAACAAAACACCCACCTACGTTCTTGGTTCCTCGGGGTGATTATAAACTAAAATTCGAAGCTTATAATATTGGCAACAGATCTTGGGACATACAGGGCGGATACGCTTTTACTACTTATGAAGAAGTTGAGGATCTCGAGCTTTTATATAGTTATACACTCGGCTACAACTCATTTCATCATTGGATAGAACATGCTGATGTTGAACTTTCAGTACCAAGGGAACATAAATTACCCGTATTACTGGGTTTCGGACATTTAGAAGGATGGTGGTTATGGAGCGAGTTCAAACCAGATACCGCACTACTCGTATATTCGCATAGATACCCGGACTTTGGGGATTTAATTCAGCAACATCTTATAGAATGCCCTGTGGGTCTTACGGAATCAGATTTGAATACGATTGGCGATCGTATCAACGATAATTACTACTGGAAAGGGATAGCTGCACGGACCTTCGCTTTAAGAGCTTGGCCATATGAAGAACCAGGAACATGGATTATAGAAGAGAAAAAGACACTTGCGGGTTACGCGAGTTCCCCATTTGCTCATTGGGCGGCACTGGTTATTTTAGCTATTTGTGCATCTACAGCTGCAATAACAGTCACTCTTGCATGGCTGGGTAAAGAAGCAGTCCATATATGGGGCAGGACGGTCGAAGCCGAATTATGTCCGTACAAATGCCCTTGGTGTGGTAGATGCTTTACAGACTATGGCGAATATTGCAGACACATGGATATATGCCCAGAGAAACCGAGCGATCCAGAAGATGCAGCACCACCAAACAGTGGTAAAGACCCGGAAACTGAGTGTTATAAATGCCCTATCTGCGGTGAGCCATATTGCACTACGTGGGCTGCGTATTGGGGGCATATGAAAGCGAACCATCCTGATGCGTTACCGGATGAGCAAAAAGCAAAACTCGAAGTAACTACAAAAAGATGGGGGTTGCCTACGTACCTACCAGTCACTATCGAGCTGCAACAATATGAAGGAGTGCCATTTCTAGGCGAATGGAAAGACATTAAGGGATATCCAAAAGAGGTAGATAAAAATCCTTCGGAACATGGAGAAGGTTTTGTAGCAGGACGTAACCACAGAATAAGAGCGACAAGAGGCAAACGTATCATAACAGAATTCTGTTCTGACTGGGAAGAGATAGGCACACCGAGTGAGTTTGAGGATAAGAAGATAACACTGGATATGCGTACACGGTTTAAGTTTTAAATACTGTGAAATATAACAAATAGCGTAGCCATGCCTAAAGAATGCGACAAACTGGTAGTAGTAGAAGAAGAGGAAGAGGCGGAAGTTACTGATTTTTCGCTCACAAAGGAATAACGAGACACGATAGGGCTAAAGGAAAAAAATGATAGGTGCAGAAGAAATAAGTGAGTTTGGTAAAAGGAAGATAAGTTTAGAAGGATTTGGAGCGGCAAAAGTGATAGGGGCAACAAGTGTGGATGCTTTCGACCCGTTGAAGGGTGTAGTCACATTCAAAAATAACAAATTAACGCAAGGAGTATGGGTGAATGTTGGTTTTGTATTCGGCATTTATGACGAGACAGAAAAGACAATTGAACTCGTTAGCTTCACAGCAGATTCGACAACATATATCTGGGGTTCATATGTTAGACCATCAGCACCAGCAAAGGGGTCATCAAAAGACTCCGATGTATATACATACGCACTCAATCCATCAGCAGTAACAACCTATGATGTTCTGGTATTCGTGGGTCCTGACACTACGATGACTCGCTATTATGCTGATTATGGGAGTGGCTCAAGGATAATAGGTATCAAATGGGCGGACCTCCAACCATATCTCGACACGGTTTACGACACTGAGATATATCTTGATGTTGTTACGGTGACCCCGTGGGCGCCTAATGCGGAAATCACAGATTTTACAATAGAAAAAGCATGAAGGCAGAAGTAAGTATAGAGGGGATAGGAGCAAGGGCGGAGAGAGCATTAGCACTAGATGTAAATGCTTTCGACCCGTTATCAGGCGGCATTACATTTAAAAACAATAGAATAACAAGCGGCACGTACATAAATCAGGGCTATGTTTTCGGCATTTATGATGAAGAATCAGGGTCAATATCTTTGGTTAGCTTCACAGCAGATTCGACAACATATATCTGGGGTGTCTATGCGAGTACTCCAGTCCCGGCAAAGGGTTCAAGCCGTACTGTCACTCGAAACACTTATGCACTTGAACCATCAGAGACAACAACCTTTGATTGTTTGGTCTTCATCGGACCCGAGGTGAGCTTGGGCAGTTTTGAAGCAGACTATGGTTGGGGTACCCGTATGATAGGTATCAAATGGGCGGACCTCCAACCATATCTCGACACGGTTTACGACACTGAGATATATCTTGATGTTGTTACGGTGACCCCGTGGGGGAGTTACTGATTTCGGGGGGATTTGAAACAAAATGTTTAAATCTCATAACCTAACACCAATGTCGCAAAGATTTCAACTCGGACTACTAAAAGACATCCCCGAGGTAGAAGCGTCCAAAATTTACACTCTCTACTTTTCACCATCTCAACTTGCGGAATACCGCAGGCAAATACGACTTGGATTACCGCGTCGCAGAATTACGTTGGTTAAATACGAATTGCCAAGTAGTTTCTCATGGATGGCTAAGATGCCGTCGATTCGTGACCAAAAAGACAAAGGGGCATGTGCTGCATTTGCCGCAACCGCGTGTAACGACTTCATCAACCGCAACGTCACAGAAGAAGGGAATATTACAAACCTCTCAGAAGCGTGGCTGTACGAAATCTCAAATAATTTATGTACATGCCCCACATGCGGAACCTATTACGCCCAAGATGTCTATGAAGAAGGTGAAGAACCTAAAAAATGCGAGGATATAATTTGCCCTAAATGTGGGAATCCAACAACACGGATATGTAATTGTGGCAGATGTTTTTATATGGTAATAAAACAATTAGGCGGGAAAGTCTTTGTAGTAGATGGTGGTAAAACGAAACCAGTATTGGGTCCTGGTGAGTTTGGCGAACCGATTGAGGCTTGCTGGCCTTACGCTAATGCATGCACGGGAGAGCCACCTGAGACGTATGGAGCAGAGAATCCTAACTGGTGCTCAGATTGGAAGGAGGAATCGGAAAAACAAAAAATAGAATACGAAACGCCGGATATAACCGTGAACAATCTCAAACATGTGATTTATATGGCGCCTATCTGCATAGGGATGGAAGTATATGAGAATTTCTTTAGCTACTCGGGGGGGATTTATGATAAAGAAGAAGGCGGTTATGCCGGTGGTCACGGTGTCAGTTTTATTGGCTGGGATGATACCGAGCGATATTTCTGGCTAAGGAACTCGTGGGGGGAATCTTGGGGAATTAACGGTTACTGTAAATATTCCTACGATTTGATAGGTTCTTTATTTGATGCGTATTTATTAAAAAGACATACAACTAATAAATGCGATACATTATGGGTAGAGGAAGAGATTTAGGAAGAAGGGTAAAAGAAGAAGGAGGAGGAGAAAGAAAAGGAAATGACACAAAGAATAAGCGGCAAATTGTATAACGCCTTCACAGGCGAGGAAGTACCGGATTGTGAAGCAGGTCCTGATAGAACATGCATATACCGAGTGACTATATGGGAATTGGCACCGGGTGTGGATAGCGACTGCTGGATAAACATGACGGCTTTAAAATCGTATAAGATGGCAGAGTCAGTACCGTTTTATACCGCAGATTATGAACTGCCATATTTAGAACCCGATGTTCCCTACTGCTATCCCTGCTTATTTCATTTATATGCATACGCAGATGTGAAATTGGGCGAAAAGTGGATACGATACAGCACTGGTGTAGAGACGATTTATGTCGAAGAGAGCTGTGATATTACTGAAGACTTTTACATTCCTATCGCAGTGCCTGCACCACCGGGGTGTGATAAACTGTTTGTTTCTAAGTACGGAAGCGTAATGAGTAAAATAAAAGAAGAGGAACTGGAAAGAGCGATAGCGATGGTAAGAGAAGGGGGGGAGGTTAAAAAACACGAAATGAAATGAAATGCCAAGGAAATGCGACCAATTGGAGGTGATAGAAGAAGAAATGCCGACTATATGCAGAAGAGAGAAAGTGGATGGGCATCAGGGATTTATGTTGTATGAGGTTATAGTGCCGCAAGGATACAGGCTATTATTGAAAAAGGCGGGCGTTTACGGTGCTATAAAAGAATATGTAAAATTAATATTCAGTCACGACTATACCCTAACTATTATAGGTGAGGTAATACGCAACTTAGATGTGGAACTGGGGGAAGGTAAGCGTGTTTCAATAATTGTTGGTAACGAGAGTGATATAGATCAATTAGATTGTGGTGGTTGGTTAATGTTCGATTTCATATCGGTGTAGAAAAGGGGAATGACCGAAGGAATAAAAGAAGAAGAACGGAAGAAGAAATTTGATGCGTTCGTGGAGGAAATGGAACAGGTAAGCAGCACGCGAGAAGAGCGAAAACGAGTTGCGAACTCATATAGAAAATTCCTGAAAACACTCACTAAATCGCACCGAGATACGTATCTTGTATTTTTAGATAGCGATAAGAAGACCGCGGTGAAAAGGGGGGATATTCCAAAATTAATGGAAGAAAATCCCGAATTTTACGAGCGTTACCGAAATCTTTTTAAGAAAAAGATAACATTAGATTAGTGTGGTGATGAAAAATGTCAGAAGCAGCACCAAATTGTGATGTGTTAAAGGTGAAGTTCCACTGCGATACGTTAAGCGTATTGAAGTTAGAAGAACCCGTTGCACTCAATAACGAACCGATAAGCGCAGTATTCCCGGAGGGCACGGTAGTCATAAAAGAGCTGGATATTCCCGGTGACAAGCAATCAGGGCATTATACAGTCAGGATGAGTTTTTCAGCGGATTACCCTGCATCGGTATGGGCGGATTTAGTGGACCAGAATGACAAGAGGTTATGGAAGAGCGCAATAAAGAAATCACCGGCTACGTTTGTAACGAGTTTCACACGGAGTGGATTGGAAAAACTCAAAGTAAGGCGATTCGATTCCGGTAAATTCTCTGTGACTTCCGAGGTGTTCGAGGTGTTTTGGAGGGAAGTGTGAGATGCCTTGGGGAGAAGGATAAAGATGACTGTAAAATCAAAATTCGATTATTTGCAAGTTTTCCAAGGTCCCCATATACCAGATACCGAACCCATTATCGTAAAGAATAGAGTGAGAAATATCGGTACTTCAGCAGGGTCTATTTGGTGTGAGTTAGCAGAACTAACAGAACATGGAGATATAAAGGATGCTTTGTGTCGGACAAAAAATACGTTATTTGACATATCCCCTAATGGTTGCGGTATGCTGTATGCAAAACCATCAGTCGGTACATGTACCATGAATGGGACCCCGAGGTGTGATGCAAGTGCATGGATTAAGATAAAAAAACCCAAAGGTGTGTATTATTTTGGTTTAAAAACATGGGGGGAAGACGAAGACGTACCGGATTACCCTCCTATCGGTGATACCTTGGATAATGCTACATCTTTTTCTGTAACCTTTGCAAAAAAATGTGATACGCTAAAGGTAGTAGAAAAAGCACCAGTGGTATGCACTTGTATAGCGGATGCTTACGTAGCGCAGAGTGGTGGTGGTTACAACACATCCGAATTGAAAGCAGAAGGAAATGCGGATGACAAATATGTGCTGTTGGGGTTTCAGCTACCCGCGGGTATTGATTTAACTGAAATTGATAATATGTATGCAGAGTTATACGTAAAAGACTATGGTGGTGATTATGACTGGGAAGGAGATGACTATTACGGGGACACAATGTTTTTCAACGCATTACCCGCATTTAACGAAGCAACGGTAAATTGGAGCTGGCATTTCAATAACTGTATTTATTTAGGGCAGAGTGCATTGAAAACACCAATAGCGAAGAATAATTACTATCGCATTTTCGATTTAATGGGCTCGTGGGGGTTATCGAAATTATTTGAATATATAGTGGATTCCAAGATATATATTTCGTTCCATGGTAGTGACACATGGCAAAAATATTCATCAAAAGAAGGTACGCACCCACCCAAATTGATAATTTATTTCAAGAAACCTGAGGAATAAGTGTAATTCTGCTTCTTTCTTTTCGATGTTTGACGGTTCTAACAAATCGCTTTCTTCTTCCCCTTATTTTTATATTTATTTATTATTGGATAAATTACCACCCCGGCTGTTCAGGTCTGAACCTCTGCCGTAATGCTTTTCTTACAACTTCTCCTTCCGATTCCGACTGTCCTGAAGCTATTTCATCTTGAATTTTATTATATTGCCAATCCTCAATCCAAACTGAGAGATGTGTTTTTTTACCTTCCTCCTTTATTTTTATTTTTTTTCTTCTCATTATTTGTTATGTGCGGATATGTTCTTTTATACCACCGGTATTTAAAAAGCTTTCTATATTATATCTGTTTGGTGATGTAAAAAATGCCAGACTTAATAGAAGACGTGGAAAAAAGTATTGTTGCGCATAAGAAAGAAGTAGCTCAGGGGAAAGGCGAAGGCGGGCATATAACGAAGCTTGAAGGAACCATATTTGGGGAGTATCTGAAGGACGAAGCATACCTGCGTGCATTATGCCCGGACACGGACACAACCTTCTTAGGCGATTTAGCAAACGCAACGAAGAAATACGGCTGGAAACCATCTCTGGAGGATTACGGGGAGTACGAACTCTTCAGGATGCAGTATGCAAAGGTGAAGCAGTACGTAGCGAGATTAGTGGGTGTATCGCAGATAGCCGCGGCGCTGAAACTCTACGATGAGTATCAGAAAGTGGTGGAAGCCGCAATACTATGGGTAACAACAAACGGTACGGAGACCGGGAACTTCTTCGGGCCGAAAGCGAAAATAGGGTCTATACAGTGGTTCGTTCGCCCAATTGTGCCGAACTCGTTCCAGGAAGATGATACGGACTTGGTATTTTCCTATACGGCAACCGGGAATAGAGGCGTGATACCGAGAAAAGATGCGGCAATTACCGCAGGTACGGACAAGTATACACTGCAGTCCGAGAAACAGGTGTTACTCATTTTCGGGTACACGTCTAACCTGAACCCGAGGGTAATTTCGCACGTGCAGGAATATGTAAATGACGGTATAGGTAAGCGAATACCGGTGGACATATACACGCAACTGAACATGTCAGACGTGGGAATAGCAACGAGACAGGGGTGTTTAGTGATAAAAGAGGGCAAAGACCTGAGCATTGCTGCGGAAGTGATGGAAATTGCAGATTCGGACATACTACCGTTTGGTGTGGACATAACGACCGCGGACGTAACAGGACTTAGTATAAGCGGATTCTAATCCGCGTAAAATAGGAGAGTGAAGAAAACAAAATGCCAACTTTAAATCCGGGACCAGGAGTAGAGATCACACAGGAAAAAGTTATAGCAGCGGCATCGCTTACGGAAGGTGCTTCACACGACGAGTATATGACACATCTCGTGGATGTAGAATTCGCAGATGCAAAGATAAAAGGTGACGTTGACGGAATAGTGGAAATAGATGCGATAACAGGGAATAAAGTAACATTAAAAGGAAGAGTGTTATCATCTGGTAATGCGATGTCAAACCTGAAAACGGAAATCAATAAACCGGTACAGGTAATAGCGAGGGGGTACTGAATAGGATGGCACCAAAATACAGAACACGCATTCCACGCACGCCAGAGGGTAACCCGGCAGTGGACATTGGGTTTAAAGGTGTAGAGAGCTGGAGCGGTATAGGCAAGGCAATCGTTGTCGTACACAGTAACGCACTGGATAAGAAATGGCTGAAGAAGCACCCGGAAATAGTGCATGAAGAGATAGAGGAAGAAGTAGAGTAAAAAGGTTAAAAAACCTTCGAGGAAGAGAGAGAGGAAAAAGGAGGTAATTTTTTATGGGAATAGAAAACGCAGTAGGGATAAAAGAGAGGTTTCTGTCGGAAAGACAGTATCTTGTTATTGTATTACTGGAAAACGAAGGTGAAATACCTGTCCCAAAGAAAGAAAGTACCAATGTAACACTGAGAAGAGGTAAAGCATACGTATTCCAAGTGCAGAGTATATGCAGAGTATTGAAGCAGGAACCGTATCTATTGCGAGATAGTGATGGTAATGTACGGGATGCGTTAGAGCCGCGAACTGGACTTTCTTACCAGTGTTTGTTTGATGCTGACAAGTACGATATTCTGCGCAACGAAAACCACGAATGGTTGATATACCATCTGTCCATAGCGGTTCAGCAGCCGGAGATTCGGATATATCCACAGATACCACCTGCGGAACTGTTTGGTGGTTGGGACTATCTTGTAGCTGAACAGCCGAACCCAGCAGCGGGCTCGGAGTATGGGTACGTTGCAGGAAAAGACATCGAAGATTATTTCAATCCGCCCGCGGCATTGGAGACACTGGGCTGGAAGAAGAAAGAAGGCGAGAAGTCATACAACCGATACGGGTTTTTCAACGAATCGCGTATAAAGCGTATTCTCCCGGTATTCAATATCTTAGGTCGGGGATATATAGTGCATCCGGTGATGGATGAAGACGCGAAGCATAAAATAGTTGCGGGTCCTCCTTACGGACCGCCACGTACACTTATATCATTAGGACCAGTCAGGTCACTCTTTTCACTGGATGTACCAAACGAATGGGACGAGGCAAACTGTTATATTAACATAACGCAAGCGATGTTAGCACAGGACTTATCGAAAACAGGTGAAGAGTCAGGTGCGGGAGCGGGGGTGAAATAAACAATGGAAGATAGCAAAGAATTATTTGACGAGCGAAACCTATCGAGCGGCTTGAAATCGGGAATAATTCCTGCCAATAGCGATATTCTGTTAGTTCAACCGACACAGGTGGGTGGCAAATCACAAGATGGTAAAGTAGAGACAATAGCAATTTCATGCACATCTCCTAACTGGTTCTCCATAGTGGTACGCGATTCTGGTACGGGTCCGGGTGCACCAACTACGGCAAATACGAAACTGGGACCGCTGAGACTTAATGCCGATGGGCTACTGTACATAGAGGAGAACTTCAAAGACCCGATATTCAGCTACGAGGCGAACAAAGAAATAGCAATAGTGAACCACAAAGAGATAGCGGCGGGAGTGGAAATCGGAGCTTCAATGAAAATCTGGGAACGGAGGATGTGAAGATAGTCTGTATCCCAATACTCTTTATAGTTCGGGTAATTTAAAGAGGAGAGTAGTATAAGTGGTTTGCAAAATAGATTCAACGGAAGTTACTAAGATAGTAGAACTAAGTGGTAAATGTTATGAACACGGTCCCGCATTAGAGAAGAAAGAGTTTGTCCGGGCTTTATGCCCGGATACCGCGGATGATCTTATAGATAAATTAGTACAGGCAACGGAAAAATACGCATTTGGTATCGTAGAGGGAATGTATAACGAATACTGCCTTTTCAGACGCCAATATGAACGTATATGCCGTGTAGCTTATCGGGAAGCAGGATTTGCCGCTTTTGAGCTGTATAGGACGTATAAACCAATAGTGGAAGCCGCGGTATTAGAACTGCTTACAGAGAAGAAGTCAGAAGAGCAATTTTACGGCAACCGCGCGACTGTGAACAGCGACAGGTTTATCATCCGTCAGATACAAACCGATACGTTTGGGATCGCTGCGAACGAAAGAACGTATACGATTACCGACCATTCAGGCACTGCAGGCTATCCATTTCACGTCGTGCCACGTCATGATGTCGGCTCGGACAATACGACATACACAACAACTGCAAACGAGCAGATGATACTTATATTTTACTACCAGAGTGATTTAGGGCCACGAGTCCTGGAAAGTATCTCGGAATACGTTAACGATAACCTCGAATGGCGGACTCCATTTGACGTATATTCGCAACTACAGCGTGGTAACATGGGTATAGTGCAGCGACCGGGATGTTTAGTTGTGGGCTCTAACCGCGAGATGGATATAAACGCGTGGTGCCTTGAGACAGGTGATACGGATATTTTCCCTCAAGGAGTTGAAATTGTTAAGCGAAAGTTGATAACGGAATTGAATAAAACGTGAAAAAATGCCAAAGAAGGATTTTAATCTTTCTTTGGGTAGGGTAGTTCACGGGGAAAAAAATGAGCGAAGAAAAAGAGAAGGGAAAAAACGCGCAAGAAATTATATTGGACGATTTAGAACGAGCAAAGGTTTTATACACGATGCGGTTGTTCAAAGAAGCAGTAGAGAAAGCACATCATCTTATCAAGAAGGGGCTATCAAAAGGAGAGATTGTAAAAAGTTTATACTGGACTATTCCTAACGCACATTATTGCGAAGCGGCATACGCAAAAGCGAAGTTATATTCCGAACAGAATCACTTAGCACTAAAGAATCCGCTGTTGTTCAGCATAGGGAAAGGGGCAGTTAGGGAAAAGGGAAACAGAAACATCCAGATAGACGGAGAACGGATAAGAATTAAAATAGCGCATGCAGATGGTAAGCACGAGTGGGTAACCGGAAAACTAATAACACAGAAACGGTATTTACCAATTTTGAATGAATTAGAAAATTACGGTTATTCTGCGGGAATATCAGTAAAGGATAACAAATATCGCCTATACATAAGCGTCCCCGTGGAATTATACGCGAAAAAAGACAATGTTAAGAAAGTTAAAAAGGAAGCAGAGAACATTGCATCTTTCGATCTGAATTCAGATAGGATAAATTGCACACTACTAAAAAGCAATGGACTATTAATAGAGACAAGAAATAAGCACTTCCCAGAAGTAAACAGCCCTGGATATTCGGAGAATAAAGCAAAAGACACGAGACTAAAAGCGTTATCTGAGTTGGTAGAATATGCTACTACTCATGGAGTAAAGACATTTGTATTCGAGAAGCTGAAGATGAAAGGAGCGAAGAGCATAAGCAGTAAAACAGGGAACAGAAAAATGTCAAAATTTGCAGCAAGGGAACTATTATCACATGCAGAGATAATGGTAAAGAAGCGAGGAGGTGAGTTCAAGCAGGTAAATCCAGCGTATAGTTCAAAGAATGCAAGAATAATCAATCAGGACTTGGGGATGGATGTGCATACGGCATCTGCGTTAGTATTAGGATTACGATACTTGCATACACAAAAAACTACATAGAACTATGAAAAGGGAAACTGTTGCGAAGGCGATGGACCCTCGGGGGTGCGACCGCAGGGTAGGCTTAAAGGATACGTGGCGGAATGATTTTCGGTTGTGCGATAACCGGGTTCGTTTTGGGCTGGCTGATGAGCAGATAGAATTTAGTCAGCCAAAACCTTTTTATTTGAAGACGGTCTATCTATCTTTTGGGTAGGGGTTGTTCAGAGCTAAAAAATGAGCGAAGAAAAAGAGAAGGGCAAAACTGCACAGGAAATCATACTCGAATCACTTGTAACCGATTTTGACGGCGGAGTAGGTGGTTTCACACTAAAACATCGAGGCAAGAAGGTTAAAACGATTAAGGGGGGAGGGCAATGACCGGTGAAATAATCAGCCTTGGCGCCGGTGAGGCGATGGACCTGTTGCGATACGGGAAGTTCCGCTTATTAGCGTTCCAGGTACAGATACCCGCAAGCGAAGCAATTGAAATCGAACCGCCCTACCCGTATTTCAAACACGAACCCGCGGTAGAATCCATTTTCGAAGCGAGATATGACTACATAAACTTAGCTTATTTTTACCATTGGGGCGAAACCTCACGACAATTAGAAGGTACTTCACCAAAGGTATATTACGAGATACATCACTTCGGCGATCCGTTTAAAGAAGTAAAATTAACTCGGATACCTGAATATCGAGAAGGATATTACCGGGGGAACCACATCCGAAAAAGCGATCTCGAAAATACGTGTCTCATATTTTACAACAAATCCATTAACATCAAATTGTGGAACGCTACGGGTGCCGACCCGGAGGACGTTTTTGTTGAGTTTACCATGTTCTATTACAATTTTCACGAGAAGTATTTCCCTCAGGTTTATGATGTCTTGATGCGTAACTGGAATTTGCTGAACAATATTGTGAACCTGCTCGGGGAGACTAAAAGAGGAGAAAAAGATAAGTGACTGAAAAAGCGAAATAAAGATGGAAGAAGAAGTGTGCCCTTATTGCGGCGGAAAAGGATACGTAGAGCAGTGCGGGTTGGATGGTATATGCGTAAAAGTTCCCTGTCCTGCGTGCAAAGGTGCAGAAAGAGATGCTGAACAATATGAGAGGTATGAATAAACGATGGTGATAACAAAGGAGATAGTGGAAGCGTATCCGGGCTGCGATTTCGCAGTGGAGCGATTATCATTCAAAGGTAAGAGAGGAAGTAGTAGGCGATTCAGAAGACTAAATAATAACTGGGCTTATGCTCATCTCGCTCACAAATTAGAGGAGATGGGGAAGGCGAAAGGTTTTCGCCTTTGGCAAGTGAACCCGGCATTTAGCTCCGTCCGATGCCCTAAGTGCGGGTTCACGAATAGAGCGAATCGTCGGTGTAGTGAAGTGTTCAGCTGTGTCAGCTGTGGCTTCACAGAGGCGGCTGACACGGTAGGAGCACGGAATATCGGCGAGAGAGTAGCGAGGAGCAATCCGTCCCTCAGACTGATTACTCCCGAGGATAGTTTACCATATTTGTCTATAAATGTAGGGGGTGATTAGAACGGGCGAACCACACGAAAAGGTAAATAAGGATTATCTCGCAAAGAAAATAGCGGAAGAGATAGCGAAGAAGACACTGAAGGTTAATATTGCTGGTTACGATCGTTGGTATCCATATAAAATTCTTGTGAAGGAACCTACACCATATCTTGAGTGGCCCTACCTCGTTTGTCAAGAATTTGAGCTTGATGTTCTCTCTGATCTCGGCTGCTATGCATCAGAAGTCGATTTTGTTCAAATAGACATGGACATAGAAGTGGCATGGTCACCAAACCGCCCAGTTGATTCTGAGGGGAATCCTATGTACTTCCCCAAAACTATACCTGCGGGGTCAACCTTCAAATTGGAAAACAAAGTTGTCGAAAAACTCTATATACATGCTAAAGCTACAGGCTGGATCCTCATAGATGTAGAAGGGTTTACCGATTGTTGAAAGGGCGAAAATGATCGCAGTAATGTTCTTGAATAAAGGAGAAGGTGAAGAAATAGACCCAGAGGTTCTGGACGCACTGGAATGGTTCTGGGCTGAGGAGTATGGAGAAGAAGAATGGAACTAAAAACGGACAACGTTGAAGGAAGGTTATCAAAAGTAGAGCAAGAACTACGTGATTTGAAAGAGTATATAAAAAATGACATGAAGACCGACATAAAAGAGCTTGAGGAAAAGTTTGAGGATAAGGTAAGAATTATGGAAAATAGGTTCCAATCACAATTCAGGTGGACGATGGCAACTCTCCTAACAATATTTACTATCATTTTATCGTTGATTGCGATGGTGTGCATACGGTAGGTATCCTTTTTCCACGCCATACCCTGCCAGACCTGACCACACCATGTCATACCATACCTAACTCTACCACGGCACACCTTACTGCACCACACCATCCATACCACATCCTACCATACTCATCAAATAGATGAGAGTAACTCTGTTAATTTTGTAATCTCTTTTTCTTTAATCCTTATGATTGTCCAACCATCCCGTTTTAGCATGTAGTCCCTGAATTTATCCTTCCTTATCTTTTTCTTTTCCCCATGCCATCTCTCTCCATCCACCTCGATTATAATTTTTCTATCCGGTAACGCAAAATCAGCAATAAAACCTTGTCGTAAGGGGTATTGGGGGATATATTTTATCCCTTTACTATCCAAAAAATCTTTTACTTCTCTTTCAAGTTTTGTTAGGTAAATTCAAATAAACCATAAAGTGGTCGGAAATCTAACAAACCGTTATATTTACCCGCATCTATGATGATTTGTTTTATGTTGTCTGGCGTGATTATCGGATCAACGAGTTCTATCGTGAACTCTAAACTCCAGTTGTCAAATCTGGGTCGTGCCCTTACTATTCGGCTACGATTGACCACTACTGTCCGGTATTTTCGTGACAAAAAATTATGCCATGAAACAGAAAGTTTTATCTTATTAACAACGATTTTAAATATGTGATAAAAATGTCAACGGATACGAATCCCCGAGGGGATAAGCGTCCTCACGATGGAAGAGGCAGGGGCGTTGGAGTAGAAGGCGGCTTACGTGGTGGAAGGAACACCGAGCCATGCGGAACCGGTGAAGGACCGGGTGTTGGACTGGGTGGCGGAAGAGGTGGCGGAAGAGGGCGAAGAAGCCGGGGCGAGTAGGATGTGGAAAAATGTTGGAAGCAATAACAGGAGCAATAACAGGAGCAATAATAGGATTAATCGCGGGAATTATAGCAGCGGTAAAACTCTTGGTGAAAAGGATAAGCAAAGAAGAGCTTGAAGAGATCATAGTGAGAGCAAACGAAGTGTACAGCGAATACGAGAAAGCGAAACAAAAAGAAAGCGAAGGTGGGGAAGAGATAACTCGTGATGAGCTATTGGTTATAGCAGAGAAGGGCGCAGGACTTGCAGAGGCTATTTTGAAAGCGATTAGAGAATGATTGACGAATATACGCTCTACGTTCACACCGAAGAGAAGAAGTGCGACGTGTTCAAGCGATTACTGGGCGGAGGCTACGAGAAGATAACTGTTGAGGAGCTTAAGAAAATTTTGGAAGGGATAAAGTGAATCAATCCTTGAAATACCTTGTGATTTTAGCTTGGGAAAGCGCAGAGTTTGAACGAATAGGTAATGTAGCGATAGTACAAGCGTTCAATGAAGAGGAGGCAAAAGCGAAAACCTTAAAAATGTGGGGATTTAACAAGGACGTAGGGAAAAACTTAAAAGTATTCACAATAGATGAAATAATAGATAGTTGGAGCTATTTCAGAAGAGGTTGAGAGGATGACCATAATAAACACATGTAGAGAGCGAAATATAGAGGATATAAGTGTAGGTCCGCGAATAGCACAACCATTAGTGTCGCAAGAATTAGCCGAAACTACATTTGTCCCTTCATTATCAAGGAGAAGAGAGAACCACCCTATTGAGTTGATAGTGGATGGTATTGCCGAAGGTGTTTCGGGATTTGCGGTGCATCTACGCGATTGGGTACGGCACTTAGTAAGATATGGCGTAAAAGTTCAAATTCCGTCGCATAGAAATTCCGAATATCCTGAGATTGTTAAGTTACATGGTACTAACGTAGAACATCCTGTAAAACTGTATTTTCTTCCCGGGGGTGGTTTCCCACCTAAAAATCGCAAGGATATGTTCACTATTGGCTATACTGTATTTGAAACGAATGAGTTCCCTGAATATTTCAGAGATAATGCGGAGAATGTGGATTTATTATGGACAAGCAGTAAATTTTGTTATGACCGCTATGTTAAGGTAGGGATTCCAAGAGAGAAAATAGAGATATTTCCTGAAGGCGTTGATACGGAATTATTTAATTCGATGGTACCGCCGTTATTGAAGAATAGGGAAGATTCGTTTATCTTTGGGAATGTGTGTGGTTGGAGCGAAAGGAAAGGCATATCAGTATTACTGAATGCGTATTTGAAGGAATTTGAACGTGAAGAAAATTGTGTTTTGTTTATTTCCGGAGGGTGGTATGCAAAAGATCATGCAATAGCTGAAGTGGAATCAATTAAAAAGGAGATACGAAAAGCAAATTTCCCAGAAGTGATACTTGATTGGACTGACCGTTCTGATTGGGAGATGCCTGCGTTATTTAATTCGTTTGATGTACTGAGCTATCCGTCGAAGGGAGAAGGCTATTGCCGTCCCATTGTCGAAGCAGCGGCTTGTGAGATTCCCGTGATAACGACCAATGCACCACCTATGTCAGAGGTTATTAATGAATCTACTGGCTACATGATTGATGTGGAGAAAGTGGCGACTGAGCCACGTGCAGATTGGATATGCGATTTTTACAAAGGACGTGATTTCTTCCATCCTGATGAAAACGATTTGAGAACGAAAATGCGATATGTTTTTGAACATTATGACGAAGCGAAAGCGAAAGCGAAGAAAGGACGCGAATTTGTTAAAAAGAATCATAATACTGCGTTTGTGGTGGAGAATGTTGTAAAACGACTTGCAAAACTTTAACTTGACAGCCGAGAAGTCCCCTTCCTAACTTGTTAGGTGGGGGATGAATCGGCTCTGATTTATATCCTCGAAAGAGGATTACAGGGGCAGGGACTGCCCTTTGTGCCTTCTGAGGTGGAACCGCTACGGGAGTTGATACCGATTTCCGCAAGTTCTATCGTTGAAGCAGGAAGCCCCCTCCTTTAGGTGGGGGTAGTTCACAAACGTTACGAATCCCATGTAGAATAGATAGTTACCACTTATATAGAAAAATATCCCTTCCTAACCAAAGGGGATATCTAAGTGGTTTTCTGGCAGGGGACCATATCCTCCCTGGGCAATCCAGAAGTCTCGTATGTTACATGCAGCATTATAATCGGCGTCAACCTTATCTCCACATGCCGGGCATACGAATATTTCACCCCTCCGGATTCCCCTTCTACCACACTTGTTATGGACTTTGCTCGTCCCTCTTGGATTTTGCTCCGCGAGTTGAACACGGTTCTCCTCACATAGCATATCCAGTCGCGACCGGGCATGACGGTAAGCCCAGTGTGATAGAAGCCGGTTAGCGTGACGACTGAATCTTTTTCCTCTTTTCGCTTTTCTACCTTTATTCTTCTTTACGTTCTTTAACTGCTCCACCACAAGAATGCGGATATTCGAGAAATCTATCATCTTCAATTCTCGATTTATGAATTCTTTTATAATCAAGTGGCTCTTTTTTCGGTTATAGAACTTGTTTATCTCTTGTTTTAATTCCTTTCCCACTGTTTGGTGGTCAGAAAGAACGGCTAACTTGCGAAATCCTAAATCTAACCCTACTATCTCACCTTCTTCTTTTACAGGTTCCGCTTCTTTCTCGAAGAAGACATCTAAAAATAATCCTTTTTTCGTCTTTCGCAACCTACATGATTTTAACATTTTCCAATCAGCGGAAGTGAAGAACTTATTGAAATGATAATGCCGCTTTGCAGGTAGATATATTGGTCTCCCGTTCAAGATAGATAGTTTTATCCACAAATCAAAACTGTTCCTGCCTGCTTCAATATTTATGAATCTGCTATCCAGTTCTAAAGAAGCGTTATGAACATTAGGTTTCGCTTTCTTATCGCGCTTTCGCTGTGATTTCACAATAGCTAATGCCTGCTTCGCTGCACATTGTTTGTATCGTTCTGTGAGAGAAGATTTTATCTCTTTATACCACTTCTTTGAAACGAGCTTACCAAAGAAGATTCTATGGTTCCAGAGCATGTTGATGACCTTCTGTAAGAAGTTAAGATATTCTATAATCAGGTTATCAATCGCTTCCTTCTTCTCCCCTGTCGCCGCATTAAGCGATAAAGTTGCCCGTCTTATCATCTTGACAAATATTTATAAGGCATTGGTATATAAATACTTTAATAGTAGGGAGTGATGATTTTGTCTTATCATCTTGACAGCTCCCTACTATATTTTTCTATGTTTGTCTATCAACCCTATTTACTTTTAGAATACTTCGACAAGGATTCCATTCGTGAGCTCGTAGAAAAATGCACCGGGAACTCCCCAAAACTTATTGAAGGGCGGTGTAGCAATCGGTTTATAATAGCAATCACACAAAAGCAATTCCATGAGGTTCGCCATTGAAATGCAACACACCTAATTGTGGATGCACAGCTATCTTAAATCCATATTTTCTAACATCCATACAAAACGTTACCTGCTCTGATACATCGCCTATTTCGGGGATGCACCGCGCACCAGCTCTAAATACATTCGCAGATACCAAATAGCAAGCACCCACAGAGTCCACAAAAACAGGTTTATCCGGCAATGCGATATACCCGGGGATGTAAGGATAAAAATGATCAAAGTTAATTCCATCCTTTATAAATGCCAAACGATCATAGAAATAAGTATTTCCGAACTCACGAAACTCCTCGATAAAAATCAAAGGTGCAACTACGTCAGCTTCAGCTTCTTTCATTGCACTCATGAGCTCGGTTATCAGATTATCAGGGATATGCACAATATCAGAATCAATCATTAACACATAATCCTCATTCCTCAATGCCTGGTCAATAAGCATATTTCTAAGTGTAGCTAACCGTGAGAATCGTGTACCGTTGTTCTTATCCAAATCAAATCCTTTCAACCATACACGTCCTTTTGAAGAATCCCAAGGAAGATTTCCTTGATGTTTTTGTTCAAATTCAGCTAATATATCATATGTGTTATCGTCATTATTACCTGTCAGGAATGCGTAAGTTATAAACTCTTTTGGGTAATTAAGATTATCAACTTCAGATAAAAATCGGTCTAAACAATTTGCTTGATTCGATACTAATGCTGCAATCATCACTCGTGGTTGCCCCTTCTTGCATGTATTTATGTATGTCACCCTTCAAGCGACCTCCATCGCTCACGTTGTTTTATCCTTTCTTCTTTAGGTCTTTGTAAATGAATAATGTTATGACCAGTTAAAGTTTGGCAGATCTCATACCCGTTCCTGAAAGCTTGATCAACACGTTCATGCGTATCCTTAAGAATCAGTACCTCGTGTATTTTAAGTGTCCACTCGCATACGTCTTTTTTATAAAGGCGTACATGGAAATCCAAAGGATGGTCATTATCAATATTTATCCTCGGGAACCTAAATGCAACAACCTCGCTCAACCGTAACGCACTATTTTCTGCAACGTACTTGTCCATGTTATTCAAAAAATTCCAGTCAAATAGCTCATCTGCATCGACCATTAAAACCCAAGCAGTTTTACATTTATCCGCTAAGTAATTCCTTTTATCTGCGAAACTATCAAGATTACCTGCTTCACTTTCAAGATATACCATGGCGCCATGACTATTTGCTATCTCTACGGTGTTATCTGAGCTATTGCCATCAAGAACGATTATCTTATCAAAGAAAGGTTTATGATAGCGTAAGCACTGACCTATGTATGCTTCTTCATTTTGTGTAAGAATTGCCAATGTAGCTTCACTCATTTTTCGTAATCTAACCCTTGGGAATGCAGATCAAACATATGATTCTTCTCTTTCAATATATCTTTTTGCTCCAATTTCTATCACCTCTGGCGGTTTTGGATTAGCAGGAACTATCTCGTAATTACCAAAAATCCTATGTTTTGCACTTTCAAAAGCATATACAATCATCTCATCAAATGTTTTATCATATTCCTTTTTGGTCTTTCGATATAATCTCCCTTGGTCATAGCTATGAAACAACATTCTTTGGAAATAATTTAAAAAGAGCCCTTGATAATCGTGTGTTCCATTTCGTAGTGGATAGCATTCTCTTAAATGCGCAGTTGTTACAGCATCACTCGGTGCTTGCTCGCGATAATGTGTAATCGCACCTTCGCCATAGAAATATTGTCGCTTTCCATTCTGCCCTGGGAATTTGTATAATTTAGTCCCATCATTGTGGCTAACATCCTGTGCTTCTCTACCCACCGCCATAGTCTGTGGCGAGATATGGTATGATTTGTATTCGAGGAACTGATAGCCATCTGGGGTATCATCCTTTACTAATTCTCGTATGTTTTTTACATTTGGAAAGAAAACTTGGTCACTATCAAACTTGAGTATCCAATCAGCACCGAGTTCGTATCCTGCTATGTCATTTGCGTATGTCATCCCTAACGCCCTTATCCCTTCTCTATTTCTATCTATTTCGTTGCCATACTTCGCTACTTTCTCCCATGTGACTTGCTGTATTTCATGTATCTTCCCGTTCTCGTCTATCTCTCTTAACATGCTGCTTACTTCCGGTAACGGAACATCGTACTCCGTAAATAGCGGGAAATTATAGCCACTGTTTACCACTACTATTTCATCTACATGATTGTATATTGATGCTATTCCATACTCTAACCAAGGAACTGGATATGTTCCGACTCCGGTTATTGCTACTATTTTTTTCATTTCTATTAGATATATCCCAGCGCCTTTAATCTTTTCTCTATTTCTCTTTTTTCTTCCTCTGTTGGAGTTGCTGACCATTCATAGAGGCATTTTATGCTATACAGTTCAGTTGTCCCTTCCACCTCTATTTCTTTTACTTTTCTCGGTTTTGAAGTCCAATCAATAAAAAGGATGTATGGTAGTCCTGCTTCTTTTCCCATCGCATTTACTGCCACTACTACCTGATTATTATCTACCACTTCTATCTCATGAGGCACTCCGTAAGGTCTAAAATCCGTGAACTCACTATAAACCTTCCCCTCTTCGTCAATCTCTCGTATCCTTTGTCCCAGCGATTCACCTAGCAGATAATGCCCTGCTCTAAAATATGTTAAGCAGTGAGCACTTCGGAGCTTATCTCGGTTCCATCTCCATACTATGGCTCCATTCTTATCCGTTCTTAATGCTTCTGACACTTCTTTATTGTCTGGCGAGTACAATGCTGTGATAAGCATTCCTCCATCGCTTAACTGCTCTACATAATTTAGATGCGTCCAATCCTTAGCGTCTTCCGGACTTTTAAAATAATCTGAGAAGTTCCATTCTGAAATTAACCCCTGTTTCTTACTGATCTTTAGCACCGCATTATTTATTGCTGATGTGACCAGCAATGTCCCTTCTCCTATTGCTTCTATGCTGTGTACGTCCTGTATGCGTGGGTGAAAGTACTCCCAAACTTTGTTCCCTAATCTTGTTATTTCTATAATTTTCGTGAACCCCACGCCAAGATAGATATTCCCCTTTGCGGGGTCTGTATCCAAGCCATATAGTCGCTCTCCCGGAGCTACCGGATATTCCCATAATCTATTACCTTCTTCATCGAGCAAAATCACACCCACTCCTCCAAATGCAGCAAGAACAAACAAGTTTTTCATTTTCTTTCTCCTTCTAAGAATTTTGCTACGCTGATTACTGATATTGGTTCTTCGTTATACCATTCATCGTCTCGGAATAGCCCCTCTACTTGAAACCCCTCTCTTGCGAATAGCCTTAAACTCTTCACGTTGTCTCCATGAATATGCGCCCATACCTTTTTGCATCCTTTCCGCCTTGCTATCATGAGTAAGAAATCAAGTAGTTCTCTCCCTATCCTTTTCCCGTGATAATCTTGATGTACTACGAGTCCGAGACTCGCTTGAAAACGTCTCGATCTCTTATTAAAAGTGTTCAGATGCCCATATCCTAATAGTTTTCCTTTTTCAAAGTATCCCACTGCTATCTCGTTTCTGTCTGTCAGCACCTGCTTCGCTGTCTCTTTGCTTTTGTCTCTATGCTCTTCTTCCGTCCATCTCCCATAGTCATAGATTACTTGGCTGCTCAAACTCTCAAGAAAAACTCTTAATTCGTCTATATCCCCCTCTGTCAAAATTTTTAATTCCATTTTCAACCACCTCGCATACTTTTGCAACCTGCTCTTCTCCCATTGTCGGGAATGAAGGTAATAAAATTACGGTTTCGTATAAATGTTCACTTACTCGCAGTATCCTCGATTGTGGTAACCACGCATGCCAGTACAGAGGTGCAAATATATTTCGCCAGTATATGCCCGCGCTGCTTAGTGCTTCTATTACCTTCCATTTCTTGCCTTGCCATACCTGTATCGCAGTAAACCATCTGTTACTTCTGCACCCTTCGCACTCTTCTTGAAACATGACTAAATCCCCCAGCGTCTCTTTATATTGCTTGTATATTCGCCTTTTTGCCCTCACTCGCTCTTCTATCTTCTTGAATTCCGCTATCCCTATCGCAGCTTGTATCTCGGTCATCCGATAATTGTAACCCATAAGCCTGTGCAAGAGCATTTGTCTATTCTTCCCTTGCTGTCTTAATAGTCGTGCCTTATCTGCGTCTGCTTCGTCTTTGCATATCAATGCCCCTCCTTCTCCGCCGGTAGTTATTATCTTATTCTCAAAAAAGCTCAAGCAGCTTATCTCCCCCAGCGTTCCACATTTCTTGCCATCGTAACGTACAGAACCGAGTGCTTCTGCGGCATCTTCTATTACCGGGTTATAATCTACCGGGTTGCCAAGCAAGTCCAGACCGACTGTTGCTTCTCTTGCGTTCCATGTCCTTGCGTCCACATCTACATAACTCAACTCACATCCTGATAGCTTCACCATGTTCGCAACAGAAATGAAAGAGCATGCAGGTACTGTTACCTCCCGTAACTTCAATATCTGTAACGCTAAATGCAATGCCGCTGTGCCTGATGATACCGCTACTACCTGTCTTGCTTTTACACCGAGATAATTTGCCAGTTCCCTCTCGAATTCTGTTACCGTCTTCCCCTGTGAATACGCTCCGGTTTCTATTATCTCCTCTATTCTTTTCCTCAAATCTTGTTCCATTCGTGCTTGTTCTCTTCTTCAAAGCCATGCCGTTCTAAAATCGCTTTCATTTCTTCATACCCCCAACCTAAATATTTACGTAAATGGAAAGGCGCATCTGCCACATCCTCTTCCGTTCTCGGAAATGTCCATGTCACGTATAGCTTCCCGCCTTTCTTCAGGCTTCTACGTATTTTCTCTATGTGGTACTCTATATCTACCAGATGCTCTACTACTTCTATCATCACGCATAAATCGAAGTAATCTTCAGGTAATGCATCCTTATCAGAGAAGAATTTTACCGGTATTCCATGCTTTTCTGCTCTGTACTGAGCGAAACGCATCGTTACTGAATCCAAATCCAGATATGATACCTCCCAGCCTTTGCGCTGCATCCAGAACGTTAAAGAGCCTATTCCTGCGCCGTAATCCAATACTCTTATCGGTTTCTGTTCCTGTTCCATCATTTGCATACCCCGTGCAACTGGTTCTAAACATAGATTCTCGTAGAATGATAATCCACCGTCAGGTGTATTCTGGTGGAATTTTGCGAGTTCGTATATGTACGCTTCGGTGGTTCTATACCAGTCTTCTATCTGTTCAGGAGTTTCCGGATTTACCTCTCGCCACGACTTTCTCAGTAACTTATCGCCTATTTCTATCTTTTCTCTTGCCTCTTCTTTTGTAATACCTAAAAATTCACCTATATCTTCTGCTAAATCATCTTTCGTTACGTAAGGCATCTTGTCCTGTACATAGCCAAATTTTAGTTTATATTCCTCAGAATCTAAAAAAATCCTTTCTAAATCATCTTTACTTATATCTCCACTTGCGATTAAACGAGCGTAATTAGCAACCCCTTCTGGGTCACCATGCCTACCAAGTACCCGGAGGTATGTGTCTTCGACAAATTGTTCTAAACCTCCCTTACTTTCAGGTTCAGGGGTATTTGGTTCGCTTTTCCAACCTCCAAAATTCTCTTCTGGGTGGAGGTACTCAAAATAATAAATAAAAAATGCACGAACTTCACAATCCCTATGCGGACTCTCATTGTCAGAGCGATGCTTTACAATCCAGTTCTTAATATCCTCTGGTAGGTTTCCACGTAGCATAGCATTATGGAAATCTTCCCATAATTGCCAACCGTATTTATCAGTAATCAGGTGTAACTCCTTCCATTTATCAGAATACTCATCAACACCGCCTCCTGCGATATAAAAATTACGGCAGCCATCACGTTGTATCTTCATAGCTTGTTTTTTATGTTCATAGAAAAACTCAGGGGGGGCATTTATCTGTATCCAATTTGCACCTACTAAATCATGGTGCACTCTACGTTCGTAATGAACCTCTGGATACAGCTTAAATAACATCTGCTTCCAATAATTACTAACATTCATCGAAATCTCTTTGTTATTCTCATCAAGTACTACATCATGGGAGTTGAATGCTACGCTATTGTATTTTGTTCCATCTTCTGATCCGGTTATAAATCTCTTCAGATTTTCGCATAAAGTAGCGCATGGATATTCATCGGTGTCGGTTGTAAATAGCCAATTGCAGCCAAGCTCCCTTGCTCTTATCAAATATTGTGTTCTAAAAAAAGAGAAATCATCTTTCCATTCTGTTAGATATAATCGGGCATTTAAATTATGTAATTCTGCTAATGTATTCTCATCTCGTTCTTCAAATTGATGTATAATTATAATTTCATCTACATAATCTCTAACCCTTCTGGCGTTTTCTAATGCTTCTCTAGGGTATTTGCATATCGTGCCATACGCGAGCCTAACGGGGCTAAATTTTATTTTATACTCCTCAGACTGTTTTAAAATGCCTTCCAAATCTTCTTTCTTTATCCTCCCTTCTGCAATTTCTTTTACATAATGTGCTAATCCACCAGCATCCGCCATACGTTTCAGGACTTCGAGATATTTAGCTTTCACAAAATCTGCAATTTCTTTATTATCGT
>Ga0190286_1000050_pt1 | contig 63828 bp, 58 predicted proteins | sample 48691834_MG_FD_183241 | JGI IMG/M metagenome (GOLD analysis project Ga0190286, IMG submission 183241) | Hydrothermal vent microbial mat bacterial communities from Southern Trench, Guaymas Basin, Mexico - 4869-18-3-4_MG | ecosystem: Environmental > Aquatic > Marine > Hydrothermal vents >... | reverse complement strand
ATGACACGGTTACGCTCGTCGAAGTCCAGTACAACCCCTGGCGCAATCTCTTCAGATTCAGTGCTTATCCCTTCAACGAGTTTGATATACAACATGTCTGTTTCAGGATAGTATTCGAAAATCATCTCTTATCTCCCCCTCAAGGCTTGAAACGAGGGTCGAAGAAAGCGTTATGCACGGTCTCCCCATCCGGTTCTGTGACAACTCGCAGGTACTTGTCCCTCTCAGCAATGTACCCCCAATGACGAATGCGCCCATTAGGCTGCACTTCAGTGCGAATAGGATTGTTAAGGACATGCTCAATCCATTCCATCTTGAGATAAGGGCGACGAGCCATGACGCTTGCTCTGAAGTAAGCCGTCGTTTTCATATGTCATTGCCAGCCATATCTGAATTCACATAGCAGCCTAACGGCACCGAGCTCAGCCGCCGCCCGGCTCTGGCAAAGTGCCCTCGCCTATGAGCACGGTGACGAGCAGTTTTTACCTCGCAAACCGCCACGATAGGGCGGTCGGCTGCGGCGACTTGTTAGGCACAACCTAAATCCGGCTCCAGCTCCTGTAGCACCTTTTCAGAACACATACCTGGGTATCTAAGGATCTTCTCTCCAGGAAACCGCAATACGAGCCACCCCTTACTGCGCAAATACCTGTCCCGCTCCTCGTCCTTAGCCTTGTCGTGATACCTAACTCCATCGCACTCAATGTTGAGCCTCCGCCTGGGTACCGCCATATCCAAGCGATATCGACCCACAACCCATTGCACCTGTAAGTCCGGGGGACGTAAGCCGTCAACTACTAACTGCATGTAAAGAACACTCTCAATGGGGGATTCGCACCGGCAAAAGCCGTCCAACACCTGATCATCCCTCAAGGCTATCGGGGTAAACCCTGGAATCCGCTCTTCCACACCCAACAGATCCAGTACCCTGTAGGCGGCCCAAAGCAAGTAACCCACCTCTTCTTTAGAGAAAGACAAAGCTTCAAACCACGTCTGTGTACGTTCGGCAACCTGCAAGAAATCCCACGCCCCTACGTCTACCCAGTCGAAGAAAGCAAGAGGAACTGGCACTTCCGAGAACTTCTGTCGCACAAGACGCCTGACCATTACACCGACATCGACAGTTGGCGACAAGAACCTCGCTTTGTCCGTAAGCCGCCAGCGCATCCCGGCCGCACAGAACTGCGCCAACAACTCTGTTACGATGTAAGCTCTCCCTTCAACGCTTTCTTTGAACTGGTCTCTGTCGTAGATATCCCACTCAGGATCATAATGACAAACCATTCCGGCTAGGTCGTTTAACTCTTGCCTGACCCACTCCAAATAACGTTGTTCAACCCCCGATGCTCGCCAATTGCTCTCGTACTTGATCAGCACCTGACCAGGAAGTATTGAATCGCTTGACCTCATTTCTACTGAAGTCCCTCCATACAGGAAAAGTCTAACGACAAAGCTCAGCCGCCCGCCGGAGCGCCAGCGGAGGCGGGTCGGCTGGAGCGGGTGTTGGGCGGCTTGCTAACATGTTAAGATTCGAGCACGTTATCACAACTCCATTCAATTCCAGCGTTCCATAGCGCAAGGATTTCTTTCTTAAAGAATTCATACCAGTATCCATCACTGGCACGAAGGACGAACTTAGGAACTGAATCAGATATAGTCCTAAAGGGATAATGCTCCAAGTAGAGAACTCCTGTGGCCAGATCTGGGTCTACGCATATTGCACCGAATGAAAGTGGATACTTTATGGTGCGAATCTCTAACCCATCTGGGTTAACCTTTTTCAAATTACAGAATAATTGTAAGCTTGCTTTTGTCTCAACCGCCCTTGCTTCGGGGTCTCTGTAGCTTGGTGCGTAGTTCCGAGTTGCAGCCATCGCTATCGGAGCGCCAATTGGATGTACGACAAGAACTTTGATATTGTGGCCCTGGCGTAGCTTCTCCTCTAATTTAGTGTAGTTGTTCTTAATGGTCCGACCCAAAGTTACACCAATAAGCCAAATTTCTTTGCCAGATTCAAAGTGGGATCTAAACTCTGACGGGAACTCGTTCGTGAAAATGCCAATCATCGACTGTGCCTGCTTGTGTTGAATTTCTTCAAGTCGACGCCGGTTAACCAGGCTTGATATTGCTAGCAGCCCAAGAGTGGCTAGCGTAAGCGGCGCGATGAAAGAAGAGACATTAATACCTAGCAAACTCAATATGGCAACCCCGAGAGCAATTAAAACTGTGAGGTAAAGGTCGATGTTCTCGCCATTGCGAATATCGCGCCATATTTCATCAAGTATACGCATTGGAACACTCCACATTTTAAGCTAGAAACTGTTCATATGTGTTACTAGCCGCCTAATAATGATTATACGGACTCCGCAATTTGCTCTTTCCGAGAGGAATATGCAGAATCCGTATATCCCTCCCCAAAATTGACTTTTACAATGTTATAAGGTAAAATGAAATCACCTTGAATTTAAAGACATTATAGCATAAAGGGAGCTAAGATGTCAATTCCATCTCCACGAAAGCCCGCCCAGGCTCCATCTTCTCCCAAACTCCTAGACCGCGTGCGGGAGACGTTGCGCCGCAAGCATTACTCCTATCGCACCGAGCAGGCTTACGTCCGCTGGATCAAACGCTTCATCCTCTTTCACAACAAGCGACACCCCAAAGGTATGGGCATCCCCGAAATCGAAGCCTTCCTCACCCACCTGGCCGTCCATGAGCAGGTGGCCGCCTCCACTCAGAACCAGGCCCTTCCTGAGCAGGGGCGCTGGGGTGCTAGGGTGCAGAGGAGAATTCGCCTCTGCTCCCCTGCTCCCTTGCTCCTCGGCCCTTCTGCTCCCTGGCTCCTCTACGGCAGCGGCCTCCGCCTCATGGAATGCCTCCGCCTGCGCGTGAAGGACCTGGACTTCAACTGCCGCACTATCACCGTCCGCGACGGCAAGGGCGAGAAGGACCGCATCACCATCCTGCCCGAATCCCTGATCAAACCCCTCCAAAAACACCTGCACCAGGTTAGACGCCTGCACAAGCACGACCTGGCCCGCGGTTACGGCGCCGTCTACCTGCCCAATGCCCTGGCCCGCAAGTACCCTAATGCCCAACGAGAGTGGACCTGGCAATGGGTCGTCCCCTCCCCACGCCTCTCCGTGGACCCCCACTCGGGCCTCGTCCGCCGTCACCACATGAGCCCGAGCGCCATCCAGCGCGCCATCCGCCGGGCCGCCCGCGCCGCCGGCATCCACAAGCCCGTCTCCCCCCACACGCTCCGCCACTCCTTCGCCACCCACCTCCTGGAGGCCGGCTACGACATCCGCACGGTGCAGGAGCTTCTGGGCCACAAGGATGTGCGAACGACGATGATCTATACCCACGTCCTCAACCGAGGTGCCATGGCGGTGCGCAGCCCGCTGGATTAGAGCGGAGGAAAACGATGGCTAAGTTCGACTTTCTATTGGTCGGCGTCGGAGGGCAGGGGATCCTCCTGGCCGGAGACATTCTGGCCCAGGTGGGCCTCAGGGCCGGCTACGATGTCAAGAAGGCGGAGGTGCACGGCATGGCCCAGCGAGGGGGAAGCGTGGTCAGCCACGTGCGCTGGGCCGAGAAAGTGCTCTCGCCCCTCATCGGCCGGGGGGAGGTGGATTACCTGCTGGCCCTGGAGAAGTTGGAGGCCCTGCGCTACATCGAGATGCTGAGGCCGGGCGGCACAGCCCTGATCAACGACTACGCCATCCCGCCGCTCTCGGTCAGCACCGGCAAGGATGCATATCCCGACGATGAGCGTATGAGGCGGGTGATCTCCGAGGTGACGGAGGATTTCCACCTGCTGCGGGGCACAAAGCTGGCCGAGGAGCTGGGCGAGGCCCGCGCGGCCAACGTGGTCATGCTGGGCGCCCTCTCGGCCCTCCTCGACGTGTCACCAGAGGTGTGGCTGGAGGTCATCGCCGAACGGGTGCCGGAGAGGTATGCGGAGCTGAACCGCCGCGCTTTCCTGAGGGGCCGGGAGGCGATGGAGGTCGCTAGGCTCCAAAGCTACATCGAAACCTGGCGGTCAAGAGGGCAGAAAACAAAACAATGAGCGCAAACAGGCAAACCTTATCCGCATTCCCAAGTTTCAGCTCCCTGAAATACGTCCTCTTGGCTCCGGGTTGGAATCCTCGAGCGGCGAGGGCCATGGAGAGATTGTCCATCATCCTCAGGGCGGTGATGATCAAAGCCACCAGGACGGGCACGTAGGATTTGAGCCTGACATAAAGGCTGCCTTTAGCCACCATCCAGCCCCTGGCCCGCTGGGCCTCGGAAACGGCAGTGTACGCCCCATAGAGTAGAGGCAGGTAACGCAGGGCAATGGCTAAGGTGAGCCCCCATTCGAAGGGCAAGCCCAGCTTCACTAGGCCCCGCACCAGCTTGGCCTGATCGGTGGAGAGGAGCAGGACGAAGAAGGCGAAGGCCAAAGCGTTCACCCGCAGGGCCATGGCCAGGCCCTGGATCAGGCCGGCTGAGGTGACCCTGATCCTCCAGAACTCCAGCAAGACGCGCTCGCCTTGGGGGTAAAAGAGGGGCCAGAGGAAGAAGATGAGCAGAGTCAATGGCCACATCTTGGACCATATCCACCCTATCCTGCTCCAGGGGATGCGGGCGGAGAGCAGGATCAGGTGAAACGCCAGGAGGAAACAAGCCATGACCGGCAGGCTGTTGAAGAGCAGCAGGGTACTCAGGCTCAGGGCCACGAACAGGAGCTTGACCCTGGGATCAAGGCTGTGAAGCCAGGAGCGGCGTTCCAGATAGAGGTCGAAGGAGAGGTCCATAGTTCGAATCATCTTGGTAGGGACGAAGCGCGCTTCGCCCTTACCACCAGACGGCTGTACTCCTCACAGAACTCCTCCACGGTCAAGCTATCCCCCCTCATCCCGCAGGGGATCATCCTCCTGGATAGCCTGGTTATCTGCGGCGGGGAGAGAGCCGCTTCCTCCAGTAGTTCGATCTCCTTGAAGACGCCTCTCGTAGGACCGTAGGTTAGGACCTCGCCATCGTGCAGGACCAGGACCTTCTGGGAGAAGCCGGCGGCGATCTTCATGTTATGGGTGATCAAAACGATGGTGTGCCCCTCCTCATGGAGGCGGTTGAGATTCTCCAAAAGCCTCTTGGTGGCCCCCCAATCTAAGCCCAGGTCGGGCTCGTCGAGGATCATTATCCGCGGCCGCATGGCATAGACCGCTGCCACGGCCACCTTCCTCCTGAGGCCGTAGCCGAGGATAGCCGGCGGCTTCGAGGCGTACCCTTCTAAGCCGAAGGCCCGCAACGCCTCCCAGGCCCTCCCCTCGATCTCCTCCCTCGAGAAGCCGAGGTTGCGCAGGCCGAAGCTGACCTCCTCCAGCGTCGTGGGGCAGAAGATCTGGTGGTCGGGATTCTGGAAGACATATCCCACCGTTCGAGCTAACTCCTCCACCCTCCGCTCGTTTGTATCCTCCCCGTAGATGAGGACCCGGCCACGCTTGGGCTTTAGCAGGCCATTGCAGTGCTTGGCCAAAGTGGTCTTCCCCGAGCCATTCTGCCCCACGATGGCTACCCAATCCCCCTCCTCCACGGCGAAGTTCACATCCCTCAGGGCCGGGATGGAATCCTCATACCAATACCAGACTTTCCTGAATTCGATGGCTGCTTTCATAGCTGAGTTAAGAGGCAACAGGTCAATGAAGGAAAGGCCCTTAATTCGTCACCCTTCGAGCAGCTGACTTAGCTTGCACAAAGCCTCCTCCTCGGTGAGGAAGGTGAAATTCGTGCCCCATTGCTGATTAAGCTTGTGGGCCAGCTCGCTCACCTGGGGGATGTCCAGCCCCATCTCTTGGACCAATTCGACCTGGGAGAAGAGCTCCTTGGGAGTCCCTTCCAGTTTGACCTTCCCATCCACGAGTACCACCACCCTGTCGGCGAACTCCGCCACCCTTTCGCCATCCTGCTCCACCATGATGACCGTGGTCTCCGCCTCGGCCCTCAACTCCCTCAGAGCGGCGAAGAACTCATCCCTCCCTAAAGGGTCCAGCTCGGCGGTCGGCTCGTCCAGCACCAATACCTGAGGGCGTATGGCCAGTATGGAGGCCAGAGCCACCCTTTGCTTCTGTCCGCCGGAGAGTTGGAGTGGGGATCTCCTCCTCAGATGCTCTATCCCGACTGCCCTTAAGGCCCAGTCGACCCTCTCCCTCAGTTCATTCCGGGGCAGGCCCAAGCCCTCCGGGCCGAAGGCCACCTCGTCTTCGACGGTCATATTGAAAAGCTGGCTTTCAGGGTTCTGAAAGACGATCCCCACGATGCGGCTCATCTCTCCGGGCCCGTGGTTCCTGGTGTTCATCCCGGCCACGGTGACACTCCCCTCGAAGGTTCCCCCAGTGAGATGAGGCACGATCCCGTTCAGGGCCAGGCAGAGGGTGGTCTTTCCCGCCCCTGTGGGGCCCATTATGGCTAGGCATTCGCCCCTTCTAACGCGCAAATTAATCCCCTTGAGCACGGGAACGGGTTCCTCTCCCGACATCAAGGGGGGATAAGCAAAGTGGAGCTCCTCCACCACCACTATGTCATCCACTGGAACTGTCGCTTCCTCCTGGTAATTGCCATGGCCTAATATTTGGGCTGTCACCAGGCCGTGATCGGCGGATAGGCTTTGCGCACGGCGATGGTCAGGGGGATGCTCACCAGTCCTCCGGCCACAACCTGGGGGATGTTGATGGTTAAGGCCTCAGCGCCCGCGGCGCCGATCCCCATCCCGAAGACGAACGCTTCCCCCACGAAGTAAAAGCTGAGCATCACCAGGGCACCCAATGCCCAACCCAGGGCCATTGTGGTCACCCCCCGGCCCTTTCCAATCGATCCGGCTACAAGTCCCTCCAGGCCGTGGGCTAAGAAACTCAGCGGGGCGTACATGGCATACCCGCCCGCGACATCCGCCAGAGCGGTTCCTATCCCCCCGGCGATCAGGCCGATCCAGGGACCGAAGGCAAAGCTGGCGAAAAAGACGGCCACGTCGGAGAGGTTAAAGTAGCCCCTGGTGGGCGCGAAAGGGACCCTGATGGCTAAGGTGAACACGGCCACAACGGCGATCATAACTCCGGCAACAGCTATCCTCCTGATGGTCATGGTAGATCTCCTTTCTTTGTAGCTCTCCTTAACTTCAAAGGCCTCTCGGGTTCGCGATCACACCCTGAAGAGCTCCTTTACTCTCTCGAGGAAGCCCTTCTCCTGAGGGATGACCTCTTTGCCCAGGGTCTTGGCCAGCTCTTTGAACAGCCTCCTCTGCTCTTTGGTCAGGTTAGTCGGCGTCCTCACCTGCACAACGACCAGCTGGTCGCCGCGGCCATTGCGCCTCAGATAAGGCACTCCCTTCCCCCTCAGACGGAAGACCTCGCCCGTTTGGGTCCCCGCAGGGATGATGAGCTTCTCCTCGCCATCGAGGGTGGGGACCATCACCTCATCTCCCAAGGCCGCCTGGGCGACGTTGATGGCCAGCTCGAGGACGATGTCGTTGTTGTGACGGCGGAAATAGGGGTGTTCCTCCACCGAAAGGGTCACGTAGAGATCGCCTGGGGGGCCGCCATTCTCGCCCGGCTCGCCCTGGCCGGCTAAGCGGATCTGCATTCCGTCCTCCACCCCTGCGGGGATTTCCACGGAGAGCTTGCGCTTCATCTTCACCCTTCCGCTGCCGCCACACCTATGGCAGGGGGTAGTGATGACCTCCCCCGTCCCTCCGCAGCGGGGGCAGGTGGTCACGGTGATCAGAGAGCCGAGGATGGACTGCCGCACCCGCCGCACCTCGCCTGTGCCGTTGCATTGAGGGCAGCGGATGGGGCTCGTGCCCGGCTCCGCTCCGCTCCCTCCACATTCGGGGCAGACCTCATAATGGGAGACTTCGATCTCCTTTTCGCACCCGAAGGCCGCCTCTCTGAAGGAGATAGTCAGATGCTGGTGGATGTCGGCGCCTCGACGGGGCTGCCGATAGGCTCTACGAGGGCCGAAACCGAAATCGAAGCCGAAGACTTCTCTGAAGATCTCGAAGGGGTCACGGAATTCGAAGCCCAAGCCGGGTGGGCCGGCATGGCCATAGCGGTCGTATTGGGCCCTCTTCTCCGGGTCAGAGAGGACTTCGTAGGCCTCGTTTATCTCCTTGAAGCGCTCCTCGGCGTCGGGGCTGTCGTTCACATCGGGATGATACTGGCGGGCCAGGCGTCGATAGGCTTTCTTTATCTCCTTCTGGCTGGCATTTCGAGGTACGCCAAGGATCTCATAATAGTCGCGTTTCGTACCCATGAACCTTCTTTTTCATCCTTCGTATTGTAGTTTACCGCAATATCCTCTGCCTGTCAAAAGCAAAATAGGGGTTAGGGGCTTTTAACCCCTAACCCCTGGCTTTCGATCACACCTCTCTGAATTCCCCTTCGACGGTCTCTCCTCCCGGTGGCTTCTTCTTTTTCTCCTCCCCTGTTGGCGGAGGCTGCTTGCCCGGTTGGCCGTACATGGCGGCGCCTATCTTCTGCATGGCCATGGATAGCTCCTGCGTCCTTCGTCTTATCTCGGCCACATCCTTCCCCTGCAGGGCTGTGCGGAGGGCCGCTATTTTGCCCTCCACATCGCTCCTCACACTCGCTGGCACCTTATCGCCTTGCTCACGAAGGGTCTTCTCGGCGATGTAGATGGTCGAGTCGGCGTTGTTGCGGGCCTCGGCCTCCTCTCTCTTCCTCCTGTCCTCCTCAGCGTAACGTTCGGCCTCCTTGACCATGCGTTGCACTTCCTCCTCGGTGAGGCCGGTGGAAGGTTTGATGATCATGCTCTGCTCCTTGCCCGTGGCCTTGTCCCTGGCCGAGACGTTGAGGATGCCATCGGCGTTGATATCGAATGTGACCTCGATCTGAGGAACGCCCCGCGGCGCTGGCGGGATGCCGTCCAGGATAAAGCGGCCCAAGGATTTGTTGTCCGCGGCCATGGGCCTCTCTCCCTGCACCACATGGATTTCGACCTGCGTCTGGTTGTCCGTGGCGGTGGAGAATATCTGGGTCTTGCGCGTAGGGATGGTGGTGTTGCGCTCGATCATCGGCGTTGCCACCCCTCCCAAGGTCTCGATGGAAAGGGTGAGAGGCGTCACGTCAAGGAGCAGCACCTCCTTGACTTCGCCGGCCAGCACGCCCGCCTGGATGGCTGCTCCTATGCCTACCACCTCATCGGGGTTGATCCCCTTGTGCGGCTCCCTGCCGAAGAACCTTCTCACTGCCTCCCTGATGGCGGGCATCCTGGTCTGCCCTCCGACGAGAAGCACCTCGTCTATATCTTCGGGGGAGAGCTTAGCATCGGCCAGGGCCTGCTTGCAGGGGCCTAAACTCTTCTCGATGAGGTCGTAGGTCAGCTCCTCTAACTTGGCGCGGGTCAGGGTCATCTGGAGGTGTTTGGGACCAGAGGCGTCGGCGGTGATGTAGGGGAGGTTGATCTCCGCCTCATACTTGCTCGAAAGCTCACACTTGGCCTTCTCGCATGCCTCCTTCAGCCTCTGCAAAGCTATGCGATCCTGACGGAGGTCGATCCCATGCTCCTTTTGGAATTCGTCGCAGACCCAGTTGATGATGCGCTGGTCGAAATCGTCCCCTCCTAAGAACGTGTCGCCGCTGGTGGAGCGGACCTCGAAGACGCCGTCGCCGACATCCAAGATGGAGATATCGAAAGTTCCCCCTCCCATGTCATAGACGGCGATGGTCTTGTCTATGTGCTTGTCCATGCCATAGGCTAAGGAGGAGGCGGTGGGCTCGTTGATGATGCGTACAACCTCCAACCCGGCGATCCTGCCAGCGTCCTTGGTCGCTTGGCGCTGGGCATCGTTGAAATAAGCGGGGACGGTGATCACTGCTTTCGTTATCTTTTCGCCCAGGAAATCCTCCGCATCGGCCTTGATCTTCTGCAGGATCATGGCTGAGATCTCGGGAGGGGAATACTCCTTCCCCCCCATCACTACCCAGGCGTCGCCATTGGGCCTCTCAATGATCTTGTAAGGCAATACCTTTCTGGCTTTCTGCACCTCAGGATCGTTAAACTTGCGCCCCATGAGGCGCTTGATGGAGTAGATGGTGTTCTCAGGGTTGGTGATGGCCTGTCGTTTGGCCATCCTACCTACTAACCTCTCGCCAGTCTTGGGATCGATCGCCACCACCGAGGGGAACAACCTCTCCCCCTCGGCGCTGGGGATCACTATGGGCTCGCCGCCCTCTACCACAGCAGCACAGCAGTTAGTCGTTCCTAAATCGATGCCGATTATCTTGCCCATATCAATCGCCTCCTTTGTCACATTTTCGAGCTACCCACCTTCCTTGGGCGAGCCTTTCCCTTCCTCCGATTCGAGCTTCTCCTTCGAGGCGGGTTTCCCTTTCGAAACCCTCACCAGAGCAGGCCTCAGGACCCGGTCACGGAGCTTGTAGCCTTTCTGCACATCTTCGATGATCTTGCCCTCCTCGTACTCCTCGCTCTCCTCGTAGCTGATGGCCTCATGGAACTTGGGGTCGAAGGACTCCCCCGCCGTCTCTATAGGGGTCAGTCCTTCCGCCTCGAGGATGGCCTGCAGCTTGCGATATATGAGGCCAATCCCATCTATCCAGGTCAAATTCATAAGGCTGCTCGGCAGGGTCTTGAAGGCCCGCTCGAAATCATCCAGGATCGGCAGGAGCTTGGTGATGAGTCCAGCGTTGGCGAACTCGATCAGCTCCTTCCGCTCCTTCTCGTTGCGCTTTTTGTAGTTGGCAAACTCGGCTTGCGTCCGCTGCCAACCCTCCAGGTATTCGGCCGCTTTGGCCTTGGCCTCCTCTAAGGCCTTACGCAAGGCTTCGAGGTCTTCTGACTTCTCGGCCTCCTCTGAAACCTCAGCTGTTTTCTTCTCGCTCTCCTTTGCCATCTTCCTTGCCTCCTAAGCATGATTTCCATACAGCCTTCGGACCATATCGCTCATCAGGTCTGCCACGTAGCGGACGGCGGAGATGACCCGCTCGTAAGCCATGCGCTTGGGTCCGATGACCCCCAGGGCGCCGCTGGCGCTTTCGTCCACGCCATAGCGGGCCAAGACGAGGCTGCACTCTTTAAACTCATCCCAGGGGCTTTCCTTGCCGATGATCACCTGCACCTTCCCCATGGCCAGATCCGATGCCTCAGCCATAAGGGCCTTCAGGATGCTCCGTTCCTCCCAAACATTCACCAGCCGCCGCGCATTCTCCACGGTGGCGAATTCCGGTTGATGGAGAAGGTTAGCCAATCCGCCACGGTAGATCTCCCCATTAGCCCATTCACCTACCTGCTTCATCACTTCCATCACCGAGGCGGCCACCTGCTTCCCCAAAGGAGACAGTTGCGGCAGCTTCATGGCTATCTCCCTTGGCCCTCGGCCCTCGAAAAGGCTGTTTAGCTGCGATGCCGTTCGGTTCAGCTCCGCTTGAGCGTAAGGTCGAGCCAAGGTGAGCATCCGCTGTTTGACCATTCCCCCTTGCAGAACCAGGATCAGGAGCGCCATCGAGCCGTGGAGGGAGATCAATTTCAGGTGTTTGAAGCGAGAGCGGGGCGGGTGAGGGGCAGCCACCAGGGCCGCGCTCTCAGCGATCTGGGATAAGACTGCCGCCGCCAGCCTTAGCCACTGCCCCATCTCCAAAGGCATTTGGTAGAGTCGATCCCGAATTATCTGCCGCTCAGCTGGGGGCAGTTCCACCTCCTCCATCAGATGCTCGACGAAATAGCGATACCCTTCATCGGTGGGGATGCGCCCCGCTGATGTATAAGGGTGGGTCAGATACCCTCGCTCCTCCAGATAGGCTAGCTCATTGCGGATAGTGGCCGGGCTGAGGCCCAAACCACAGCGCTCGGCGATGGTCTTCGAGCCGATGGGAGTGGCCGTGGCGATGAATTCTCGCACTACCGATTCCAAAATAGCTCGCCTTCTAGGGGTTAGATCCTCCACTTCCCGCCTCGCTTTTAGCACTCTCATGGTGAGAGTGCTAAAATGATGATACCACAAACCCGCTATCCTGTCAAGTCGCAGGGGGCGCTTGGGGGCACCTCGAGTGGGGGAACATCAACCCCTGCTCAGCCATCGGGATGGGCTTGAAGCTCCTTCTCCAGAGCGGCCATTAGCTTCTCGTAGGTCTCATCGAGCAGCTCAGGGATGACTTTGGTCTCCCCAAGGACGGGCATGAAGTTCGTATCGCCTTCCCAGCGGGGCACAACGTGGATGTGGACATGTCCTTCGACCCCTGCCCCAGCTACTTTGCCCAGATTGATCCCTATGTTAAAGCCCTGGGGATTCATCACCCGGTGCAGGAGGCGTAGGCTCCTGTTAAGGAGGAGCATCAATTCGGTCAATGTACCTTGGTCCAGATCCTCGGTGCTGGCCACATGCTTGTAAGGGACGATCATCAGATGCCCATTGTTGTAAGGGTAGAGGTTGAGCACGATAAAGCCCGTCCGCCCACGATAGAGGATGTAGTTGTCGCGGTCCTTATCCTCCTTGGCTATGGCGCAGAAGAAGCACCCTTCCCTCTTCTCGCTGAGGATGTATCTCATCCGCCAGGGTGCCCATAACCTCTTCATCGCTTTCCTCCCTTCTGCAGTGGATGCGGGATGCTTTCAGCCTTTAGAGGTTCAATTTTTCCACGATGGCCTCCGCCTCCCTCACCATTTGGGGGTCCATGTCGAAGACCGAGACCCCCCTCAGATCGGCCTCGATGGCCAAGGGACTCATGGAGATGAACCCCACCACCTCGAAGTCGGCCAAATGATCCAGGATGAAGCGGCGATCCCCCTCATTCCGAACCTTGTTCCCCACCACATAGACTCTCTCGATCCCTATATCCCCAGCCAGCTTCCTTATCCTGCGGGCGGTCTGCAGGCTGCGGAGACCAGGCTCAACCACGATGATCAGGGCATCGACCGCCTGAGCTGTGGCCCTGCCCAGATGCTCGGTCCCAGCATACATGTCCATGATCAGGACCTCATCTCTATAGAGGAGCAGGTGGGTAACCAAGGCCCTGAGCAGGGCGCTCTCAGGACAAATGCAGCCCCTCCCCCCTTCCTTGATGGTCCCCAACACCAGGAGCTTCACCCCCCGATGGGTGACCGAGAAGCGATCGGGGATATCGTCCACGCGGGGATTCAGCTTGAAGAAAGTTCCGTATGTCCCCGGCCTGGCCCCAGTGCGCTCATAGATGAGCTCATCCATCTCCGAGATGGGGGTGATCCCAGCCACCAGCTCCTCAGGGAAGCCCAGGGAGGAGGCCAGATTGGCATTGGGATCGGCATCTATGGCCAGAACCCTCCTCCCCCTCCCAGCATAGATGTAGGCCAACAGAGTGGCCAAAGTGGTCTTCCCCACCCCTCCCTTACCACTTATGGCAATCTTGGGCATCTCACTCTTCTCCTAAGAAGCGCTCGATGGTGGCTTCCTCCCGCTGCTTGTACAGCCACTGATTCCAACGACTCCTCCTTATCTCGTTTATCACCTCCGGCGAAAGGGGGCGTTGGGGATCCCTTTCCAGGACTTCGAGGATGTGGTAGCCCCATTGGCTGCGCACGACCTTCCTCCCCCCTGGGGGGAGGGAGAAGGCCGCTTCCTCGAGCTCGGGAGCGATGATCAGACCGCCTCGTGGAAAGAAGCCTAAGTCGCCGCCGTTTTCCTTAGTGAATTCATCCTGGGAGTACCTTTTAGCCAAAAGTGCGAAATCCTCCCCCTTTTGCAGCCGAGCCAGTATCTCCTGGGCCTCTTCCGCTGTTCCCACCAGGATGTGTCGGGCGTGCACCTGCTCAGCGGTGGTGGGGATAGGGCCCGTGACCTTCTCCATAAGGGCCGCGGTCAACATCTGGTGGCGTAGCAACTCCCTGTGCTCATCGTAGGTCATGTTACTGGCCCGAAGCCATTCCTCGAACTTCTCCTTTCCACCCGCTATCTCAATCTCCTGCTGAACCTCCGCCTCCAACTCCTCCTCGGGGATGACAATACCCTCCCTGGCTGCGGCCTGCTCGATGAGCACCTCATTGATCATCTCCTCCAGCACCTGACGGCGCACCCCCTCAAGCCTGGCCTTCCCCTCCTCGCTCTGCGGGTCGAGGCCCTGCTCGATCAGAGCTTCCTGGAATTGAGCCAGCCGGTCCTGATATTCGGCCATGGAGATGGATTGCCCATTCACCATGGCCACAGGCGGCGAGGTCGGTGTAGGGGAAGGCGGGGTAGGAGTCGGCGTAGGAGGGAGGGGCATAGAGACCGTGGTCGGTGTGACCTTCTCGATCGAGGGAGTTGTCGCTCCCCTGCACCCCAAAAGGATCGCCAGAATCAGAATTGAGCTTGGAAGCAGCTTCCTCACACCATCTCCTCTTATGAACAACAGCGAATGTATTCGTCAAGATGGACTGGGCGAAGTCAGATCTCGCATCCTGCGGCTATTGGGTTAACCACTCTATTGTACCCGCGTCAAGCCGTTTGTGCAAATGACCTGCGGGCCGATGAGCCGCTGCCTTTGACAGGAGCCATGAGATGGAGTAAACTAATGTCAGTGAATCACAATTATCGCTAGTGGACAGGCCTGAAACCAATCCCCGAATCGCCTGAACTTTGGGAACTTTTGTCCCCGCGAAGCGATCTTGGAGGCTAGGTCACCCCATTTCTGCGCATGGTTTGGCCTTCGCAGGAGAAAATCGTGCTTTTGGAGCCAATCGGTCAATTGTGCAACAACTCTACTGAGGGAGGCTATGGGATCATATGTCTTAGCCATCGATACATCCACTCGGCTAGCCAGTTTGGCCCTGTACGACGGGGAGAAGGTATGCAGCGAGGAAAGCTGGCATTCCGAGGACGGCCATACGGTGGAGCTGGCTCCCCGCTTGGAGCGGATGCTGAGGCAACATAGGCTATCCCCTGAGCATCTCGGAGGGATAGCCGTGGCCTTAGGCCCGGGCTCTTTCACTGGGCTGCGCATCGGGCTGAGCATAGCTAAGGGGTTGGCCCTAGCCCTGAGTGTACCTTTAATCGGGATACCTACCTTAGACATCCTGGCTTATGCCCAGCCCTATAAGCGGCAGCTGCTCTATCCCATCATCCAAGCAGGGAGAGGCCGTGTTTGCACAGCCCCTTACCGCTGGAAGCGAGGACGATGGAGATGTCAGGGCGATCCGCGCATCACCACTATGGCCGAGCTGTGCAAAGGGTTGGAGGAGAAGGCCTTCTTCTGTGGGGAGCTCGACGCCCCTGCCGCCCAGATGATCCGAGAGCGCCTGGGCGAGAAGGCGACTGTGGCTAAGCCTGCTTTCTCCCTGCGGCGGGCCGGCTTCCTGGCCGAGCTGGGTTATGAGCGCCTGAAGCGCAATGAGGTGGATGATCCGGCGACGTTGAGTCCCATCTACCTCAGCGCTCTAACCGAGGATCCCTGAGAATGGATTACTCAGGTCTGCCTTATCTGATCGAACCTATGCGGCTTGAGGACATCGATGAGGTGATACGCATCGAGAGGGCCTCCTTCCCCTCGCCTTGGTCGGCTTATTCCTACCGCTATGAGCTGCTGTACAACCCCGTCGCCTATTATTTTGTGGTTCGCTGGCAGGGGAAGGGGCTGTGGCTGCCGAACCCCGCTCGATGGGCGGAGGAGCTGGCCATCCTTGGCTACGGCGGCTTCCGGTTGATCGCCAAGGAGGCCCATATCTGTACCTTGGCTGTGCGTCCTTCGTGGCGCGGACTGGGTATAGGCGAGCTGCTGCTCGCTATCATGCTGGGCAAGGCGGTGGAGCTGGGGGCTGAGGTGGCTACTTTAGAGGTGCGCCCCTCTAACATCGTGGCTCAGAACCTCTACCGCAAATATGGATTTGAGTTGGTCGGTTTGCGTCGCTTCTACTATCGCGATACCGGCGAGGATGCCCTCCTCATGTCCACCGAACGCCTCACTTCAGCCACCTTCCAAAGCCGCTTCCGAACCCTCACTCGGGAACTGAAGGAGAAGCTGATCGAGAGGTTGGACGAAGTCCTTCAAAGGCGATAACTCAGCTTAGTGCGGGGATGCTCAGGTGATAAAGGGGCATGGAGGTAGTCATGTCCAGATTAACCGAGCTTTACGAGGAGATCGCTCGCTGCCAACGGTGCGAATTAGCTAAATCCCGTACCAATACGGTGCCAGGCGAGGGGCCGGAGGATGCCGAGATCATGTTCATAGGCGAGGCACCGGGCTTCTACGAGGACCAGCAGGGGAGGCCGTTTGTGGGAGCAGCAGGGAGGTTCTTAGAGGAGCTCCTGAGCAAGATCGGCCTGAAGCGTGAGGACGTCTACATCTGCAATGTCCTCAAGTGCCGCCCACCTGGGAATCGGGATCCTTTGGCCAGCGAGCTGGAGGCCTGTAGGCCCTTCCTCGAGAGGCAGATCGAGATCATCAAACCTAAGCTGATCGTCACGCTGGGGCGTTTCGCCTTAACCCACTTCTTCCCCGAGGCCAAGATCACACGCGTGCACGGTCAGCCTCGCAAGGTGGGCGGGGTCATCTACTATCCCATGTATCACCCCGCTGCCGCCTTGCATCAGCCCAGGTGGCGGTCGGCTGTGGAGGAGGATTTCCTTAGGATACCCGAGCTTTTAGCTAAAGTGGAAGAAATGGAGGAGGCCCAACCGCCCGAGCAGGCCGAACAGTTGAGCCTCTTCTGATGCCCCTGGCAGGAATCGAACCTGCAACCAAAGGTTTAGGAGACCTCTGCTCTATCCGTTGAGCTACAGGGGCTTCGCTTTCTCCGAGCAAGATTATACCATATAAAAGCCGAAATGGCAAACGGAAAGGGAAACGCTCAATGGCTTCTCGTCGGATGCTTTCGCTTATCACCTCCCTCTGCCTTCTCCTGCTGATTGGGGCATCGGGGTGCAGGCCTTCCCCCACACCTCAACCTCGGAGGGCTCCTACGGCGACCCCTACATCCACTCCTACCCCCCTTCCCACGCCTGCCCCTCCGACTCCTACCTCGGCTATCACTTTGACCCTTTGGGTCACCGAATCCTTCTCCCCTGCGCGGGAGGATGCCAGCGGCCAACTCCTGGCCCGCCAGCTCGACGCCTTCACCAGGGCTCATCCTAACATCTCCATCGAAAGGGCTCTCAAGAAGCCTTACGGTAAGGGAGGCATCCTCGACTTCCTCCTTACCACCAGCGCTGCCGTGCCCGCCCTCCTACCAGACCTGGTGACCATCGATTCCACTGAGCTGAGGGAGGCAGCTGAGGCTGAGGTGATCCAACCCTTGGACGAGCTTGTATCCGATGAACTCCAGAGAGACCTCTTCCCCTTCGCCAGGAAAGCTGGGCGTTTCCAGGGGCGACTTGTGGGCATCCCCTTCAGGGCCGACATCCAGCACCTCGTGTATAACGCCAATGAGGTGGAAAAGCCGCCCTTAACCTGGGATGAGGTGCTGGCCGGCAAGGCCACTTACATCTTCCCAGCGGGAGGACGGAACGGCTTGGTTAACGATGCCTTCTTGATCCAATATCTGGCCTTAGGAGGAAGACTGCTCGACGAGAACGGCCAGCCGGCCCTCGACGAGGGGAAACTGGCGGAGGTATTGGAGTTCTACGCTCGGGGCCGACGGATGGGCATCATTCCCCTCTCGGTCTTGGGATTGAGAAGCTTAGAGGATTGCTGGCCCCTTTACCTCTCGGGCAAAGCGGCTATGAGCAATGTGAGCTCTCAACGTTATCTGGCCGATAGGAAGCTCCTCGAAAACACCGGCTTCTCCACCATCCCGACCCGCGATGGGAATGTGGCCACTCTGGGCCGCAGTTGGGCCCTGGCCATAGCGACCAAGGATCCCGTGCGGCGAGTCGCTGCTGTCCAGCTTATGGAGTGGCTGCTTGAACCGCAGAACAACGCTGCCTGGAATCAGACGGCTGGGCATCTGCCCACGCGCCGCACCGCCTTCGATTTTTGGGAGAAGGACGATTACGCCGCCTTCCTGAAGCGGGAGTTGGAAGGAGCTTACCCCTATCCCTCCGGACCAGCTTACGAGGAGGTGGCCAAGGTACTGCAAAGGGCTGTGCAGGAGGTGCTGACGGGCGAGATCACCCCTCAGGAGGCGGCTGCCAGGGCGGTGGTCGCTCTGGAGCAGAGTTACGCACCCTGACCCATCCCTTGGCAGGCGAATGCACGAGGAGGACGATGATGACGACCGAGCGCGAGAGAAAGGAGCTGATGGAAACCGTTTGGAACGCTGCCCTTAAAGCCGTAGACCCAGCCGAGGCCGTGCGTAAGAATGTGAATCTGATGGGGGAGACCCTCACCATCGGCCAGCGGACATATGATCTGACCAACTATGAGCGCATCTTTGTGGTGGGAGGGGGGAAGGCTGGCTCCCCTATGGCCGCTGCGCTGGAGGACATCCTGGGCGATCGCATCACCGCTGGCTTGGTCAATGTTAAGCGTGGCTACGTCCAGAGGAGGGAAGGGAGGATCAAGCTCGTCGAGGCGGGCCATCCCACCCCCGATGAGGCGGGAAGGCAGGGCGCGCAGCGGATAGTCGAGATGTTGGCCGATCTGACGGAGAAAGATCTGGTCATCTGCCTCATCTCAGGCGGAGGCTCAGCCCTCTTGACCATGCCCGTCCCGGGCATCAGCCTTGCCGATGTCCAGGCCCTTACCGATGTCCTGCTCAGATGTGGGGCGACCATCAACGAGGTCAACGCCGTGCGTAAGCATATCTCACGCATCAAAGGGGGGAATCTGGCGCGGATGGCCTACCCGGCTCAGGTGGTCTCCCTCATCCTCTCCGATGTGGTGGGCAGTCCTTTGGACGTCATCGCCTCCGGCCCCACCGTGCCCGACACCACCACCTTTCAGGATGCTTACAGGGTACTGGAGCGCTACGGGATCCTGAACGAGGTGCCAGCCTCGGTCGTTAAGCATTTAGCGGCGGGAAAGGCGGGGGAGGTGGAGGAGACACCCAAGGAGGGCGATAAGGTCTTCGACAAGGTGTATAACCTCGTCATAGGCAGCAACGAGGTGGCGGCTAAGGCGGCTGTGGGGAAGGCAAAGGAGTTGGGCTTGGCGAGCATGCTCCTCTCCACCTACGTGGAGGGCGAGGCCAGGGAGGTGGGCAAGGTCTTCGCCGCCTTGGGTAAGGAGATCGTGCGCTACGGACGACCCCTGACGCGGCCGGCCTGCCTGGTGGCCGGAGGGGAGACCACGGTGACTATCAGGGGCAAGGGGAAGGGAGGACGCAATCAGGAGCTGGCCTTGGCGGCAGCATTGGCCCTCGATGGTTGGGAGGATGTCTACGTGGTGGGCCTAGCCACCGACGGCACCGATGGCCCCACCGATGCCGCCGGGGCCATCGCCAGCGGCTCCACTGTGGCCCGCGCCCGCGCGCTGGGCCTCTCCGCTGAGGAGTACCTGGCTGACAATGATTCCTACCATTTCTTCGAAGCCCTGGGCGAACTCATCGTCACCGGCCCCACCAACACCAACGTCAACGATCTGATCTTCGTGTTTGTCTTCTAACGTGTCAACGGATGGCCTTCGGCCCAACAGATACCTCGGCTGCCATCCGCTAATCCGTTTTGGTTATCCGTTGACAGATCGTTTGCAATGGGGGATAGGCTTATGGCCATCAAATTCGGCACCGATGGCTGGAGGGCGGTCATCGGAGAGGAGTTCACCTTCGGAAACGTGCGACTGGTAACCCAGGCCATTGCGGATTTCGTAAAGGGATCGCTGGGGGATAAGCCAAGGGAGCCTGCGCCTTGCCTGGTGGTTGGCTTCGACACCCGTTTCCTCTCCGACCGCTTCGCCATCGAGGTGGCACAGGTCTTAGCAGCCAATGGCATCCGCGTCTATCTCACCGAAGCGGATTGTCCCACCCCAGTCCTCTCCTACGCCGTTAAGAGCTTAGGCGCGGATGGCGGGGTAATGATCACTGCCAGTCATAATCCACCCCGCTACAACGGCATCAAGCTCAAGGCCTCCTACGGAGGTGCGGTCGGCCCGGACGTCGCCCAGCGCGTGGAGGAGTGCCTGGCGGCCAATCTGGCGCAGGGCAGGGAGCCCCGCACCGTCGGCTACGAGGAGGCTTTAGCTGGTGGAGCTATCCAACGCTTCGACCCTTCGCCTGACTACCTCTCCCATCTGCGCACTTTGGTGGATTTGGAGGCCATCGCTCGCAGCGGATTGAGGGTGCTCGTCGATCCCATGTATGGAGCGGGCCGTGGTTACCTCAGGGGATTGCTTGAGGAAGCCGGCTGTCGGGTTAAGGAGATCCACGGAGAGATGAATCCGGGCTTCGGGGGCATCCACCCCGAGCCCATCGAGCGATACCTCAGGGCCCTCATCGAGGAGGTAAAGGGAGGGGATTGGGACGTGGGGCTGGCTACCGATGGGGATGCCGACCGCATCGGGGCTGTGGATGGAGATGGCGATTTCGTTGACCCTCATCACATCTTCGCCCTGGCCCTTCGTTACTTGGTGGAGGAGCGCGGCTGGAGTGGGGCGGTGGTCAAGACCGTTTCCACTACCCAGATGGTCAACCGGCTGGCTGAGCGTTACAATCTGCCGCTTTACGAGACCCCGGTCGGCTTCAACCACATCTGCGACCTGATGCTCACCCAAGACGTCCTCATCGGTGGGGAGGAATCGGGCGGCATGAGCATCAAGGGGCACATCCCGGAGGGGGATGGCATCCTGATGGGGCTTTTACTCTTAGAGATCATGGCCTCTTACGGCAGGCCGCTTAAGGCCATCCTGGATGATCTGGAAGCTGAGATCGGCCGCTTTCACTGCGCCCGCCGCGATCTGCGGGTCAGGGCCCTCGCCAAGGCGGAGATGGTGGAACGCCTGAAAGCGAAGGCCCCCTCTCAGATCGAAGGCCTTAAGGTGAGAGGGATAGACGACAGAGATGGAGTTAAATATCTGTTGGAAGACGAGAGTTGGCTGCTCATCCGGCCCTCAGGCACGGAACCTGTGCTGCGGATCTATGCCGAGGCCAGCAGTCCAGAGGCTGTGGAAAGGTTGCTGAGGTTCGGAGAGAACCTGGCGGACATAGCATAGAGGGATGCCCATCGCGGGAGTTGAGAGGAGATGTCTGAGAACCTGATCCTGATCACCAACGACGATGGCATACATTCTCCCGGGCTGCGGGCGGCGATCGAGGCTGTGCGTGACTTGGGGGAGATCCTGGTGGTAGCCCCCAAGCACCAGCAGAGCGGTGCGGGGAGAAGCCTTCCCCATTCCTCAGATGGCCGCATCTATGAGGAGCGCATTGAGGTGGGAGGGGAGGAACTGGTCGTTTTCTCCATCGAGGGCTCCCCGGCCCAAGCGGTGCAGCATGGGGTCTTGGAGCTGGCCCCTCGCAGAGGCAAACCCCCGCTCGTCCCTACCCTGGCCATTTCCGGCATCAATTACGGTGAGAATCTGGGCACGGGCATCACCGTCTCCGGCACCATCGGGGCGGCCCTGGAGATGGCCGATTTCGGCATCCCCTGTCTGGCCGTCTCCTTGGAGACGGCTCAGAAGTACCATTACAGCCACTCGGAGGAGATAGATTTCACTGCAGCGGCCTTCTTCACCCGCTACTTCGCCCAAATCCTCCTGGAAGTCCCCTTGCCTTTCGACGTAGATATCCTGAAGGTCGAGGTGCCCAAGGATGCCACCCCGGAGACGCCCTGGCGGCTTACCAGAGTCTCCCGTCAGAGGTATCACCATCCCATCGCGGGCCATCGCCGCAGCTTGGCCGACAGCTGCCCCCTCGGCTATGAGGTGCGGGTTGAGGATTTCGCCACCTTGGAGCCGGATTCGGACATCTACGCTGTGGTGGTGGACAGGGTGGTCTCCGTCTCGCCCCTCAGCCTGGATCTGACCTCCAGGGTGGATATAGCTCGCCTGGCCGATCTACTGGCCAAGCGGGCCGATTCAGTCTAATAGCCAATGGACTGCTCTGGGTCGGGTTGTTTCTGCTGCTGAGCGGAGTGCCACAGCGGCCTTAATCGCATTTGACAAGGGGGAAAATTTGTGGTATGCTTAGGTGCGAAGGGTACGGCGAGTTCCTCTGCGCGAAATCGTCAGTCGATTTACCGCCAGAGCTTACCGCCCTGGCGGTTTTTAGTTTAGTGGTGCCTTCGAGCTCGATTTGGATCGAGCATTGAGGGCGGAAGATGGGAGGAAAGCGAGAAAATGGAAAGAGTGAAAGGCACGGTCAAGTGGTTCAGTCGCGCCAAGGGCTACGGCTTCATCCAGCCTGATGGTGAGAGCGAGGATGTGTTCGTGCACTACTCGGCCATCAGAGGCACGGGGTTCAGAAACCTGGAGAAGGGTGATAGGGTAGAATTCTCCATCGAGGAGACCCCCAAAGGCCCTCAGGCCGTGGATGTCCAAAAGTTGGGCACCTAAGCGCCAGGGAGGTGAATTTAGAAGGGAAGAAGACGAGAGTGTAAACATTGTGAGCCCCGGTGCGGCTGACCGCATCGGGGCTCCTTTGCGTTTTCTCCAATTTTTGCTATTATAATCGCAGGAGTGTGAATGAAATGGCTAACAAACTGAGAATCATCCCCTTAGGGGGATTAGGGGAAGTCGGCAAGAACATGATGATCATGGAGTATGGCAAGAACATCGTCATCATCGATGCGGGGGTGATGTTCCCCGAGAACAGCATGCTGGGGGTCGACCTTGTCATCCCCGATTTCGGATACTTGAGGGATAAGAAGGAATTCGTGAGGGGCATCGTGGTCACCCACGGCCATGAGGACCACATAGGGGCCTTGCCTTATGTGCTTCGGGAGATCAACGTGCCCGTCTATGCCACCAAGCTGACCCGAGGGCTTATCGAGGTCAAGCTTAAGGAGCACAAGCTGCTGGGGGATGTCCAATTGAACACCATCCAGCCCGGCGATCGCTTAACCCTGGGTCCTTTCCACTTCGAGTTCTTCCATGTTTGCCATAGCATCCCCGATGGGGTGGGGCTGGCTATCGAGACCCCTGTGGGCTTGGTGGTCCATTCAGGCGATTTCAAATTCGATCAGACTCCGGTCGATGGAAAGCCCACGGACTTCGCTAAGCTGGCCGAGCTGGGTGGAAGGGGCGTATTGGCCCTGCTCTCCGATTCCACCAACGCCGAGCAGCCAGGCTTCACCCCTTCGGAGCGGGTGGTTGAGGAGGCCTTCGAAAGCGTGTTCCGCGAGGCGAGGGGCCGCATCATCGTGGCCACCTTTGCTTCCCTCATCTCCCGCATCCAACAGGTCGTTCACTGCGCCGTCCGTCACAAGCGCAAGGTGGCCTTAGCCGGCTACAGCATGGTGGAGAACGTGCGTATCGCCCAGAAGTTGGGCTACCTTTCCATTCCATCCGACCTCATAGTCGATCTGGCGGAGATCGATCGCCTTCCCCCTCGCAAGATAGTCATCATTGCCACCGGCACCCAAGGCGAACCCTCGTCCGCCTTAGCCCGCATGGCTGTCGGCAAGCATCCCAAGATCGAGATCACCCCCGGGGACACGGTCATTATCTCGGCTCGTTCCATCCCAGGGAACGAGGAGATGGTCAATCGCACCATCAACCGCCTCTTTCAACGGGGGGCCAATGTTTTCTACGAGAAGATCGCCCCCGTGCATGTCTCGGGCCACGCCAGCCAGGAAGAGCAGAGATTGCTCCTGAATCTGATCAAGCCCCGGTACTTCATCCCCATCCACGGTGAGCTCCGCCACCTCAAAGCCCATGCCCGTATAGCTCGGGAGTTGGGCATCCCCTCCTCCAACATCCTGGTGGTGGAGAATGGTTACATCCTGGAATTCGATGGGAGGAAGGGGAGGATCGGCGAGCGGGTGCCAGGCGGCTACGTCTTTGTGGATGGATCCGGTGTAGGAGACGTCGGGCCAGCTGTATTGCGCGAGAGGGAGATCCTGGCCCGGGATGGTTTCGTCGTCGCCATAGTCGAGTTGGACGAGGATAAAGGCCAAGTGGTGGGTAAACCTCGAATCATCTCGCGAGGGTTCGTCTTCATGCGGGATTCGGAGGAGCTGTTCGAAAGGGCGCGGGAGGAGATCCTCAGGGCTCTGCAGGGTAAGAACAACAGGGATCGCTCCAAAGTTGAGAAGAGGATATGCAATGCACTGGCCAAATTCTTCTATGAGGAGACCAAACGCCGGCCGATGATCATCGCTGCGGTGGATTAGCGACTGCTCAGTTTCGATATTTGCTTGTCGCAGGGGTCTATGATATACTAAAAACAACAATGATTGCTTTGCCTTAACTTTAAGGAGGGGAAATTGGCTGTAGTTTCCATAAAGGAGCTATTGGAGGCAGGAGTTCATTTCGGCCATCGCACCAGGCGTTGGCACCCGAAGATGAAGCCTTACATATTCGCCGAGCGCAGTGGCATCCACATCCTCGATCTGCAGAAGACCGTAGAGGGGTTAGAGAGGGCCTGCGAGGTGGTCAAAGATGTGGTTAGCAAAGGGGGGATCGTTCTCTTTGTGGGGACTAAGAAGCAGGCCCAGGAGACAATCGCCCAGCAGGCCACGCGCTGCAACATGCCTTATGTGAATCACCATTGGCTTGGAGGGACTTTGACCAATTGGCATACCATCCGCAAGCGCATCGATTACCTAATCCAATTGGAGGAGCGCAGAGAGCGGGGCGAATTCGAGGTATTGCCTAAGAAAGAGGCCCTGAGGTTGGAAAGGAAGATAGAGAAACTGAACCGTCGCCTCGGAGGCATCAAAAACATGGAACGCTTGCCGGACTTGCTCTTCGTGGTCGATGTTAAAAGGGAGGCCATCGCTGTCAAAGAGGCCAATGACTTGGGCATCCCCATCATCGCCATAGTGGACACCAATTGCAATCCGGATCCCATTGACTATGTCATCCCCTCTAACGACGACGCCATCCGAAGCATTAGGTTGATCACTACCAAAATAGCCGACGCCGTCCTCGAGGGGGAGGCGATGCGGGAAACGCTCCAGGCTGAGGAGGAAACGGGGTTAGAGGAGGAGAAATACTTAGGGGAGTCCACGTTGGCCAAATTAAGGTCAGGGGAGCTCAAGTTCGAGGAGAAAGAAGCTGAAAGCGAGGCAGAGGAACCAGCCGAGGAAGAGGAGGCCGCATGACTGTCGTCACCATTGAGATGATAAAGGAGCTGCGCCAGGCCACCGGCGCCGGGGTGTTGGATTGCAAAAAGGCCCTCGAGATCGCAGGGGGCGATCTGGAGAAGGCCATCTCCTATCTGCGACGAAGGGGCCTGGCCATAGCCGCTAAAAAAGCCCACCGAGCCACCAAGGAGGGCCTGATCGAATGTTACGTGCATTCCGATGGCCGTTTAGCGGCCATGGTGGAGCTGAACTGCGAGACCGACTTCGTGGCCAGGACGGAAGAGTTCCGAAGATTGGCCCACGAGTTGGCTATGCAGGTGGCGGCCACCAACCCCCAGTACCTCTCCCCCGAGGAGATACCCCCAGAGGTCCTGGCAGCCAAACGGGACGAATACCGAGCCCAGGCCATGGAGGAGGGCAAGCCCGAGCAGGTCATCGAGAGGATCGTGGAAGGCAAGCTGGAAAAGTTCTATCAGGATGTCTGCCTCCTTAAGCAGCCTTTCATCAAAGACGATGATCTGACTGTGGAACAGCTGATCGCGCAGACGATAGCCAAAGTAGGCGAGAACATCGTACTGCGGCGCTTCGTAAGGTATGAATTAGGGGATTGAAGGTGAGGATGAAAGGGGCTAAAGGGCAGGGGAGGGGCAGGGAGGGTGCGGATGGCCAAGGTTAAATACCATCGGATCATGCTCAAGCTGGGTGGCGAGGCCTTAGCCGGGCCTGGGGGGGTTGGCATCGACCCCGAGAGGGCCGAAGAGGTGGCGGCTAAGATCAAGAGGGTCAAAGAGCATGGGGTGGAGATAGCCCTCGTCCTGGGGGCTGGCAACATCTGGCGGGGAAGGGATGGGATGGCCCATGGCATGGACCGGGCCACAGCTGACCAGATGGGGATGTTGGCTACGGTGATGAATTCCCTGGCCCTGCGGGATGCCTTGGAGAGGCAGGGAGTGCCTACCCGCGTGCAGACGGCCATCGAGATGAAAGCCATAGCCGAGCCTTACATCCGCCTTCGGGCCATCCGCCATCTGGAGAAGGGGAGAGTAGTGATCATCGGTGCGGGAACGGGCAACCCCTATTTCACCACTGATACGGCAGCTGCGCTGCGGGCCATGGAGATCGGCGCCGAAGTCCTGATCAAAGCCACTAAAGTCGATGGAGTTTATGAGGAGGATCCCCAGCTTAATCCCCGAGCTAAGAGATTCGAACGGCTGAGCTATATCGAGGCCCTTAACCTAAAAGTGGGGGTTTTAGATTCCACTGCCCTCTCCCTGTGCATGGATAACCATCTGCCTATCCTGGTGATTGATCTCTGGCAGCCTCGGAGCCTGGAAAGGGCTGTCCTGGGGGAAAAGGTAGGGACCATCATCAGCGAGTAGCCGGTTGAGGCCCCAGAGCGTTTACTTACTTTTGAAGAGGAAGTGGGAAAGGCGATCGAGGAAGCAGGACCCATAAGCCTGTTTAAGAAGAAGCCTGTGAAGGCGAATGAATCTCATCAGAAATCCATCCTGGACTAAAGGGGAGAGGTGTTTCGCCATGATCGAAGATATCCTTAAAGAGGCTGAAGAGAAGATGAGCAAGGCTGTTGAGGCCCTTCGCAGGGACCTGGTGACCATCAGGACGGGTCGCGCATCTCCGGCTTTGGTGGAAGGATTGCAGGTTGAGTGCTATGGCGCCTCGGCTCCCCTTAGTCAGTTAGCCGCGATCTCCGTCCCTGAACCCCGCCTGATAGCCATCCGCCCTTGGGATCCTAGTATTATAGAGAACATCGAGAGGGCCATCTTGAAATCGGACTTGGGGCTAACCCCCGTTAATGACGGCAAGATAATCCGCCTTTCCATCCCCCGTTTGACCGAGGAACGTCGCCGGGAGCTGACCAAGTTGGTGAGCCAGCGGGTCGAGGAGGGGAAGGTGGCCGTCCGCATCCATCGCCGCGATGCCTTAAAGGAGCTGCGTGAACTGCAGAAAGAGGGTGAGATCTCCGAGGATGAGTTCTACCGAGCCAAAGATGACCTCCAGGAGATAACCGACAAGTTCACCGCCAAGATGGACGAGCTCGGGCAGAAGAAGGAAAAGGAGATCATGGAATTTTAGAACATGGATGGCTTGACCAACATCCCTAAGCATCTGGCCATAATCATGGATGGAAATGGGCGCTGGGCTGAGGCTCAGGGTCTACCTCGGGTGGCTGGTTACTTAGCCGGCCTGAGGAACATCCATCGCTTGGCCAAGGATTGCTTAGAATGCAAAATCGAGATTTTAACTCTTTATGCCCCTCCCACCGAGGAATGGTGGCATCCCGAGCTGGAACAAGCCCTCGACGAGGAGTTACAAGAGCTCCACCGAATGGATGCAAAGCTGAGCTTCCTCGGCCGTTTGGAGACGCTCCCTGGGACTTGGCGGCGGAAGATACGCAAGGCCATGGAGCTGACCGCAGGCAACGGAGGCATCAGGCTCAACTTGGCTTTTAATTACAGTGGCCGGGCTGAGATAGTGGATGCCGTCAGACGGATGGCTGAGGAGGGGATCGACCCCTCTCAGTTGGACGAGGACCTCTTCGGCCAGTACCTCTACATGCCTGACCTCCCTGAACCGGACCTCATCATCCACACAGGAGGAGAGATACGCCTCTTTGATATCTTCATCTGGCAAGGAGCTTATGCTGAGCATTATGCCACCTCTGTTTGTTGGCCAGATTTCGACAGCGAGGAACTCCACAAAGCCCTCCTGGATTACAGCAAGCGCGAGCGGAGGTTTGGCCTCTTGAAAACATAAGAGAGGGCTCCGTGCTGAGACGTCGAGTCATAAGCGTTGCCTTTCTGATCCCCCTTGTAGCCTGTTTGGCCTATTTAGGCGGACTGTGGTGGTTCTTCACTGTGGTGGTCGCCTTCTGCCTGGCTGGCTATGAATTTTTCCAAATAATGACCACCGGAGGTTATAAGCCCTCTCATGCCCTTGGGTTGGCCTTTATCCTTCTCCTACTCGCCAGCGCCCATTACCACTTGTGGCCGTTCATCAGACCAACTTTAGCGGTTACCCTTATCCTCTCCTTGATTTGGCAGGTCTTCCAGAAACACACTTCGACCCCGGCCGTGGATTGGGCTTTGACCATGGCTGGGGGGTTGTACTTGGGCTGGATCGGAGGTTTTCTCATCTCCCTGCGGAACATGGAAGGGGGGATGGGCTGGCTGGCTCTGGTCTTCCTTCCCACCTGGGCCTGCGATACCGCCGCCTACTTCGTCGGCCTGTCCTTTGGACGGCATAAACTCCTCCCTCGCCTAAGCCCGGGCAAGACATGGGAGGGGACGGTTGGAGGATGGTTGGCCGGATTGTCCATCGCCTTCCTGGTAGGATGGTTCATCGATCTGAATCCCCTCCATGCCCTCGCCTTAGGCTCTTTGATAGGCGTTGTGGCCCCGTTAGGAGACCTGGCTATCTCCATGGTGAAGCGTCAGGTTGGAGTTAAGGATTCGAGCCGCCTCATTCCCGGCCATGGGGGAATGTTGGATCGCATCGACAGCCTGTTATTCGTGATCGTGGTGGTATACTGTTACACCGTTTGGGCAATGCATTGATTCGCCCACGTCTTTCAGGCAATTTGACTACTTTGACAGGGTGTATTACAATTTAGGCCAAAGAAGGCTTATATGAAACCCTCAAGCCTCTGCTGATACCCCATTGGATCCATCCGAAATCGGCTTATGGTCCCCTTTGCTTAACGTTTTGAGGGATATCCTCAGCGATGCAAGCCACAGATTTGTTTCCAGTGTGAGTTGATAGCTAAGTGCAAGCCCTTTTGTTGGGGGTATGAGCTCCGATTTCGCATCGCGGCGGGATAGATGGCCATAATGCTGCTAACCTTCGATAGTAGAGTTGTTGCACAATTGATGATGAGCTCGCTCGCCTTGTGAAATAGATATTTCACAGGGCTCGCGGTAGGTTGGCAAAACCCCTTCACCTGATGAGCTCGCTCGCGGTAAGTTCGCGAAATTCTTTCACCCCAGTCAGCAGCGAGCGAGCTCATCACCCCGGCCAGCAGCGAGCTCATCAGTAGCCAGGCCTGAAACCAATCCCAGGATCGCTAAACCTTGGGAGCTTTTGTCCCCCGCGAAGCGATCTTGGAGGCCGGGTCACCCCATTTCTGCGCAGGGTTTGGCCTTCATAGGAGAAAATCGTCCTTTTGGAGCCAATCGATCAATTGTGCAGCAACTCTAGTGATCAGCATGCATTTTGTTAAATTGGAGGAGAAAGGTGGATATCGCCACTTTGGAGGCCAAGACTCTCCATGAATTGAGAGAGATGGCCAAGGAGCGAGGCATCCTAAATTATAGCCGTCTCAGGAAGCATGACCTTATTTTGCAGCTCCTGAAGGTCCAGGCTGAGCAATTGGGCTACAGCTTTGGGGGTGGAATCTTGGAAATCGTCCCGGAGGGGATCGGCTTCTTGCGTTCCAACCATTTTCTGCCTGGGCCTGAGGACATCTACGTCTCCCAATCCCAGATCCGGCGCTTTGGCCTGCGCACCGGCGATATGGTCATGGGCCACATCCGTCCTCCTAAGGAGAATGAGAAATACTTCAGCTTGGTGAGGGTGGAAGCGGTCAATGGGATGGACCCCGAAGCTGCCAAGAATCGCCCTCATTTCGATGATTTGACCCCTATCTTTCCCAATCGACTGTTGAATCTGGAAACCGAGCCCCATATCCTGGCACCCCGGCTCATCAATCTCCTGGCCCCGATCGGGAGAGGGCAGCGAGGCCTCATCGTTTCCCCTCCCAAGGCTGGTAAGACCACCATCCTTAAGCAGATCGCCAATGGCATCACCGCCAATTACGACGATGTCCATCTGATGGTGGTGCTCATCGGCGAGCGGCCTGAGGAGGTGACGGATATGGAACGTTCGGTAGAGGCCGAGGTGGTGGCTGCCACCTTCGATGCCCCCTTTGAGGAACATACCAAGGTGGCTGAGATGGCCTTAGAGCGGGCCAAGCGATTGGTGGAGATGAAGCGCGACGTGGTCATCCTGGCCGATTCCATTACCCGTCTGGCCAGGGCTTACAACCTAACGCTTCCCCCCAGCGGCCGCACCCTCTCTGGAGGCCTCGACGTGGCGGCCATTTACCCGCCCAGGCGTTTTTTCGGCGCCGCCCGTAACATCGAAGAAGGAGGGAGCCTGACCATCATCGCCACCTGCCTCATAGAAACAGGCAGCCGCATGGACGATATGATTTACGAGGAGTTCAAGGGGACGGGCAACATGGAGCTTCACCTCAGCCGCAAGCTGGCCGAGCAGCGTGTCTTCCCCGCCATAGACATCGAGCGCTCAGGCACGCGCCGAGAGGAACTGCTGTTGGATGAGGAGACTTTAAACAGGGTTTGGACCTTACGGCGTATGATAGCCGCCATGGGCGGCGGACTTGAAGCGATCGGCCCTATCCTGGATAGGCTGGCCAAAACCAAGAACAACAGGGAGTTTCTAGCTCTGTTGAATAAAGATGTTTTATAAGAGCGGTTGCCCCATCGTTTAAGCATGCAATATTTTGGTGTGCGACTACTCTATCGGGGAGGCAAGGATGAAGGCGCTCCTTGGACATCCCTCCCACAAGGCGGTAAGCCTGACCTCTAAATGGTGGGAGTCCGCTGCAGCTGAGGGGTGTTTCTTCCGCTGGGCTTCACACTTGGCCGTTGTCCTGTTGACTATCGCGGCGATCTCGCTGAACGGGTTCAAATTCCCTAAGGGGCATCCGGCTTTCTCCTTCTCCCTTCCGCCTTTCGAGGCGGAGAGTTATGCCTCTGTGGCCACCATAGCGGAACCTGAACCTGCAGATAGCGGCTCCATCGTCCGGGCGCCCGTGCCCCATACCATCATCCCTAAACGCCCACGCAAGGGAATTATCACCTACATCGTCCAGCCAGGCGACACCCTTTGCGCCATCGCCAAGAAGTTTGGCATCAGCGCCGACACCATCATGTGGGCCAGCGGCCGTGTGGAGGATTGCCCCGATCTGCTCAGGGTAGGCCAGAAGCTCACCATCCTTCCCATAGATGGCGTATACCACACGGTCAAGAAGGGTGAGACCTTAGAGAGCATCGCCAAGCAGTACAAGGTCGATGTCTCGGCCATCATCGAATGCGAATACAACCATTTGAGAGAGCCCTATGAGCTCACCGTAGGGCAGAAGCTCATCGTCCCCGGCGGCAAGAAGCCCTACAGGCCCCGTGTGGTCCACGTGTACACAGGTCCCATCCCTAAGGGAGCGGCGAAGGGCACAGGGCACTTCGTCTGGCCCACCACTGGGGTCATCACCCAGAAGTTCTGGGCCCGACATAAAGCCATCGACATCGGCAACGTCGCTGGTACTCCTATAGTCGCCTCCGACTCCGGCTACGTAGTTAAGACCGGTTGGAGCGAATATGGCTACGGCAAGTATGTGGTCATCGACCATGGCAACGGCTTCCAGACCCTCTATGCTCACCTCAGCGTCATCCTGGTCGAGCCAGGGCAGTCGGTGGCGAAAGGCCAGAAGATCGGCCTGATGGGCTCGACGGGGTGGTCCACCGGCCCTCACCTCCACTTCGAAATCAGATACCATGGCGTACAGCGTAATCCGTTCGGCTATCTGCCATAGGCGAGCTCAATCAACCTCCTCGCTGAGCAGGAACGAGAAATAGGGAGGGGGTATTTAGGGCTTAGAATCGCTCTACCACCTTCATAAGTTTAGGCGATTCCGGGATTGGTTTTAGGGCTGTCCACTGATGAGCTCGCTCGCTGCTGGCCGGGGTGATGAGCTCGCTCGCTGCTGGCCGGAGTGAATGAGTTTTGCCAACTTACCGCGAGCGAGCTCATCAGGTGAAGGGGCTTTGCCAACCCGCCGCGAGCCCCGTGGAATAAACTCTATCCCACAGGGCGAGCGAGCTCATCATCTGATGAGCTCGCTCGCTGTTGGCCGGGGTGATGAGCTCGCTCGCTGCTGACTGGGGTGAAAGAATTTCGCGAACTTACCGCGAGCGAGCTCATCAGGTGAAGGGGTTTCGCCAACCTGCCGCGAGCCCTGTGAAATGTCTATTTCACAGGGCGAGCGAGCTCATCATTAATTGTGCAACAACTCTACTTTTTCCAATCAGGGCCTGAGAGCATGGGCTTAGCCGCGCCGGAGGATCGGAGCGTGGACCTGGGCGGTGACCCTAAGGATTACATGGCCGAGTTCGCTGACTGGACTGTGGTTTAGTGAACATGGTGGGCATTCAACCAGCGGGCCTTCGGTGGGATGGAGGCTGAGGGCCAACGCTGTAAGGAGGGATGTCAAAGAGGCCCCAGCAGATCATCTCTGCCGGGGCCTCTTCCATTGATGGGCCCACTAGGATTCGAACCTAGGACCAACCGGTTATGAGCCGGCCGCTCTTCCGCTGAGCTATGGGCCCTTCGATATCGATTGTTTTAGCAAAGTCCATAAGCCATTCTATGCGTGAATATTAAAAGCCCTTGCCCAGACATCCTCCTGGAGCGGGAGACGGGACTCGAACCCGCGGCAGTCGGCTTGGAAGGCCGATGCTCTACCACCTGAGCTACTCCCGCTGGCACATTTGCTCGCTTTCCCTGAAGGTAATGGATCAGTTGGCGAGCAAACACATCATCTGTCGGGGCGGGCGGACTCGAACCGCCGACCTCAGCGTCCCAAACGCTGCGCGCTTAACCTTCTGCGCTACGCCCCGCTATATATAAATTATAGTAGTCATTTGCGGATCAGTCAACCGGCCATCCAAAAGTCATGAAATCTGAACCTTTACGTCATTGTCTCAAGCATTGCTCTGAATCTTCTTGCTACCTCAGCGCTTTCTTTCGAATCAGGGCTAATTTGACTTAATCCTCTATCTCTAAAGCTCTCACTCTCTTTGGGCTTTACACCATATCTATTTGCTGCGATCTTTCCATACAGGTGCTCGGCAACCATTTCGCTCACTCGGATATTCCTTAGATACACACGATTGATGTTAACTCCCCACCTCTTCGCTTCTTTCCCTAACATCTCTTGCACCCCGTTACTCACGTAGCTTTGCATATCCCCAATGGAACTGTTCTCATCTAGCAATGAGAATCCTCCTATCACGGTATGTAATGCGGCGATCGCCTCCTTCTCGGTCGCCTCACGCCAGTCATAGACATTATATACCGCTCTTTTTATAGCCTCCGAATCCCTCATGACTTGATAGGATAAAACCATCTCAACCTCGAGCGGAACAGCATCCTTTGTCAGGACATGCTGAGGCTCACACTCGAAAATGATCTCATGCATAGGGATTTCAATCCGCACAGAATCGAAAGGGCCCAACAGGATTGGTCCCGGCTCGGCGATGCCATGGAAAGCACCTCCCCTTTCGATAATGGCTATTACCCCTTCCCTTACCTGATAAAGCTTCCTCTTTAAAGATCCCAAGGTGATAAAAACCGAAACCCCTACTATTAGAAAATAGGGGATCGATTTTCCCCATCCATAGGTTAAAATGATGTTGCTAACCATCAAAACAAGCACGGCAACAAACAGCAGCACGACGGAGATCTGCAAGATTATCCTAAGCATAGTTAACCCTTTAGGCGATCAACCCTCGCTCAGGAATAAACCGAGACGGTAATAGCCCTCCACGTTCGCCATAATCGGGTTAGGGAGGAATTGACACCATTCTTTATCCCTGAAATGGGCTCTGAGGTAGGGCTTTAACGCCGACGAACCTCCGCCTGTAAAGATGAGGTAATCGACATCAGCCAACTCTCCATAATGGGAATGGAGGAAATCGATAATCCTCGCAGCCAGAAAGGAGAGACGGGAGTCGAGGATGCGCTGTATGGACACAGGCTTGCCCTTCACCTTCACTGACCTCTTAACTATCACGGGCCAGATGGAATAGGGATTGTAGTCAGTCAAACCGAATTGATTCTCTAGGTCTCTAACGATTTCGCTGTAAGCATCTATTAGCGCCAGGTCAAGCTGGAAGCACCTAGCTCTGCTAGAAGTCAAGGATTTTACCAGGATGGATTGAGTTGTTCTCCCTCCGATATCCACTACTAGGACGGTTGAGTTAAGGAGAACCGTGTTACGGGCTTTGCCTTTATCATCGAGGATGAAAGTGGCTAAAGCGCCAAGGGGCTGAGGGAAGACCCGAACGTTCTTCACGTTGAAGACGGCCATCTCCTTAGTACCTATCCGGCTCACCTTATGTTCTCCTGTTAAAATGCTTGTCAATTTTTCCTCTTCGCTGAGCCATCTGATGGGAAGAGCTGTAGTAATTGATAGCTCTCCTCCAGAGGGAAGCAGCTCTATCATACCTCCAAGGAAGAGGGGGAGAACCCTCTCCCTGCTGAAGGAAAAGCTTTTGGCAATCAGAGGTATGTTCACCCCATCCTGGAGGAGAGCTAACCAGCCAACAGCGAAATCCCCCAGGCCCTCGATATGAATCTCCATTGCCCTCTCGTAACCGCCAAAGGGGGACTCAACCGTGGCATAGAAGGGGAGCTTAAGAAGAGAAGGCTCCCAAGAGCGATAGTAACTGGGGAAGATGATGATCTTACCCTCGGCCTTAATCGCTGTCTTCAAATAGCCAATGTCTAACCCGACCTCAATCACTGAGCAGCCTCCTTCCCACGTGTTGGTAACCAAGGGGGCAACAACGGTAGTCAGGATCCCCTCGACACTCCATCGGTGGTCAGGCAGTATTTGGGAAGGAGAATCTCTTCGATAACCTCGGCATGCGTGGCTGCGGCACGCAACCAGGCAAGAATGGTGTCTTCCTTGCCCCCTTTGACCCCCACCACAGCGCTGATGCTTATCCTTTCAGCAGGCATGGCTAAAAACAGTCCATTCCAAAGGCAGGGCCTACCTTCTCAAACCATTTGGCTGTTCTTTCAACATCAAAACTGAGACATCTAATTGATTCCCTCGCCAAAATAACGATAGCGCCTCAAAACTTGTCCTTCGATGGCCAATTAGCCTGCGAAGCGTCTAACTCCTGTAAAAAATAAATTACTCTTTGTTCACAGTATAATCAATTTATCCCAGAAAGTCAAGTCACTTTCCCCAAGAGATGCGATCCTCAAGCCAATCGGGGTATTCTGCTCCCAGGTCGAATATCTTTTTCTGTTCGCTGCCATCGGGCCTCATAAGGTAGATGCCCCAGGAGCCATCGCGATCGGAGACGAAGGCGATGTATCCCCCATCAGGAGACCACGCGGGCAGGCCATCGCAGCCAGGGTCATCGGTCAGCCTCTTTACGTATCCGCCGGGGACGGTCACTGTGTAGATATTCCAATCGCCATCGTGATCGGACATGTAGGCGAGCTGTTTGCCATCGGGCGACCAGGCCAGGCCTATGTCATGGGGATCGGCAGTAAGCCTGAGCGGTTTAGCCTCTCCTTTAACCACCCAGATGCCGCAATTTTCATTCTCATCACAGCCGGTGTAGGCGAACCATCCCTGGGGCCCCCAAGCCGGCGACCACCCAAGGACCATCTCCTCGGCCTCTCCCTGGCCATCAGCAGGGGAAGCATAGATGTGCCAACGCTGGTCATCGCCACGGACGGCGAAGGCGACCATTTGGCCATCGGGAGACCAGCTTGGATGGATGCCTCCGCTTGAGCCAGCGATCATGACCTTTCCACTGCCTTCGATGTTCGCCGTCCAGATGTTGCCTTTCGCGCGAAAGGCGATGCGCGTTCCATCGGGACTGAGAGCTGGCTGGGTGGCTCCCTCAGCCGCCTTCACTTTGCGGAAGCCATCGGCACATACCAGGAATATCCCCTGGGCCTTCCCTTGTTCATTGTGGAGGGTGAAAACGATTTTGCCTGTATTAAGGCCGGCAATAGAGTCGAGAGGGATCGCAGTTGCGGTAATGGACGAGCTCGCCACGCCTATCAGACAGCGTTGGTGGGCCTTGGCTCGCTTCTCCTGGCAGTTCTGGTCGGGCCTAAGCTGCAATGCTTTGGCATATTGCTTCTCGGCCGAACACCACTCCTCACGGTTAGCATAGATATCACCCAAATTCACATATGCCTCAAAGAGCCTCCGCTTGGCATCCTTATAGTTGGGGGCAAGCTTGCATAGCTTCACCAGGTTTTCGATTGATTTCTCCCAATCGGCGCCCCAATAGCTCAATGCATTCAAGTAAAGAGCAGCCCATTGCCTCTGCACCGAAGCCTCCGGCGCATCCGGCCTCAGCTCCAAGGCCCTGTCGAAGCTACGGAGAGCTTCCTCAAGCCGGTTTTCGTCCACTAGTTGTAAGCCGTAGCGATAAAAGGAATCGTAGAGGAGCTCCTCTACTTTCTGGGGTTTGTAATGGGGATCGAGGCTGCGCAGCTGTTCCAGCTTGTGGATGGCCTCGCTCCAACTCCCCTGGCTGTGGAGGTTTTGGGCCTCGTTGTAAAGGGACTCGGCGAGTCGGCTTTGGGCCTCCAATACGGGCGTGCCCATAGCTTTAAGCCGGGATTTGGCTTCAGCCAGTTTGGCCTCGGCTTTTTGATGGCCGGGGGCGAGGAGCAAAGCCTGCTCGAACTCGGCCACCGCTAATTCATACTTCCCCTCTTCCAGGCAGACTATCCCCAGGGCATAGTGCTCCTCCGCTGCCTCTCGGATCAGCCGATCTCGTTCCCGCAGCCCCTGATAGACCCCCGCAGCCCCAAATCCCAAGATGATCAGGATCGCTAAGAAAGCCGTTAAGGTCAACCTGCCAGCCCATGTCCGTATGGGTGAACGGCCGCTTTCTCTCCGAAGCCTGGCCCCACAGTTAGGGCAGAGGATCCAGTTTTCCTCAACCTCTATCCCGCAGTGGTCGCAGACTGTCTTGCTCATAGACCCAGCTTTTTTCTCCTCGCTGCTAAATCCACCTTCTTCAGCTTAGGGTTGGGAGTTATCCCTGGGATGCGGCCCCGCTTGGCTATAGGCTTCCCCTCTATGACTTTGATGTCAGCGGTGAAGTCTATAGGCGGACCGCTGCTTATAGCGCTCCCTACCCCATAGCCATCCACAGGAGCTCCCTCGGCGGCGAATTGGCGGATACGCTCAGGGGTGACGCCCCCGCTGACAAATATCTTAACGTGCGAATAACCCGCCTGATCCAGGCGAGCTCTGACCTCCTTGACCAGGTCTGGGGTGACACGGCCTCTCTCCCTGGGGGTGTCAAGGCGCACTCCCCATAGTCTGTCGCCCAGGGCCTTAGCCACCCGCAGGCTCTCCTCGGCTTCGTCCTTGAAGGTGTCCACTAAGGCAATGCGAGGAACCTCTGGCGGCATGTATTTGTCGAAGGCGAGGACCGTCTTCACTGTATCCCCGAAGATGAGCACCAAGGCGTGAGGGATGGTCCCTGTGGGCTTTATCCCTGCCAGTTTGGCCGCTGCGGGGGTGGCACAGCCCACGCAGCCACCAACCATGGCCGCGTACTCCATCCTGGCCGATACATCGGGGTGGACGTGGCGTGCGCCGAAACTGATGACCGGTATATCCCCCGCCGCCTCCACGACCTCCCTGGCCGCCGTTGCCCAGCCGCTTTCGTGGGCCAGTATCCCCAGGATGGCCGTCTCATAGAGGCCGAAACTCTGGTAAGGGCCTGTGATGCGCAGAACCACCTCTTTCCTCTTGATAGGCTCCCCTTCCTCCATCGCCCATACCTCTCCCGTCTCCGGCAGGACGGTGGCCAGGAGGTCAAGCACTTCCTCCATCCCACAGAGGATGCCATCCCTCTCGGGGAAGACCTCCATAGTCACCACCGGGTTCAGGCCCTCCTTGCGCAGGATCTCCTGGGTGCGGGAGAAGTAGACATCGGCTCGGTCTTCGGAGAGAGCGGTGCGAATCGAATCGCCACTCCTTGGGGTCATTAATATTTTTCCTCCTTTAAAACTTGATGCCAGGCCAACTCTCGATGGGTTCGGTTGAACGGACAACATGCATCCCCGCATCAGCGAATCTCTGAAACGCTGCATTCGCTTCGTCAGTATAGTCTATAACCCCAGGTATGACGACTGGGGAGGTGCAATCTTCCAGGAGGTACACTTTCTCGGCCAGCTTCTTATCTCGAATACAAATCTCTTCCAACAGATCATCGATTGTCCAAGCAACGCAGTGGCTCTTAGCCTCCCCAGCGATGATGACCGCGTCGAACTGCAGAAGTTTCTCGATGAAGGCGACGTTTCTTTGTGCGATCGGCTCTCCATCTGGACCCTCCAACACCTCTGGGCCAAGGACCGAGTAATGTTCGGTCAGCGGATTGTCTCCTTTGAGCTGAAAGCTCGGCTGGCTATACCGGGCTATGCTATGGAAGAAGATGGCTTCCTCGACAGCCGAAACAAGCGCATGGCCGATGCTCCCCAGCATAGCATGATAGGGCCAGATGGTCAGGGCATATTTGCCGCCCTCTTTCAGCGTCTTGGTGTAGTGCACGAGGTAGCGCTGTGCATAATCCTCCTCTATCCCTAAGCTCTGACCAAGCAGAGGGTTAAACCTCCACCGACCATCCTCCACATCCTCTTCTGAGATGAGCGTGAGAGGCGCTGGATGCTCACCCTTCTCGTTGACCCAGAATATGGAATGGAAAATCTGTGCCGCTTGATGGGTGTCCATCGTCGGACAAATCTGGGTGATCACATCCAGATTTCGGTAAATGAATTCGCACAGCCTTCGATTGTCGTCGACAGCTCCTGTCCCGGAGCGCCCACCAACAAACAGTTCAAAGCCGGGAATGCAAAATGTGTTTTGCACATCTACTGCCACCAGGCAGATTTTGAACTCGTCGTTGGCCGCGGGCTGGATGTTGTGCTGCCTTGCCCATCGCTCGGCCTCCTCGGCTCGTTCCTGGTAGGGAACTTTCCAGACTTCGCCCACTTTATCCGGGTCGAAGTGAGGTGGAATAGGAAGTTCACGGTGTGCCATTTTATTACCTCCTCGTCCTTACCATCCCGCAGGGTGTACAACGTGCGGGAGGGTTTAAAAGCTGTCGCCGTGCGGGTTCGATCAACGGATGCTCTAACGGATTAACGGATATCCCCACCCCGCCATCCGTTCCTAGTGGCCCTTAAACGTTGAGCTAATGTCTCGAAAGGCGCTTGGAATGCTATATCTTGCGTTATCTCCCTATTGAGCCACAAGTTGTGGTAATCTCCTGCTAAGGGGCGAATTGACCAGACTATTAAGGGTCACCAGGCATCCGTTAATCCGTTACCTTATCCGTTGTCAGCCCCTCACCCGCTCGATCTTTGCTCCTAAGGCCCTGAGTTTCTCGTCAATCCTCTCGTAGCCGCGGTCGATCTGGCCGATGTTGCGGATTTCGCTCACCCCCTCGGCGCAAAGGGCAGCGATGAGCAAGGCCATTCCGGCCCGGATGTCGGGGCTTTCCATTCTCTCCCCATGTAGCTGTGACGGCCCCACCACCACCGCTCGATGGGGGTCGCAGAGGATGATCCGAGCTCCCATGGAGATCAACTTGTCCACGAAGTAAAGCCTGCTCTCGAACATCTTCTCATGGATGAGGATGGTGCCCTTGGCCTGAGTGGCTACCACCAAAGCCACACTCATCAGATCGGCCGGGAAGGCGGGCCAGGGGGCATCGTCGATCTTAGGCACAGCCCCGTGGACATCGGGCACGATCTCCAAGCTCTGATCGGCGGGAACGAAGACATCGTCCCCTTGCACCTCCACCTCCACTCCCAACCTCCTAAAGGCCAGACGGATCATCCTCAAATGCTGAGGGACGGCATCCCTGATGAGCACTTCTCCGCACGTGGCCGCCGCCAAGCCGATGAAGGAGCCAACCTCGATATGGTCGGAGGGAATGCGATAGCTCCCTCCCTTCAACTTCTCCACCCCATGGATGGTCAAGGTATTGGTGCCGATACCCTCGATCCGGGCCCCCAGCCCCTTCAGGAAGCGAGCCAGGTCCTGCACATGTGGTTCTGAGGCGGCATTGCGGATGACGGTGGTTCCCTTGGCTAAGCAAGCAGCCATGAGGGCGTTTTCGGTGGCGGTCACGCTGGCTTCGTCCAGGAAGATGTCCTGTCCATGAAGGCTGTTGGCCTTCATGCTGTAGCCGTTATCTATCTCGATCTCAGCTCCTAATGCCCCTAAGGCCATCAGGTGGGTATCCACCCTCCGTCTGCCGATGACGTCGCCGCCTGGGGGTGGCAACTTGACCTGTCCGCAACGGGCTAACATCGGCCCCCCGAGGAGGATTGAGGCCCTCATCTTACCACATGGCTCAGGGTCCAACTCGGTGGTGATGATGTTTCTGGCTCGGAGCGTTAGCTCGTGATCCCCGCTTTCCTGCACATCCACGCCCAATTTGGCCAGGATCTCCACCATAGTCTCCACATCTCTGATGCGGGGCACGTTCTCAAGCACGATGGGCTCGTCTGTGAGCAGGGAGGCGGCCAGCATAGGGAGAGCAGCGTTCTTGTTGCCGCTGGGAATGACCACCCCGTTAAGTGGACGGCCGCCTTCGATCACGAATTTCTCCATCTTATCACCACCCTATCCCCTGTTTTGATCCCAAGCTCCTGAGCTGCGCTCCCCCCTCGCACAGCCACCTCTAAGTAGCCGGCGCTTCCCAGATAGGCCACCAATTCCCCCTCCTCGACTGAGGAGAAGGTGAGGCCCAGGCCTTCGATCATCCGCCCAGCGACCTCGACCGTCAGTCCTCTTTTCCCCTCGATGTGCCCGCTTTCTACATCCGTGATAAGATTGCCGAAGCGGTCCACATGTAGGACATGGCCTATGATGATTCCATCGGGGCGGATCTGTGGTTTAGGGAGGGGGAAAGTTATGATCTCGCTTAGCGGCTCTCCCAGGTTAGCTAAGGGCACGCCTCGTGCTAAGTGGGCAGCAGCAGGAGCGAAGATATCCCGGCCATGGAAAGTAGGAGCGACCGGTCGGCCGCTCCTTACCTCGGGCAACCAATAGTGTGGATTGTTCAGGCTGACCATCCCCTTCACAGGTTCGCGGGCGAGGACGTAGCTGAGTACCCCGTTATCCGGAGCGACGAAGTAGGCCCGAGGGGTCTGAACGGCGATGGCCCGGCGCTCGCTCCCCACCCCAGGGTCAACCACAACCAGGTGGATTGTCCCCTCGGGGAAGTAGGGGTAAGCGGTATAGAGGACGTAGGCAGCCCCTTGTACATCTTGAGGGGCGATCTCGTGGGAGATGTCGATCAGGGTAACTTGGGGGGCGATGTCCAAGATCACCCCTTTCATTACCCCTACATAGCTATCCTTAAGTCCAAAGTCGGTGATTAAGGTGATGATGCTCACCTTAATTCCCTCCGCTGTCAATTGTACTCCATAAATCGGCTCCAGTCAAGCACTTGACAAAAGAACAAACGTTCGATATAATTGGAGTGGCGGGATCGGACGAAATATTGTAAAATTGATCCTGCATTGAGCTTTAGGGGGTAAAGAAATGCCGCAGAAGGTTCAGAGCTACAAGGCCACCGATATCCAAGTCTTAGAGGACCTCGAAGCTGTGCGCAGACGGCCGGGGATGTTCATCGGCTCTACCGATCAGAGGGGCCTTCATCAGCTCGTCTATGAGCTGGTCAACAACTCCGTGGACGAGGCCATGGCTGGCGCCTGCGATAGGATCGAGGTGACCATACACGAAGATTCCTCAGTGACTGTGGAGGATAATGGAAGGGGGATTCCAGTAGGGATCCATCCCGAGCTGGGAAAGAGTGCCTTGGAAGTGGTGCATACCACCCTCCATTCAGGCGCCAAGTTCAGCAACCACATCTACAAAATGGCTGGAGGGCTCCATGGCGTAGGTGTAGCCTGCGTGAATGCCCTCTCCGAGTGGCTCACGGTGGAGGTCAAGAGGGGCGGGAAGCTCTATCGCCAGCGCTATGTGCGCGGCAAGCCCGTCACTCCAGTCGAGGTTGTGGGAAAGGCCAAAGGGACGGGGACTAAGACCACTTTCCTCCCCGATAGCTCGATCATGGAGACCTTAGATTACGACTTCGATACCCTTGCCCAGCGCTTCCGTGAGATGGCCTTCCTCAACCGGGGATTACACATAAAGTTTGTGGATGAGCGTCATGGGCGGGAGATGAGCTTCTACTTCGAGGGAGGGATCACCTCGTTTGTCCGCTACCTCAACAGAGGAAGGGAAGTCCTCCACGAGCCCATCTCCATCGAGGTGACGCACCCGCTCGCGGCAAAGGAGAAGGCGGATGAGCTGATCGTAGAAGGGAGCGGGGGGATACGTCAGGACAGACTTGATGGCTGCATTGTCGAGGCCACCCTCCAGTGGAGGGAGGAAGGAGGGGATGAAATCTTCTTCTCCTTTGCCAACGGTGTGAATACCGTGGATGGGGGAACCCATGTCACTGGTTTCAGGAGTGCCCTCACCAGGGCTATCAATGACTACGCAAGGGCTGCAAAGCTCCTCAAGCTGAATGAGGAGAGCTTCACGGGGGAGGATGTCAGGTGGGGCCTTACCGCTGTACTCTCGGTGAAGCTCCCCGAGCCTCAATTCGAGAGCCAGACGAAAAGCAAATTAGGGAACTCCGAGGTCCGCTTCCAGGTGGAATCGGTCATCTATAAGGGTCTGGCTGACTTCCTGGAGAAAAACAGGAGCGCGGCCAAGCGGATCATCGAGGCTTGCAGAAGCAGTGCTAAGGCTCGAAGGGCTGCTCAGAAGGCGCGGGAGTTGGTGATAAGGAAGAGCACGCTGGAGGTCGCCGCCCTTCCTGGCAAGTTGGCCGATTGCTCTGAGGAAGACCCCGAGAGAGCGGAGCTCTTCATCGTAGAGGGAGATTCGGCTGGGGGCTCGGCCAAACAGGGACGGGACCGCCACTTCCAGGCCGTCCTCCCTCTGCGGGGGAAGATATTAAATACCGAAAGGGCCCATCTGAACAAGATATTATCCAATGATGAGCTGAAGGCGCTTATCGCTGCCTTGGGGGTGGGCATAGGGAGGGAATTCGACCTGACGAAGCTCCGCTACGGAAAGGTGATCATAACCACTGATGCCGATGTCGACGGAGCGCATATAAGGACCCTCCTCCTCACCTTCTTCTACCGTCACATGAGGCCGCTTATCGAGAGCGGTCACCTCTATATAGCCCAGCCACCCCTGTATCGGATTGCCCATGGCGGGGGCGTCCATTATGCTTACACGGAGGCGGAGAAGGAGAGGATCATAAAGAAGCTGGGGAAGGAAAGCAGAGTGGTGGTCCAGCGCTTCAAAGGTTTAGGGGAGATGAACCCCACCCAGCTTTGGGAGACGACCATGGATCCTCAAAGCAGGACCCTCCTTCAGGTGACCATCGAGGACGCCGCTAAGGCCGACCGCGTCTTTGAGAAGCTCATGGGGCCGAAGGTCCCGCCCCGCAGACGATTCATCCAGACCCATGCTAAGGAGGTAAAGAACCTGGATGTGTAAGCGGGCATGGCCGCTATGCCCTCACTTTACGCTCCATATCGGCTATCACCTTAGCCACTTCCTCGATAGCCACGCGCTGCTTGCGGTACAGGTCGGACTCGCTCATGGCTAAGCGAGCAGCCACCTCTCTAGCGCGCAGACCCTGCAGAAACTTCAGATCCAGGATATTGTACAGCGTCCATTCCACCTTGGTCATGCTGCGCTCCCCTTCGGGCTTGATGGCTTCTAGAGCCTGGTAGAGAACGGAGCGCAGGGCCTTGATGGGATTGCCGCCGTTCCCTTCTAAAGCCTTTCTCACCACCCTAAGCCTAAGGAGGGGACTTTCCGCCAGCTTAGGCCCACCCCAATAATGGCTGAAGGCGTCCTTAACCATCTGATAGAAGTCGGGGGCATAGATGGGATTGTCTTCGATGACCTGAAGGGTTGGCGAATCGGCATAGCGGACGGTACCGCGCCAGCGTTGAATGCGCTCGATCTCGGAGATGATGTGCCTCAAAGCATTGAAGATGCCCTGTTGGAGATGTCGATCCTCTAAGGCGGCCTCAGCTCTGCCCACCAAGGTGGCAAGGATCTCCCTCTCCTCCTCAGTCAGATCGGGTTTCGAACTGCGTGCCTCCACCCCCATAATGCCCAAAGTGGCTTCCCCCGTCCTGGTGCGCAGGGGGAGCAGCCAATAACCTTCGTGAGCCACGAAACCGCCGTTTTCCCCATCCCTCCCATCGGCGAACAATCTGCTCAGCTCTAATGCATCGCAGGAGCTCAAAAAGGCCCTGATGGCCGATAGCCTCCCACAGAAAGCTTCCACCTGCAGCTTGCCCTCGGCCATGACTGCCACAAAAGCTTGCTTGACCCTCAGAAGGTCACAGATGGCGGTGAGAAGGTTCTCCAGGAACTGCTTCAAGTCAGTGGTGGTGAGAAGCCTTTTGCTCAACTCCTGGATCCATACTATCTCCTCTCGATCCTTACGATAGACGAGCTGATCGATAAACGGTTTGGCCAGGTTGATCAGGATCTGCAGGAACACGATAAGGCTGACCACGGAGAAGATCAGGACCGTGTCGCGGGGGAGGCCCAAGATGAATGACTGCTCGGGGATGGCCAGTATGAGGGCAATGGTGCAGATGGCGACAAATGGCCCTCTCAAGAGGTAGTGGATGAGATTATGCTTTACTACTCGATCGGGGATCAAGACGCCGAAGTAGGCCACGCTGTAGCCCATGACCACGATCATGAAGGCCACCCCCACGTTCCCCACCAGGGTGATAAGCTGTAAAACGTAGGGGAAGAGGTAGGGGCGCATTCCAATGACCAGGAGGTAGGGGAAGACCCCTAAGGCCGGAGCCAGGAAGGATACCGCCAGATAGGTCATGCGTCGCCTGGAGGTGGAGGTTAGGCAGCGTCGACGGGCTTTGGAGATGTTGGCTGCTCCCCAGGAAACGGCGGCGAAGAAGTAGAGGGCAAAGGCCCAGAAGAGAGGGCCTGTGTTGAACTGGATGGCCCAAGGAGAGTAGACTCCATCTCTCACCACCAGGTCAGTGAAGATGACCAGGAGCAGGAAGGCCGCGCTCACAAAATACCCTACGGAGGCCGCCAACCGACGCAGGCGCGAGGTGGAGTTGGTCATCAGTAGGAGGGCATCGGAGAAACGAAGGTAGGCTACGGGGATGAAGGCTATGCCGATCCATTGGAACTTGAGCCAGGGGATGGCCCTCCTTAAGGAGTCTATCCCGTATAATGCCACATCTCCCATATACACTGGGATCACGAAGGCGATGAGAGCGCAGAAGGAGCGAGCCACCGAGCTTCTCAGGTTATGGGCGAGGATGTAGATGAGCAACGAGGAGGCTATGATGACGATGGCTGAAGATAAGATCAGGTTGGCTAGGCGTAGAACGGATGGAACATAGGGAAGGAACCCCATTTCTTACCTCCTTGGCATGTATCGGACACGGACGATTGTACCATTTAAAGCCCAGAAGCGCAAACAAGTTGCTCAACTGCAGCTTTTGGATTATAATCGGGACTGATTTGGAGGTGATCTTGCTGAGCCATTTCATTAAAGCGGGCAGGTTAAACCGAAAAATCCTTGTGGAGCGGGAGATCAGAAGGGCCGCTGAACTCATCGTTGATTCCAAGTATGCCGTGGCCCTCACCGGAGCAGGGATCAGCACCCCCTCAGGCATCCCGGACTTCCGTAGCCCGGGAACCGGCTTGTGGGAGAGGTTCGATCCTATGTCGGTGGCTTCGATCTTCGCTTTCAACTTACACCCTTTAGCTTTCTACGAATGGGCACGCCCTTTCGGGGAAGCGCTTTTGAAAGCCAAGCCCAACCCCGCTCACTACGCCCTGGCCGAACTGGAGGAGATGAAGCTCCTGAGCGCGGTTATCACCCAAAACATCGATGGCCTGCACCAGAAGGCGGGGTCCAAACGGGTGCTCGAAGTCCACGGCCATATCAGGGAGGCCACTTGCCTCAAATGCCATAAGGTCGTCCCCCTGGAGGAAGAGGCGCTCGAACGGTTCGTCAAAAGGGGCGAGGTGCCCCATTGTCAGTGCGGTGGGATATTGAAGCCTAACGTGGTGCTCTTTGGGGAGGAGCTGCCGAGGAGGGTCTTACTGGAGGCCTGGGGGGAAGCCGAGAACTGTGACCTGATGCTGGTAGCTGGTTCCTCCCTGGAGGTAGCTCCCGCCTCGGAGATACCTTTGGTAGCCAAGCGGTACGGAGCGCGCTTGATCATCACCAACTATCAGCCCACTCCTCTGGACGCCCAGGCCGAGGTAGTCATCCACGGAGACGTGGCGGAGGTGCTCCCTCGCATGGTGGAGGAATGCCGAAAAGCCCTCCATCGCCGCCTGCGAGGGACGAATGAAGGCGGAGGTGAGAGATGATAGAGAACATCCATTGGTTAGGGCACGCGAGTTTCAGGATAGACGGTGAGAAGACCATCTACATCGACCCCTGGAAGCTGAAGGGGAAGCCGCCGAAAGCGGACCTCATCCTCATCACCCATGACCATTACGACCACTGCTCCCCCGACGATGTGGCTAAGATCACGAAGAAGGACACGGTCATCGTGACTATCGCTGCTGCAGCGGGAAAATTCAAAGGCAACGTGCGGGTCGTGAAGCCTGGCGACAACTTGACGGCGGCCGGTATCCCCATCGAGGTTGTGCCCGCCTACAATGTGGGCAAGAGGTTCCACCCCAAAGGGGCCGGCTATGTGGGATTCATCCTCACGGTGGGGGGCCAGCGCATCTACCATGCCGGCGATACAGACATTATCCCTGAGATGGACGACATCCAGGCCGATATCGCCCTCCTGCCTGTGGGCGGCACCTACACCATGACCGCCGAGGAGGCAGCCAGGGCAGCGAACAAGATCAAGCCTAAGGTGGCCATCCCCATGCACTACGGCGACATCGTAGGTTCCATCCGCGACGCTGAGCGCTTCCGCGACCTCTGCCAAGTGGAAGTAGCCATCCTCCCTCAGGAGTAAAGCAGTTGCATAATAGCCGCAAGATTCGGGATCTCGGCTTTGCTTGGCTCGCCTGGGCGCAAATATTTACCCCTAATTGTATAACCACCCTGATGATCGGCCGCCCATGTTAGGGAGGGAGAAGTCTCTCCGGGGGCACGATCCTCCGCCCATCTCCTGGTGGCGTCCAGTAGAGGTAGATGTGGGAGTGGTTGCCGGCATCGAGGAAACGCAGCTCTATCCTGTGCCGGCCCGCAGTGAGCTCGATCTCCCCCTCTCGATAACAGTTTGGCCGGGTGTTTTCCACTAGGAGCTTCCCATCGATATATAACCACGAGGCGCTCAGACACTCGGTGCCTAAGCGATAGCGCCCGCTGGTTGGGATGTCGAGGTAGCCTTCCCATTTCACGGTGTAAGGGCGGGGCAGGGGGATGAAGTGGAAGTAGTAGGAGACCAAAGGCTCGACGCGGACGAAAGCAGGTGGGCCTCTCCAGCCATCGTTTGGGAAGTAGTGGGCGAGGAGCCCATTCGCCGTCACCGGCGGTGCGTACAAGGCATCCTCGGGGACGACTGTCAACCCCTCCTCCCCCGGCGGCCGCCAGAGGAGGCGCGTCTTCCCCGGCCCTTCCACCCAAGAGTGGATCCGCAGAGCATGAAGCCCCTCTGCCAGGAGCACCGCCTTATCCCTCAGATGGCGGCCATCCAGCCATACCTCCCCTCCGCCCACCAGTTCGAAACCATAGCTCCCATAAGTGGGAGCTAACAGAGCCCCTTCCCACTGGACTTCGAACGGGAAGGGAAGGGGCGCTCGTTTCCCCCAATCGAAATCCACCCTTTTATCCCTCCGCCGCATAACCTCCCTGCCGTGGCGATAAGTGCCAGGGAGCCCCTGTGCGCCTTCGATGTCCTCCCTATCGAACAGGTAGGTGTAGAGGACGGTCGGCCCACCATAAGGGTGCTTGAACTCCTCGACCTTAACCCCTGGATAGTAGCGTTTGGCCAGCATGCGCACGGCATAGCTATTGGGATCGATAAACAGGGCCACGCCCTTCTTAGCGGTGCCGCGCAGGGGAAAAACGGTGGCCGCATCGAAGGGCTTGTAGTCTTTAAATTCAGGGGCTAGGAAGCGAGTGGTCAATTGATTACTGAGCACAGGGGCAAAATAGAGGTCATATTCGTCCTTCAGGCGCTTGATCTCGTAGGCCAGTCTGGTCTCAGCTGTGGAGAAAGCATTCCAGACTGCGAAGTCACGCGCCTGCTTGTTGAAGTAAGTGTCATAGTTGCTCCAGCCGATGTAAAGCAGGAGGACGCAGCAAATTGCGCGTAGCAGGTGGGGTGCCCTGCACTCCTTCCTCCACTCGCTTCCCAGCAGCTCTAGTGGAACACAGGCCAGGGCATAGGCGGCAGGGAGGGAGCCGATGCTCCGCAGCGATTGAGGCGCTTCGAAGGCTAAGGAGAGGATGCCTCCGCAGAGCATCACCGCCCACCAGGCGGCCAGCAGAAAATAGCGCGGCGAGCCGATCCGATAGAGGCTATAAGCTAGGCCCAGCGCGAAGAGGACCGAGGTGGTGAAGTCGAGCATAGGCTTGCCAGGCAGATTGTGCCGCCCATTTCTATCGCCCTGGTAGTTGAACATCAGGAGGTGCTTCTCCAGGTTGAGCTTCAGCCCCTCCCAGACTGAGGGGACGCTTTTATCCCTGAAGATGGAGGTCTGGCGGGTGCGGCTCCAGAAGATCTTGGGATGCTGGTAGGCGTACTGGGCCACCGGGGCCACCGCTACCAGGACGGCCAGGGCGAAGATGAGCAAATTAAATCCCAATGAGCCAAATCCCAAATCCCAACTTCGTTCGCGCCAAACCCAATAGCTCAGGAAGAGGGCGATGACGATGGGGAAGAGGCGGAAGGCAGCGTAGAAGCAGAGCCCAAAACCCAGGCTCAGGCCGCTCCAAGCGAAGTCGGCGAGCCTGCCCGTGCGTAGTCCCCTGAGCAGGAAATAGAGCGTAAGGAGTTCGAAGAAGGGAGTGGTGACCCCATGCATACCTATGCGGCTCCAGTTGATGTCCCAGCGGGAGACGGCTAGGAGGAAAGCGAGCACCAGGGATAAATGCTCGTTGAAAAGCTCCCTCCCGAGGAGGTAGGCGGCGACCACTGTGGCCAAGCCGAAGGCCACGCTTACCGCCCGGATGCTCTGAGTGCTCACGCCGAGTAGCCTGAACGAGAGAGCCACCAGGTAGAGGAAGTGAGCGGGCAGATTGGTGGACTCCACGTAGATGGGACGGAAGTTAGGGTCGTTGAGGATCCTCTTGGCCCACAGGCCGTTATCCGCCTCGTCGTACCAAGTGCCATAGGGGATGGAGTTGAATTTGTAAAGGCGCATGAAGGCCCCGATGAGTAAGCAAGCGGCAAGGAGCAAGTGAGGAACAGCAGGTCGTTTGCCACCTCTCCTTTGCCGCTTGTCACTTAAAATGTGCATGGCAGCTATGAAGAGGGCTACGCTGGCCAGGTGAAGCGTCCAAGCCAGGTTCAAATGGGTTTCGCCGCCGAAGAGATAAAGGGAGGAGAGGCTGGCTGAGAGGGATAGGGACAAAGGGATCAGCGCCCATCTTCTAAGGGGGCGGCTCTCCGCTCGCTCCGGACGGCAGAGATCGGCCGCGCGGCGGCGAAAGGCGTAGACGAAGAGGAAAGCAGCCATCCCATAGAGCATGAGCCCATCGTGCAAGGGGGCTCGCCTTATCCCCTTAGCAAGGAAGCGCTGAGCTATGACACCCAGCGCTATCCCCGCCAATGCCAAGCAAAGATCCCTGATATTCCGCCGTTCGCGCATCGCCTATACCCGATTTCCCCTACCGTCCAAGGGGAGCGAACTTCATCACCCGGTTGTTGCCCGAATCGACCACGTAGATGTTGCCTTCGGCGTCAATGTCCACCCCGATGGGCAGGGCAAAGGAGCTGGCATCTAAGCCGTACTCGCCGAAGGTGGCCACGAATTTGCCCTCCTCGTCGAAGACCAGCACTCGATAGCCCTCAGGATCGGTGGCATAGACCCTCCCCTTGCCCGCGGCTAGATAAGGTTTGTTGACTACCGAGGTGCTCTCCCAGCCGTGGATGGGCCATTCGGCCAGGAAGTTGAAGTTTTCATCGAACTTCTGGATGCGCCTGTTCCAGGTGTCCGCCACGTAGATGCACCCCTTCTCGTCGATAGCGATGCCCACAGGCTCGTCAAACTCCCCGACCTCCTTCCCCAGGCCGCCCCATTGGCCCAGGAACCCGCCATCGGGGGTGAATTTCATCACCCGCTTGTTGCCCGTATCGGTCACATAAAGATTGCCTTCCTCATCGATGGCGATATCCCTCGGCCCCCAGAAGACATCGCTCGGCCCTAAGGTCCCTTGGGTGTTGCCATAGGTGCCCCATTGGATAAGGAATCGTCCGTTGGGGTCGAACTTCTGGATGCGGTGATTCCAGGTATCAGCCACGTAGACGTTCCCATCCTTATCCACAGCGATGCCCCAGGGCTCTTGGAATTGGCCAGGGGCATTGCCCTGCCCACCCCACTGGAGGAGGAATCGTCCGTTGGGGTCGAACTTCTGGATGCGGTGGTTGCCCCCATCGGCCACGTAGACGTTGCCTTCGCGGTCAACGGCTAAGCCCCTGGGATCAATGAATTGTCCAGGCCCGCTTCCCCGACTGCCCCAGCTCAGGATGCTGGCCACCTTCATCTTACCCTTGGCGTACGGCCCCATCAATTCCTCAGGCGGGACAGGGCCTGCCCTGTAGTCCCATAATTTGACGGCCACGTCCTTGCGCACGTAAAAGTAGAAAGGATGTCTGTAGGGCCATTCGGTGAGGGGAGTCTCGTACCGGCGGTGGAAGATGATGTTCCACCACTTGTGGCGCTGGGCGGGATCGCGCAGCCAAGAGAGCAGCTTCCGCGGCGTCAGGCCTTTGTAATCCTCGATGGGCCACCAGACGAGCCTGTAGTTGAATCGGTAGTAGCGGTCGCCCAGGAAAGGCTTGACCTTCTGCTCATTCTTGGGCCCCACGATGACAATCGGCGCGTCTAGCGCCTTCTTGGTGGGCTGAGAGCCGTAATAGACCCTCTTGGGATAGTCCCTCAGATACCACTCGAAGGGCCAGGTGGAATCGTCATCGTAGGCCACCTTTATCTGTTTATCGCCGACCGTGCGCCGCGAGATCTCCTCTATCTCCCTCATAGCCATCTTCACGTCCGGAGCACCGTGGGCGTAGACCAGGAACTCCTTGACGTTATCGTAGTTGATGAAGCTGGCCATCCAGGAGAAGCGTATGGTGAGCAGGCCAAGGAAAACCAGCGCGGTGACGAAGGCTACCAGCAGGCTATGTTTGGCCCCTAAGGAACGCAGGTATCGGATGAAGAAGTAGCCTAAGATGAGGACGATGGCCAGCGCTCCCAGCCATTGCATGGTGGCATGCAGCTTGAAGATGGACATCCCCTGGAAGGGCCTCACTCTGACGAGGGTGGATCCGGCGAAGAGGATGAGCGGCAGGAGGAGGGCGAAGGTGGCCCCTCCTCTCCGTTGGATCTTCCTCCAATCGGCCTTCTCTAAGACATCGCCTACGAAACGCCCCGAGAGCAGGATCATAGGCAAAACCAGGTGTACCACCAACCAGGGCATCTTCTCCCCTGCCCAGCTGTAGAGGAGGATGGTGCCCGTCAGCCAATAGATCAGGAAAGAGTCGAAAAGTTGGAGGTTGGAGGTTAGAGGTTGGAAGCTGGAAGTTCGAGGCTGACCTTGAACATTGGACTTCGGACCTTTGATGAGGCAGTATGCCGTTCCCATCAGGCTGAGCAGGAAGGGCAGGAATTCGTAGAGGGGCAGGAGCAGGAAGATGTAGTAGTACCATGGCTGTCCTCCCCGCTGAACGCCGTGTTGGGCCAGCCAGTAGGAGATAGTGTAGACCGTCCCTGTGAACAAGCCGGCGAGATTGGTGAAGAAGGTGGTGAAGAGGAGGACGAAGATGATCACGGCGATGACCAGGCTTAAGATCGCTGCCTGCGGGGTGATGGAACGCAGAGCGGGAAGGAGCGATCGCCCTCGGATGAGCCTTCCTATGGCTAAGGCAGCCAGGGCGAAGCCGGCTAGGAGGATCAGGTAGGGCATGAGAGCTCTCATCACTCCTGTCTTAGCGATGAGGAGCGCCGATAGGCCCGCTGAGATGGCCACTGCCATCTCGACGGCGCGAAGCAGCTTTGCCCCCCTCCCCTCGACCCGCTCCCAAAGGACAGCCAGGAGGACGAAGGTGCCCACGATGAAGCCAAAGATATAGGTCACCTCCTTGGTGCAGAGGGACAGCGAGAAGGAGGCCGCGCCCAGGTAGAGCCAGCCGTTCTTCCGTTCGTCGATGTATTTGAACATAGCGATGATCATGAGGAGGGTCCACACGACGATGTAGATGTCATTGCGGATATAACGGGAATAGTAGAGGAGCGAAGGGGAGATGAGGATGAGGGTGGAGGTGATCAACGCCCCTGCCCTTCCCAACCATTTGCGCAGGAGGTAAGGAAGGGCCACCGCGGCCACACCGAAGATGGCAGGCACAAGGCGTGCGGTGTAGTCGTTTGCGCCGAAGAGGAAATAGACCAAGGCATTGGCGTGGAAGAGGAAGGGGCCGTGCATCATGGGGGTATGCTGGTAGCCCTCCCCTGCGTATAGTTTCCAAGAGTAGAGGGCGTGGAGGCTCTCGTCGTGGGCTATGGTCCGCGCCCCCAGGTTCCAAAAGCGGGTGAAAATGGCCAGGGCGATGAGCAGGATGTAGGCAGCCGTCTCCCAACCCAGGTTGAAAAGGGCCAGGAGCGGGATGTCCAGGGGATCTTCCCCTTTAGTGGGGGTTTTTCGCATCTCGACGACCTCCTAATAGACAGCGGCAAGCAGCAGATGAGCTATGCTTGCTTTTGCAGATCAGCCTTGGTAACCTTGCCTGTCCCAATTTGCCTTTCCACCCAAGCGATCAAATTAGCTGCCTTTTCACGCAACACGGTACCTCTTTTGCCTACTTGCTGCTTGCTGCCAGCTGTTAATTGCCTGCTATCTCCTCATCCACAGCACCACCCTCTCCGTTTGCACCGGCGTTTTGGCCTGGCGGTAGAGGAGCCAACGCGCTCTCTCAGGCCAAGTGAGGTTACCTGGGTTCCAGGAGGAGCGGAGGAGGAAATCCTGCCCTACATAGTCCCCTGAGACGGGGATATCCTCCGGGGCGATGACCGCCGGTGTGCTCACCTCGGAGGGAAGCTGGTCAACGAAGCGTGCTCGTGGGAAATCCCGAAGGTACCAGGCGAGGACAGGCCCCACCCCTTTGTGAACGGTGATGGCGAGGAGATGGGGATCCCCTCCCTGGTGCCTGGAGGCCCTCTCTAAGGTCTCCAGCAGGTCGAAGATGGAAGGAGAGGTGGGATGGGCAGCTATGAGCTCGTGGGGATCGCAGGCTCGGTGGTAATTCAGGTTCAGGCTCGTACCAAAAGTTGTGGTGCTCAAGATGAGCAGCAAAGCAAGCCCCATGCCCCTGAGGGCTGGCCCCAGGCCGAACCATATCCTGAGCGGGACGATCGAGGCTGCCGTAAGGCCAACGGCGATGGCCATCGACGCCAGGTAATTCAGCCTTCCGGTAAGGGAGTAGCCGGCCAGCTCCAGAGATGCGAAGGCGAGCGGAAGGATGGCGACGGCCAAACAGAGGCCTTCCTTTCCTCCGGCTGCTCCGAAGAGGCGCTCGATGGCGGATCCCGCCAGCAACGCCAAGGGAACCAGAGCGAGCAGGAGCTCCCCATCGCCTCGCCCGAGAAGCAGGAGGGCACCCCCAACCCAACAGGCTAGGAAATTCCCCAGGGCATCGCGTTGGCTCGACCGGTAGGCCACCCCGACCAGCCCGAAGACCAGGGCGAGCGGCTCATAGACCAGCAGCAGTTGCAGGCGATGGTGCCAGGGGCCGAGGTGGAGCTTGAAGCCCTCCAGCCAGGTATGGAGGAGCTCGGCGGCCGAGCCCAGCCCGGAGGGGTTGAGCAGAAGACAGGTGGAGGACAAGGCGAAGCAGGCGGCGAAGGTGGCTGCCAAGTTGGGCCATCTCACCCTCCTCTGATCCATCTGGTGTTTGATAAGCAGCGAGCAGGCTATCAGGACGAGGAGGAAGGAGTAGGCCTCCGGACCGGCACTCATGGCCAGGGCCAAGGAGGCCACACCCACATGGAGATAGGTTGGCCTGCCCTCATCCAGGTAACCGAAGAGGCAGCAGACCGAGGCTAAAGCGAAGGTGGCCACCGCTATCTCGCTCCCCAGGCGGCGGGAGAAGTAGAGGGTGGCAGGGGAGAAAGCCAGGATGGCGGAGGCCACCAAGGCTCCCCTCCTCCCTAAGCGATAGCGCAGAAGGTAAGGGAGGAGAGCCAAGATGGTCCCCATGAGGGCCAGAGGGAGGCGGGCCACGAAGTCGTTCGCCCCGAAGAGCGAGAAGAATATCGAATCGAGGCTGAGGAGGAGCGGGCTGTAGTCCGTTGAACTTGGGGTCATCCCTTGGGAGAGCTGCCAGGCAGCCAGGGCCTGGCTTGCCTCCCTCTCGCCCATGGGCCATCTCCCCAGCCAGAGGAGGCGCAGGGCCAGGGCCAGGGAGGCGATCAGCCCGTACAGAGCCTTCTCCACTGTGAAGCTGGGAAAAGCGATGGCATCCTTCGCCCTTTCCATCCTCATCCCTCTTCGGACATCCTCCACCAGCAGGCCATGAAGAGGAGGCCGATCATGGTGAAGACCAGAATCACCCAGTTGATTCGGAGGTATCCGCTGGCTATGGAGTTGACGGCGGTGAAGAGGAGCGCTCCGCCCACCGTCATCGCTCCCCCGACGCCCTCCCATCGCCAGGCCACCACAGTGCCTAACACCATCACGGCCATGGCGGCCCAGAGGAGCATTTCCTGCAGGCTCATCGTCCTCAGGGTGGGAAGCGGCTCCCCGGCCAGCCCCTCGCCGATGGCGATCGAGATCACCAGCGCCAGCAGAAGCAGGCCAGATGACCGCGCGATCCAGCGTATCCACCTCACTTTAGCGTTTTGGATTTCCGGCATGCTCTATCCTCCAGTTTCGCCGAAGGCGGGCCCGATGTCCCTATCGGCTGGTTCTCCTCCGGTAGATGGTCACCTGTCCTTGTCGGTAGGCCACATCCATGAACTTCTCAAACTTGGCCAAGGAGAGCCGGTCGTACTTTTTCCTCTCCAAAGGGCCCACGTAGACATACTCTACGTCGTATTTCTCCAGCAGGGAGAGGGCCTTTTGGATGTCCAGGGTGCTGTAGATGGCATCGATGTCCGGCTCGCGCTTGCCCGGCTCTTCGTAACTACCTCGCCACTGCAGCTCGTGACCCCCCCAGCCCAAAAGCGTGGGCAGTCCGGTGCGGCTGGAGACGCGGCCATATTCGGTGAAGGAGCCTCCTGAGGCCTCCAGGATGACCGGGGTGTCCTTCACATGTTCGTTAAGCCAGCGGATGGCAGCGTATTCGTCGGGGGAGCACCGTCGCACCCAGGCCAGGCCATCTAAGGTCGGCCTGCCTCTAAAGCCCCCGGCCTTAGTGTAGCCTGCGGCCACGGGGTAGACCATCCCTGCCGCCAAAAGGAGTACGAATCCGCAGGAAAACAGCCATCGCCCTGCCCTCCCTCCGCCGCTCACTATGCGGAACGCCCCATAGGCGCTGGCTATGGCCAGCATCACCCACGCCTGATAGTAGAACTTGAACATGGTGTTCATGCGGGTGCCGAAGACGTCCCTGAGGTAGACGAACTCCACGCTGAGGGTCAGGAGGAGGCCGGTGAAGATCAGCAGTAGGGCGAAGAGGGTGCTGGACGCTGGCCGCTGCAGGCGGAGGTTGCATCTCAGCAGGAGGATAGTCAGAGCGATCAGCGAGGCCAGGGTGACGAAGAGCCAGGGGTTGCCCAGGCGAATGGAGATGGCCCTGTGCACAACCGAGGACACGTCTTGGCCGGCCATGGCCTGGCGGACGGCCTCGATCTTCAAGGCGTTCCGCAGGAAAGCCTGTCCGCTCTTGGTAAACAGGATGGGGACGACGGCGAGGAGCGCTAGCGAGGGGAACAGAAAGGTCAGGGCCAGGAACGTCAGAAGCCCCTCGAAGGCCAAGGCCATGGGCTTAAACCGCCTCCTGTTCCTTTCGTCGCGCAGGGAGAGCACCCGTTTGAGTTGGGCCGCCAGAAAGAAGGCGATGGTGAAGATGAACGGGCCGAACATGATGAGGTACTGGTTCAGCCTGGTGACCCAGATGAGATTGGGGAGTGGCCCTCCCGCCTGCGATTGGAAGCTGAGGTAGAAAGGCAGGTAGAGGAGGAGGCCTAGCCCACCCAAAGCCATGGCCTTGCCGAGGACATCCCAGGCCAGCTTGCCGCTTGTACCCTCGTAGCGGCGCAGGGCGTAGGCCATCACGACGACGAAGAGGTAGATGGGGAAGTCCCAGGTGTTGAGGAAGCCCAATGCTCCCAGACAAAGGGCGTAGAGAACCAGATGCTGGAAACTGGAAGCCGGAAGCTGGCCCTTTATCCCCTGCCCCTTATCCCTTAAGAGGATGTTCAGCGCCAAAGCCAGCGCCAGGAGCACGAAAGGCAGCGCCAGCACGTGGGGGTGCATGTCGCCCAGCATGAAACTGAAGAAGGGGAACTCGTCGATGACCTCCACATCCTGGCCTAACAGGTCCCTGTCGTGGATGACCCGCGAGGCCCGCCACCACCACCAATTGTCGATGGGATACCACCTGTTGCTGAGCGGCGCGGCGGCCAGATTCTTCACATCTATCCAATGCCAAAAGCCAGCCGAGCCGATCCCATGGGCGTGCAGAATCTCGAGCAGGCCCTCCAAGTTGCCGATCACCGCCACAAGCACCGCCCCCAGGAGGGCGAAAAGGACCTGGTAACCCCCAGTGAGCCTCTTAGAGCCCTCCTGCACCAGGCCGTAGACCAAGCTGAACGCCCCCGTCGCCGTCAAGGCGAAGAGCAAAGTTATACCCAGATTGAAGGCCACGCTCGAGGGGACGCCGGAGAGCTTGGTGAGGAGGGCCATCATCAGGTAGCCGAAGTAGTAGTAGCTGATGGCGAAATCTGACAGCCAAGGGTCGTGGGGCGGGAAGCGCTCGCTCCTGAGGCAGGCGTTGAGGAAGGCGAACTCCATGGGCTTCTCCGTGCCCATTATCTCCGGGTTATAGGCCCGGAAGAGGGCGAAGAGGGCGAAGGCCGAGGTGAAGATGAGCTCCTCGGCGGCGACTATCCGCTTGTTCCGACGCAGGAAGCCCGCCGCATTGTGATAACGGCCAAGATATGCTGAGCCTGCGGCCACCAGCAGGATGCAGAAGGCGATGCCTCCCCAGCTGTTGCGCAGGAAGCCGAAGGTGGCCAAGATCCACAGGGCGTAGCTGGTGAGCAGCAGCCCCAAGGGCTTGGCGAAGGCATAGCCCCTGTCGGGGAGGCCCCTGAAAAGCCACAAGGTCAGAGGAAAGGCCGCCAGGCCCAAAACCTCCATTATCAGCCACCAGGCTAGGACGGCGAGCATCGCTCCTCCTTCAACCTCCCCGAGCGCCAGGAGCTCTCGGGGAGATTAAGGTGACCCACAGCCCGGGCTCCCTTTCCAGCCATTTTCGCTTGTAGCGCCTCATCAGCCTGTCGAAGTCCCGCTTGAGCTTGAATTTGCGTCGATGCAGGGCGGCTTTGAAGACCCTCTTGGCCTGTTCAGGGTAGCGCTCCACCATCCGCTGGAAGGGAAGGGGCGGGATGGAATCCTCCTTGAGGTAATCGTAGATGAGCTGGCGATAGCCGGGGATGGATTCGAAGTCCTCCTCGGTGAAGATGCGCCGGAAGGTGCCGTACCTTGGCAACATGAAGATGCCCTCCTCGGGGTCAATGAGGACTCCGACGTCCCTGGCCTCCAGAAGCTCCGGGGGATATTCCTCCTCTGGGAGCCGGGGCTCCACGCCCTCCTCCCTGGCCTGTTGGGCCATGGTCTTGCCTGTGCTCTCCCACACGTGTTCAAAGAGGTAGTAGCGATAGAAATCCCTCATCTTCTCGGCCATCTCTCGCCCGGTGGCGAAGACCACCTCGTCGTCGCCAAAGAACTCCACGAAGGCGCGGTATATCTCCTCCTGAACGGCCAGGGCCCTCTCCAGCTCCTTGTCCAGGGCCAGTTCCGGCCATTTCTCCCGAACCCCCTCAGCCAGCTTCAGTATCTCCTCCCTCGCCTCGGGTGGGTATCCGACGCTCACGCCCGAGAAGTAGTAGTGGTCATACCAGGGGACGATGCGGGAAAACAGAAGTTGGCTGGGCACGAGGTTCTCGGCCACGAAGCCGGGGATGTTGGATTTGACGACGTATTCCCGCCCGCTCAGCAGCTCACGGGCCAGGATGGTATCCCTATCGAGGAGCTTCCTCACCTCGAACAGGCCCTCGATCACGTTTTTCCAGCGCAGAAGCTGCTGACAGACCTCCTCGGGCATCCCCTTTCGGCGTTCCTCCTCGACGAAAAGCTCCAGGGGCGTCTTCCCGCTGCGGGTGGGGCGTTCCAGAGCGAACCAATCGAAGAAATTGTCGAGCTCGTCCTCATCGGCGACGATGGTGCCCCCTGGCCCCACTCCGAAGCGCTCCTTGATGGCCTGCGTGAACTCCTCTTTGAAGCGATCGCTCCTGGCGAAATCCAGCACCCGTCCCTTGAGGTCGCCGGGGTCATACTTGGCCGCCTTCTTCCCCCTTAATCGGTTCAAAATCCCTATCTCGTTCCCCTCTTAAACGCTGAAATACGAGAGCTTGCTCTCGGGTTTTGTCAACGGATTGCGAACGGATTAACGAATATGCCCGGCCTCCATCTGTTTACTTATCCGTCGACAGCCGACAGCCCCGCTCAAAGCTCAAATGCGCCAAGGCGCACTCCCAGGAGCCGGCTTTTTTTGGCCGACTTGGGCTTTCAGCCTGTGAATCCCCATTCGTAGGCTCTTCGGCGGTCAAGTCCGGCTGCACCGCTCACAGAGCGCGATTGAGTCGACAGTTTGGGCCGAAATCCCCTGGGAGACCCGCAAAAAGTGTCAACCGAATGCAAGCGTTCAATTGCTTTTTGCTTTTGTGCGTCACCAACAGCACCGCCAATTGTGTTACTGGTGCTGATCCATCCAACTTTGTAGCTGTAACTTGATCCCCTCCAGCTGCGTCAAGACATCATCAATGGCTAGTTTCACCGCGTCGTAAGGGGCGAGGACACGATCCCGTTCCTCGCGCAGGTTGCGTCTCTTGTCGGCTATGTCTCTGCGAGCCGCTCCTCGACCAGCCAAAGTGGCCCAGAAACCAGCTTGTACTCTGGCAGACCGCGCCTTGTAGCCGGCACGAATCGCCTTCATCTCAGCGTTGATTTCTCGCTTGACCTGCCTCAGCTCCTTTTGCATCTGGCGAATGGATGCCAAATGCTGTTTAGCCTCAGGAACAGTCTCCCATTTCCACCTGAGTTGCACGCCTTTCTTGAGGTCACCTTTGGCACCAATGATTTTCACAACACGCTTAGCATACTCATCTGCGCTTGGCATTTTTATCTCCTTTCCTGTCTCCCCACCCGCCACTTGTCGCCCATGATCACGCTGTACATGAAGAAGCTCGTGTAGGTCACTGCGTCAGTTCTGCTACTTTGTAAATCCTCACCTCCTCGTTCTCAAACACCACCTCCAGATAGCCCTCCGCAGCCATCCGATCGAACTTGGCTAGGCCGGCGGGGTCGTAAACGGCCCGCTCTAACTGGCCGATGTAGATGTAGGAGATTCGCAGCTCGCGGATGAGCTGGAGGGCGCGGGCGATGTCCTGGGTGTTGAAGAACTCGCGCACCTGGCCGTCGCGCCGGCCCACCTGCCAGGCGTAGCGCTGCTCGTTCTGGTGCGCCCCTAGCAGGGTGGGGAGGCCGGTGTAGGTGGCCACCCGCAGACCCCCTTCCCGATAGTAAGGCAGCGCCGCCTCGGCCACCACCGGCGTACCCTTCACGTTCGCCAGAAGCCATCGGAGGGCCTCGTAATCGTACTTCAGCTCGATGAGGTTGTCCTCCGGCCAGGTGTAGGAGCCGACGGACATGAAGGCCATCCCATCCAGCGTGCCGATGGGAGGGCGGGCGCCGGGGAAGCGGTCCCTCACCCGGACGGGCGTGTACACGAGGGGATAGACCAGGCTGGAGAGGAGCAGGAGGGCGAAAGCCCCCTTCCAGGCCCGGCGCCAGGCGGCCGAGCGCCAACTCCCCACGCGAGCCCAAAGGCGGGGAAGGGCCGCGCCCGCCCCCAGGCTCAGCACTTCGATTATCAGCCACCAGGTGAAAAAGCAGAGCATCCAGCCCCCTAAGGAGGTTCTACTTGCCCAGCAGGCGGAATATCAGGTTCAGGACGATGGTTAAGAGGATGCTGAGCAGGATGCAGGTGACGATGGGGAAATAGAAGCTGAAGCGCCCCTTCTGGTAGTAGATGTCCCCCGGAAGCCTTCCCAGGAAGGGCATCTTCATCTTGGGGGCGAAGATCAGAAGCAGCCCCACAAAGATGATGAACAGCCCCATCAGGACGAGCATCTTTCCCATGCTTTCCAAACCGAACATCTCCATCACCCCTTTAGCTGCATGGTGTCAGGGCTTGCCCCCAACGACCTGCCTGGAATAGATTTCGGGTAAGGATGTAGCGACGCTACACCCCTACGAATTCACGCGGCGAGGATGCCATTTTGCAGCCAAAAAGGAATTGCTGGGTAGACCGTCGGATGGCTGAGGGAAGCATCACAACCGGGAGCTCACTGCTATCGCTATTATCAGACCCAAGGCGATGGTCCCTGCTATCAGCCATACGATGCCTTTGAATAGATTTCTCCATCCCCCCAACGAATGGCTCTGGCTTCCTCGATCTTCTCCTTTCCCCAGCTTTTGCTGGACAATCCTCGGTCTATCAGGACCCATCCAGATCCTAAGCAGAAACCGATGGCCATGCCGATGAGGAGGCCGATAATGAATCCGATAGCCATAGCCCATCCTCTTACCACATCCCGGTTTCACCCGGGTATCAGAAGCTCATCGATGTGGGCCTTGTTGTACCGCTCCCACTCGCTGTAGATGCAGCCGCAGTACTGCTGGCGGTAGAGGTCATACTCCTTGGTCAAACGCCCCCTCTCCGACCAGCCACGGCGGAAGTTCTCGAAGTGGAATTTCACCCCGTTCTCGGCTGCCAACTCCTCGCCTATCCGGCGAATCAGGGCCTGGTTCTGATACGGGCTGATGAGGAGGGTGGTGGTGAAGGCGTCGAAGCCGCCCTCGACGGCCACCTTGGCCGTCCTCTCCAAGCGCATCCGGTAGCAGATTCGACAGCGCTCCCCGAACCTCTCGTGCCCTGCCACTGCCCGCAGGAAAAGCGGCATCTCGTAACGCTCATACCAGATCACCGGCAACTCGATGGCCTCAGCGTATCTAGCCAGGGATTCCCGCCGTCTCTCGTGCTCCGTCCAGGGATGGATGTTAGGGTTGTACCAGAAGCCTGTGACCTCGAAGCCCTCCTCTCGCAGCCTAGCGACGGTGTAGGTGGCGCAGGGGGCGCAGCAGATGTGAAGCAGGATCCTTTTCCCCTCGCCCACTCTCCCTTCCTCGACCTTCGCTGGCTTGGGGAGTTCCACGGCGTAGGGAAGCTGGATAACAAAGGGCTCTTCGCTCACGAGTTTGGCCTTCCCCTGGGCCAGCATCCGCTGCGCTTTCTCCGGCGTGGTGGGCGAAAGTTCCTGTCCGTTGGCGTCCAGGACGATGACCCGGGTCACTTCACCTCCATAGGGGCGATCCTCAAAGCAGTCTGGGCTGCTCCTCCTTGTCGTAAGGGATGCCTAAGTGCTCGTAGGCCAGCTTGGTGGCCACGCGCCCCCGTGGGGTGCGATCCAAGAAGCCCAATTGCAGGAGGTAGGGCTCGACCACATCCATGATGGTGTCGGACTCCTCGGAGAGGGCGGCAGCGATGGTCTCCAGCCCCACGGGGCCGCCGTTGAACTTCTCGACGATGGTGGATAGCACCCTCCGGTCTATCTCGTCCAAGCCGAGCTCATCCACCTCTAACATCTCCAGGGCCTCGCGAGCCACCTGGCGGGTTATGCGCCCATCGGCTTTGACCTGGGCGTAGTCGCGCACCCTCTTGAGGAGGCGATTGGCCACCCGCGGCGTGCCCCGGCTCCGTCGAGCTATCTCCTCCGCCCCCTCCTCGTCGATGTTCACCTTCAGGATCCTGGCTGAACGCCACACGATGGCCTTCATGGCCTCCAGGCTGTAAAAATCGAGGCGGTAGACCACGCCGAAGCGGGCCCTGAGGGGGGAGGTCATAAGGGCGAGGCGCGTGGTCGCCCCGACCAGGGTGAAGGGGGGGAGCTTCAGGCGGATGCTCCTTGCGCTGGGCCCCTTGCCGATGACGATGTCAATGGCGAACTCCTCCATAGCCGGATAGAGCACCTCCTCCACCACATGGCTGAGGCGGTGGATCTCATCAATGAACAGGACATCCCCTCCATGGAGGTTGGTCAAGATGGCTGCCAGGTCCCCGGCGCGCTCGATGGCCGGGCCGGAGGTGACCTTGATGTTCACCCCCATCTCATTAGCGATGCAATGGGCCAGCGTCGTCTTGCCCAATCCCGGAGGGCCATAGAGGAGGACATGGTCCAGGGCCTCGCCCCGCCTCTTCGCCGCCTCGATGAAGATCTTGAGGTTCTCCTTGACCCTCTCCTGGCCGATGAACTCGGACAAACGCTGTGGGCGCAAAGACGCTTCCAGAGCTAATTCCTCTCTCCGCGGAAGCCCCGAGACAACCCGATCTGACATGTATTTTCTCCGTCTTAAAGCCGAATCAGGCCCTTTGCTTTCCTAATTATACCAGAAAAGCTGAAAAACGAAAGTGCCCAGCTTGACATGCAAACTGAAAGGTGATATAAAGGGGAATCCAATAAAGGCTTTCCGGAGGGAGGAGAAGGCTGGATGGTTACTGAAACCGAACTGGAGGAGCTGCGGGAGAGGCTCGAGAGGGAAAGGGCCGAGGTGAAGGTTAAACTCGACAGGCTGAGGGAATATCTGAAGTGCGAAGTGGATATCGATGTGGATGAAGGCGATTTCAACCTCTATGAGCGGGAGAAGAATCTGGCTCTTGCCCAAAGCCTGGAGCATAAATTGGCCTCCATCGACCATGCCCTGCACCTGATGGATCAGGGCAGATATGGCATATGCGAGGAATGCGGGAAGCCGATAGCTATCGAGCGCCTGAGGGCGATCCCCGATACCACCCTCTGCCTATCGTGCCGGATCAAAAGGGAGAGGGAGGCCAGGAGGGAGCAGATGGCCTGAGGCATACTAGAGTTGTTGCACAATTGACTGCTTGGCTCCAAAAGGGCGATCTTCTCCTATGAAGGCCAAACCCTGCGCAGAGATGGAGTGACCCGGCTTCCAAGATCGCTTCGTGGGAGAGAAAAGTTCCCAAAGTTCGGGCAATTCCGGGATAGGTTTCAGGCCTGTCTACTGATGAGCTCGCTCGCTGGTGGCCGGGGTGATGAGCTCGCTCGCTGCCGACTGGGGTGAAAGAATTTCGCGAACTTACCGCGAGCGAGCTCATCAGGTGAAGGGGTTTTGCCAACCTGCCGCGAGCCCTGTGGAATAAACTCTATTCCACAGGGCGAGCGAGCTCATCATCAATTGTGCAACAACTCTACTGACCACTCAGCGGGGTGTGTCCCAAATTTGTCGGGATGTGGTAGAATAGGGGTGAAATTAGGAGGAGGTGAAAGATGAGTAATAAGAGGGAGATAATAGAGAAAACTTTAGAAGAGATTACACGATCAGCCCAAGAGC
>Ga0190286_1000049_pt1 | contig 63851 bp, 92 predicted proteins | sample 48691834_MG_FD_183241 | JGI IMG/M metagenome (GOLD analysis project Ga0190286, IMG submission 183241) | Hydrothermal vent microbial mat bacterial communities from Southern Trench, Guaymas Basin, Mexico - 4869-18-3-4_MG | ecosystem: Environmental > Aquatic > Marine > Hydrothermal vents >... | reverse complement strand
ACTCGTGATCACTGACGTCCTGGAGGATAGCCTCAAGAATCAACTTGACCTCAAGCGGTGTATCAATGTCCCAGACCTGTCGTCGTCCGTAGGCGTCTCTAAACGGTATGTGATATTGCTTCTGAAACAGAGCCTCCTCGATTGGGTCTTCAGGTTCAGGATAGAGTTCACTTAAATCTATCTCGCAACGCTCCATAAGCAACACCTCCTGAGTCTCAAGAGAACTCAACCTATCGAGATTCAACAAAGCACTTGACCCAGGCATCGAACTGGAACCTGCCAAGGCTGCCAGAGCTGAGACCAACCTCAATCTTGTTATCACCAGGCTTGAAGTAGTCTGCAAGATTATCGGTCTTGGAGGATATGTCGGACCAAACTTCTGTGTCGTTGACCTTGAGATATAATGGATTACCTGACCCCTCCTCTTCAAAGATACCGTGCTCTAGATCGTGTCTGTGGTTGAAATAGGATTTGTCTATTGTGTGGCTGTGCCCGCCGAACTGGATGTCGTGCTCATGCTTGTATTCGACCTCACGGAAGGCTAAGAGTCCTAAACACGGTGTCGGTTCTGTTGCCTCAGCATGGACTCTGAGCCGATGGCTGGCAACTGAACTATCTGTAATAGGTGTAAATCTGAATGCCCGAGCTTGACCTCGCGGGATCTCCACATTCTGTCCCTTAGTCTCAAGCCACGTATCTGCTTCGATGTCCCTCAGCCTGACTCGCTTGAGGGTAAATGAGTCCTCGTAAGAAAAGTTCATGACGAATGCAACAACCCGCGTCCGAAGATGTTTCGAAGCGTCGTATTCGGCTGGCGGATCAAGAGTGAAATAAGTACTCGAAGTGATAACCTTGCCTGTCATGAATACAGTCGAGGCATCGTCACGACAAAATGTAGAGACGATTTCTGAAGTGGTATGCGTCGGCCCCTTCGAGGTTATTGTCTCCTTATCTGTGCTTGAGGTGGGCACGTCCGAAGGCTCTTCGTATTCCGTCACCTTTTCGTAACTACGCCACGGTAGCGACTTGAGACTGACTCTCACAAGATTGATAGCGACTGCATCCTCAGGTATTCGCAACGTGAACTTGAATGGCTTGCTGTTGTCAATAGACTCCACAACTGGACCCACTTGATAGAGGTTCGTAGCACCCTGACCGTAAGCCTGCTCAAGAGTTACTTCGCGTTCAATGGATTTGATCTCTTCAAGAAGAGGAGAATACACCTGACCAGCCGTGATGACAGTCCGCGGATACGGCTTCTCCGAATATTTGATCTCCGCAATTATCCAGTCCTCGTCATCATAAGTAAGTTTAAACCCAGGCAAACCGTCATAATCGTCTGTGTAGGCTGTGTCAAGAGTAAGATTCTTGCCCGGCTTCGCATGGTTCTCAATGATCCTGTTGGCAAGGCGGTCGAGACAGTTCTGGTCAATGATGCTTTTGTCAGTAATAACGTTCGATTGTAATCCGAACTTCTTTATGGAAGAACTACTATGAGGATACGTCACGGGATAAGCAGGTCTAACAATAATGCCTTTCTCATGACGATAGGCACTAAGTCCTGGAGATTTGCCCCGCTCACTTATGTCTAACTGATAGTCACCATCAGCGGTGGTCCTGCTGTCGAAATGGAACAGTTCACGACCTATCCAGATGTCACCAGACTGAGGAAAGCTTGCAGGCTTTGAAATCTTTATGGTAAAGGGAGGACTTGTAGATTCTGAAATTTCGGTCTTCAGGACAGCCCGCTGCTCACCTGCACTGTGATCATCATAGCTCCACAGTTGATTAATGCCATCACCACGACCTAAGACCTTTACAGCATTAATGATAGACCGGCTACGTGAGACACTAACTCCTCGAACTTTTGAATCCGAGACCGAATCAGCCGAAACCGATCCCGGCACAAAGACCTTGACCTTCTCATGGAGATAGTAACCGTCCTGCCAGTCCTCATAACTGAGATACCAGCTCGCACCTATAAGCGAGAGTAGTTTTGCGAATAGCTTGAGAATCGAATCCCGCGAGACTCTGAATGACAGCTTGGTATCGAGAATCGCATCAGAGGTGTCAACGACCAGACTCGTGTTAGTCGTTTCCACATACTGCGAGATCAGTGCCTGGAGAACCGAGCGGGCAGTAACATTCTCAAAGATCTGCTCCTCGCCCGCATCTTGATCGAATTTAATGAGAGCATCATAACCCGTAAACTCTAACTGGCGTCTGAACTTATCATAGTTCTTCTTCGTTATCCGGCCCTGTATTGTTGTATAATTTGGTTCGGACAGCGAAGAACTCTTCAGCGTAAACAACGACCAGAAGTCAATTGAATCCGCCTCGCTCTCAGACACTCCAACTAAGGTGCCCTTGACCAGCGTAAGCTGACCACGCTTCCGAACTATCTCCAAACCTACAACACGACTACGATAACTGCCCTGTCCATTGATCCACAAGTCCCATTTCATGTCCCATAATACTGATTAAGTGTGAGCGTAAACTTCCATTGACCTTCGCCTTCAATGTAAGTTACTATGCAACTGTCAATACAGGTCTTGATAGTTCGATTGCCCTCATGAGGAAATTTAACCTCTATACCGCCTTCACTACCGTCCCATGACACGAGCTTCGATAGGAACGTGCTCTTATCGCCATAATTAGTCCAGAAACCTTCCATTACAATCTTTGTAGTTATCTGGCCTAAATCAAGCATGACAGTCTCGGCTTCAGGCAAGGGTGATACAATTGGTTGTTTACTAATCCGTTCGGCTATCTTCTCAACCTTGAGAGTTACTTTGTCACTTCCAACACCAATCTCTACTTCGGGCATCAGAGAATCGCCTCCATCTTTCTCTGGAGCAAACTTGCGATTTCATCCGCTAGCTCCTCAGGTGATTTACCTCCCTCCCTAACTTCGACATTGACTGTAATGGTAGGTGAGAACTGAACAACTTTCGATTCGGCAGCAGGTGTTCCCACATGAACTCGAGGAGCCTCGAAACCACGAGCAGCAAAGCCCCGGCTAAGCGTCCGAGCAAAGATCGCAGGAATCTCGGAGATACGAGGAGAGAAACTTATCAGGCCAGATGCCCAGTCCCGCAGTTTATTCGCTACATCCGAAAGCCCAGCTCTCATGGCGTTCCAAATTCGATCGCCAATGTTAGCGAGACCTTTCACAAGCTCATCAACAAGATAGCGACCTGCCTCAAGAAACACAGAGCCAAACGACCGAACCCGATCCACCACCTCGGAACCGAACTGCCTTACTTTATCAACAAAGTCGTTAAACTTTCCAACCGCAATGTTTAGCCACTCACCAAGTCGACCACCAGTGAGGTTGTTTAGGGTGTCGAACGTTCCCCTGCTAATGTTGACGATGGCTTGCGACCAATCTCGGAATGCACCTGGTATATCGCCCCTGAGTAACTTGTCCCAAGCGCTTCCTATCAGGGGTAAGTTACCGCGCGTGACGGAGACCATTGAGGATAGTCCTTCCGACAACTTAGATCCCAAAACCGACATAGCACCATCAACGATTCGTGTTAGAGTCGGGAAGTGCTCTTGAAAGAAATTGTGAACTGTCTCAAGTCCCGAACTACACTTCTCCCTCAGAACATCGAATGCTGACCGTGCCCGTTCTGGCAATGAAGTGAAGAATGTAACTATCGTATTCTTGGCGGAAGCAGCCCAACTTGCGATAATCGAGCCTGCTGTCGAGAGTGCACCTGCGATCTTACCTGGTAGCTCAGCAAAGAACTGCGGCAGTCCAGCAAAGAACTCGACTATCTTAACACCCAAATCCTTTAAGAACCCGGCTACTGCAAGGATACCAGCCTTTATCGCAGCACCGACTCGGTTGAGGACGTCGCGCATCCCAAACCAGTTGTATTTCCATGCAAGGAGAAGAAACGTTACAATGCCAATAATAGCGAGTATAGCCCAGCCAATTGGACCAGCACCTATCAGAGCAGCAATTCCCGCAACTGCGAGTCTCGTTATTCCGAGAATTCCACGCCAGACGAATCTGAATATGTGGAGTAATGGCATGAGAATAAATCCAAATGCCTTCAAGAACGTAATGACAGTAGCTAACGAGCCGAGCAAGAGCAAGAAGGCGCCGATTGCTCCCCGAACAGGTGCTGGTAGATTACGCCACCATCTATACAACCGCATCAGCCAGCCGATGATCCTGACAAAGAACGGAATTAGCGGAGCCAGTGCAGTGTCGAGGAATGCCATGAAGATACTACCAAGCCCTCTAATAAATGTAGATAAGACAGTACTGCGGAGGATTATTTCCCTAACTGAATAACCAACAGCAGCAGCCCACGCTAACCAACTCAGTTTCTGGACGAGAAGATTCCGTTCAGTGTCTCTTGCCGATCTCCTCGAGGTTCGACCTAAGTCTTCAATGCCAGCTGCAACATTCCGCAGTCCGGTAAGTGCCTGCGAGATTCTGGCAGTAATGTTATACACAAGCGAGAACTCAACCATTTCTCATACGTTCCGCCTCTCGGCGCTCCTCTTCCTTAATCAAAGTAAGAAACTCCATATACACAAGGACATCTCGGGCTGCCATCTTCCGAACCTCTAAGGGAGACAAATGCAATTCACGAGCGAGTTGAACCTCGATAAAGTGCGGAGTGAACTCGTTAACGGACCCGTAATACGCTTCTCGAATCCTCCGGCGCTCGCTCAACGAGAGAACGAAAGGATGTCAGAGGCAGATACCGCTCAAGTTCCGAACCCACTGACTCGTCGAGTCGTTTGAGATTCTCCTCCGTCACTTCGAAAGGTGCTTCGACGATAGCATAACGAGCGAGATCGAGCGTGAGTCCAGCCCAATCTATCTCGAAATCACCAGTCCTCCTGATGACGACATGTCTTGACAAGATCCGCTGGCGTTCCAGCCATGAGATACTCTTCCTGATTCTGAACCTGAACTCCTTCTCCCTACGCTTGATAACGACGGTCTCAATATCGTCTTCATTTACAAATAATTCGTTCATGCGAAATCACCTTTAGCCTCAATCTCCAAATCCTTAAAGACCAAATTAACTTCAGTCTCAGTTAAGCCTTCCTCTGGAACTGGATGCGGTGCTGTTCGAACCTTACCGTTCTTCGCAGTGATCTTGCAATAGTCGGTCGCAGCATCACGAGCAACTGTTGCCACCACGTCTATCTCAGTCTGGTTCAGTAGATAATCAAGAACCTTCCGATCCGAAGGGTTCACGGTCAACCTGCCTGTTATCTCTCTACGCTTGTCCACGATCACGGTTGGATAGCCATCACCAGCATTCGATTTCTGATACCTCTTTTCCTCGAGATTATTGTTGATTTCAAATTCCCACCGGGTGATCTGATATTCACTACCTCCAATCGTCACGATCGTGTCGTGGGCAGTAGCAAGATCCTTTCGACTTCCACTCGGGGTCGTCCACGAGTCTACCGGAGGCTTCAACCCCATTATCTCGAACTCTGCTGTAAAGACTCCACCTTCTTCAGCCGCAAACCTTGCTCGATTGACATACATGCCTCGATACTGACGCTTGACATTGGACTCGGCAGAATTGTAGATCTCTAACGAGAATGAAGGTAGTGGATGCGCTATCTTGTAGGTCGTAACACCGCCAGCAACCGAAGACGTTCCAAGCGCCATCTTAAAGAACGAAGCTGAATAAGGTTCGAATCGGATCCTGCCACGCACTGTCTTCCGAACAGGAATCACCAGACCAGGCACGAACTTGTTCTCCCAATACTTCGGCTCGAACTCCATTTCGGGTTCAGGAGTTTCGATTGTCAATATATGACCCGGTATAAGATAGAACGAACCTGGTGCGGAACCGGGACTCGACTCCTCCCCCCAGCCAACCTGGGTAGTCTCCCGCATAAAGACTTTGACCATCGTTCACCACCTCTTTGCACTAATTGAACTCTAACTACTCGTAGAACTTGACGAGACTGAACTCAAATGTGGGATAGATTACAGCATGGGTTTCTTCGAGATTGAACTCCACTCGCTCAAGTTTCATGATATCTACACCAGCAAACGGATCACGACCTCCACCGCTGAATAACGTATCCAGGACTATTTCCTCAATGGTATCCAACTCTTCGGGAATTGAAGAATATACTGACATCTCAGCCAGCCATGTGCGCTTCCTTGCCTTATAACCCAGCCCTACGACCTCGACTGCCTCATTGGCAACATTGAATACGAACGAGGTATAGTTCCTGAGATCGAGAGTCTTAACTTCATTGATATTCCAATAAACCCGCTGCCTGCTCTTCCACTCAGTGTCCAGGTATCGAGTTTCGAACACATTCTGCCAATAGCTCTTGAATGAATCTAGAACTCTCATATCAGACTCGCCTCCTTTCGACGCTGAATAATTGCACGACAATCATCTCGATAGTTCTCCGCTCGCTGCGCTATCTCTATTACCGAATTCATACCTGCTGGCAACAAATGCTGGTAGGCTTCGCTCTGCAAGATGTCCACGACCACGAGTTTTGTGCAAAGTTCACGAATGTCCGCTGGCACCTCTGAATAACCCCACTCATAGGACACTCGAATATCGTACCTACGACCCCACCACCAGATACGACGGACTTTTAGGACGTTATCCTCAAGTCGCCAGATGTTACCTTCGCTGTCTTCTGTCCAGTCACCCCACCACCAATATCGGTACTCGAACTTGGTTATCCGCTGAACTGGTCGGTGATTAAGAAAGACCGGAATCCAACCTATCGCCTGAGGTGTCCGAACGTCGAGTGTATGAATCTCATTAGTTGTAGTTCTCTTCGTGAAGGAGGTATTCAGTAACTCGTCAATATACCGCTCCTTCGCAACTAACCAACGAGCCACCTCTTGTTCGGATGGCGTAGTTTCGTCTGTTATGTCCTGATGCAATAGCGTCGCAACCTCCAGAACCGAAGAGTATCGTGGAACCAAGACTTGAGGTAGGACCGTGAAGTAGCCCCTATCCAGAATCTTCGACTCGCCAACCACACCCTCGAATAGGTATGTCCACTGCTCAGCATACGAAATGTTGAGATCAGAAGGCACATTGTAATCGTAGTAGTAAGAGCCAAGAGCCTGACGGTTGGCATTAGCCCGATCAACGACCTTTGAACCTGAGTTGTTCCAAATAGAGACATAAACGCTATCAGGATCGAACAGGTCGCCGTCCCAATCATAGAACTCTGCTCGGAGCCTGAGCGACTCACCTACCTCGACTGTTTCACCCATTTTGTCTATGGCTAAATTTGGTATGTATAAGACAAAATCTAACTCCGGAGATATTAAGATATAGCCCACTCAATAAAATTGCAACTGTGGCTAAATATGAGCGTCTCATGGCAAATCTCAAAGGTCTCCTTCATCAAACTCCAATATCTGATTATTAAGCCTTGCCCGTCGTGCAAAATACCATAGTTTAATAGCCTTAGCCAATAGAACAACCTTCTTCGCAGTCTCCACGCGCTCGCTCGATTCTGATAGCAAACCAGCATCAGTCACCAGCTTCTCAACTATGCCCGCCTGTGTCCAGCCGGAATCCACCAGAGACCCAGTCTCCAATTTCTTAAGTAAATTGAATATATCGGACCGAGATTCACTGACTGTCCTATCTCGGCCCAGCACAGCTGCCGAAATCAATGGTCTATCCTCAATGTAAACCGCTATCTCCGGTCTACTAAGTATTACCGTTAAGCGAGAAACATCCACTAATGAACTCAGATCCGAACCGGTTAGACCAGACGTCAGCCGCTTCATGTCCGAAACCGATCCGAAATCCATCGAGGATGATGATGCTGCGAGCTGCCGCGCAGTCGCTGAGTGAGCTTTCTCAGCCACTTTAATCAATGAGTGAACCAACTCTGAATCAATAAGAATACCCGAATCGGAGGACGATTTGTAAGTTAGGCTCGGTAGGTAGCTCGATTCGAATGGCTCGCCGAGATCCAGCCCTAATAACACCGAGAAGACCGCGGCTAAATCGATCCCATCCGCATGTTCAACAGCGCTAAGGATACCTGCCAACGAACGAGTCTCACTTGCGAGGCTAACCTCTAAACTCAATACTTGACCGACTATAAATCTGGATTCTATGACAAATCCCGAGTCAAGAGATTCAAAGCTGGATTGAAAACTCCGAGCCTCTTCAGATATTACTGAGTCCGAACCAAGGCAATAAGAGACAAGTGACATTGAATCAAATGAAATACATGAGTCAGATGCGAACTTCAATAGCAGCGTCTCAAGAAGACTTGACTCTTCAAAACCGCCTGACTCGAGGACTGAGAGTATTACCCCAAGTAGCTCAAGGTCTGTAAAGTAACCCGCATCTATGCTAACTATTTCTCCAATTAGAGATTCACCTTCGACTATAAGCCCCGAATCCATAATCTCAAACATGGAAGCCAGCGATAGCACCTCTACCCCATCTCCCGCATCAAATTGAGATAAGCCAACACTTTGCATTTCAGTAACCAATCCTGCATCCGGACGTGTGTTTGAACTTGCTAACTTGGTAGAATCAATCGCTGCACCTGCATCCAAAGATGATTTCTGCATAGGTCCTGTCTCTTCTGCATTCGCACTACTGAATGTTGGCTCCGGGTCGGCGTATTTGCGAACACGAAAATCATCATAACTGCCTCTATTATAAGTTCTGAATCCTATTTTACCGCTTGAGAAGCCTCCAGTCATTGTTGCAGAGGCTGATGCCAATTCATTTCCATCCACATCATAAAGCTTTGCTTCTATTGAATTCGCTCCGCTCCATATAGCTTCCAAGACATACCATGTTCCTGTGCTAATCGTTACTGATGCACTTCCCTTTTTACTTGCCGAGCCTGAAACCCATTCGTATATTTGGAGTTCATCCTCCCCGTTATCAACTCTTACATGATAGAAATTAGAAGAGTCTTGGTAACCGAAGATAATTCCAGTACCACTATAATCATCATCAGCTCTAATTTTAGCCCTAATAGCCTTTCCAACACCTATATCTGCCATATTGTGAGTCACAAGATTAGCTCCGTTCGTTACTCCCTTCGCTATGCCGTTCCCTGATTCTCCCACAAGGTCAAAGCACCCAGTCTGAGCAGTCCACGGGGCAATTTCAATTTCTCCAATACAACTATTCCCGATGAGTTCCTCAGCATTATCATTATCAAAATCGGGAGAGTAACCAAAAATATGATGTTTGTAATTGAAGTGTTTCGTTGTACCTATAAACTTTAAACATTTGCCCACGCAACCATTATGGTTATACAATCTATCCCCAATCGCAAAATACCAGTTGCCATCCACCTTGACCGCATTTATAAGACCATTCCAGCCTATTCCACTGACATAGCCATCATATAGCTTATTTCCATCATGAGAAAATATGAATAGATGGTCATCATAGTTATTAAACACACCAATTTCATAATGTCCATCGTTATTTACATCTGCAACATCGAACTCTTGAGTGTGTCCTGTGTTGTATGACCAGTACATTGAACCATCAAGGTTGATAGCACAAAATTTATCCTTTCCGCATGCAAGAACTTCCAGATTATCCGATGACTCATTTACATTGACAGCCATATGCATATCAGAGTCATGAGCATCAGTATTATGCCACTGTTCTGTACCATCATGCTTGAGACACCATAGCTGGCTTGCATCTGTGAAAATTATATGGTAATAATTGGACGACTGATCTAATCGTGCAAGTAGAAGGTAATGGGCGACTGCATTGGCAGTCGTCGGTCCCCATCTCCATTTTCTCCCCGACCCATCTTTCTTTATGCAGTCCACTACTTGGTTTTGAGAAGAATGGTCGGAAGACGAATCGTGTATCAACGCTACTGTCTCTATATCGCCATCATTGTCAATATCTGCCGCATCTAACGCTATCACACGTACGTTCTTGCCAGAATAATCAGAATAATAATAGTATGTTTCCGGGTCATACGACCACAGCTCGTTGCCATTATAATCAATCGCATATACCTTATCAGAGCCAAAGATTATTTCATCTTTGCCATCACCATTTACATCCGCAAATGCAATTGCATGGTAATCAAAGCTTATATCGGTATCATCGCCCGTAAATGTAAACCTGTGACTTCCATCATGATTTAGAACCACAAGCTTGTTTTCATGTTCCAGGCGCGCAAGAATTATCTCTTTCTGTCCATCCCCATCTATATCATGCACAAAAACAGGATTCGTATTACCACCAAATCCATAATCTCCATAATCCCATGAGACCAAACTTCCAAATTCAAAATCATCATAAAACTCAAAAGTCGCCTCGCTATCACTCGCAGAACTGGCACCGCTTTTCCCATAGTAACAATAGATGTCCACGTCATTATCCAGATTATCCTTGACTTCGACCCATACCGTAATCGGGTCTTGTGTAGGATCTTCTATCCAGTAGTCCAACAGTGTCTCGCCATCATCATCAGTGAACCGTATGTCATTGGGAAAGTCCGTACAATGCCCCTCTAAATGGAAGTCACCACCTGACGAGCTACCAATGGACAGTTTGACCTGATAGTACTGTCCAGCTCCACTTGAACCCGATATCGTTACTTTCTTCCTATATTGGTATCCCGATAACCAACCCATACTACACTGCTATCTCCTGAATTCAATACCTATTATCCCTTAACTCCCTCCCAATGTGAGATAAGATTCCATAAACCTGAACTTCTTTAAGTGGATGCTAAACTCAAACTAAAAGAGGTTAACTGAGCGAAATTTCAACTGTGAGCTGCCACGTTCCACCATTCTTCGTGCCCAGGTTCTCGACTTTTCTATTCAAGAGTACGCCACCAGCACCTGTGCCAGATGCATTACAGACGCCCCACTCGTTCCACGTGAAGTTGGCATCGCCATCCGCAAAGCTCGCTCGCCACGTAGCCTTCTGATCCGTAGAGGTTGGATAGCCCGCATCCATCGGATTCCATTTCTTGTTCGTGCCCTGAAGATCAGTCTGCGAAGCGTCAGCCGCAGCACTCGAATCACCAACACCGATATGCGCATGTGCATTATCGTAGGCAGTACCGCCTGCACCAGTTACTAGGTCCCAGAGCTCATCGATACCAGCATTCAGCAATACATTCCCGTGCTTCTCGACGACCTCATAAGGCTTGAACTTCGCATAGAACTCGTGCTCACGGCCCCGATAGGGCGAGATGTCCTCTTTGAACTTCTTCAGGAGGGTCCTAACCTTATACACGACTTTATCTTTCATGACTCCACCTCCCACGCATAATCATAACTCGAACTTACTTCCTGTTCAACTTCCTGAAGCGAGAGGAGACTCGTATGCCAGCCAACAAGTTGTATATCCTCAGTCTCCATCGCAACCGACAGGGCAGCTCTGAGAATAATCGGAAAACAATCTCAAAGACTCTATTAACCGAGACACTCAAAGCTTCAACAGGTCGCTTGATAGGCACATAACTTAGAACATCGCTGAGCCTGACAACCTCAGCATGAACAACTTTACGCAGGTAAGCAGAAGTCCTAGTTATGCTCACCCAAACAGAATCCGAACGTGCAAGTTCCGGTAACTTCCGCAAGATAGTTTCGGTATACAACGACGAGCAGCATGACTTCAAGGTCGAAATCCAGCGTAAGATACCAAACTGGCAGGCATCAGCGAGCGAACACACCGCACTGAACGCCCGACCTAACGTCAGCTTCAGAGTCTCAGCAACCATCGTAGTCGCAATATATACTCTTCTTATAATTCCAACCGCAATTGACTCGGCAAAGCCAGTCCGGAAGTTCTTGCTCAGCTTTATGATCGGCGGAACATTCTCCTTAAGACCAAGCCAATCCCAAGCATTAAACCTAATAGAGATTTCAAAAGGCTTCTCGCCGGGTGTGCCTTCTAATATCCAGTAAGCACGGCCCCGCTCGAGAATACTGCCTTGGACGATAGGGCACCACTTCCCCTCTGCCTCGTCATAACCTAAGATAAGATTATCCGCATCCCCGACCGTTATGTCTGAATAGACACCAACTAGATTCCAAGTTCCTTTAGTAAGCGAATTCTTAAGATCCTCCCAAGAGAACGCCGCGCACTTAGTGCCAGTAACTTCAACAGTGCGCACGGTAGGACATCGCATCAAGTAACCCCGACGTGAGCAATCGAATGAATCTGGATGGTACCAGCCCGTAGCCGGATCCCATGCCCACACCTCAACATCCGCTCCGAAATCCTCGGGTGAACAGCCTTCCGTCAAAGGTGTAAACCAATTTGAACCCTGCCTGAAAGTGTACCTGAATCCCCCAGTAATCTCTTCTATCTTTGGATACGTAGGCTTGCATTCTTGAGTTGTCCACAACAGACCCTTAAGGAATCTCCTTCTCACAGTGATCACCACTGAAAGGAATGCAGATCTTAATGCTCGAATATATTTCCCCGTTAAATCAAGCGATACAGAGACCGATTCTACAAGCCCTCGCCAATCGTAGGCAAGGAATGTCGCAGTCAGGCTTACGAGCTCACTCAGCCCGTGTCTGACTCGAAACGTAGCAGATTCTAACACCTGACACACCAGAGACAATGATTTCACTATTGCAAGCCTCAACACACCAACAGAGACCGAGACTGAGTCAACAAGCCCAAGCCAATCGTAAGCCAATAACTGTATATTCGAGACAAAGGCAGCAGCTAAGGACTTAAAGACAGAGCAAGTCTTATTTACAGCACATATAACAGAGAAGACTATAACTTTGCCTACCTCCAGCGACCGAGACAAGCCAACTGAACACGAATCTAAAAGAACTCGCCAAGGCACTGGCAAACCATCTGAGAATCGAGTGACCACTCGATCAGGATGAAACTCGAGCTCTCTTATAGGCAATATCTGGAACTGGTATAGATGCCCGTAGTCCACCGAAGGGTTCCGATGCAAGAAGTACAAGACCCTCGACCAGTCAGCATCGTAGTAAATCGGCCCGCTTGATCCTGCCTTGATACCCACGAGTCCTAACTTAGCACCTGCCAGATTACGATTCGTAATGTACAAAACGTTAGCATCCCTATACTTCGCAATCACTCTGTCTGAGACTGGATCATAAGTGAGCGAATCAAGCAATTCAGGATAGCCAAACCCCACTTCCGCCTCCTTCGACAGAGTTTCGGCATTAAGCCTGACAAGAGCAGTCAGCGTGTGAAGGAAGATATAATCGTCGGTGACGATTGGCTTAGAGCGTATGCTGGAATATTTCTCAGTGCTGAACCTTACAGCAGAAACCGTTGGAACTTCCTTTCCAAATTCGCTGACCGGGATCTTGATTAGATAATGATATAACCACTCCGTGCCTGCGATATAGAGACAATCGCCGTGTGCAACGATAAATGGTCTGAAGTTCCACATCGTCTGATCGAGTTGGATCCGTCGAAAATTACCATCCTTCCGTATCCAGTAACCATGCCCGACCTTCAGCTTCTCACCCTTCCGCTTATGGAAGTATTGACTCCTTTCGAAGTCCCATGCCTGAATGTCGTGATAATAATTACCAATCTCCACAGCGGCTTCTCCAATGCCGACAAGATTCCAGCCAGTCTTCAGCGAACCCTCGAGACTCGTCCAATCAACCGTATACGGCGAGCCCGTAACAGTTATTGTCCGATCGCTTGGGCACCGTACAAGATAGCCTCGCCCTGGTTCAAGCCGCGACGGACGAGACCAACCAATATCCGGATCATACTGCCAAACCTCGACGTCGGCACCGAACAGGCCTTCAGGCGAAGTTACAGACGGATACACAGGCAGAGAAATAAATTGCTGTCCATATTTGAGATGAAATTTGTAGCCTTCAGGAACAGACTCTACCTGAGGCACTCCCTCATTGCCCGACTTATAATCACATCGAATAGCAAAGAGCAAAATAGGATGCCGTCCAGAAGGTGAACCATCATAGCCTACAACGTAAAGGAAACCACCAGCCTTCGCAAGCGACGTGAGATGGATTTCACTTGCATCACTCCATTGCCTGACAAGAGTCTCCTTCGAAGCTATCGAGAAATCCTCGACCCCAAACCTATGAACGACCACTCGATTCGTTGGCGAGGTCGCATGATCAGCAACCGCATATACATACTTACCATCTGAGATAATGTCACGAGGTGGGCCTATAACCTCCGAGGTCGGTAAGCTTATGAGTTTCGCTGAGCCGGTTACCTTGTCGAACTGATATATGTAAGGTTCAGATTGGGAATCCCGAACGGCATAAATGTAATGCTGATCCTGCGAAACCACCGGCCCAAACTCTTTATAGTCGGCAATGTAAAGGTTCTTTGTGAGAGCAGGCGAGAGCGAGAAGTCCGATACAGATGAACTTTCCTCTAATGTCGATCCCAAGGGCAAGCGAGTATCCTTCAGGAGTCCAATCTTGGGCGTTGGTTTGTTCGTCCACCCCACTCGTCCCTTCCAGAACTTCGATGGAGACTGAGGAACCTCAAAATAGATATAAGGTTCCTCGATCAGCATGTGATATGGATTATCTATTGCGGAAACGATCGCTACTCGCCTTAGATCGAACGTAAATACCGCTATCTTATGGCTACCAGGGCAGGTAAGATAGAGATAATGACCATCAGTTCGAATCTCAGGAAAGTGATAGTCGCCAGACCCGTAGAGGTCACCTATATAAACCGACCTGTCAACACACCAGCGGACAAGATCTACTCGAAACAGCACTCTCCCGGTTGTAAGATAGACATAGGGGTAGGACACAAAGAAGAACTCTGTATCGTGTCCGGCAGGTTCAACTCCATCCAACCGAAGCACTCGATAGTTTGTTGGATCATCATGCTCAAAGTCTATTAGCAAATTCCAAGATAAGGATGCGTGGTACGCCCAAGTATGAGTCAGACAACGAAGAACACCTGCCCGCTCATAAGTCTGAATGGGAGTCAAAAAATTCTCGAACTTCCAGCCAGCATTTGGCCAGAACTCTTCATACCACGCCTTAACCTCAGGATACTTGATCTTAACCTTATCACCTGTGTCGGGATTCCATTTACAAAGCCAACCCTTTCCATAACCTGAGATATAAAGATCCTCACCGACCGAAGTTATCCAGAGCGGATCGACATGCTCCCCGTAACTCCCGCCAAACACATCGTGTTTCGTATAGCTCCAGTCGTCAGGATCTATTTCAATAGCAACCACAGCATCAGCATTATAACCTGCAGAATTATAGTCAACTGTCCAGATCTTACCCTTTCGCCACGTTATCCCGTGGACATACTCGCCACCAGTCCAATGAAGAGCGCTATAATCCGTAAGATCCTTTTTTACCCGCTGCGTATACTCGTTATGACTCAGGAAGAACCAGTCCTCCCAACCAGGAACCTTACTGAGCAGACCACTTGCACCATCTCCGACTGTTGTGTACGAAGACTCTTGAAGGTTACCAACAGCAACTGGCTCCCGACCATGCCTGTCCTCAAGAATCATGAACAAATTGCCTGCGATCGGCGTATTGATTTGCCCACCAATTCTATCGGGTCGCAACGACCCGTAGCAAAGTAAGTTCTTTGTTCTGAATGAGGCCAAAACCCAGTCCGCACCAGCCTCCTTCGTAGCGACCCCGAGCCGCCAACAGTAGCTGTCAAATGCCAAGTATTCAATTCTGAAATTTCCACGAACGTCGAAGAAACAAGCTTGTAATCGCAAAGGATACGCAGACTGTAGTGCGTACCCGTGGAATCGGAATCCTGCTGCGCTATGCTCCCAGACTCCTACTCTATACCTTCCATCATGGTAATCAAGCACGATGACAAATAAATTATCCGCAGCATCCAGCGAGATCTTCACATCTTCCACACTGCCTGACAGGCTCAGCTCCCATTCCACAGACTCAGTCGGAGCAATCCGTCTTCGCCGAACGACACGAACTGCAGAGCCAACTACAAATGCCGAATAAACAAATGGCCCGCGCTCAAGCCAATCGCACAGCCCAACACTCTCGTCAATATTTTCTGAATACTCTTCTGCCAAACTGTCAAAGGTCATGGCTCAGCCTTCAACCAACGCTCCTTACCATCCGAGTCAAGTGCAAGTATAAGAAAGCCTGGGACCTCGCCTACGACCTCAAACCTCCGGAGCGTATAATCCAACGAATAGACCTTAGTAACCCAGTTAGACTCGGTCGTGTGCCAGTAAGCACCCGTTAGTTGCTCAGGCATCATCCGAGAATAGAGAAATGTACCGAGGTAAGTGCCATCGCTACGAGTCTTCGGAGCAAGTCCCCCTTCAAACTCTGGAAATCCAATAGACTCGGGGCTGAGTGAAGTCTCGAAGCCAGAAAGATCGTAAATCCGCCAATAATCACCTTTAGAATAACCCGGTCTGAGTGTGATCTGCGAAGTCTCCTTTATCATGACATACCACATCTTACCATCAGGATGCCGGACAGGATCTGAGACCCACCGCCAAGCCCAATGAGTCCCCGCAACCGGATGAGGTGGCCTTGTGTTTACCTCAGTACTGACGGGTAGATGCTCCCTGAAATTGAACTTTACCTCTGCCATCTCACCTGTACCTTATCCTTAATTTGGGCCTCGCGTTAGTACTCGAATAAGCAACCGACGCCACAACAGCCTCATCAGCGGAATTGCCTTTAAGAAAGATCCCAAAGAAGCCACCTTGTCGCAGAATTGTCTCAACATCACGGCAGGCAAGTGAACCTAGCTCAATCCAGTGATCGCCCGTCGTCTGCAGTGCATTGGATGACTCAACATACAAACCGAAGGATTCCTCCTCGATGATGAATCTGCTATTACCCCACGAATGCGCCCAGCAGTCATAGCTGGAATTTAAATAGTCCATCCTTCCTATATCCAATGCCTGCGAAGCCTGAGCAGTTATGACATTAAGATAAAGATCAGCAAAGACAACCTCTTCAACTTCAGTCCGCGCAAGGTAGAAAGAGAAGACTGCCCAGTCAGAATTCGAGACACTCATCTCAGAGTTCAACCTGCTAATGTTACCGACACCGTCAAGCGCTACATCATGAATATACTCCCAATTAATCTGGATCATCTTACCAGGACGATAAACTCACTCGCTTCCACTGATTCGACCCTACACAAACATAAAGATAGTTCGAATCGTATCTTATCTCACCTGCAAGCCCGGAATCTGATGAAGATGATGGAGGCGAGTTCGGAATGCGTGGCTTCGTCAACTCCGTCCCACTACTGCCAATCGGCTCAATCTTATTTGCATTGACTATCTCAATATACGCTTCATGCCACTCAGTCCCACCAGGTGCCCCAAGTGACCTATCCGGAGTATAGCCATAACAACCCGGAAAAAGACCATACTTTCCCGAAGGATCCCTACCAGCCCAGTATATATAGCCTTCAGCATAGCCCGTTAATCTCTTATCCGTAAACTTAATACCGGCATCCTCCGCCCAGATCCACTCCGGACGCAGAACATTATGGTCCTGCATATCGATGTCAGCGTTGAAGGTTTTGAGACCGCCTGAAGGCGTCGGCTCATGAACGTCATGAGCGATCAACCTTCCGACCCGTAGCTCACCAATATAGGCTCGCCTTCCATAGAGAGCACCAACATGCGCTGTCGGAAACTTGTAGCCTTTGAGCCTGAGGACAGTGAAGTAGCCGCAGTTCAACGAAGTTACGTAAGCATAACGACCCTGAACCTTGATGTCCACCGCCTCATCGAGGTAAGTTGAGCTTGAGACTGACCCGACGATAGTCATATTCGAAGGATCAGAAATATCCACAACCGTCACCCCATCATAAGCGGACGCAGCACAATAGGCATAACGATCCGATATATCAAATCCCTTGATAGCGTTGAGTTTGGTACTATCCACGACATGGGAGACAAAGGACGGATTTGTCTTGTCTTTAACATCAACTACGGCGAGTGCATCCCCACCTGTATCTGCTATAAAGGCATACCTGCCCTTGACCTGAATGGCCTCGACATTATCAGAAAAGTTAGATCCACGTTGGAGGCTACCAACCTCGATCGGGTTATCGAGCTCGGTAATATCGAGAATCACCAACACGTCTTCACTTGATCCTACGCTCCGAACAACGTAGGCATAAGGATATTCGACCCATACATGTTGAGCCCCAGACATCTTCGTAGTGTAGTCCTTCAGAACCTCCGGTGATGTTGGATCAGCGAAATCCATTATGCGAATGTGACCGGAAATAACCCGGATAGCGTATCGCTCACCAAAGAACTCGGAGCCTCGATCACAACCGAATATCTCCGAAGGATGATAAAGAACTTGCGGCGAGGCGGGATTCTTCATATCGAGAACAAAGAACGCATTACTCGAACCCTGACCCTCCACAACGAGATACCTGCCATCGAATACCGGAAACCGCGGACCGTCCAGTGGATCACTCCAATCGTCATGAGTGAATTCACCAACCTTGACCGGTGACTCAGGATTAGAAATATCAATGACATAAATCTTACCATCCGCCTGGTGCGCCATATAAGCATAATTACCGAAGACCGCAAGCCCATAGCCGGACTGCCAAGACGTGTTACTGCCGACTGCAAGATGCGCTACAATGACAGGATCGCCCTCTTGCTCCTCCACACCGCCAGCACCGGAGCCTGCTTCCCACTGGGTCGCACCACGTTTGAGAACTTGACCCTCAGACGCCGACGGTAAACGACAGATGTCCCCGTCGTGAAGACCTACCTGCGAGAAATGAAAAGAACCCGAAGGCGAAAAGTACTCTGGGACCCGCTGGTCTGCGAGTCCTGATTTATCCACCGGTGCTCCGATCACGTCGCGGACTATTGGCTTATACAAGTTGACCATTTTGCCACCTGTCGAAGAATACCTCTATTGGATGCCGAGCTTGCTCAAGATATTCCTCTGTCAGAGCCTCAACCTCAGGATGACAACGCCGACACAATGTGATCAAGTTGTCTGGATGATTATCAACTCCAACCCTGACTGGAACTATGTGATGCACTACTGTCGCTCGCTTGCAACCACACCACTGGCAAGTAAAGTTGTCGCGCTTGCGAATCTTCTGTGCAAGGATCTTCCATTCATCCTGAGACATACCATACCTGTCAAGTGTAGTCTTGCCTCTTGAGACTCCACCCTTCCAATTCCAATGATGTTCACCTCGATGCTTAGCCTTCCACTTTTCACTGCGCTCGATGCCTCTAAGTGCTTGGCTAATGTGACGTCTACCTCTCTCCGAGAAACCCCGTTCGCGAACAACTTCAACTCGCTTCCTTATCCATTCGCACGGAACCGAATGCCCCGTCCTAAATTGTGTTCGCCCCGAGCCAGGTGACCAATTATGTGTCTTAGCAATGCGCTCAAATTCCCGCTGTCCGAGTTCCTCTATTAAGACTCTGCGGATCGTACTATGAGAGCATCCAAACAATTTGGCAATCCGCGACTGACCCCAGCCTAACCTGTAAAGATGACATATCCGATCTCGCTCATCACAAGTAAATATCCGAACCATTTGGAAGTAAGCTATTAGTCTATAACTGAACCTTCTAATTGATTTATTTGCTCATCAGGACAACGAGATCGTCCATTCGATCTTGAGGACGTCATTCGCTCCCTTTGTTATCACACCGAACGTCTGCCTATTGAGCATCGTCCCACCACTGCTGGCATTGAACAACCCCGCTTCTCTTATTTCACCTGTCCCAACACCAGCACCGAACGTTGCAAGATTCGTAAACTCTTTAGTCCCTGCTGTATGCGAATACACTCCACTCACTCGAGCAACTTCAGATTCCAGCGCCGTATCTCCCGATGATGGTGACGTCGAACCTGTCCCGATCGCACAGTAGTGCATACTCTGCTGGACCGACTCACCTATCTGCCTACAAAGGTAATCGAATCCCGCATCAGTTATGAGATTTTCAGCCTCACGAACCGCTTTAACCCTTCCGTCCGGTCCTATGAGAGTTATTCTTGTTCTTCCCTTGACTGTTATTCTTCGTTCCTTTGCCTCCATTACCCAACCTCCTCTTCCTTCTATCCAAATCCAACTTCTGATTCAACCAGTTCAGAAATGCTCGTTTGCCTCGCCTGCCCCGTATGAGTTGAACTGAGACCTCGTCCACAAGATCAACCTCTTCGCGCATCTAAGACCTCCTTCAATCCATGCTCTACCTCAATGACATTATGACGTAGATTATACTGGTAGACTTGGATTGAGTCCACGATCCCGACGGCACCACACTTACGGCACCTGAAGTATTTGACCGGACCGTCCCACCAGAACTCGTATTGCTCCGAGTCCATCCTTTGCCAGTCGCCATAATGCCTATACTCGGGTAGATATTTGAACTCGGAAAGATCATGAGAAGGGCGCTGCGGACTCAGGTGATCATGATTATGATGATATGAAATCGCCTCTGGATTATATACGAACTTCAGACCGAGCCTCGACATCCTCAACGCGAGATCGTAATCCTCGCCACCTGTCCCGCCATTGTAACGATTATCAAAACCATTAACTCTCTCAATGTGCTCGCATGGAGCCGAAGCGTTCGCAGTCCAGAACATACCGTAGTCAGCAACCCTCAAGATGCCTCGATTCCTCTTGTCATCTTCACAGTTGAATCCATCCTTATCACAGTCAATCTTCCGACCACAGACTCCATAACCGAGCTTAAGATATTTGAGATGCTCTTCCAGCAGACGCTCAGACGGACGCTGCCAATCATCGAAGAACAAAACAAAACGGCTAGTGTCATCGAGATACGTGAGCAGTTCATTACGCGCCCATGCCTGGTTCATGAACGTAGTCTTGGGAAATGTCTGCTGTTTATGGAGAACTACCCTCAACCCGTCTTGGAGTTCGAACTCTTGTTCCTCATAGTCCAACATCAGCACTCTGATGATCGTAGGCGCCGGCACTTTCACATCTTCCCAATATCGAAGGAATCGGTCAAGTTCCGGACGGTTGGTTATGATATGCACCTCAAGCATAGCCTTAAATTTCGCATCAGACGCACATATCTCAACGAGATCGAAATTTTCTCAAGTTACCTATACTATTCATCATCCTCACTGCAATTCTGCATTACTCGCACATATTTGGCCTCTATCGCAATTTCACTAGAACACAACTGAGTCGAGTTCCCAGGGACTCCTCATAGTCTCCGGTCTCCAACAGCTCCTTCCTCACAGCAGCAACGCCTGGCATGTCAATATCATGGAGTATCAGATAGCCACCACCATCCAGATAGCGAGTCCAGATCTCGACATCTCGCTTGACGAACCAATAACGATGGTCACCGTCAACGAAGATAAGCCTCAGCGAATGCTGTGGATTCCACCGCTCACCTATAAGTTCAGACCAACCCACGATGAAGGTCACATAAGGCAACAATCGTAACTGACGAAGATTCTCTAACGCCTCTGGACTTGTAGCCAGTGGATAACGATGATAGTCAGGATGCAACTCCCAAAGGTTCTCAACATCGCCTTCCTCCGTCGGTGAATTGCCAAGCTGAGTCTGAGGATCAATAGCAATAAATTGGACACGGTTAGCGTTAGCCTTGACACCAGCAGCCAGAATACATGTTGAACACCCATGCATCGAACCTATCTCAAGGATGTCACCGGAAACTTGACTCGCTAATCCGTATAGTAACCGAGCATCATCCTCTCGAATCATACAACGAGATCCGAAGTATCTAAGAATCTCCTCTATCATCGTCCTAAAATAAGCAGTAGCCTCCAGTTAAAGAGAGGAGTCCCGAGCACATTCATCCGCTTATGGAAATCGATAACCGCTCGCTGCATGAATCTGAATTCCAGCCCTAGCTCTCGCCATACCACTTGAAGCCATTTGTCTGGATACCAATAAACCACATGACCCGCGACATCCTCACTGGCTGGTCGGATTGCCTCAACGTCGGATTCCTCAATCGGCGAAGGAAGCAAAATCACATATCGTCTTGCTACTCGACGACACTCCTCTAAGAACTGAACCAGCTGATCAGGCTCGAGATGCTCAGGAAGATCGAAGGCAGCCACCAGATCAAACGACTGATCTTCGAATGGCAACCTCGACGCATCACCTATCAAGATCGGTGCGTTGCAAAACTTATGCTCAGCACACCATTCTGATATATCCAATCCGACACATTCATGACCTGCCCGTTCCGCATAGTAGAGAAAGTCTCCACGACCTGCACCAACATCGAGCACTGAGTCATAGTCGAGGATCGAGTCAAGCACTGATATGATCGTCTGCCAACCGTCCCAGGGCTGATCACGACCACCGTAAAGCTGCTGCCACTCCGATTCAGTTAGTGGCTTGTTCCTCATACGCCTCGATAAATAGGTCTCTATACATCTTTGCGACTGTTGGAAACTTATAACGTTGAAAGTCCTCGGCTAATCTCAGCCGCCTCTCCGGATCATCATGCAAGTCACTGAGCAGTTTGTCCAGATGATTCAACGAATAGAACTTAAACGAATTCTCATCTGTTAGATAGCTGAAGAGTCTGACTCCAACTGGTGTTAATGCAAGTTTGTTAAACTCGAAGGTTGCCTGCATCGCACCCGACACGGAATAATGCGTCGGCACGTTGTTCCACAGCAAATAATCCGCTGCCTGACAATAGAGATCTAAGAGATACTGCGGAACTGGATAGCCAACAACGAAATGAACATTCTCAGGCGCCTGAGATTCCAGCCTCCGCAGATAGCGCCTGAATAACCAGTAGTCTGTATCGGGAATTGCTCCTACGAAGTAGAACTCCATACTCCTGTGTCGAGCAAAGATAGGCAGGAGAGACTCAAACTGCCGTCGCACTTCGATCCGACCCGTCGAAACGATAATAGTCTTATCAGGCAGACCCAAGATATTCTTCGCCTCCTCCTTCGATATTCTGAAACTCAGGTCCCGACAGCCGTGAGGAATGTATCGTATCCTATCCCCATCTGCCAGCTCGGAGAAGTAGACTACTGCATAATCAGCCTTAATATGATTCTCACCCTCAAAGACCTGATGTAATGTCACGACTCTTGGTATATTAACGAACTGTGAAAGTTCCTCAAGCGGAATCTGAAGTCCTGGCTCATGCTGAATCCACAGAATATCCACATCAATATTCTTGATCAGCCACCGGTTTGACTGCCATGCAAGGCAACCCGACCACTTCTTCTGGTATGGCAAGTTCTGAAGCATGTAGAGATCAAAGTCCCGCTGAAGGTAGTTACATAGATTCTCCGTATGCCTTGCGATTCCACATACCGGATTCGGAAACGATGACACCACACCGAGTTTCAAACGCATCGTGCGACTTCCTCCGCATTTTCAAAGAAGTCCTGCCAGAGTGGACCTACAACCCGAGGCTCATATCTGCTCATATCAACCTCAACAGCAGGAAACCCGTGCCGCATTAGATTTCTGAACTTTCGGACAAAATCGTCAATGTCCGCAACCCACCAGCGACTCTTCGTAGGCAACTTAAATTCTCGACATCTGACTCGATGCTCTTCCGGTACACCGAACTCACGAGCAGTGAAGAGGTCAGGCACGAGCACACACTTACGACACTTGAGCGCCTCAGCCAACCCGAGATCGAATCCTTCGCCCATCGAGAACGAAACGTACATATCGATCGAATTATAGAACCTCCGCATCTCAAGTGGACTCAACCCGCTCCGAATTTCACAGTCCAGTCCGAAGGTAGCACAGAGCGAAGGCAAATTGATCTCACCGAATTGATCTTCGGACACCACGTGAACCTTCAGATTTGATAATCGAAGTTCCCGAAGCGCTGCCAGCAGACCGCAAGGATTCTTTCTCATCTGAGGCCTCAAGACCGCACCGACATGGATTTCTTCATCTGACCACTCCTCACGAGCATCACTGTCCGCTACTACAACTGTATGCGGAATCGCATCCCAAACTACTGGTCCGCTACACTCAAACCTGTTCGAGACTTCACCGATAAGCAGATCATGCGCAAACCTTGTGAATGGAACTATGACATCAGGAACCACTGCTGCACCCCACCAATCCTCCGGCAATCGATCGGAGTCAAGCGGAGCATACCAGAACACAGGTAGATTTAACCTATCAAACTCTCGAACCGGCATCGACCAGTACTCGCCGTAATAGAATATTGGCGCATCCTCTGCTCGAATTGGCAAATACGATACCGGAAAGACGACCCACCGATGCCAGCGAAATGGTTGACGAAACTGCGGCTCCCACGTAAACAAACTAACCTGGTAATCTAACTTCTCTAGATACTGCAGAATGTAGTACGTTTGCCGACTTATCCCGGTTTCAAATCTTGGATTGAATTGACTCACAATATTCATAAGCCTCTAAAGTACAAACCCAACACGAAGCTTAACACAGCCAGCAACAGAGCCTTAACCCAATTCATGTCGGTCATCAGCTGAATAATTGCCAATGAGTGTCTCCGAACAACCTCCTCCAACGGTGGATCGTTATTATTTTCCAATAACCGCCTAAGCTGCCGCCTGTTCATCACTGCTCACCTATCGCAATAATCGAACACTTCCGGTTAGTCACGTTGTCGTGAGCGAGTGTAATGTAAGTTCCGGAGGGAGTTTGTCCACCTGCTGAAGTATTAACCTCCCACCGAATGTCACCGGCTGCTCCTCCACTTGGCATCGCTACCACGACCTTAGGATTCTTAAGGTTGTTAATGAAGACTTCTGTACTCGTACCGCTTAGATTGACTTGATCAAACGCCACCAGTGTCTCAACTCTTTGACCTTCCTTCCGCTCTGTTATGTAGACCGACCCATGCCTACTCCTATTCGCAACAATCAATCTCTTGACTCGTTCTAATTCTTCAGGCATATCACATCACCTCGGATCAAGAACCACCACAACATCCACCCACTTCAGAAACATCAACTCTGAACTATCCTACCGCTCCGAATAGAGACCTTCTTGCGTCGAACCTTCGGCTTCGGCGGTATCTTCTCCTCCTCGACTAGATCCGTATCGTAAATTCTGAAATTTCCAGACCTCATAAGTTCCTGAATCTGTCCAAACGTCAGCACGACCTCCACAGGCACACCTTTAAACAAGATGACCTCACCATTCTCCGTCTGTAGCCGAGTAGTGTGTCGCTGACCCTGCCATTCGATCTTGACCTTATGTGTCGTCATAGTTCCGAAGATCACATTATGTGAGTTATCTTCGCCTGAACGTTGAACCTGCGACAGATCAGGTTGCCCACCGTGGTGTACATACCCTTCTGCGCGAAGTTGTTGGTCACAAACGGATCGCCTGTCCGTATACCAGCCTCGAAGTAGAGCGTTGGTCTAAGCACTCGCCATGCCAGATAGTCAGTATCCAGTATGTATATCCGAGACAACGTACCTGCACCGTCATTCTGTACGTGTCGGCTGGCTATGATCGGAACGCCGTTATTTGTTCACGGGAGTGACTACGATGCCATCGGGTATGACAACTATTGCACAAAGTTATTAGATTCTGGGGATCAGAGTTTTGCTTATTACCATCGAGATGATGGACCACAAGATAACCATGTCCACGAGCTAATGACTCTTCTTCTGTCACGCCACAGACTTGACATCTGTAGCCATCTCTCTCCTTAATCTTTCGCTTAAGATCGTTATTGAAACAGGGATCGTAAGGCAAGCACGAAATATCACCTCGCCAGTTCGGATTATTACGTCCCTTAGCAGCTTCCGATCTCTTCTGTCTATACTCCTCAGAAATATAGACAGGTCCCATTCTAATGCTTCGCTTAAGAGCAGCAAGTTTAACCTTAGCGCTCACCTCTTTCGACAGGTCCTTATTCCAAGGTGCTCTACCCTTATAAAACGTACTCGCCTGCCTTGCAACCTCAAGCATTCTGTCCCGCTCCAATTCCCACCTCTCCTTCATTCGCTTGCTTGCGACTTCGCTTATCCGACGAGACTTCTTTGGTCGCCTCCTGTAATGAGGATTGGTGAGAATCCCAAACCGCTGGAACGCCCGCTTTATAGTGCTGAAACTGACTCCTAACCTTTGAGCAATTTCCCGTTTCGTAAACCCACAACGAGTATACAAGAATTCAATCTCCCCAGAATCTAATTCGATTCTCCTCATTTCTCCCGTTATGAACTAACGACGAACCCTCCTTCTGTGCCCTCGACGCCTCTCACGCCCTGGTAGGTCGGAACCACTCTCCGGACCGGCATCTCGAATCGCCTGTTCGCCTCTAGCAGCTGACTTATTGCCATCTGCGTATCGAATCCTGTCAGTATTACCTTCGGAGAACCGCCTCTGTGCCAGATCGTCTGGAAAGCATTGTCTATCAGCTCAAGTGTGAGATCACGGTTCTCGCCGTCATTGTTATCGACATAAGCATCAGCCCACGATGCCGCACTGTGCCTGTCTATCCCGTATATGTCAGCCTTACTCCCGACACCTGATTCCTGGGACTCAACATAGCCACTGACCACATGATCTATCGAGTCCGGATCGTTCGTTGTGGTCCAGTCCTTGGAGCTGACCTTGGCACAAGTGTGAGCATTCATGTCGTTGATGTGCTGCAATGCGAAGTATTCCTTTAGGGTATTCAATGGGTCACCCATGATGTCATCGCCACGAGCAGCCAGCTCCTCAAGTATCTCTGAAACCTCGAACACATGCGCCAACCGCTTGGGCATCAGTGCATCTGAACCCACCTCGACAACATAACCACTCAGATTCGCTGAACTCGGAATCGAAGCGTTCTCCGCCACACCACTCGATACGCTCATGTAATCTTTCCATACCCTGAACCCAGTGACATCCCAAGGTTCCTTCGGTAAGATGGCAAACGCGTTCATCTCTTGCGACATCTGTAACCATACCCGCTTACCGTATAGCCTGTTATATACTCCCGATTCACCCGTCGTCAACACGGCCTTCTGGATTATGTCACCACCGTAGTAGTATTGCTCCATCTCCTCCATCGTCCTAAACGTCGGATGATTCATAACTCTATCACCTCCGAACAATCAACCACAACTCGAACACCAACATGATCAGTACGGTCTGAAGTTCTTGGCTATCTTGTGAACTTCAATCCATGGTGTCGTGCCTGTGACTGTGTCCACTGCCTTCTTCGCTTCCTTCACTTTTGTCTCTTCCTCTTCAGGCGACGGATACAATGCAGACCCACCAGCCTGCTTCTTCGTCCTCGCCTCCTCGAGAACCTTCTTCTCCTCTTCTGTCAATGACTGACCCGACCGAACCTTCTCCATGACTTCATCGATCGTCGGCGGTGCCTTCTTCTCTTCCTCCTCTGGCTTCGGATATCTATCCTCATCAGCCTTCTTTTCCTTCTCTGGATACGGTTCAGGATACTTATCCTTGTCATCCGCCTTCTTCTCTTTCTCCGGATATGGCTCTGGATATTTTTCGTCCTTGTCTGCATTCTCCTCTTCTTTCTCTTCTGGCTCGGGATACTTGTCCCTCTGCTTCTGAAGCTCCTCTATCGACTTCTGCAACCCATCAAGCCGCGAAGTTATGTTCTTTGTGACCTCCTCGAACTGTGACATTCGCTCCTGTAATGGATTCAGCGCCTCCTGTAAACTCTCTGTGGTCAAGACTGACTTCGACAGGTTCTCCATCTTCTCAAGCATTATCTCCTCAAAGGTCTTCTCTTCGTCCGCCATATTTCCAGCCTCCATACTCTTCAACACCTCAAAATACGTTTCAGGATTCACAGGCTCCGATGCCAACGATATCTCATGGATCTCAATGCCCGTTATCAGTCTGACCGGACGCCCTCCTTTCAGCGTATATGACCAGTCAAGTGGCTGCCCACCGATCGAATACGCCTTGATAACCCCTTTCCGAATTAAGTCGCGAACCTCTCGCGCCTTCTGAATATCATTACGAATAGAAGCCAGCACAAACAAGCCCTTGTCATCTATTTGCGTTCGCCAGACATTACCGTCACCGTCCTCGTAAGAATCAATGACATGCCCGACCTGAACGTTAGAGTGAAGAAGATTGACATTCCGATACAACGCTGAACTCATGAAGCGCTCAAAGTCCTTCTCCAGCGCAGCCTTCGTAATTATCTCGTGCTGACGATCCTCAATGGGCACGCTGGCATAGCCGCCAATAACGAACTCCCCATCGTCTTTCGCCTTCAAAATCGAGAAACTCTCCGTCGACGTGTAATGCTTCATCTCACCCTTCAGTTGGCACCAACTGAATCTCAACCGATGTCACCCGGCGATCCTTACCGTTCTCATCTGTGAAGAACTCAGTCGAAGGCTTGATTTCACCATACTTATAGCCCGTAAGAAACGATCTTAGGAGAATCTCTGCGAAATCGAATGCTCGCTTAATGTGCTGTCCACGTGCTTTTAGAATAACCTCCTCGCCGGGTTTGCGATTCACAGCAACATAACCAAGCATCTCACGAATCTCCTTTTGTCCTACAAGAATCTCCACGAACCCATCACCTCACAGTCTCGATAGAACTCTAACTCCGACCTTCCAATAAATCTCTGACCTTCCCATACTGCTCCTCGAACAGCTCCTTCGTGCCATAGACCCCCCAATCGCCCATGTCCATGTGACAATCTTCGTTCTCTTTATTGCTGCACGGATTCATGGGCTTCTGGTCAATCGGTCGGAACATCACCCAATATAATGGAGTCTTGAGACCGATCTTTCCTCGTTTAAGACCCTTCAACACCCGAAGTATGAAACGTCCACTCACGAAGTGTCCATAGAGAAAGAACTCCTTTAGATCAGGACGCTGAACACCTGTCTTGATCTCACCACGATCGAATCGAACCATCCATGCATCCCAGTAACCACCACCTGCCCTTGGATGGCGAGCACCCACACTGCCACCTTCGAACCATATCACAGAATCGTCAAATGGCGACTCTCGAACTAACTTCTTCATCAACGCTGGACAATTCCGCGGATATTGTTCTGCTTTCTGAGTAGCCAGCCATTCATAGAAGTCTGGATACTTCTTCCTATTACGTTGCCGACACTCATCCTTCGATGGTAAATCAATGTCCTGCTCACGTGCCGCTATTCTGATCCTCGACTCCTCACGCTGCAACTGTTGTAAATCCCATCCATCATAGTTACCGACTGCTGTCCGGCCAGTTGTCACCCTATCAAGATTGTATTGAACCTCACAGTACTGGTCAGCAAGCGACTGTGCCTTTGTTAAGATCTCAACTTCCGAAGGTGTCAGTTTACGCTTGACCCGAGACCAGAACTCTCCAACCGGTGAATCCCTCTCATACTCTTCCTCATGAATCCTGAAATTTGTTAGCCCTCTTTGCTTTCGACGAGCAAGTTCACGCAGACATTGAGATGCCCATTCATATAGGTCAGCATACGTATATGGACTGTCCTTACCCTGACGCTTATTTGAGAAGTGTGCAACAAATAACCGCCAGTCATCCTTAAGTTGATCCGACCTTGCTCGCTCTGGACGGTATGGCACATGCCACTTGAGACATTCATCGGGCATCACATAGTCGAGTGTAAGATCAAGCTCCTCTGAATATCCCTTTGACATATAGCGTGCCTCTTCACGTTCTTGAACCGCGCCTTTCTCCATCACTTGACACGTGATCAGCCTATTCTCCGCGTCCTTCTCGCCATGCAGCATCCGCCAGATCTTCAGATACGAACCACCAATGATGACTTCGAAGTCCCACTTCCTACGCTGGACCTTGTGCAGTTCTGGATAATAGACTCGGAAGTCCACATGACATGAATTCCAATTGACATAGTTACGATCTCGATCAGCGAATGTAAAGTGATAGTCCAACTCAAATCTACCGGTAAGTGGTCGCTTGTAATACTCCGGTGGAAGTGGTTCTCCCGACTTCACAAACGGAAGTTGCTTGAATTCCTTGTCAGTGAGATTGTCCAAGTTTACCATTTCCTTATGGAATCGCGCCTTCAGGCGGCTCACACTCCTTGCGAATTCGCTCAATCTCCTGAGCAACGTCCTCCCATCCCGTCCAGTCTACTACCAAACTATCAAGTCCAAGCCTATCCGCTATCTGATCGAGGTGAACTTTGCCCCAATACACTGAATCGTGACCGGTCGTCTCCACTCGGCACGCGCCAGAATATAGCAGATCCTTCTGGTCCCAAAGCTCGCGAACCTCCTTATTCTCCGATTTGAAATCCCAATGACCCTTCTCCCACTTCGCTTCTGCCTTGACTTCAACACTCACTGGATCCACTAATAGCACCTTCATTCCTCAAATTCCCCTTCAAACATCGCTCTTATTATTAAACTTGAAGTGTCCGGATCCCGTGCGATCGCCCAACTAAAATCTTCTACGAGCTTGCTCATGGTTGTAGAACAACACTCAAGATGCCTCCCAAGCTCACCTCCATAATAGCGCCCCGCATAGGTATTTATCCACCGATCCCGGATAGTGCTAATCTTTCCAAACCACCAAGTCTCACGAGAAGGTTGCCTACCAGCAGTTCGCCTATCCCACAATTCACGTTCCGCACGGAAAAACTTATCTGAAGAAGCTTCGTAAGCATGCATCAGCTCGTGAAGCATACTCCCGAATATAGAATCCCTACGCATACGTATGTAATGGGTGTCTTCCTCGGGCTTGTAATATGCATCGGTGTCAAATTCGATAACGAGCTTAGAACGAGCTTCTAATATCGCCCGTAGCACCGAGGGATGAAGGGACCACATTGCCTTTATTACCCACGCCTCTGTTGAGAATTATCTCCTCGTATTTCAATCTTGCCTTCATTCATCCACTGCTGAACCAGCGTCGCATCAACCTTACGTGAGAAGACCTTCTTTCTGAACTGCTCTACCTTTTCGGGATCAAACAACTTCTGGCGAATCAGTCCCAGCTCCAAGGCGACGCCGCTGTGCAAACCGTTATCTTTCACATGTGCATCACTCAAATCAAATATCTCTCGAGTTAGCCTCATCACTTCCTCAATACTTTCGGCTCTCTCAAATCGGTCAATCCTCTTATTGAATTCATCTAATGCAACTTCATCGCTTAACGCCCTAATCTTCTCTCGTAAGTCCGACACGTGACGGAGATAATGACCACGAGCTATCATACCTGATCGCATTATTCGCCGGTCCTGAACAGCAACTTCATCGGAACTAACTCTCGGTGCGAGCTCCGGCAATGGTTTCATAGACTGTCTCTCGATCTCGGATGATACCTTCGGTATTCCAAGATATTTACTCTCAGCACGCCATATTTTGGCTCTTATAGCGTTATAAGCACGACGCTTGAACTCGCGTGCAACTGGCTGAGTCTCACGCGGTAGAGCAGAGGGCTTGAACCGACTGAGTATCCAGAGTTGATCATCTATTGTCGAAGCTGCTTGAAGCTTATCGAACACGGACTTGATTTCCGGAACCCGCAAATGTTCCTCTGACAGACCTTTAAACCTGATCGGACTTATAAGCGCACCAATTGGCGCAATGTTTTCTCCACGTTCCTTTCGTTTTTCATACTCCTCGGTAGTAACTCATCGATGTATCCTCTTGCCCTCCTTCGTAAAGATGACTATTCTGAACTTCTCAGCTGGTCGCTCCTCAGTCTCCTCGGTTTCATAGTATCGACCGCCACGTGGACCTCGCTTGACCTCGACACCAGGCGGAGCTACTTCACCCGGTCGTAGATATATACGAGCCTTCTCCAATGATTGCCGTCGTAATCTCTTCAGCTCCTCTACCGAAATCCTCTGTGGCTCCTCCTCTGCCAACCGTTCAAAGACCTTCAAGTCATCTGACCGATCCTTTTCCGGCACCGGCTCAAGAGCAATGGAAATATAACCTCTATATACTGGATAATCGGGATTCTCCTCATTTGGTTCCTCCAAGACCTCTTCAGGCGCTACTCGAAGAACATCACCTACCCTCAAATCGAGTTTGGTATTATCTGACTTGCCGAACCTCATGAACCACTTAACTCCCTGCTTGCCAAATCGCTGGACCGCCTCTGGACCAAAGTAAGCCTCGCTTCCATCAATGCACGCAAGTCTTTGAACCGGAATCTTACGAGCATAATCCTCTGTAATGCTAATGCCCAATTCGTAATTCCACACATCTGTCTGCCCTTTGACTAACTTACGAGCGAGAACAACAACATCTGCCTCGTGCAACCACTTCATCTTCGAGTTATGGAACACCACCTCACCATTTGAATACGATCGTTCTCCCTCAATCTCAAGATCCCACAGCAGGTCGAGACTCCGATGAACAGAACTTACTTCGACCTTACGAATGGATGGTCTCTTAGTCTTTTCGATAAGAGTCGGGGAAAGATAAACCTTGAACGAATTCTCACCTCTCGTTCCAGCCCAATTCACCGTCGCATCCCAGCCTCGCAACTTAGCAACCAAATAAAGCGTACCAGCCATATAGGATGACGACGTTCCTATTCTAAATTTTCGTCCTCGATACCCATCACCAAGCCAATATCCTTCTACGAATCCTAACCACTGCTCCTCAGTTAACTTCGCAAACCAAAGAGGGATTTTAATCTGATAAGTCTTCCAACGTATATTCTTCGTTCCGTAAGATTTGCTATGATTAGCAATGAATGTATCCCGCAACCACTGAGCGAATGGAGGATCATAGAACTCAACAACCGATTTATCTGGATAAGTCCATTCCCCACACTTAACGCCGAGAGACTGCTGAATTATTCCCCTAAACCAACCTAAATCCTGCTTAGCCCCCACCCGAATTCCTTGGTATGCCCATCGGCCCGAAGCACTCGTCACGAACGACCCTTCCGCCAGAATAAAACCGATAGCCTTAAGCAAATCTGGAGTCAGATCTATCTTCTTCCGATAGCCCCAGATCTGGAGTTCAACCTTCTTCGGAGGTTCTGGAACCTCTACACTCAACTTAGGTTCTCTGAATGGACCCCATAGATCACCAGCAGCAACCCAGCCCACTGTCGTTAAAACCTTATGATCCGCAGTTAATCTCACCTTAGGAGAATAATGAGTATTTATCTCAATGATTTCATCCTCAGACGTCATTGCTCGCTGAAATACCCGCTTAATCCTGTGGAACTTACCGTCTCCAGCCAATACCTCCATGCCTGGCTCGAGATACTTTATCTGAATGAACCCTTCTGGCGTCAGTAAGTAAGACCCTCCCTTCAAGCACCATCCGTGATTCTGCGGCACTTCATAAGGATGATCAAGCTTCTTTACCATTACACCTTCCGCAGCCTTCTCCCATATCCCCGTCTTCGAATCACGTATAAGATCAATAGCCTTCTCCATCTCATCGTCTGACCGAACAATATAAGCAGGATGCTTACCGTCCAACTTCTCCGATGGCTGCTCGACCACAATGCGATCGAACTTTGGCAGCTTCGCAAGATACTTGAGCCTCTCAGACAGCGGCAGGTCCCTCAAGTCCCTATCATCGTATTTCAGTATATCGAAGACGAATATTGCTGCCCACGGCGATAGATCCTCAGGTGCGGCTTTGGAATTCATCAGCGCATTTGCAACCGTTCTATGCAGTGCCTCATTTCCCTTGACCGCAATGAACTCACCATCCAATATGGTATCGTCAGGCAACTTCTCCAAATCCTTCACTATTGCCGGAAATCTATCCGTACAATCCGGGCTCTTCCGCTTTAAGTCCTCCGGATCAACCCAGATGAATGGCTTACCGTCCTCCTTCCCAAGCGATATACGAAGCCCATCAGCCTTGACATCTACCAATAGAGGATATTCGAATCCCTGACCTTTCAAGTCCTCGAAGAACGTCTTGCCAAAGAGTCGATAGCGAGGTTTCGCCTTTGAATAATAGCCTGCCTTCCGAAGTTGTGCCAAGAATTGTTGTTGAACCGTCGGAGCATCAAGATCCACTATCTCAGTTGCTGGAACCTGGGACTCCACCAGCCCAAGATCGAAACCTTTCTCAGTCACAAAGAACACGAGATCATACAGCGGACGATGAGTCCAGTCAGGACCATACGAACTGAAGATCAAATCACCACCAAGCCCCGCCTTCTTCAATATATCGTCAGGCTGCAGCGGTAGATAATAACCTCTATCATCATAGGGAAGATTGACCTTGACACGGTCACCCTCCAACTCAATGCAGTTCCTCAACAATAAGACGCGACTCATCTCCTTTCTGCCACTGAGGTTTTGAACCTCGAACAGCCTCCACGAATCTATCTATCTTCAACCTCGCAGCCCGGTCGAGATACAGCCTTCCAAGCCGTTCCTCGAACCTCATCACTATGTCAATATCACGAGCCTGGTCAGGCGATCGAACCTCATTGCCCACCAACTTCCCATACACACTTGAACCTGTCTGACTAATGAACCCAGGTATCCACACGAGATAGTCCAGCGCCTTTCTTGTCTCACTCTCGGAGTCGAATATGACATTACCATCATTCGGCAATCCGTCAACTTGACTCCCAGTCTCTTCAGAAATATGAGTCCATACTATTCTCGCGCTTGGTGCTAATCGTCTGACGAACTTCTCTTGGTTTCTCATAGAGATATGCCCAACTTCACCGTCCGGAGTTGCATAGACAATGTCACGATCTGGAGAAGAACCACAACCGATATAGAGGTCAAGTCTACGATACAACTCATAAGATGCGGGCATCGTTAGCAGATCAGGTGCATAGAGAAACCTCAGCTCTGGAGTAAAGACAAAATAGACAACTGTCTTTGACTGAACCGAATGATCGACCGGCACAGCTCGAACCTCAATGTCGTCAATAACTTCCCGCGCCTTAGCCAACTTAACGTTGTCACGCTCCTCCGGACCGTATACCCGTTCGATACCAGCAACTGCATCTCTGGAATAATGGTCAGGATGGTAATGCGTTATGAACAACACATCGGGCTTTTGATAATCTCGATGGTCATCACTACGGTCGAACTGAATAGCAACCGAACCACGCTCAAGCCATAATGAGCTATCCTTTCTATCCTTTACCTTACCATCTCCCGTGCCTAACAGAACAAGCTTCATCACTTGTGGAGAATTATCACGGCTACACGACCTGCACCTACCGGGAACGCCTCCATCTGAACTACGTCATTCACATCATTATCGTAGCTCTCGATCTTTCGATATATTCCGCTCGCGAGCGAAGTCTGCCCGTAACTGCCTGATGTCGCAGACTGAGAGTTTAACGAGATTGGTCCAACTACGATGTCCACCCCATTGGTCATTCTTCAGATTCCTCCTTCGCGAGCTGTGCTAACTTGTGGACCTCCTCCCATGACATCTTCAACAGCTCTTCGTTCGATACTGACGTGACGTCTGATGGCGGCACACTCGGGAACGCTTGCGGCGAGTGGTCGGGCTTACTCACCGGTCGGAAGCCCAACGACTCAAGTCCTTCCAATACCGCCTTCCGAACCGGTAGCGACATCTTCTCCTCATGATCCTGCAAGCACTTCTCAACTGCTGACTTCACCGCCTCTGAAACTTCTTCTGTTGAGGCTTCACCATGTTCACGAGCGCTTAGCGCCTCAACCTTCTTCGCCAATTCATCCACCGAACTCTTCACTGCCTCCAGCATCGAGAGCATCGTCTGGAGCAACTCATCCGAGTCTCCCTTCTTCGACTCCTTCTTCTTAAATATGCCCATCTCAACACCTCCTACACAGGTTGAATTGTCGACCTGCAATTTATATGGACCTGAAATGGTCTCCTATCTTTCAACCTCGGATCACCATGTTCTTTAATTATTTCTCTCAATTCCTCAAGTGTCACACCATGCCAGGTCAGTTCTGAAATCTTCTTACACCACTCGGTCCGACGCTCATCTGGAATAGATACCCACCGATACCGACGCTTACCCTCGGGATCCGATTCGCGATACGCACCCGCAAGTGCAAGGTTCTCGACCACACCCGACTCCGTCCGTGCTATCCTGTCCGCACGTGAATACGTCATGTTACCAACTTCCTTGATCTCTCTCACCAATCGCTCGAAGTCACCATGCTTGAAGTATTCCTTAACTCGCTCATTGATCTTGTCCAACAACACCTTACTCAGACCTTCGTAGACGCGCCTGAGAATTGGACCCTGGGTCACTAGCCTGAGTGAATCCATGTCCTCGGCGGTAAACCGCATCTTCTGCCTCAACCTCCTCGCAACACGACGCTTCGTAGAGAGATACAACTCTGATACAGCCCGAGTCCAGTCACGTCGGAACTCACTTATGACGGCGTCAGTAATCTGTTGAACCACTTCGTCGGTGCTCTCACCAAGGAATTCAGGATCAACCTCATTCAGTACACGATCAATGACCTGGTCTATTCGCTCACGAATCGTCTTCCGCAACCGACGTTCAGCTCTGCCCCGAATGAATCTCCGAGCAACTGCCTTCGATACTGGTATGAAATATGAATCACCAAGCCTGATTAATTTCATGACTCTTCTTTGAGCAACTCGTTCACAATAGAATCCAGATCATCGTTAGAAAGTTCGAACTCTTCAGCCTCCTCTCCACCAACACCTGGCACCGATACCTCACCCGGCTCGAATTCAAAGTTACCATCTTCAGTAAACGTGACCCGAATTCCCATCTCCGCTAACTGCTGAGCATACGCTGCCTCCGAACGCTTGATTGACCACTTCCGCTCCATATCCTCAGGCTCAACCGGATTAACCTTGATCAGCCAGTCTTGGAAACCTAACTTCTTGCACAACTGAGGCAGAATGTCTTCGTTGAGATAGCTGTTAAGCAATGATAACTGAATATCTTCCAACTTAAGTTGTTGAGTCTCCGAGTTCAAGCCCCCGACTCCCTCTAAGTCATTGATTGCTAAATTAGATAGTCCGTAGTAACTCGCTATCTCTCTCCTCAGCTCGTTTCTTACACGCTCATAATCCAACTCCTGTAATGTAGGTGAGATTGAAACATACCGCAGATCCGATGACTCCTCTCTCGAAACGTTCGTAGGAACCGCCAGCATAGGAATCCAGAGAGGATCTTCTTTCAACTTTGTTAGTGCCTCTTTCCACAACTTGATTAGCTGATCAGGATTCGGCGACTTCGCATAGAACAGTCCACGTGGCGCACGACCGAACCGATAGTAACTCCCGATATAACGTTTCATCATGATCAATGTCACTACTGTCTCGTATAACGGAATCAGAGGCGACAGTCCACCGAACCTTGAAGGATTGAAGAAGGACGCATGGATAACTTCGTCCTCTGAATAGTAGACCTCAGCACCTTGCCCGAATGCCATTGGAGCAGACGTCGCTGCACAGACTGCCCGTCTGAGTTCAAGACCACATTCTGGACATACCCCTGGCTTCTCTAATGCAAGACTCCGATGCTCTGGACAAAAGTAAATTTCTGCAAGCCTACCTCTCTCATCCCTAACCAGCCTCGTGAACAATGGACTCGATGCATAGACACCCTCTGGACGCTCAAAGACGATCTCGTTGTCCTTCACGACATACGACTTCGGAATAATCAGATATGCATCGTCAAACGTGTCAAGTGCTGTCAAGAACTGAAGTAGAACAGAGTGGAAAGACTCACCTTCTGGATTTGCCCGCTCGAGAAATCTTGAAACTTTTGTCTTCTCTGCTGCATCAGGCTCCTCCATGCGACTACCACACTGTGGACACTCTGTCTGCCTTGTTTCCAATGACTCATAACCACACACTGGACACTTGAGTTTGAACCTCGCCTCTATCGAGTAACGGTTCCGTAGGACCTTGTTCACGTGCTTGAATATGATCGAGTTCACATCCGGACACGTCAACGACAGATAGTAAAGCAACAGCGGATTGTACAGTATCCGAGGCGGTATTATACCCTTGAACCGCCACAATGTCTCCCTCGGTAATTGCGGAAGTTTGATGTACCTCACCTGCGCGTCAGGCAATTCGCATCACCTCTCTTCCATAGCCTGAATCTTCAATAAAGTCTAACGCCATTGACTTACCTACCCGGAAAGATAATCCTAAGTTTGCCAATCCTAATGCCATCACAAGATCATCGAACCCCCTCCTCGCGCCCATCTTCTCAAACGATTCGTCCAAGTAGGAGAACATACTCAACTGCTCCAATAGATGTTTATGTCTGACCGGTATATGGATCCTCCCTTGCTCAAGTGCCACTACGAGCTTGTTCACCAAGTCCATCTTCGATTTCGACGTAAACTGGTAAGGTCTGAAGTAGCAATCCACTGTCTTCGATAAGAACTCGAATATTCCATCACCCACACCGGTCGAATCGACATAGGTCAAACTCACGGGTATCGACTCGATCACACTCTTCAACCTCATGATCTGCGACTCCCATGAACCCTTGAAGAACTCTGACAGATACACATTACCTACCGAATCCAATACCACAATCGCTGAATAATCTCGCTTCCGACCCAGGTCGACACCAGCCACAAACGGTGAAATGTAGGAGCTCACTGATGTAACCTTTACCTTTTCCAACACCTCAGCGGTGAAGACCGAATACGTCGTCTCAATGAATTCACCCAATATCTCTTGCTTATACAGCACCTCCGGCATGTGAGACCGTGCTTCTTGAAGCCGCTCCTTCGTTATCCATGGGCACTCGGAAATCTTCACATCCACGACCTCGTATGTCTTTGAATGAAAGAGTTCATAGAAAGCATTAAATACACCCTTCGGGGTTGACGCCAAGACCCGGACTTGATCCTTAATAGCCTGCCCCATCGGGTTCAATACACTCCAGAAAAATTCAGTTGATATACGCGACATCTCATCCACAAATAGGAAATGCGGATGAAAGCCCACCTGCCCCTCACTCTGTGGAATAGCGTGGATTCGAGACCCGTTCCTAAAGTTGAGTTCTGACCTGTTGTAAGGTTCACTAAAATTAATGGCCTCTTTCTTCAAACCCGACACTTCCAATATAGACTTGATCGTTCTAATATGTTCTGACGATTGATCCTGTCCTACTGATGCTATTATCGCAAACGTTCCTGGGTTATTCAACACATAGTCAGTCAACAGCAAGTCCACTGTCGTTGACTTCCTCGCTGACCGTGGAGCCTTAATGAGTATCCGACGATACCTATCAAATGGGTAATACTTTTCAATGAACCTGACCTGCCAACCGTCAAGCTTGCCACCCCATAACTGTTCGATCGCATAGTGTTTGTGGAAATATTCAATTTTTGAATACTCTCTCATAGTCAGACCTTATCTCCGAGATCTTCGAGACCTGGACCTCACCACGTGGTTGATGCCTCAGCAAAGTATCAACGATCTGACGGAGCTCGCGAGCGATAGCCAGCTTCTGACTAAGGTCTTCCTCGACTTTGTATCGTGCCAGTAGATCATCGAACACATACCGCAGCTCCTCAACCGGCTTCGCAAAGAACTCCGGCAATAACTTGAGTTGCTCACTGAATATCCGCTTTGTCTCCTCTCGAAACTCCCGAAGATTCCTCGCCAACAACCGACCTGTCTCGGTCTCGAACAACAGATGCTGAACTACTGCCTCCTCTGTATAGCCCGTCTGCTCCGCTATCTCCTCGACCGTAAGCTTGCCCGACCAGAAGTCCGCCTCCATCCCTGATGTTACCTTTGAGAGCTTCATCCTTCAACTGCTCAACTTGATAGAGATACAACCGTAATAGAAGAAAGAGGTACTGGAGTGACGCCTTCCCTGGTGGATAATAGCACCTGAACCACTTGAGTCGCTGAGGATAGTAATAGCAGCTACTGAAAGTGGCGCTCCCGACGCTCCTCGTCCGTGCGAGGTCGACCTCGTCTGCGTTCGGACCCTTGAGCCGCTGTCCCTATCAACAGACCGAACCCACGAGGCGGGAGATCGTCCCGCGACTCGCCCTCAGAATCACCTATATATGGCTTCATAGTTCCTTCTCTTCGTAATAGAAGACAACTCTAACACAGAGGATGGACTCGGATCACTGCCATCACTGTGAAAAATATTTGCTAATATGAGAAAACTGTCTTCATCGAATTGGAATTAAAGTTTTCAGAGTCCATCCTCACGTTGCGTGCGCGAGGGATGAGAGGGACAACACAGACACGCTTACGAGCCAAACGAAACTATGACAACAAAGATCCCGCAAGCGCGATAACTTATTCAAATTCAGCCTCTCTCCATATAATATGCTCGTGAAATTTTCGGAACCTGTAAGCGATGCCTCGTTATGTTAATAATATTATAACCTTGACCTATTCGTGAACATTACTGTAAATGCCAAGTACTGGAACTGTCTACTAAGCTAACTATTACTTTCACTGCTAGACCGGTGGCCTTTAATTTATAATTAATATATTATTAATTAATTATTATTATAATATTAGGATCTACTGTACTTAGTCTATCTTAGGACCGTGATCACCCCTGATTAAACTTATAGTAAGTTATATCTTGTCCTTTTCCTCTTTCTTAACCTATTAGTTTCCTTAACTTATCTTAACATATACGGTCTTGTTATAGTCAGTCCATTTCCCCTTGTAGTCGTTACTATATAATCTATAGATATCCTGTGGTTTATATTATTATTAATATAAGGCCTTGTTTTGTTGTAATCAGTCCATTCAGGTTCGTGAACATTATCTTAATATCATAGTCTATAGCTATATTAAGCTTATATTATAATTATTATAACTAATAAGTCTCCTTAGAATCTCAGTAGGTGAGATCCTATAGCTAACGAGCCACCAACTAACTAAGATCCTGCAGCTAACGAACCTTGAGGTAACTCAGATATGATCTATAGCTTATAAACCATTCTTAATTTCATCTATTCCTAAGTCCGCTGTCGCTTGCGTCCGAGAAAGGTCATTGGCGCGGGAAGGGATAGGACGGGCGAAGGCAGGAAGACTGCGGCAATTCATACATCTTCCCGCGCCTCAATTTATTATCTAGATCTGTTATTATAAAAAGGTTTACTGATGAACGGAGGGTCCCGCTCTGAAGCTGATGATGGTAATGTTGAAAGAATTTTATAGATGATCGAAAGTTATTTATATACCCTCAACTAACCTATATACGTAGTCGAATGAAGGTGGGAAGAGCCGCGGAAGTTCCCGCTCGATGGGGCGAGTGAGGGTTGAACCTTCCCAACCCGAGCGGTTCCTACGCAAGCGGCGAGGAAGGTTCTCGCTTGGGACTCCTGTCTGAGATAATATGCGTGCGCGGAGGGAAAGACAGGAACAACATTAAGGCGAGAACAACTCGCCGCGAGAGTGGGGTAAAAACTAATCGGGAAGGACGGTTAGTGAGAGGTGCAGCGAGAGATTATTAGTGGTGACAGTCATTGCTTCATTTATAATTTGGAGCCTGTCTCGATTCGTGAGGCAGGCGTTATTTCTTCCCTCGTGGAAGGTGTGGTATTGGTATCGGGTTCGACTCCCGATCCTTCCGATCAGGTGAGAAGAAATGAGTGAAGAAGTAGATTCTCAGATAGCAGCATCCGGGAGTGGCGAATCGGATGCACGTGAGGAGCGAAACGCCGGGAGAGTAGTTGAGGTGCGCGGGACGAATCGTCAATCTTCAACCTCTTCGATGAGTTTTGAAGAGGTTGTTATTATAGCGGAAGACGGTCGGGGTTGCGGTTCTAATGCTGTGCCCTTTGACGACTTTGCTGCATCTGTGGGTATACAGGTGGAGTGGAAAGCTGATGGAACGGTCATTCTAAGAGTTCCAGAGAAATTTCGAGGCAAGATTTATCAACGAAGTGGCGTGTTCAGCAAGGGGCACTATGAGACGACAGAAAGACTGCTGTATCCTAAGGAGGTGTGCTGAAACAGATGAAGATCACTATTGCTGAACTCATAGAGGATTTTGAGGATCTCGAGGGACGCGACATCTGCGAGACGCTCATCCGAGGCGAACGAGAAACTGGCGAAAATTGTTTCGAGATCTTGCTGGCAGAGGAAGACACAAGCGGTCATTATGCGTCGTCTGACGGCGATGTTTGGGATGAAGAGGTCGAGGAAGCGCTGAAGAGAGAAGAATCGGTGTTCAGTATTGGTGATGCTGAACATCACTATGTATACGGATTCATCAAGGCAAGAAAATGAATCGAGAAGAAATGTTGAAGAGACTTCGGGCGGGTGAAGATCCGCTCGATCTCTCTATCGAGAAGTGGGAAGATGTGGTGGATCATCTTAATAAGATTCAAACGAAGGAAGAGTTTGACAGCAGACTTGAAGAAGGACATAAGAACTGCGCTTTGTGTGAGGTGTATAACATCGACGGCTGCTTAGGTTGCCCAGTTCGTCGCGTAACTGGTGCAGAGGGCTGTCTGTTCACGCCTTGGACAGATTGGGTTGTTGCGAAGGAAGCTGGTTCTCTTCAAGATATGCGTGAGGTGGCGATAAAAGAACTGTTATTTCTTCGGAGCCTGAAACGATGAACTTGATAGAGATTCTCCGGAGGGTTGAGAGGATGCAACGACGTAATTTCCGCGAGCTGCTTAACGCGCAAACACCACGGGACGAAGTCTATCGGTGGGCAAAGCATGACACGTATAACGAGGTCATCACAGAACTCAGGCGTTCCGTGGGTAATGTCGATTCTGGGTGTTCTGAGGTGCCCCAGCAACTTATCGATGATTACAAATCAGGATTTAGAGCATTCATATCAGCGACGCTATCGGGTAACGATCCTGCTGCCAACCATTACTTGGGATTCTGTTCTGGAATCGAGACGGCGCTGAGACGACTTAATCTCATTGAGGACTCGGATATAACGCGTTGGCTTCTCGAGGTGCAGGCGGAGTATGATAATCAGAGTCAGTAAAACTCAGAAAGAGAAGTTTATACAGGTTTACAAGTTTGACTTTGAAGCTTGCCTACGCTCAGATGGAGAGGTCGGTGCTTACTATTTAGGGCCATGTTCAGCAGCTGAATACATTCTCAACGAACTTGGCATAGTTGATAGGTCGGAGTTCAGCAAAATTCAGGAAGAGGTACAGGAGTTAGTGGAGGAATCCAAGGTTGAAGGCTGAGAGTGATTTTAAGGAAAGGTGTCTGGTGCAATACGAGGAATCGTTTGCTCTTGCACATGCCAGCGAGGTTAATAGAGATTATCATGAAGGTTTCTGCGCTGGGATGAAGGTTGTGTTGCTTGGACTCGGGATTGTGACTTATGGGGAGTTCGAGCAAATAGAGTCGAAGTTCAGGTCTGAGTAATGGCTGCCAAGGTCTTCTGTTCAATCGAGTGCTGTCCTGTCTGCGGTGGCACTGGTATCGTTGTAGTCTCCTGCTTGTTGCGAAAGGATGGCACGATGAAGCCTATCGTGACGGCCGAGTGCATTGTTTGTAACGGTTCAGGTAGACGAATTGTTGAGGAGGCTCAAGATGGTAGACGTCGTCCGTAAGGTATTCGGCAAGTCGCTTCACGTGAGGCTTGTAGAGTTCCTGTTTCAGGAGGAGTGGTACGGTAGCCAACTCGGACTCGCTCGACGCTTGGGAGTTTCATACCCGACTCTTCATAAAGTGGTTCGAGACCTCGAGAATGTCGGGCTGATAAGACGTGTTAGAATTGGAAATAGTTATCTCATCTTGTTGAATTCCTCCTCGCCACTCCTTAAGACATATTCTGAGTTGCTCGATAGGATGCATTATCTCCAGAAGATCACCGATGAGCTCAATTCGCGTTCCGTTGCACCGGATTCTGATTAATTCCGAACCGCCTGCTCTGTGGAGACTAATAGAGCGGTACCGGCGGGATGATGAAACTTCGGTAGTTATTCCTGGACAGGTCTTGATTCCGTTCTTGATTAATCAGATAAGGCTCAAAAAGATGAAGGAGGGCAAAAGAAAATGGAAGGAATAGATGTATACGACGAGGAGACCGGGCAATACCAATGGGGACTTCGTGTATTCTGGCGAGTCGGCTTTGCGATTCGCATGAGAGGCACGAGGGAACGACCGGTTGTTCAGAAGATCGAGATAGAGGAAGCACTTAGGCAGATCGAGAGAGTGAAATCGGGGAAAATCCCAAATAAGCAGGTCATTGAGCACTGGGAGGATTTCGGCACGCCAGGGTTGTTGGAGTTACGTCAGAACGGCATCTTTCGGCTATGAGGGTGTTTGATCCAGTGTTGTTCTTCCAACGCAGAGGAGTTGAGATTGCCCGGTTTGAGGGTGAGGTTGGCGAGATCTGGCTCGTGCTCCGAGGTAGACTTATCTTGACAGTTCCAGCTTTCTTCAGGTCAATAGAATGGGAATATGTTCAGTCGCATTTCATTCAGTCGGTCATCCGGGGCTATAAGGCATCGCTTCGCCAACCTCTTATTTCTTTCAACACAATCGTTAATTCACCTGACGCTTATTATGAGCTGGAGGAACCATCGCCGGTTGAGCCTCCGACATGTTCGTGTGGCGGGCTCCTAGTTTGTGAGGAGAATGAAGTCTATTGTGAGAGGTGCGGATTGGTATATTCAATAGATCGGTTCGACCTAGATAAGTTTGCTTATGAGGCATACGAGAAGAGTCATGGGAGGTTCAATCGAATACGACACCGAAGATGGAGGATAAGTGGAGCTATTCAAAGTTGATTGAATATCAAATTTGTCCGCGACTCTATAGATTCGTATGGATTGAGAAGAAGGCGCCGCCAGAATTGCCAGATGCGATTGTCCGTGGATTGAGGGTTCACGAGTCTATCTCGCGTATCTTGCGGAATGAATCATCTCTGACTAATGAATTAGAGACGTTGAAGGAAGTTGGCGCTCAAGCTGTCAGGTGCCTTCAGAATTGGTATCGTGAACATTCACGAAGGAGGAGGGAAATCTTCATTGGTACTGAAGTTCCGTTCGAGGCAGAGATAGATGGGTATCAGTTTGTGGGAAGAGTGGATGCTATATTCAAGCGTAGTAACGGGACAGTAGTTATTGAAGACTTCAAGACCGGACAGCGGAGAGTCGATCGAGAGCTCCTTCAGATGTTGTTGTATTATGCCCTTACGAGGTCTTGTGCTTCGAAGCTTCTATATAGGTGGAGTTATCTTAGTTCGGGTGAGACATTTACCCGGACAAATCAGGAGTTAGGTCGATCACTCTCGGCGAAGTGGGCTGAGATTCGTCGAGAGATCGAACGAATAAGGGCTGATTCTGAATTCAAACCTAAAATATCGAGTTTATGCTCACAGTGTCCATATAGGACGGTCTGTGAGGTGGTAGGTATGCGAAAACCGACAAGAGAGGAGGTTAAGGCGGCGAGTCTGCCGCCTTGGAAGACAATCGATGTGGGTGAAACGCTGCGAGTGGAGCTGGTCAGCGATCTCTATTGGATAGAAGAGGGTGAAGAAGACTTACTCGGGAGAATATGTCCTTGGAGCCAGTACCAAATCAGGGTGCACAATCTATCGAAAGGCGGAAAGGAGCAGGTGCTACTTGGACCAGGAGTGTTGTACTCATCAATCGTCGATGCTATTGAGAAGGCAGGCGGTAAGTGGGGCAGCGACGACTTCTTCCGAGGCAGAGTAGTAGTTATCTCACGACCAGACAAGAATACCTTTATCGTCGAGTGTGAGAAGGAAAAGAAGGTACAGAAGGCCAAACAGAAATGAGACCGCTGAATGCTGAACCCGAACGGATCGGGGGCGACCTTTGCTGGTCGTTCCCGTCCGAATCGGGCAAGAAGGTCTGGAAGGCTTGCTATCATGTCGTTGAGCAGACCTATACCTGCAACTGTCTCGGGTATAGAAGCCACGGTCATTGCAAACATATCGAATATTTGAAGAGTATAGACATTTCTCCATATCTGAATACAGGGACGACTTGTAACAGTTCCTTAGTAGAGTTTGGGCTACCAGCTTTAGACGAGGCACTTGAGATAGAGCTTGGTTCTCTCCTTGGAATCACAGGGGTTCCGATGAGTGGAAAGACATGGCTGGAGACACAACTATCAATGAAGTATCTTGCTGACCATCCTGATGAGGAAGTGATCATTATAGAGACTGAAGGATTTCCTATGAAGGGCTTCAAGCACCTATTCAAGTGTCTCGGAAATAGGTTCGGATCAGAGAAGGTTCCAGAAGTTCGAGTTGCACGTGGGATACGGGAGCTCTTCAGGCTTTTTGGCATCGACCTGTCATGGAAGATCTCGGAGGGTGGAAAGTTTGAGTTGACAATTCAGATGAGCCAGCCGCAACTGGATTTCGAGAAGTATTCGGTTATTGTCGTGGATTCGTTGTCAGCGCCTTTGAAGAGCGTGCTCGGGACAGCAACTAAAAATCTACCTGCCCGAGCTGATATGGAGAATACATTGTTTGGAGTGTTACAGGAATCTGCTGAGAGTCATAGTTGCTTGGTTGCGTTGGTTAACCACATTTCTCGACCACCGCAACTCGTTGCAAGAGAATCAGTCTTTGGCGGTGCTAACATCTTTTATAACCTGAAATATATCATCAGGATTTCAATGCCCAATAAGTATCTCTATGATCGAGTGAAGGACAAGGGCCGAGTCATACATGTCGATCGGCATCCTTACAAGTTGCTCAGGGACGAGTCGTTCTATGTCACGCTGGAGCGGGACTATGGATTTCGAGAATTCGAGGGATGAATATTCTGAGCACCGAGTATGGCGGACGAAGCTTAGTGTTTCCTGATAACTTCCCGCCAGAGTTTCGAGTTAGGAAAGAACAGATAATTAAGTCATTGATTCAGGAGTTCAATGGTAGAGACGATTGCTACATCAGTAGAGGCGCGTTTGATGAAGATTGGCAACCTGCCCGGCTGTTAGTGCTATTCTGGGACTTCGATCCTCCGAAGGACGCTGAGAAGTTGGATGAGTTCTACGATGAGGTCAATCTCTTCTACAAGTTCCTCATATTGAAGCGGTACTCATCGGTCTATTTGTGGTCGTCGGGTAGAGGGTTTCATGTACTGATGGACAGCACTGCTATTGAAATCGATCACGCGAGACAAATATACCGGGATTTGCTATCGGAGTTTGGCAGGCTCAGGTTTTTTGATCAGAACGCTTCGGATCCAAATCCGACAAGGCTAATGAGAGTGCCCGGTACCATCAATGTTAGACATGGTGGAGTATCACAACTGATAGCTGCTCATGAGCAACGGCCGAGTTTTCCAGAGTTGGATTCGAAGAGGGTTCTGCAGATTCGATTTGATAAGATAGAGGGGCGCTCGGCTGGATCGTTACGTAGTAAGACTGCTTTGCCATTCTATTACTGCCTCGAAAGAGAAGTTCGGCGACCGAATCCAACACATCTCGGGCGGGTGTATTGGACATTGTCTCGACGATACATTGGTCAGTCTATCGAGGATACTTTCAAGGAAATACGGTCATTTCATTGGCAGGACTTCGAGCCGGAGAAGACGTGGTATCAGCTGAAGCACATCTATGAAGGAAAAGAGTATCCGCTGTCTTGTGCACTGCTTTCAAGAAGGGGTTTTTGTTGTGAAGATTGTCCACTGCGGAAGCGTGTAACTTAGAAATGAAAGCTGGGAAACCTACTATGGTCGAGGCTATCGGTGATAACATATACCAGAAAGTGGGTGGCAGGTGGCGGTTGGTCTCCAAAGAAGAGAACTACTATTTCGTTGAGGATGAGCATGGTGAGGATGGAATCGGACTATGGAATGAAAGATTAAGAAAGGTCATTGGGAGACGAAGTATAGATCCTTATGCTCGAACATTCGAGCGAGACCTGTCGCCTCTGTGGCGATACTGTCTGAGAGAGAAGCCGGAACTGGATTTGAACAAGCATGTTCTCTACGTTGATATTGAGGTGGCAGTCAGTCGTGCTTCTGAGTTGCAAGATTACAGTCGGGAGATTGCTTCGGTAGCACTCGCGACGAATCGCTCTGATTATTCTGTTGCTATTGTTCAAGCGGATGCAGAGTTCGATGCTGATGATATACGATGTGTCGAGGTTTCTTCGGAGAGGGAGATCATTGAGAAACTACTGAAATATATCCGCTTTTTCAGCCCTGATGTAATTTGTGGATGGTACTCAAACAGGTTTGATGTTCCGTACTTAATTAGGCGGAGTGAGCGGAACGGCATAGACTTTCTAAGGAATCTGTCTCCATTCAGGAAAGCTGCAGTCAAGCGCAGTAAAGGATTCGCATCAGCAGACTACATTGTTCGAGGACTTGATTTGCTGGACATGATGGATGTCTACATCTCGGTGATGGGACGCCCCGAGGTTGGCTTATCGCTTGATGCGGTGGCTCAGTATCATTTAAATGTCGGCAAGATCAAGGTTGATAGAAGTAACATCAGGGAGTTGCTTGAGGAGCGTCCTGCTGAGCTCGTAAGGTATAATGTTCGAGACGTTGAGCTCTTGAAACGGTTGGACATGGAACTATCATTGGTTGCAAGTCTTGCTGAACGACAACGGTATGCTCCATTACCGCTACGAGAATTGAGTTCCAACTCGCGTATAATAGACTACCTATATATCGAAGAGGCTCATAATCGAGGATTGAGAGTTCCTTCCAAGCGACAGGAATGGAATTCGGGAGAGGGTTCCAAATTCTCTGGCGCACTTGTGTTGCAACCTGAGGCCGGGGTCTATTCGGATGTAGCGGTGTTGGACTTCAAGAGCATGTACCCGTCGATTATAATCTCTGAAAATATCTCACCTGAGTTGCATAGCGAGGAAGAGTTAGGTATACTACCTGCGATTGTGAAGAGACTGATGGAGCTCCGACAAAAGTACAAGTCAATGGAACAAACGCCTGAGGCGCGCCGTAAGTACATGGTTGCGAAAGGTCTTGTGAATTCTACTTATGGTGTCATAGGCTTCCGAAACTTCCGTTTATTTAATCGAGACTTGGCTGAGAAAGTAACATCGAGGGGAAGGCAGTTGTTAATGGATTCTGTAGAGTTCCTCAAGGCGAGAGGTTTTAAGGTCGTGTATGGTGATACTGATTCCTTGTTCGTTCCGAGCGTGAAGGATCCTGACCGTCTCGTGTCTCAAGTGAACGACTTCCTCGGTGAAGGGTTTGAGGTTGATCTCAACTATCACTTCAAGCGTCTCGTATTATTGGGCAAGAAGAAGAAATGGATTGGATTGAAGGAAGATGGTTCAATAGAGATGCGAGGTATCGCAGCAGTTCGGAGAGACATGCCTTTGATATTGAAGAGCTATCTGACCGAAGCTATTAGGTACCTAGTCTCTGGCAGAATGGACAAATACGACGATCTCAAGGATCGAGTGTCGGGGTTAGATCCATCTTCCGTGTCGATCTCCAAGTTAGTGGAGCGGACCAAGCTCACAAAAGGAAATTCACATACGTATTGGTCAAGAGCAACAGAGAACGCGGCAAGAGTATTTGGCTATCGATATCTTCCAGGTGAGGAGGTGCCGTGGTTGTTCATCAAGGATCCGAAGCTTGAGGTTATAGCTGTGCCACCTGACCTACCGGATAGTGAGATACGATCGAGATGGGATATAGATTGGAGGAAGATCGTGGATCGCTGGTTCTTGACACCACTTCGAGACCTGGAGCGGGTGCTTATTACTCCACAGCGGAGATTAGGAGATTATTGAAGATGAGTGTGATCAAGCGTGGGAGACTAGTCGGTAGCGTGGGTAGAATTCAGCAGCTGAGGCTTGCGTGTAGACGATGTAACGATGAGATCATCGCTGGTCGCAGTATAGCAAACGGTAATGACCAAGCCACAATAATGCTCGTGGGTCAGAATCCGTGCTATCCGAAATGCCTTCAATATACGTCCCTTTACCGGCGGAAGCGGTTGATTGGTTGATGACGCTCTAAAGATGTTGGGTCTAACACGGGATGATGTGTTCATTACGAATGCTGTCTCGTGCGCTACGTATGACAACGTTCAACCATTGTTGAACATGAGGCGCAACTGTCAAGGCTTCTTGTTCTCAGAGATTGAGGAGATTGAACCTGACATCATAGTGGCATTAGGGACGGTTGCTTTTGATTCGCTTGTGGGAAGATTCGTGAAGAAGCAGTTGACATATCCTGAGCCGGGTAGCGTTACGGACCAATGGATCAACTTTCGATTACGTAAGGTTCTTTATGTTCATCATCCCGCGTATTACATGAGGATGGGCAGAGGCAAGGAGTTCTTGAAACAGATGGAGGTATTGCGAGAATGGATATAGAAGCTATAATCGGAGTGATGTTAGTACCTTATGTACTTCTAGTTCTGGGACTGAGGCAGATCATGTTGCTTGGTCCGGGTCTACGATTGTGCATTTTAGAGGTAGTAGGCTTTTCTATTAATAGCGTTAGGCCTCTGGTGGGCTACGAGTTCTGAGTAGGAGACTCGGAAATGGACATAGAAGAATATTTCAAGGCAAGGCTGTTGGGACGACCGCGCAGTGTGGATGATTCAAGAGCGTGTAACTACGAATTCTTTGAAAGGAACTCTGAAATAGTGAAGGAGATACTACCACATATTCCACTTGATGTTCGGGTGATAGTCGATGTGGGTGCTGGTGATGCGCTCTGGAGCAGGGAAATACAAAAAGGCATAAGAGTTCCAATCGTGGCGCTTGAGGGGCGTAAGGAGTTTCTAAGGTCGCTTGCGTATCACCATCGCGTGTATCCAGTGCAAGTGGATCTCGAGGATACAACAGTCTTAGAGATGCGAAAGGCTGTCTATGTGTTTGCTAACATTTTGCATGTTCTGAGGAAGCCGGTTAAGTTGCTGAGGGCTGTCCCGGAAGGTTCGATCGTGGTGGTGATAGACACATTTGCCGATGTAGTCGAGAGGGAGCGTTACAAACTCGATTCTGTTCCTGACGACAAAGTGCATACTGAGGTTCTATCAATGGAAGGCACGTTAGATGAAGGTCAGCGCTGGGTACTATTTTTTGATGAATACGTGGAGCGTATGTACGCTCATCGGTTGCTGGTCATGTCGGAGCTAAGGGCTGTCTGCTTCGATTGGAGGGTTCTCGGTTGGAGATTGAATAGGAAGAAGTTCGAGTTAGGTTATATTGTCTGGCAAGTTGGAGAGTCTATCTGACGATAGATGGGTAAATGAGGCAAAGCGAGTCGAGTTCGAAAGAGACTTCTGTGATAGAGAGGATAGGATTTTAAGAAATCACATCAAAGAGGCTACTCAGATTCTTTATGAGACGCACATAAATAAGCGTAGTGCAAATTTTCTACTCAAGTCTATATTAAACTATGTCTAAGATGGAACATTTCGTTCTGAGCGAAATATGTGCGAATGGTGCAGGAGAAGCTAACGATATGGCAGTGAATAGAGCGGCGGCTTGTAATCAGAGGTTGAAGAGAAACAGACGACAGATTAACATTTCAGAGCTGAGTAAGATTGTAAAGCATGTAGAAACTATTCCGATTGTAGCGGTCTTTGTGTTGCGAAACGAATACGATAATGAATGGAAGTGCATTACCGACAGCGAAGAGATATGTGAATGGATAAAGTTTGCGAAGGAGTGCAGCGGCTGCGAGGTCAAGCTTCGTTATGAGCCTATGGATGATGCCTTCGTGATGGAGATTCATACGTGTCCGGTGTCGAGAGAGGCGCTATATGAAACAGCGGAGGAGGAAGTGAGAAGAGAGCTATTGTGTGAGTCTAATCGTATAGGAAAGAGATATGTGGATGGAGAAGGATGGACATGGTATGAGTAGAGTTGCGGATGACAGTGCTACCTCCCGATATGTCTGCTGGCTGTCTGAGTAAATAATTATCTATGAATGCGATAACGATAGAGAAGTTGGGAGCGCGTGTCATCGAGAACGGTATGTCGGAACGGAGAGAGATATCACAGTTATATGCCCGGGCTCTGCTTGTGAGAGGCAAGATAGTTTCTCCTGATGAAGTAGTTTCTCTTGATAGAGATGGTAAAGATAGTGATTGATACTCGTGAGAGGTTGATGGCAGTTCGTAACATGTTCCGCAAGCAACGAGACTTTGAGGTTGAAGTTCGGAAGCTTGAGGTCGGTGACATTGAATTTGGACGTCTTATTATCGAGCGGAAGTCTGCTCCGGACCTGCTTAATTCTGTCCGTGACGAGCGGTTCTGGCGTAATTTGTTCGCGATGCAAGAGAACTATGACCATGTATTGGTCTGGATTGATGCGTCGAGGAAGGACTTACGACGGGAATGGAAGTTCCGAAAGGGAGGCTATCTGACATACTTCGGTATTCTGGCAACGCTTGCGTACCATCAGATTCCATATTGCCAGTTTGAGTCCAGACGTGAGGCAGAGTTGTTCTTCCTCTACCTGTTTCGGAAACTTGAGAAGAGTGGACGTAATGAACCGCCTGCAAGAGTCAAGAAACGAGACAGGTCGCTGGACGAGCTACGCATTGAGTGTTTACGGACATTGCCCGGGGTCGGTTTCAAGAAGGCAAGAAATATATTATCCCAACATGGGTCTATTGCATCGTTTGTGAATTCGCTCGACAGAACATCAAAACATTACGATTTCTTTTATGGAAGGTGGAGCGATGAAGTTCGTTGTGAAGAATCGTAGAGTAGAGGGATGGAAGCCGTGTGAAGGCGCGGTGCTTACGGTTGCTCACAGAGTAACTGGCGACTCACCTTATTGGAAGTTTGAGTGGGCATCTGAGGATGTCTGGGTCGTAGAAGTTCCAGATCTCTGGACTTTACTCTCACTTGTGGACCAGCATGGCGTCGTCACGGTTCGAAAGCCAAGCTATGAAGGGTATTCATACGAGTTGGAGGTTGGTTGAATATGTCCAGTTCAGAGTTCAAACCTGAGTGGGAGGGCAAGCTAATAAATCTGAAATTCCGGCGTGATAAGGATGGTAAGAACTGGATCAGCTACCTGCACGGTGGCACGCAGGCAGACGGTAAGTTAGTTCTATTGGACAAATCCCAGCTCGGTGGTAAGGTCGAGGTCGTCCCTGGAGTCGAGTACACCTGTCTAATTCACAAAGAGTTAGAGAACGTAGCGTTTGCGAAAATCTTAGAGCGAAGTTTTCTCCATAGATTAATTGTCAAGCCTGACGGTGTTTGCATCGCAGTTCTTCAAGAGGAGAAACAGCACGTTGACCGGTTCGTGTTGCCGGACGTTCGAGCAGCGATCCAGTTCTTCAAGGACCGTAAGATTTTGAGATTTGAGGTTATCTTACAGGAATCTGCTGAGACAAAATGGTAGAAGTTGATTTAGAAGACGAGTTAAAGAGTCTGCTGGAATACCATCGGATCGAGGTGCTTGAATGGGACAGGAAGCGAGGCACTGTGACTTTGAGCATAGAGGACTTTCAGGAGTTGCTCAGGATAATAGACAAACTGGAGACAGAGGTAGGCAACTTAGAACAATTAGCGAAGGACTTCGGCGCACCAGCCGTGTAGCCAATGATTGAGTGCAGATTTCCCGTGAGACGCACATAGGTGAGGCTCAAGCGAATTTCTCAGTTAGACCTATATCAAACTATGTCTCCTCAACAAAATTTCGTTCTGAGCCAAATATGTGCATCTGGTGAGAAATGATGGAAATCGTGCGAGTCTGTCCTCTTCCTTTTTCAATCGGAAAGGAGTTCCACATCCATGTCGAAGCCAATAGAGATGGTGTGAGGTTTATACCAGTGTTAGTTTGCTTATGGTGTGGACATGTCGAGGAATGATTCAGTGGATGACAAAGATTGGGATCATCTTACCGGCGGCTGATAAGGAGCAACATTGCGAGATAGCTCGAAGGTGGATACTCGGTTGGGATGATAACCAATTAGGGTTGGAAAGATGGCTGAGGTAGTCATAATTCCCATCAGGCATGGCAAACTGCAATGGAATTCGCTGATTCGGTTCTCGGATCTGATAGCAGAGAAGCAGCGAGAACTGTCGAGGCTTATTGAGGAGGAGATAGACTTAGGCTATCCTGAACATGTCAGGCTCGAATCTATGCGCCTCGTTGCGTTGAAGGCTGCTATCTCGCACATGCAGCAGTTGCTGACAGGGGATCTGAATCTGATTCTGAAGTTAGAGTTAAATGAACCTGATTTGGAGGAATTGTATTCGTGAAAGGCACAATGGGTAGAGTAGAGGATAATGTTGTTTCTCTGGAGGTTGCAAAGGAGCTACAAAAGGCCGGTGTGAACTCTTCTAATCTCTTCAACTGGCGAGTGTGGAGTGATACATCGGTAGATTGTGCAATGGTAGATGAAGACGATTTCGATTATAGCGGTGCTGGCAGGAGAGTCACAGAGAAAATACCAGCATACACGGCAACAGAACTGATGAAGGAACTGCCCAGCCTTGTGAGAACTTCCAAGGGTAACCATTTCATGCTCTGTGTATACAAGGAAAGGAATAGCTATATAGTGGAATATGAGGGTTGGCGTTGTGATGAAATTGAGACTCTATGCGAATTCGAGAACAGAAAGCTTGCCGATGTACTCGCTCAAGCATTGATTTGGTATAAGACAGAGAGGAGGAAGAATATATGAAGTGGGGTTCGTGAGCATATTGAGGATTTGAGGAAAGGTGAGAGGGAGAAATGAGTGAACAAACAAAACTGGACTGGGAATTTGGGAAAGGGAAACCACATATAAATCCAGATACATTGCGACGAAAAATCGTAGAGAGTGTTCTTCAGCAAGGATTCGTGATAGACTTCGGGAATGGTATTGTTGCGGAGAACTACGGAGAATTTGAGAGAATAACCAGAATTATAGAAGAACTAAGGGGGAAATAATTTTTTACTCATAGGAGTGAGAAGAAAAAAAATGAGTGAACCGGAACCACTGGACTTGGATAATGAAGTGAAGATACCAGATAATGAGCTAGCACAGTCATGTTTCGAGATGATTCTCCGAGCACTCATATCAGATGAGAAAGAATTTGATACCGAAGAGGAAGCACTGGACTGCATTTTCTCTTCTGGGCGAATTTAAAGATGAAATCAAAGAACAGATTAAATCAGTCTGTGAGTTCTATCTGAAATACAAGGACGATCCAATGTTGTTAGTAAGAGACTGGAATGATGATTGGAATAACAGAGTTGGAGACGTCTTCGAGTTCATAGATAGGTTCAGTTATGGGATTGGGAAGAATAAGAAAGCTTGGAAACAAAACAATACAACAAATGGCTCTTGAACTTTGCATTCTCCAATGTAATGAGAGATGGATGACAGGCAAGAGTGATTTTTCGAGGTCGTGCCTTCGGTACTATCGTTGGCTCGTGAGTGGTGTTCTTCTAAGCAGCGGATTCTTCCTCATGATGGAGCATTACATACGATTCGGTGGCTTTGATATCGAAGTCATTGGTCACGAGTGGTACGGGCTGGGGCTGATCGTGCTTGGCATATTGTTGAGTTTGAAGTGGAGACAACTGCCTACCTTAATGGAAGCGATCAAGAGGAGGGATTGGAAGACTGTTTTGGATGAAGGTGAGCGAAGATGAAGTTCTTAGTGTTCGGAGGCCATACCCTCGACCGAGATAGAAAAATTCGATATCTAGCCGCTTCTCAGGTTGCTAAATTATACGGATTGGATCCGAATGCACCGAATGTTGAACTTGCGGACGACAGACACATAGAGCGATACTCAAACTATGACAAATCCTGGATTCGGCTGTTTCCTCGTTCTGACGGTAATTATAAGTTAGATTTAAAGGAGAAAGAAGAAAGTCAAGACAATGAGTAGAGTGGAGACATATATCAAGGGTCGAACTTGGCGAAGTCGTGTTGATGGTGCAAACGAGAATGCCAACCGTATAAGGTCAGTTGGAGGTTTGAAGGCATATCTTGCGGAGTCTGAGATAGCTCGATATGTATTGAAACATGTCTATCCTCCGGAGATAGCGAAGGCGCATACGGAGGGGTTCTTTCATATTCATGACCTAGGAGCGGGTATAGTCGGCTATTGCAGTGGTTGGAGTTTACAAGATCTACTGTCTCGCGGTTTCAGCGGTCCGCCCGGTGTAGTTCGGAGTCGTCCACCAAGACACTTCTCATCTGCATTAGGTCAACTGATGAATGCTGTTGGAGTCTTGCAACAGGAGTGGGCGGGTGCTATGGCCTGGAATTCAGTCGACGTGCTGTTGGCTCCCTTCATTTATTACGATGGGCTGACTTTCAACCAAGTCAAACAAACGATCCAGGAGTTCGTGTATGGGGTGAATGAACCGACCAGGTGGGGCTTGGAAAGCCCGTTCTTGAACTTTACACTCGACCTCGTTCCTCCTGATGACCTCAAGGACCAAGCCGTTATCGTGGGTGGTCAGTTACAGGATAAGGTATACGGTGATTTTGAGCAAGAGATCGAGATGTTTAATCTGGCATTCTTGGACGTACTGGAAGAAGGAGATGCGAACGGCGGAGTGTTCAGGTTTCCAATACCAACTTATCTCATGGATGACGCTTTCAGTTGGGATACTGAAGTAGGTAGAAAATTAGCACAGGTAACCGCAAAGTTCGGGATCCCATACTTCCAAAACTGTTCAGAGAACACCGGCCTGAAACGTCACGATGTCCGTTCAATGTGCTGTCACTTGAGTTTGGATCTAACCCAACTTAAAAGAAAGACAGGTGGCTTGTTCGGCTTCGGCGATACTACGGGCAGTATCGGAGTCGTTACTCTGAACCTTGCCAGACTCGCTTACCTCTCCAAAGACGAATCAGAGTTCTTCGAGAACGTCGTACATTACATGGATCTGGCAAAGCAGTCATTGGTCATCAAACGAGCGATTTGTAACAGGAGCTTCAATGAAGGCCTCATGCCATATTCGCGAAACTTTCTGCCAGGATTCGATCATCACTTCTCGACCATCGGGCTCGTAGGTGGCGAAGAGGCATGTCAGAATTTCTTAGGTTGCTCGATTGCCGATCCTGAAGGTCTGAACCTGATGAAGAGAGTCCTGATCGTGATGAGAGAGAGACTGGTTGAATATCAGGAAGAGACTGGCGACCTGTGGAACCTTGAAGCAACACCTGCCGAGGGGTGTTCGCATAGACTTGCAAAGATCGACGTCAAGTCCCTACCAGGCTGTTACGTTTCAGGCAATCGGAAGGCGCCCTACTACACTAACTCGACGATGCTCCCGGTCGGATACACCCAGAACTTAGGTAAAGCAGTGAGGCATCAAGAGCAACTTCAGCGGTTGTATACTGGTGGAACTGTGTTCCATGTATTCTTACCCGAGCGTCCCGATGCGAGAGTAATTCCATTCTTAGCTGAAAGACTGGTGAATCGAACCTGCCTACCATACTTCACAATCACACCAACGTTTAGTGTGTGCTCAAAGTGCCATCAGACTTTCTCAGGTGAGCATTGGCGATGCCCTGAATGTGGTGGTCCAGCGGATGTCTTCTCACGAGTCGTAGGTTATCTATCGAACGTGAGGGCATGGAACGAAGGAAAGCAATCGGAGTGGAGAGATCGGACTCCGTATCGAATAGGTGCATGACCGAAGAGCAGGATGAGAAAAGATTGGAGGAAGTTCTGAAGGAAGTCAGAACGATCAAGGATGTCGAAGACTATGTGGACTTCGTTCTTGCAGGTGCGGAACGTGTCAAGGGCCAGGCAGAACAGTTCGGAAATATTATCAGATACTTTGAGGCTGACGGTGTGATACGTGAGTTCAAGTCGTTGAAGGAGGCAATTCAACGGGGCAAGCGGGAGGATGTAGCCTATGGCTGAAATCAAGATCTATGTGGATGGAGCGAGTCGAGGTAATCCTGGAGAGGCAGCAGTTGGAATAGTAGTGCTCAAAGAAGGTCGAGTTGTATTGGAGCACTCGGAGTATCTTGGTCAAACCACTAATAACGTTGCGGAATACAAAGCAGTCCAGCGAGCGCTAGAAATCGTAAAGGCGAGTAGTGATGATCAAATAGTTGTCTGTTCTGATAGCGCTCTCGTGGTTAACCAGCTACTCGGCCGTTGGCAGATTCGAAACTCAGAACTCGAGAAACTCAACTCTACAATCCAGATCTTACTCTCGATGTTCAGCCACTGGCCTATACTGAGAAAGATACCACGAGACGAAGTCTATCTTCGTAGAGCAGACGAACTGGCGAATCGAATACTTAATTATGGCGGAAGTTGTGATATACGAATGCGAAGAACGACAACGGAAACGCACAGTCCTCTCTCGTAGACGTAATGAGTTGCTTCGGAGACTTAACCTGTTGGAAGATTCTTTGAACAAGCCTGAGTTGGATTCGGGCGTAGAGAAATGCCTTCTTGATCAGTTAGCTTGGAACTACTGGCCACTCTCGGAAGTCAAGAGAGCTTTAAGCGGACGGTTTGATATCGTGATAATTGCGGATGCCTGAAGTTGTGGTTTACAAGCGGAATGGGAGAGCAATCCAGGTACGAGTACTATCACGCGCAGTAGGAACGCATCAGTTTGAGCTCCGAGCGCTCGAGGAGTATTTCTCGAACCGAGCACATTCTCCATTTACGGAGAGAGAAGAGGAGCTTCTCGATCGGATCTACGTTCTACGGCTGGCCTTGCGCCATCTTGAGCAACTGCTGTCAGGTTCTCTAAATCTTGTCGTGGTGGACGTGTGATGGATGTAGACCGTATTCTTGAGAAGAGTAGGAAGATGAAACGGAAGAGGACGATTTGGTACCTTAGCCATTACAGAAGCATACAACAGAGGAGGGAAAATCGTTTATTAGACAGGATAGCAGAAACGAAAGATATTATAGCAAAGATCAACAAAGAGATATACCACAGAAAGAAGCAGTCTGATGATGAATCGCGCATCGATGCCTGAAGTTGTTATCGTGCATCAGTTGGGAGGCGCGTTAGAGAGACTTACAAAGACACGCGACTGGCAAATTCGCAAACTCAGTCATCTGGAAGCCGTATTGGAGGGAGATCTATCACCTTCGATGGAACATCGAGTTCTCGATGATCTTTACGAGACATACAGATCTTTACGTGACATTGAGTCAGCGCTTGCAGGCAAGTTCAATATCATCGTGGTGCATGAGTGACGTCATCATTATCGAGCGAATTGGCGATGTGTGGCAGTCCAGCTCTCTCACACTTGTGAAGCAGGCTCTCCTCCTCGAACTTGAGGACTTAGAGACTCGGTTGGAGATAGGTTCTGAACCTGAATACCAAGAGACGCTGATGAAGAATCTTTACGAGGTCCGCCGCGACATTCGATTTATAGATCAGGCACTCGACGGTAAGTTTGACATAGTCATCATTGCCGATGGGTGAGGTGTATATCCTACAACGGCACTGCAATAGCTGGGATCTTACAAGCCTCCTAAGTGAACGGAGGATTCTTATCAAGCGTCTTGAGAGGTTTAAGCGGTTACTGCCAAAGTGCGATCCACGGTCACTGGAAGCAAAGACGATCCGAGAGCTATTCCAAGAGGCGGTTTGGGAAATTCGATATATTGATCAAGCGCTTAAGGGACGATTCGATATTGTCATTATCAATGATGAGTGAAGTATACATTCTGGAACCGGACTCCAACAGATGGAGTCTTTCTGCTCTTTCCTTAGAGAAAGAGAGTTTGGAAGAGTATCTCGAGGAACTGGAGGAGGCTTATAAAGAGTGTCTCAAGGATTCAGAAGAGTATGATCAGAGATTGTCAGAGATAGAAGATGAAACTATCGAGACATTATGGGAGATTCGCTATATCAATCGAGCGTTCAATGGTAAGTTCAATATTGTGATAGTTGTCGATGGGTGAAATTCTGGTTCTCGAAGGAAGGAATGCTGTCTATCTCAGTGACTGGCTGAGATGGAAAGAGTTTGTCCTGAATGAAATGATGCGAGACGAAGATTACGTACCAGCAGCAGAATTATCTGAGCGTATCTGCACTGTTCGGCGTCTAAAGGAATGCTTGGAGGGCAAATTCGATTTTGTAGTTATAATCGAACCAGAAGGAGGTGATTCATCAAATTGAGGGTCTTAAGCAAGGTGCTGATCGCTATCCTGACCTTCATATTGATAGTCCTATCACTCGGTTGCGTAGATTCGCCAGCTCAAGACCAGCTAACGGAGACAGGCCACTACTGTACTTACGATCCGAATCACGGTTATGTCTATGTTGACTATGTGGAGGATGAAACAGGCGATCGCACTGTCACAGAGATTCACATTGATAGGAATATCTACAACCAAGCATCGAGGAAGTACTGGGCTGACTACGAATCTAAACATGGAATTAAAGTCAAACCTCTAACTCCCGAGGAGATGATGGAATGTCTCAACTAAAGGAAGAATCCAACGTCGGACTCAACGCTGGTCGCATTTGCATTCTGCTTACTGCACTGTTCGCTCTACTTGCGTATTTCGAGTACGAAGGTGCTCATGGAGTTGCAGCTATACTCCTGCTCTGTGTCATCTACTGGCTGTTATTGTTGGCAAGTATAGTTCCATTCACAGGCTGGTTAATTCAGTTCTGGCTAATGAAGTGGCTTACGCCGAAGGTCATAACCCTGACCGGCATTGCGCTGACATGGCTAACGAGCTTTGTCTTCTGGAGTTTCTTAGGGCTGGGAATCGTTGTGAGTGCTATATCTGCATGGATTGTTATCTTGGCGCTACAAGACTGATGATATGAGGTTGCAACCTCAGGATAGACCACTTGCCATCTTGGAATCCCAAGTTGATAACCTACTAATGATATGAGGTTACTCCTCGACGTTTATGTCTTCCACTATCTTCTGAGCAGAATCTCTCGCCATCGTATCTGTTTAGCCTTGCGTTCGATTTCTACAATAGCAGGTCGCCAGAATGGTCGTTCTTCTATACCCCGTCTTTGAATCTTCTTTGCAACCGACCACGCTACTTGCCAGCCGAGCGGTGTAGTTCGTAGCTTTCTTCGACGTGCCCGTAGACTTAACTGCTCTGCACCTCTCATGATGCCCTTCCTGATCACCCACTCTCTTATCACACCGACGGGTGGAAGGCGACCTGGAGGTCTGCCCCACTCGACTGCCGATGCGTGTCTGGCTGTGCTCACCACCCTTCTTGTGAGAGGATCGGGTCTCTGTATTCTGAATGACCTGAGAAGAATACCTCTATCCACTGCTCGTTGTTTGAGGACATTGGATTGAACTTTCCTGAGAAAATCTCGTGCAAGGTCTTCCAGGATTCGCGAAACGTCTTGCTGAATCTGACTCCGAATGCTCAATCCTCCAGACGTTGTGAGTTTGATCATCTTCCACAACCACGTCCACAATCTCGACCGCAGAACTGAGAGGTTACTTGACATGCAGTCTGGCAGCTGAGTTCGCACTGTGTCTGACAGTTTAATTCGCAGTAAGATTGGCAAACAGCTTCACAGCTACCTTGGCAGGCAATTTCACAACTTGTTTGGCACTGAATCTCACAAAGATCAGGATCAGTAGGAATAAATAGCGACTCAGAGTCCTCGTAAGTGCCTTCTTCACAACGGTCCAACCATAGCTTGGCTGTGTATGTTCTGCCACCATAGTCGATGCTTCCTCCGCTGACGTAGCATTCTTGAGTATATTCATTTCCTGAAGGAATCTTGCCACATGAATTCTTCGGACGGTCGTTATAATATACGCAATTGTAGTAATGCTCTTCTGGTATGCAATCCTTAACCCAGATTGTATAGTATGCCTTATGGTTCTCCCACTTCTCGAAATCAAGCGCTGCTATGTATGCCATCTCTCACGACCTTTGTTAGCAGCCTCTTCAACTTACACTCGATTGGTATCGGTTTGAGCATGTTACCCACAGTGAGATAAGAGTTCACATAGCAGACGCCACAAATAGCTGTTGGGCACCGTCTGCACGATTGCTCAGGAGCTCCATATTGTCTAAACCTCTGCTGCTGAGCGTGATCAATACCATTCCATATATTTCCAAGAGCGATTCCAATACGCTGCCAGCCAGTCACGTGATAACATGGATAGAGAGTTCCATTGTAGTTGATCGTTAGTGAACCACGACCTGCGCCACATGCAATGTTCTCGAGTCGCCAACCTGACATCAATCTATTTCGGATCTTCCAGAATGGAAAGATATAAGGACAATCCCGATAAACCTCACGAAGTTGCTCCTCTAACACAGGCAAGTCTGATTCCCGGAGGCCATAGTCGGAAACAACATCGAAGTTCAAAGCTACTGAATCGGAATACCCTATTGCTTGACTTACTGCTTCATGCAAGAGTGGACACCCAGCACTCGGAACTGTTATTGCAATCGAGAACCGAACCTCGGATGATTTCAGCTTCTCCATGTTCCTTTCGACTATCGAGCGGGTTGGTTCATTTGCTTTGGTACGACGAAACTGGTCATGCCACAGGGAGTCATAAGAGACCAGCACGTGAATCTCGTATTTCCAGAGTAGGTCGAGCGTCTTCTGGCCGAGGTTGGTGAGATTCGTAGTAACACCCCGGACTCGGATGTGATTTGCGAAGAGTCTCTCGACAATCTCACGAAATAGTTTCTCATTCAGTAACGGTTCTTGTTGCGGGATCTCGATTGTCTGAATACGTTCACGATGGCAGAATTCTATGATGTCATCCAGAATCGATAGATCGAGTTCAGCAGGCTTATTGTCTCGAAGGTAACAATACTTACAGTTTAGATTGCAAGAGTTGTTTATCCTCAAGAACCCTATGGTCATTTCGCATGAGATGCACAGATTTGCGTTCTATCGCAATTTTATGAAGGGCTAATGGTTTTATTATTTACGAACCTTAAAATTTTGTCTAACTCGAAATATGTGTGCCTCATGGCAAATCATCTATTCTGACTTTGATCCTTTGGATGACTCTTCCCTCGTTGAGACTGAATATTCACATAGGAACCTGACGAAGCTCTGGAGGTGCTTATCCATGTATTCTGCATCTTTGCCCGATAACATCTCAATTGCTTACAAAATATATGGGATAGCAGACCTGGTAGCGAGGCACTCCTCCACCAACTTCGCAATCGCGACCGATAGTGCAATAATCTTCTTTGTCTGTTCTGGACTTAGCTGCCATTTCTCACAGAGACTGCCGACCGCGGACTCGAACTGCCAGCCCTGGACACCTCGCTGCCTCAACTCCGATAGAACGGCATTTACGTCGTCAACTATCTCTTCTGGCTGAACTTGCGAGCCTGCCAGCACGTCCTCAAGCATCTTCTGCATGGTCATTAGAGAGACACGGTCGGAGATCCAGAGAGCGAACTCGCGGTCTTCGAACTTGAGATTGAACTTGACTACTCGCTCGCCCGTCTCCTCGTCTTCCACGACGCCCCAGACGACTGAGAAGTCTTCGACCTCTTTGCTGACTGAGCCGTCCCACAAGGTGCAGCGGATTGGCTTCAAATTTGACCGAGATTGCAATTTTTCCTTACTGCCTAATACTTCATTCATAGCTTATCCAAAGATTGCGTCTTTGCGTGAATTTGATGGTATCAGACAAATACCTATGCAACAGGACACCGTTAGCTGAGTGATAATAGTAGTATTTTGCTATTAACCGATCTCCTATACAGATCATGCCCTAGCTCTAACAAGGGTAAACTTTATATATGAGTTTTGAAATTTGCCCGTAGTCGCAATTTCATACCCAATTTTGGGGGTCAAACTACCACCTAAATATTATAATATTTGCTGCATGGTCTATATATAAACCTTTCCCCTAAAAATTGCGTCTACGCTCAAATTTGATCGGTGTTTTGCAGCCCACCCATGTCTTCTTTGACCCACTTTCTGAGCCTTAATAGGGCTCAAACCCGAACTCCTTCGCTGCCCGATCACGGTCCATCTTTACCAACCTGCGAACCTTCCTCGTGACCTCAACCGGACAGCAGATCCAGACCGCTAACTCGTGATCACTGACGTCCTGGAGGATAGCCTCAAGAATCAACTTGACCTCAAGCGGTGTATCAATGTCCCAGACCTGTCGTCGTCCGTAGGCGTCTCTAAACGGTATGTGATATTGCTTCT